>Ga0209415_10010386_pt1 | contig 15840 bp, 11 predicted proteins | sample PeaSoiSIISIP2007_FD_187696 | JGI IMG/M metagenome (GOLD analysis project Ga0209415, IMG submission 187696) | Peat soil microbial communities from Weissenstadt, Germany - SII-SIP-2007 (SPAdes) (version 2) | ecosystem: Environmental > Terrestrial > Soil > Wetlands > Peat | place: Germany...
GCGACGCTTGCCGAATTGTGCCGCCTGTTGACCAAGGCGCCGGCGACGACGGGTGCGCAGCCGCAATTGCCGGTTCCGGCACACGCGTGAGCGCGCCGTCATGACGCCGCCGGTTGACGCGATCGTCGCGCGGCTCGCCGCATTGCATCCCAAACGGATTGATCTGTCGCTCGATCGCATCGAGCGGCTGCTCGCTGCGCTGGGGCATCCGGAGCGGAAGCTGCCGCCGGTGATACATGTCGCCGGCACCAATGGCAAAGGCTCGACCGTCGCCTTTATGCGGGCGATTTTGGAAGCTGCGGGCAAGCGCGTGCACGTCTATTCGTCGCCGCATCTGGTGCGTTTCAACGAACGCTACCGGCTGGGTCAGGCCGGGGCGGGCGCACTGGTGAGCGACGCGGAACTCAGCGCGACGCTGGAGGAATGCGAACGCGCCGATGCCGGTGCGCCCATTACCGTGTTCGAGATCACCACAGCGGTCGGCATGATGCTGTTCGCTCGCCATCCGGCCGACGTGCTGCTGCTCGAAGTCGGTCTCGGCGGCCGGCTGGATGCTACCAACGTAATCGACCACCCGCTCGCCACCGTCATCACCCGGATCGCCATCGATCATACCGATTTTCTCGGCGACACGATCGAGAAGATCGCTAATGAGAAGGCCGGCATTCTCAAGCGCGACACGCCGGCCATTATTGCCGCGCAGGCGCGCGATGCGCTCGCCGTGATCGAACGGCAAGCTGCCCGGCTCAATGTACCGCTGAAAATCGCTGGCGAGGACTGGACTGCCACCGAGGAGCGCGGCCGGCTGGTCTATCAGGACGAAGCGGGCCTGCTCGATCTGCCGGCGCCGAAGCTTTATGGCCGCCATCAGTTCGAGAATGCGGGCTTGGCTATCGCGGCGCTGCGCGCGATCAAGCCGCTGAAGATTGCGCCACCCGCCTATGAGGCCGGCATGGTCAAGGCCGACTGGCCGGCGCGGCTGCAACGGCTGACACTGGGCCGGCTGGTGGAGCTTGCGCCTTCCGGCAGCGAGCTATGGCTCGACGGCGGGCATAATCCCGACGGCGGCCGCGCCATCGCGGCGGCGCTCGCCGATCTCGAGGAACGCGTGTCGCGGCCGCTGGTGCTGATCGTCGGCATGCTGGCGAGCAAAGATTGCGCAGGCTTCTTGAGCAATTTCACAGGGCTCGCCCGCCGCATGATTGCCGTGCCGGTGCCCGGCGCCGAGAAAGGCCTCACCGCCGAGGCCGTCGCCGATGTGGCGCGCGCCATCGGCCTACCCGCCACCAGCCGCGACAATCTCGACGAGGCGCTCGATGCCGCGCGCAAGCTCGATCTCGAGCCGCCGCCGCGCATCCTGATCACCGGCTCGCTCTATCTTGCCGGCGAGGTGCTGCGCGAGAACGGCACGCTGCCCGCCTGAAAAAGCAAACGGCCGGCGCTGAGGCCGGCCGTTTCCAATTTAATTCTCGGTTGCGATCAGACCGCGCCGCTAATCCACTGATGCAGTTTCTGTTTCGGCGCCGCGCCGACCTGGCGCGAGGCGATCTCGCCGTTCTTGAACAGCATCAGCGTCGGGATCGACATGATGCCGTATTTCGCCGCCGTGTTCGGGTTTTCGTCGACGTTCAGCTTGACGATCTTGACCTTGTCGCCGAGCTGGCCGGCGATCTCTTCCAGCGCCGGCGCGATCATGCGGCAAGGGCCGCACCATTCCGCCCAAAAATCAACGACCACGGGTTCGGCTGATTTCAGCACGTCCGATTCGAAGCTTGCGTCCGACGTTTTGCCGACGGCCATGGGGAATTCCTCTTGTGGATTGGGGGCGGAGAATCGCGGCGAATAATTGTGAGGGCAGGAACCTATGAACGCCATCCCGCAGCGTCAAGGCGCTATCGCGCCGACGTGACCTGCGCCAGGGCGGCGTCCAGCGCCTCGGCGGAAAGCTCCATGAGATCAGGGACTTCGGTCCAGATCAAGGCGGCGCGCACGCGCTTGTCGGGGTACAACTTTGTCAGTACGGCACGGTAAAGCGCAAGCTGACGCACGTAAGTCGACGGCATGTGCTCGATTCGGCGCGGCGCGGGCCGGTTGGTTTTGAAATCCGCAATCAAAACAGATGATTGCGTCACCGCCAGGCGGTCGATCTGGCCGGAGATGCGGACGGTCTCGGCGCCGAGGATCAGCCGGCCGACGATGGGCACCTCGGCGCGGCTGCCGGGGGCAAACAGCTCCGCGAAGCCGGCATGGTTCAACAGAACATCTACTTCTTCTGCGATCTTCTGCCGCACATGTTGCGGCAATTCTCCCCCGGAGCGGGCGAGAAATTCTTGCGTCGTCTGTGATCTTCTTTCCGCGGCGATATCCGGCAGCGATTGCAGCAGCCGGTGCGTCAGCGACCCGCGCAGCAACGCCGCGGCGCGGCCGCCGAGGCTAAGCGCGCGGGCGTCGTCGTCCTCGGCGCTCGACGGCGTGATGGTGCGCACGCCGGAGAGCTCGGAATTGGCGTTCGATCTCAGCCAACTCGGCGCCAAAGTCGGCGTGATCGCGGCGGACGACGACGTTCTTTCGATCTTCTCGGGCGGCGGTGTTCTTTTGCGGAAACGCAACACCTCGCCGTCGCCGTCGTCGGCCGGCTCGCTGACGCAATCGTCCTTCAGCGCCTCCTCGACCAGCTGATACCAGCAGCCGTCGGGAATCTTGTTGCGGCCTTGCGTGCCGGCGATCACCAGCCGCTCCTTGGCGCGCGTCATCGCCACATAGAGCAGGCGGCGGTATTCGTCACGCGCCGCCCGCTGCGCCGCGCCGCGCGCATCGGCCATGGCGCCGACGTCGTCGCCGTGCGCGGTCGCCCAGACCAAGGGGCCGTTGTCCAAGGCGAGCAAGCGCGGATCGCGCAGGCCGGCCGGCGGCGTGGTGGTGTCGGCGAGAATCACCGTGTTGGCTTCCAGCCCCTTGGCGCCATGCACGGTCATCACGCGCACTTCGTCGCGCACCATCTCCATGTCGCGCTTCACTTCGCTTTGCGCCGCGCGCAGCCAGGCGACGAATCCCTGCAGCGACGCCGTCTCGCGCCGCTCATAGTCGAGCGCCAGATTGAGGAACTCATCGAGCGCGTCGTTCGCTTCCGGTCCGAGCCGGGCGAGAAACTTCGCGCGCCCGCGGTTCACTCCCAGCACATGGGCGAAGAAACCGAATGGCGTGAGCGCGCGCGCGGCGTTCGCGAATTCATCGAGCGCGCCGTTCGTCGCCGCAAAATCCGGCTTGTCGCGCAAACTCGCGCGCAGCGACCCCTTGCGGTCGAAGGCGAGTTCGAACAGTTGCTCCTCGCTCAGGCCGAACAACGGGCTGCGCAACACGCTCGCCAGGGCGAGATCGTCGTCCGGCAGCAGCAGGCAATCGGCGAGCGCCATCAGGTCCATTACCGCGATGTGTTCGGTGAGCACGAGGCGGTCGGCGCCGGCGACGGGGATGCTCGCATTCTTCAGCGCACGGATCACCGCCTCGAACAGCGGGCCGCGCTGCCGCACCAGCACCAGGACGTCGCCGGGTTTGCGCCCGCGCGCCATCCACCGCTTGACGTGTTCGGCGATGCGGCGCGCCAGCAGCACGCGCGGGCTGATCTCGCTCTCGGTGTCGAAGGGTGCGTCCCAGCCTTCGATCTCGCGCCGCTCGGCCGGCGCGATCAGCGGCCACAGCTCGACTAGGCCCGGCGTGGCGTCGGGCAGCGACTCATGCGGCGGCACGCCCGCCGTATCGGTGGTGACGCTGGCAAAGAGTTCTTGCGCGGCGAACACGCGGTCGACGCCGCCGAGCACGTTCGCACCGGAGCGGAACGAGTGGTGGAAGCGCAGGAAACGCCAGCCTTGCTCGGGCATATCGAATTGGCCGGCGAATTCGCGCCGCATCTTATCGAAGGCAAGCGGCGCTGCGCCCTGGAACGAAAAGATCGACTGCTTCTCGTCGCCGACCGCGAACACCGTGCGCCGCGTGTTGGGGCGGGCGCCGCCCGGTGTGAATTCGGAGACGATGGTGCGCACGATTTCCCATTGCTTGGGGCTGGTGTCCTGCGCCTCGTCGATCAGTACGTGATCGATGCCGAGATCGAGCTTGTAGAGCACCCAGGCGGCGGACGAGCGCGCGAACAGCGCCAGCGTCTTGTCGATCAGGTCGTCGTAGTCGAGCAAAGCGCGGCGGTCTTTTTCACGGCGGTAGCGCGCGATCACCTCGGCCGCGATGGTTATGAGCGCGGCGGTGCGGTCGCGCGCGGCGAGCGCGCGCTCGCGCGCAATCAGCGCGCAGACGCGCTCTTGTTCCGATTGCAACCGCTTGAGCCAATCGGGATGTTTGTCGGCGATCTTCTTGGTGACGATATTCTTGCGCGGCGCGAGTTCGGTCGTGCAAAACACTTTCAGATAGTTGTCGATGCGCTCGCGCCCGGCCGACGCGTGCGCCGCGTTGAGCGCGGCAATATGGTTGGCGTCGGATTTCGAGCCGCTTTCGAGTATCTCGATCAGCACCGGCCATTCCGCCGCCGGGATCAGCGAATGGGAAAAGAATTCCTGTTCCAGTGTCTCGCGGGTTTCGTTCGGGCCAACGCCGAGCGACTGCGACAGCTGCGCTAAGGCTTTGTCGAGATTGCGCGCGCTTTCGACCCAGGCTTCGATGTCGTCGCGCTCGCGGATGGCGTCGGCGATCACATCCTTGAAGGTCTGATCGGCGGCGACCACGATGGCCGTTTCCAGCGCTTTACCCAGCGCGCTGTCCGGCTTGGCCGAGGCTTCGAGCAGCACATCCAACGTCAATTTGTCGAGCAATTGCGTGGTCGAAGCTTCGTCGAGCACGGTGAAGCGCGCCGCCACATTGGCCTCGAACGGGAACTGATGCAGCAGCCGCGTGCAGAAGGCGTGAATTGTCTGCACCTTCAAACCGCCCGGCGTCTCCAGCGCGGAGGCAAACAGGCGCCGCGCCCGGGCGCGGCCGCGCGCATCGGGCTTGCGGCCTGTCGATAGTTCGATCTGCTTGTCGAGTGCGGCGTCATCGAGCGCGGTCCAGCCGGCGAGCCGCTTGAACACTTCGTTCGCCATGTTGGCGGCGGCGGTCTTGGTGAAGGTGATGCAGAGGATCTTGGCCGGGTCGACGCCGCGCAGCAGCAGATTGATCACGCGTTGGGCTAGAACATAGGTCTTGCCGGAGCCGGCATTGGCGGAGACGAAGGCCGACACGTCCGGGTCGGCGGCCTCGACCTGCACGCGGCGGACGTCGGGCGGGATGGTGCGGGGGGCACTCAAGACTCGTCCTCCCCGCCGCCAGTGGCCGACCATTCCTTGACACGGGCGAGATGGTCGTAATCGCCGTAGTGCGTCTTCCACATCGGATGCACCAGCGAGAGATAAGGCGTGGCGGCGTCCTCGAACTTCGCTGCCAGTTCCTTGAGCTGTGCCAGTGCATGGTCGGCTTGCGTGTCCGGCGTTCCGTCCTTGAAGTTGATCTCGTTCGGTTTGCCGGCCGGCTCGCCGCCTTTGAGCGTTACATAAGTAAGTTCCGACACCCCACCGGCGGCCACGTCCTTGAAGCCGCCGGCGCGCAAGATGGCGGCTTCCAGCGTCAGTTGCGGCGCCAGCCCGGTGCGCACTTGCTTCTCGGTGCGGGCGGCGCCGGTCTTGTAGTCGAGGATGGCATAGCTATCGTCGTTGCGCTGTTCGATGCGGTCGGCGATGGCGGAGAGCGTGAACTCGCGCTGACCGATGGGGAATTTCAGTTCGCCGCGGATCTCCGCGTGCAGCGCCTTGATTCCGACGCGGCGTTCGCCGTCCCACTGCGCGAACCACTGCGCGATGCGCACAAAGCGGGGCCACCAGAAAGCGCGCGCCTCCGGAAAATCCTCAAGTTTGGAAAAATGCTTCTCGCCGAGCGCCAGCAATTCCTTGAGCGGATCGGCCGGCGGTCCTGCGGCGAACATTTCGGTGTAATCGCCGATGGCGCCGTGGATGACTGTGCCGCGGTCGCGCGCGCCGGGCGGCGTGTCGACCGCATCGAGCGGCAGCAGGCGCAAGATGTATTTGGCGTAGATCGTGTAAGGATCGCGCAGCCAGTCCTCGATGGCGGTGACCGACAGGCGCGACGGCCGCGCCTCGATTTTCGGTTTCGGCGCCGGGCGGTCGACAAGTTTCACCTGCGCCGGATGATCGAGCGCGTGGGCGTAATCGAGATAGACATTGCCGCGCGCCAGCACCTCTTTCCAGCGCGCCTCGCCAGCAAGCGCGGCGATGCGCTGCACGAAGCGCGAGGCGACCGTCGGGCTGCCCGCGACCTTGGCGGCGCGCGCGAGGATCACCTCTTCGGCGCCCAAGCCTTGCGCGAAGTCGTGCGCGGCAAGGCCAATGCGCCGCTCGGGCGGATCGAGGCCGAGATCGGCGCGCATTGGGCGGCTGAGCCAGGGATCGCTGCGGGTCTCGGGCGGCCATGTGCCTTCGTTGAGGCCGCCGAGCACGACGCGCTGGAAGGTCTGCAGGCGTGCTTCCAGCGGGCCGAAGATGCGCACGCGCACGTCCGGCGTCTCTGGGCGGCGCACCACGCGCTCTGCGATGGTGGCGTGGAACAGCTCGGCATAGTCTGTTGTCGCGATGGCGAGGCCGGCGGCGGCGGAGCTGGTGGTGAGTTCTTCGAAGGCGCGGGCGATAGCGCTGCCGTCATTGTTGGCGAAGGCGGCGACGTCGCCTTTGCCGTCCCGGCCGAGCCCGGAAATAACGGCGCTATGGCACTTGGCGAGCTCCACGAGCGGATGCGCACCCGGCTTCAACCTTTCCAGAGGCGCCAACGCGGCGCCGAGGCGGGCGATCAGTTCGGCGGCAACGTCGAATTTGTCGTCCTCGATCAGCCAGCGTGGATCGCTGCGGTGCAGCTCGGCGCGATTGGTGCGGAAGGTAGAAAGCGCGTGGCCAAGCGCGTCGCTGCCGGAGCGCGGACGCGGCCCGCGCAGCAGCGTGCGCTCCAACGTCGCGATGGCAGCATAGTGCGCGCCCGCTTTGGCGCCGAGGCGCAGCAACGGATGCTTGAGCAGCGCCAGCAGCGTCACCGGCTCCAAGCCGCCGAGCGCGGCTTGCGCCGCAAGCTTTGCGAACACGCCGGCCGGCGTGTCGGCTAGTGAATCGCCGCCGGAATTGTCCACCTTCACCTGCCAGCGTTCCAGCGCGGCGGCGACGCGGCGCGCCAGCGCGCGGTCGGATGTGACCAGCGCGGCGGACTTTCCCGCGGTTTCGAGCGTTTCGCGCAAGGCGATCGCGATAGCCAGCGCTTCGTCCTCGGCATTGGCGGCTTCGATCACAGCGAGCGAGGCGAGCGCGCTGTCGGTGGTGGCAGCGAAGTCTTTCGTGCCGGTGCGCGCCGGCCAGCGTTCGGTGGTGGCGGCGGGCCGCAGCGCTTCCGAAACAAGCCGTTCGCGGCCGTGCGGCCGCGGCGGTGCAAGCTGTTGCACGTCGCCGCGCGTGATGCCAATGCGGTCGAGCAGCGCGTGCATGGCGAATTGCGCGTGGCCGGCCGCGGGCGCGCCGTCATGCGTCGTGTCGTCGGCATCGCCGGCGATCAGCGCCCAGGAGGCGTCGTCGAGATCCATGTCGAGGCCGGGCAGCACCACGGCGCCGTGCGGCAGCTTGGTGATGGTTGCGAGTAGCTTGGCGGTCGCCGGCATCGAGCCGGTGGAGCCGGCGGCGATCACCGGCGCGCCGCTGCCGGCAAGCCGCTTGGCTTCGGCCTCGATCAGCATGTCGCGCCGCTCGGCGGCCTCGACGACGCCCAGTTCTTTGAGCCGCGCCGGCCAGTAGCTGCGCGCGATCTTCAGGAAATCGAGGGCGATCTGCCAATAACGGTCGAGCGCGTCGGGCACGAGTTTGTCGAGCCTGTCCCATGGCACCTGGCGGGTGATCATGTCGTCGATCAGCCGCGCGAGATCGGAGGCCAAGTCGAGCGCGGCGGACGGCGTGTTGGCGATGAGCGGCGAGCCCTGGTCCGGCGCGATGCGCTCGGCCCATTGCGCGATCAGTTGTGCGAGCAGGAGACGCCGTTCGAGCGGTGCGATTGCGGCCGGTAAGGCGAGCGCCGCTTCGGCCAGTTCGCCGGTGGCGGCTTCGGCGAAGGCGATCTCGTCTTCGTCGAGGTCGCCGAGCGCGACGATGCGCGGTAATATGGCGGCATCGCCTTTGAGTTCGTTGAGGAACGCCTCGCGCGCCAGCCGGGAGGCACGTCGCGTCGGAAGATAAAGCGTGGCCTTGCTGAGTTCGAGCGGATCGCTGCCGGACGGAAAGCCGGGCACGAGCTTGCCGGCGCGCAGCGTATCGATCAGCACCGGCAAGAACGGCGCCGAGGCGGGGATGGTGAAGACGTTGGGTTTGGCGGCCGGCATCGTGTGAATCATACACGCTTCCGCGTGCCGCCGATCAAGCCGTACTGCCCCGGATCGCGTTTTCTGCGAGCGCGATGGCGTCGGGGGTGCCGACATGCATCCACAGGCCTTCCAGGCGCAGGCCGAACAGGCGGCCATGTTCCGCCGCGCGGTCGAACAGCAAAGTGAGCGGGAACTCGCCTTGCGGTGCGTCCGTAAACAGCGTGGGGGCCAAAATCGCCGCGCCGGCAAAGACGAAGGGCGCCACCGCGCGCTCGGCCCGGCGCGTCAGGCGGCCGTCGGCGGCAAAGGCGAAATCGCCGCGTCCGGCATAGCCGATGCTGCCCGTGGTGGGTGCGAGCAGCAGAAGTGCGTCCATGGCGGCGGGGTCGAAGGTCTCGGCGAGGCGCGCGAGATTGGGCTTCACGCCATCGATCCAGATGCTGTCGGAATTGACGTGGAAGAACGGCGCAGCGCCCAGTTGCGGCAGCGCCTTCACCGCCGCGCCGCCGGTGCCGAGCAAGAGGCCGCGCTCGTCGGAGATGGTGATCTTCGGCTTTGTGCGCGACGCCAGATGGCGCTCGATCTGCTCGGCGAAGTAATGCACGTTGACTACCGCGCGCTCGACGTTCACTTCCGCCAGGCGGTCAAGCACGTGATCGATCAGCGGCTTGCCGCCGACCTCGACCAGGGGCTTAGGCATGCGCTCGGTGACCGGGCGCATGCGGGTCCCTAAGCCCGCCGACAGCACCATGGCTTTGGTTGGTGTTGGGTGCATTGGCTAGATTGTCTTCAAGGGCGGCACGTTGATGCGATACCAGGCGGCGAGCGCGGCAAGCGCCGGATGCGCCAGCGAGCGCTGCAGATAGGCCCATACCCGCGGCATATGACGCAAATATTGCGGCTTGCCGTCGCGGCGGTCGAGGCGGGCGAAGATGCCGAGGATCTTGGAGGCGCGCTGCGCCGCCATCGTCGCGTAAAGCTGCGCGAAGGCCCGCGCATCGAAATCCGGGTCGGCCTTCATGCGCGCGCGGGTGTAGCGCGACAACAGCGCGATCTCCATCGATTCCGTCACGTTGACGCGCGCGTCCTGCGCCAGCGAGGCGAGATCGTAGGCGGCCGGCCCCATCACCGCGTCCTGGAAATCGAGCAGGCCGACGCGCGCCGCGCCGTCGCGTTCCGGCAGCCACAGCAGATTGGGCGAATGATAATCGCGCAGCACCCAGACCGGCGGCGCCGCCAGCGCCGGCGCCAGCGCGTTGCGCCAAAGCTCGACATAGTCATCGCGCCGGCTGCCGGCGAGTTTGACGTCGAGCCGCGGCAGGTACCAGTCGGCCATCAGCTCGACCTCGATCAGGAACGCGTCGAGGTCGTAGCGCGGCAAGGTGTAATCGACGCCCGCCTCGACCGGCAGCACGTCGGGCATCGGCGTGCGATGCAGCGCCGCCAAGAGATCGGCCGCCACCTCGTAGCGCGGCACGATCGGTAGCGGCGGATCGCCGTCCACCACCAGTTCGCTGCCGAGGTCTTCCATGATCAGCAGCCCGGCGTCGCGGTCGGCGGCAAGGATCGTCGGCGCGGAGAACCCGCGCGCCCGCAAGGCGGCGGCCATGGCGATGAACGGCGTCACGGTTTCGGCGAGATGCGCGATCGCGCTGTACGGCTTGCCGTCGCGCACCGGCGGCCCGTCAGGGCGCTTCGGCGAATTCATCAGCACGAAGCTGGCGCCGTCGCGGATGAGCAGCTCGTAGGCGCGGGTGGAGGCGTCGCCCTGCATGTAATGCCGGCTCGCTCCGCCGAAGCTGGAGCGGGAGAGGAACATGCGGATGGTGGCGATGCGCGCGACGCGCGAAGCGAGCGTGCCGTAGCCGGTGACGCGCGCGTGGCGGAAGGTCGGGCCTTGCTGCGGCAACAAAGTCAGCGCGATGTCGAGCCGGTCGGCCGGCAGGGCGTCGGCGGCGCGGTCCGGCCATTCCACCAGCGTCACCGCGCTGGGCGCGATGTCCTCGAAACCGAGTTCGACGAGGTCGGCGGGGCCGGACAGCCGGTAGAAATCGGCGTGCACCAGCGTGAAGTTCGGCAGCTCGTAGGCCTGCATCAGCGTGAAGGTCGGGCTCGGCACCTCGATCGTCTCGTTGCCGGCGAGATGGCGGATCAGGGCACGGGCGAAGGTGGTCTTGCCGGCGCCGAGATCGCCGGACAGCGTGATCATGTCGCCGGGCGCGAGCGCGGCGGCGACGTCCACCATCAGCCGGCGCGTCGCCTCTTCGTCGGCGAGCGTCACCGTGAAGCTGTAGCTGCCGACAGGGGGCATCGAATCATCCGTGTTTATGCGGCAGTTATAAACGGCGGAGGCCACCGATAGCCAGAACGGGAATCTGCCGGGCGGCATTGCGCCATCTTGGAGTACCCAGAGGTTTGTCCTAGTCTTGGCACGGCAGCGGCGAAGCACAGCCGCGCCAAGGGACGAAACACCGGGAGGCTCCAATGACGGCAACGACGTATAGCGACATGTCGTCGTCCGACCACAGCGCGCAATTGCGCAAAGCGGTCATCGCTGCGACGATCGGCACCACCATCGAGTGGTACGACTTCTTCATCTACGGCACCGCCGCCGGTCTGATCTTCGGCAAGCTTTATTTTCCGAACGAAGACCCGCTGACGGCGACGCTCGCGGCCTTCGGCACCTACTTCATCGGCTTCATCGGGCGGCCGATCGGCGCCGCGATCTTCGGCCACTACGGCGACCGCATCGGCCGCAAGGGCACGCTCATCGCCACGCTGCTGTGCATGGGCATTGCCACCTTCCTTATTGCTTTTGTGCCGACCTATTCCTCGATCGGCATCTGGGGCGCGGTGATCCTGACGGTGCTGCGGATGTTGCAAGGCATCGGCGTCGGCGGCGAATGGGGCGGCTCCGTGCTGCTGGCGATGGAATGGTCGCGCACGCACGGTCAACGCGGGTTGGTGGCGTCGTGGCCGCAATTCGGCGTGCCGTGCGGCTTGTTCCTGGCGAACCTGTCGATCCTGGCATTCAGCACCTGGTCCGGAGACCAATTCGCGACCTGGGGTTGGCGCATCCCCTTCGCGCTGTCGATCATTCTGGTCGGCATCGGGCTATGGATTCGACTTGGCATCCTCGAGACTCCGGTGTTCCAGAATCTCCTGAACACCAAGAAGATCGAGAAGGCACCCATTATCGAGGTGATCAAGAAGCAGCCTAAGGAAATCATCTTGTCGGCCTTGCTGCGCATGGCGGAACAGGCGCCGTTCTATATCTTTACGGCATTCATCTTCGCTTACGCCGTCGGCACCTTGCACATGTCGCGCAACCTGATCCTCACGGCGGTGCTGGTGGCCTCATGCGTGTCGTTCATCACCATCCCGCTGTCCGGGCACATCTCCGACCGCATCGGACGCAGGAAGATGTACCTGATCGGCGCGGCGGTGACCGGCCTGTTCGGCTTCCTGTATTTCGGCATGGTGGACACCGCGATTCCATCCGCCGTGTTCATCGCCATCGTGCTGTCGCTGGTGCCGCACGACATGCAATACGGCCCGCAGGCGGCGCTGATTGCCGAAGCCTTTACGCCGCGATTGCGTTACAGTGGTGCGTCGCTTGGCTATCAACTCGCTTCGGTGATCGCCGGCGGGCCGGCGCCGCTGATCGCGACGGCGCTCTTCGCCGCCTATCACACGGGCTATGCCATCGCGATCTACATCGCGGCTTGCGCGGTGGTGAGCCTGGTGGCGGCAGGATTCATGCCCGACTACACGGGCAAGGACATCTCGATAGAATATGACGACTAGTCCGCCGTACTGTCGTCACTGAGAAACCGAGGGGCCTGGATGGATTCCAGGCCCCTTTCAGGTAAGCATATTGTTATGACCAAGCAAACCCTCGGAAAACTCCCCGCCGATGCCTTCGGCATTCTGGACCTGCCGCTGCTGCCGCCGGGCGTCGTCGAGGGCTTTCACGCCCTGGGTGATCTCACCGGCATGGCGTCGGACGCCATGGACGAGCTCGGCATTGTCGGCGCGGTGCCGTCGAGCGTGCTCAGGCCGACCAATCCCAAGGCGCGGCTGATCGGCCGCGCGCTGACGGTGATGAACGTCGCGGCCGAAGCGAGCGTGCCCGAGAATGTCGCCACCGGCGTCTCCGGCATGGCCGAGATCGAGGCGCACAATCTGGCGGAACCCGGCGACGTGCTGGTGCTGCAGGGCGTCGATCAGGTATCCAACATGGGCGGCATGTCGGCCGCGATTGGGTTCCGGCAAGGGCAGATCGGCGCCGTCGTCGACGGCGCGGTGCGCGACGTCGATCACTCGCGCGGCTCCGGCTATGCGATCTGGTCGCGCAGCGTCAGCCCGCTCACCGGCAAGTGGCGGGTCAAGACCGTCGCCGTCAACAAGCCGGTCACGATCTGCGGCGTCGCGGTCGCTCCTGGCGACCTGGTGCTGGCGGACGAGACCGGCGTCTGCTTCATCCCGCGCGACCGCGCCGCCGAGGTGCTGGCGTGCGTGCGGCAGATCGCCAAGAACGAGAAAGCCCGCACCGACAAGATCACGGCCGGCGTGCCGGTCAGCGAGTTGCTGCCGAAGCAGAGATAATTTCTCCGTTCATTCCCGCGCACTGGGTCCCCGCTTTCGCGGGGACGAACGGCGATGATTACTCTGCCTTGATGCCGAGCTTGGTGATGGTGGCCTGCCAGTAAGGGAATTCCTTGGCGAGGCGCGCCGTGAAGGCGGCGCTGCCGAGCGTGCCGTGCATCCCTTGCGTGGCGAAGCGTTCCTTCACGTCAGGCTGCGCGACCACCTCGAACAAGGCCTTCTCCAGTTTGTCGCGCACGGCGGCCGGCGTGCCGGCGGGCAGGAACACGCCGTACCAGTTCTCCATCACCACATCGGGCAGGCCGAGTTCGGCGGTGGTCGGCACATCGGGCAAGAGCGGCGAACGCTCGGTGCCATATAGCGCCAGCGCCTTGACCTTGCCGGCTTTGACCAGCGGCAGCAGCACCGGGAAGTCGGCATTGAGCATGTCGATTTGCCCGCCCATGAGATCGCTGAGCGCGGGCGCTGCGCCGCGATAGGGCACGTGCGCGACCTTTAGGCCGGCGGCGGAGTTGAGCAATTCGCCGGCGATGTTCATGGTGGTGCCGGGGCCGGCCGAGCCGTAGGCCATGGCCTGGCCGCCCTTCGCCTTGGCGATCAGCTCTTTCAGAGTCGAGGCGCCGGATTTCGGGCCGATGACGAGCAGCGTCGGCACCGCGCCGACGAGCATGACCGGCTCGAAGCTTTTCACCGGGTCGTAGCCGTGCGGCGGCCGCAGCACCGGGCTGATCACTTGCGAGCCGAGGCTGGCGAGCAGGATGGTTTTGCCGTCGGGCGTGGCGCGCGCCACGGTTTCCGAACCGATGGCGCCGCCGGCGCCGCCTTTGTCCTCGACGATAACGTCGGCGCCGAGCAACGGGCCGAGACCGTGCGCGAGCACGCGCGCCCATTGATCGACCGGGCCGCCGGCGGCGAAGGGCACGATGATCTTGACGGTGTCGGCCATCGCCGGCGTAGCGACCGCGAGCGCTGCGGCGCAGAGCAAAGTCTTGAAAAGTCTCATGGTCGTTTCCCCGAACGTGCGCGCGGCCTTGCGCGGCCGCTTTGTCGTGGCGGGGAGTATAGGGCGACGGAAAACTTATGACAGAGGGCCGCGCGGCCGCGCGTCAGTAGTCGGTGCGGCGAATGGGGTGGCGCTCGACCAGGGGCGTCTCTTCGGCGGTGGTGGGCCGGCTGAACACGACCTTGCAGGCGGGGCTGAGCTCGCGCTTGTTCTCGGCGAGACACCGCGCCACGCGCGTCACGTCGGGAAAGGCCGCTTGGCACAGCCGGAACGCATCCGGGGTGCAGGCATCGGCGTCCGCCTGCGTGTAGGCGAGCGCGGGCAGCGGGGCTATGATTGTTGCGAAAAGAGCGATGGCGCACGGCTTGAGCATGGCGGCATACTCCTGGGTCGCATCATCAACCGCCGGTGCGGAGATTTGTTCCTGAAACCAGGCGCATAGGCTCGAGGCCAAGCGTAACGATGAGTATTTCGTCCTGGCTCATGGCGGCGCGGCCGCGCACGCTCAGTCTGTCGATCACGCCGGTGGCGGTCGGTGCGGCGCTGGCGTGGGCGGTGGACCGGCAGATTCACTGGCCGGCGGTGCTGGCTGCGTTGGTCGCCAGCGCGTTCATCCAGCTCGGCACCAACATGCACAACGACGCGGTCGACAGCGAACGCGGCGGCGACGGTCCCGATCGCATCGGGCCGCCGCGCGTGACGGCCATGGGATTGCTGAGCGGTCGCCGCGTCAAGCATGGCGCCTGTACGTGCTTCGCGGTCGCGGCGCTGATGGGGCTTTATCTGATCTCCGTCGGCGGCTGGCCGATCCTGCTGCTGGGTCTCGCGTCGATCGCCGCTGGCTGGGCCTATACCGGCGGGCCGTGGCCGATCGCCTATACGCCGCTCGGCGAAGTGTTCGTGATCGCTTTCTTCGGCGTCGGCGCGGTCGACGGCACCTATTGGCTATGCGCCGGCCATCTCGGCGCGCCGGCGCTGGCGAGCGGTCTCGCGCTCGGCCTGATGACCGGCGCCGTTCTGCTGGTCAACAATTTCCGCGACGTCAAGGCCGACGCGCGGGTCGGCCGGCGCACGCTCGCCATTCTGGCGGGGCACCAGGGCACGATCTGGATTTATGCCGGCATGATGCTGCTGCCCTTTGCGCTGCTCGAGCCGATCGGCCGCGCACTGCCCGACCGGCCCGTCTGGCTGGCACTGCTTGCGCTGCCGCCGGCGCTGGCGCTGATTTACCGCATCATGCACGAGCCGCCCGGCCGCGGCTTCAACCGCATTCTGGTGTGGACGGTGCAAATCCAGCTGCTGTTCAGCCTGTTGCTCGCCGCCGGGATGCTGTTCTGACCTAGATCAATGCAGTTTTGCGGGAACCGCTTACAGGAAATTGAATAGGCTTCGGGCCGCGAGCGGAGTAGGTTTAAATCATGACCATGCGCAAAGGCATTTATGTCGTTCCCACCGACCGCTGGTACATCGAGCGGACGGTATGGCTGATCGCCGGCCTGGTGCTGATCGCCAGCACGCTCTTGGCGGTGCTGGTCAATCCGCTGTGGATTTTCGGCGTCGTCGCCACCGGGCTGGTCTCCATCAACGTGGCGTTCACCGGCTTCTGCCCGATCGGCAATGCGCTCAAGCTTCTCGGCTTCAAGGCGGCGCTCGGCGTGCCGAACCGCAAGTTTTATTTCCTGCAGACCGACAGCTGGTATCTCGAGCGGCGCATCTACGTGACCGTTGGCATCAACATCATCTTGGGCTCGATTCTGTTCCTGGCTGTGAGCCCGTGGTGGGCATTGTTCCCGGCTTTCGTCGGCACCGCCATGGTCTGGTTCGCCGCGACCGGCCTCTGCATCCT
>Ga0209415_10010387_pt1 | contig 15840 bp, 13 predicted proteins | sample PeaSoiSIISIP2007_FD_187696 | JGI IMG/M metagenome (GOLD analysis project Ga0209415, IMG submission 187696) | Peat soil microbial communities from Weissenstadt, Germany - SII-SIP-2007 (SPAdes) (version 2) | ecosystem: Environmental > Terrestrial > Soil > Wetlands > Peat | place: Germany...
CCTCGCTTGCTCGCTGTACCGGGACCCTCGCCTTTGATCATTGCGACTCGGAAGTAATTGAGAATACAGGGTATAAGGGCATGCGAATCGTAACGTTTCGAACGACATCCGGGGAGGAGGAGTCGGGGTTGGTGACTGATGATTCAGTCCTGGGGCTAGACAGGGATATCTTATCTGTCTGTAGAGACGGCATCGAAGGCGAACCAAGCGGCCGGCGCTATAGACTCTCCGAAGTGACACTGGTTGCGCCGGTTCCCCGCCCATCCAAGATGTTCTGCGTCGGGATCAATTATCAGGATCATGCAGCAGAAATGAAATTGAGAGTCCCGAGCGTTCCAGTTGTCTTTGCCAAGTTAGCAAGTACAATTGTGGGACCGGGAGCACCGATAGTGCTTCCAAGAGGAGCCCATCAGGTTGATTATGAAGCGGAGCTCGCGTTTGTCATTGGGCGGGGAGGGCGCCGTATTGCGGCCAACAACGCGATGGCTCACGTTTTTGGGTATACCATAATCAACGATATAACAGCCCGCGATTTCCATTATTTAGAGTCGACTCGCTGGTTGATGGGGAAGAATTTCGACACTTTTGCGCCTATGGGTCCGTGGATAACTACGGTGGAGGAGATCGTAGATCCAGGCTCTTTTGTTATTTCTTTAACAATTGGCGGAGAACTTCTTCAGCAAGCCTGCACGCGTGATCTCCTTTTTTCTGTTCCGGAATTAATTGAGTATATATCTCACGCGGCAACGCTTGAGCCAGGCGATATTATAGCGACAGGCACACCTGCCGGCGTCGGGTTCGCGCGGAAACCTCCACGATTCTTGAAACCTAATGACGAGGTTGTCATAAATGTGAGCGGCATTGGCGAACTTCGGAATGTGGTTGTCGTCGAAGACTGATAGCCTACAATCTGGTGCGAATGAGGAACTTCGCGGTGGTTCCCTCCGCATAAGTTCAGGGAGGAGTGTGCCCGAACGCCAATAAAACGGCGATTCGGGCATGCATGCCCCGCTAAAATGCTCGTAAGAAAGCTCCTCGGTGAGAGTTTGGAGCCTTCGCTGAGGGCCTTTTTCTGCATACTCCCTGGGCGATCAAGAATGCTATTTCTCTAGTCCTAGCACGGTTGAAGGTTCAATTCGTAAAGCTCTCAAACTTGACAGCAGCGCCGCAGCTCCGGCGACTATCAGCATGAGCAACGCGGCTGCGATCAACGATTCAGGATCAGTGGGTGGAACTCCGTACAACAGACTACGAATTGCCGGCCCGAGACCTATTGCCGCCGCAAGGCCACATACTATTCCAACTACCGCAATCGTTATGGTTTGGCGAACCGCCATCCCTACAATGTGAACACTTCGTGCCCCAAGAGCTCTCCTAATACCAATTTCGCGTCGTCTCATTGTCAAGGCTATGGCGAGTAAGCCATAGACTCCCGCTCCGACGAGAAGTGTTGCAATCCCAGCAAACGTGGATGCAAGGGCGGCGATGAGGCGTTCTGCGGAAGTACTCTGATTCACCTCATCACTCAGCTTGTGGATTTCAAGAAATGCGACTGACGGATCAATCGATGATAAAGACTTCTGAACCGCTACGAAGATTGACTCTGGGCGTACACGTGTTTTGACGTCGAGCACGAACCGGCCATACTTCATGCCGACTTCGTAGTAGATGGGCATCATTGGTTCTCGAAGGGAACGATACTTAGCATTCCTTGCCACACCGACAATTTCGTAGTCCGGCCCGGCTACGGCCATTTCGGATGACACTGCGCCAAATCGCTGGCCAACAGGATTTACGGTCGGGTAGAACCGCTGTACGAACGCCTGGTTTACCACGACGTTCACCGGAGTCGCCGTTCCGCGGATCGAGACATCACTCGATTCAAGACTGCGGCCGGCCAAAAGTTGGATGCCCATCGTATCGAAATAGCCGACGGACACATCGTCGAAATTCGTATTAAGGTCGTCCCCCCGATTCATTCGCATACCCGCCGGTGCGATAGTGTTTCCTGCCCCGTGCCCGCGCATTACTCCGATGGATGAGATCGCGGCGGAAGCTACGCCCGGAATTTGCTGGACTCGCTCAGTCAACAGGTTCAAAAAAGAAGGGGGTTTTTGAGCAAGGCTAATATCTCCAGTAAATGTTGCGATGTGGTACTGGTCGAAGCCCGGATTCGTTCTATGGAGTCGAACGAGAGTTTGCACGAATAGACTAGCACCAACCAAAAGGATTGTCCCGAGTGCTACTTGTATTGTGATAAACACACGTCGCTTCCGCCAACGACCACTTGATCGAGCACCTCGTAGGATAGTATCTAAGTTTAAATTGGACGCCGCGATGGCTGGAGCCACGCTGAATAGTAAAACAGACGCTGCCGTAAGGATCAATGTAACTAGAAAAACTCGCGCGTTCATTCGAACATCGAGGGATAAAGGAAACAGATTGTTTGCACGGTCACGGATGGGTGGCAAGAGCCGAGTGATCAAAGGCGTCGCCAGGAAGGCGATCCACAGTCCGGCTAAACCGCCGAAGGCACCGAGCAGCGACGTTTCTGCAAACATTTCTCGAGCCAGGGAAATACGGCTTGCTCCTAAAGCCAGCTTTACGGCAATTTCCTGAATCCGGGAAGCCATCTGAACCAAGAGGATCCCCGCGACATTCGTGCAAACGATCAGTAGAAGTGTACCAACGCAGGCCAGAAGGAAGCGAAGCACATCGGCGTACCGCTCGCGCAAAATGGACTCGCCACGTTCGACCGGATCCAGATTCATTCCGGCTCTCAAAAGGGCGGCTACCCCGCTTTGTGGGAATTCCTTCAAAGTATCAGCGTACTCGGGTGCTACCACGGATTGAAACATGGCCTGGGACTCAGACTCGGCAGTTTCACGAGAAACGCCAGCCTTGAGGTAACCGAACAGCTCCATTGTTCGATTGGTCCCCGGATAACCTGTGAGCAAGGGGAAGGCTCGGTTTGGAACGCGAACATCAGGACCCGTGTCAGTGTTGATTCCGTTGAACCCTTGTGGCAAAACCCCAACGATCACGAATTCATGGTCGTGCAAGGTAATGTTCCGCCCAATGACATTCCGGTCTTCCGCAAACCTACGGTGCCAGAAACTGTAGCTCACAACTGCAGGTGGATCTCCGGGCGTTTCGTCTTCGTCGCCAGGTGTGAGGATTCGACCGTAGGCTGCTGTGATTCCCAGTGCATCGAAATACTCCGCCGTCACTGCCCGCACCGAGATCTGTTCGGCTGGCTCAGGGCTCGTCATAGGAAAATGATAATAGTCCGGCGTTTCCGCAAATACCTTTTGAAAAGTGGAGGAGTGATCACGGAGGGCCACGTAGTAATCGTACGGGAATGCATCTGCCGTGACTGACTTCGGGAACCGCTGCACCATCCTCACCAGTCGCTCAGGATGATTCACGGGTAAGGGGCGCAACAGCACAGCATCGAATATGCTAAAGATCGCAGTGGTTGCGCCGATACCCAAGGCAAGTAGTCCAGCTACGGAAAAACTGAAACCAGGGCTACGCGATAGAGTGCGTACGGCAATTCTTAAACTTCCCATACTTAATGTTACCTCCCTTCCCTAGGCGCGGCGGCCCTCCGCCGTCGATGCTTGCCTTGCCTCCTGCCACGCGCCACGAGCCGGCCCCTTGCAAGGCTTTTTGCACCCATGTGTAGCTCAAGTTGATACCGTGTATTAGGGGCGGCGAGAAAGGGAGCCATTCCCGGCGGGATAGGGCGGAGCCAGCGATACCAGGGCGGAGCCCCTTGGCGGGGATGCGGTAAGGACTCTACATGATGGCTTCCTGCCAGTTGTTTATTTTTCAACCGGTTACTCCGGCGCTGGCGGCTTCGCCGGGATCTTGAGAAGAACAACGTCCTGGTTTGGAGGTGGCATCGCCCGTATAGAGGTTCATCCGATGCTCACGCCGGATCAGATCAACCAGATTCATCGTCTCCACTTCGTCGAGAAGTGGTCCGGGCGCAAGATCGCGCGGCATCTGCACATCGGCCGCCGCACTCTGGCCAAGTATCTGGATGCTCCGGCTCCACCGCCCACACGCCGGAACCGGGCCAGCAAACTCGATCCGTTCAAGCCGGCCATCCAGGAACTGCTCCAGCAGGACTCCACGGCCAATGCACCGGTCATCGCACAAAGGCTTCGTCCGCTGGGCTACGACGGGAGCTTCACGATCATCAAGGATTACCTCCGCGTGGTGCGCCAGAGCTCCGCCGCCAGGCGTGCCTATGTGCGCATGGAGCCCTCCGCCGGGGAACGTTTCGATATCGACTGGGGCCACTTCGGCTCCCTGGTCTACAACGGAGCCACTCGCAAGCTATACGCGTTCTGTCTGGTGGAGTGCCACAGTCGCAAAATCTTCCTGGAGTTCACGCAGAGCCGGAACTTCGAGACCTTCGTCCGGTGCCATCTCCATGCGTTCCAGGAACTCGGCGGCTGTGCGCGTGAACTCTGGTACGACAATCTCGCAACCGCCGTGGCCGAACACGAAGGCAACCTAGTGCGATTCAATCCACGCTTCCTCGTCTTCGCCCGCGAATGCGGATTCCTTCCACGTGCCTGTCATGTGGCGGCAGCCTGGGAAAAGGGCAAAGTGGAGCGAGCCATCGGTTACATCCGCCAGAACTTCTGGCCGCTCCGGAGCTTCACAGACCTGGCCGATGTGAATGCGCAAGCACGGCAATGGCTCAAAGAGACGGCCAACCAGCGCCAGCATCGCGAGACCGGCCAAAAGCCGGAGCAACGCTTTCGCCCGGAATCCCTGCGGCCCTTGCCGGCGCTGATTCCGGACTATCGTGACACCGCCGATGCGCTGGTCCACAAAGATCTGCGGCTGTCCTTCGACGGCAACCGCTATTGCGTGCCGCCGCGCTACGTGGGCCGCAAACTCACCAGTAAGGCCGATTCGTCCTCAGTCGCCATTTACGATCAGCATCAGGAGATCGTGCATTACGCCCGTTCTTGGGAACGCGGACAGACCCCTCGGCTCCGAGCGTTTCCAGAAAGAGCTGTATGCGCAAATGGCCGCGGCACAGCGTTCCGCTGCACAACAGCGACTGGTGCCTTGCTGGGTCCGGCTTCGCAGTCGTATCTGGAACGGCTGGCGGATACGGATCGATCCCTGACGCGTCAGGTCCGGGAACTACTCGCCCTGGTCCGCGAGTACGGACCCGAGCCCGTCGCCGAAGCACTCGCGAAAGCTCATGCCGCAGGCGCTTTCGGCGCCGATTACATCGCCAACATCGTTCGCCAGCAGCGCGTGCACCGGGAGATTCAACCTCCGCTTCGCCTCAAAGATTCCGAGCTGAACGAACTCGCCACCGATCCGCTCTCGCTGGCTCAATACGACGCTTTCATTCTTCGCTCCCGAAAGGAATCTCATGACCTCTCTTCACCAGAAACTGGATCAGCTCAGCCTGACCACCGTGAGCCGCCAACTGGATCAGACGATCTCTGATGCCATCACCCGCAATCTCAGCTTGGCTCAGACCCTGGAATCGTTGGCCGATCTCGAACTGGAGTCCCGCAACAGCCGCTCCATCGAGCGCCGCTTCCGCATGTCGCGGCTGCAGGCTCAGCACTCCATCGACGGTTTCCAGTTCAAGCACCACAAGAGCCGCATGGAGCAGAAGCCCCGCATCCTGCGTCTGCTCGATCTGGAGTTCCTGCGCAAAGGTACCAGCGCCATACTCATTGGCAATCCTGGCGTTGGAAAAACATTCCTGGCCAAGATCATCGGCTGGCGCGCCTGCCAGGCCAATCAGCGCGTGCTGTTCACCACCGCTATGGACATGCTCAATCACCTGCTGGCTTCCCAGGTCGACCATTCGCTGGTGCGCAAGCTCAAGATCTACACCTAGCCCTCACTCCTCATCTGCGACTAATGTGAAGTTGTCAGTAATGTGGAGTTGAGCGCTGGAAGCCCGGCCAATCGGCCTTCTGGGGCCGCGTAACTCCACATTTAAAGCAGTAGCATCGGACAGGTCGCCCTTCGGCGACTGAACTCCACTTCTTGAGGTAACGATGCTACATTCTCTTCTTCCCAAAGCCCATTCCAGATCTCTGGCGCTGCCGTTGCTGGGCTCTATCGCTGATGGTTTTGACGATTGGCTCACTATGAACGGATACACGCCAGGCTCACGCAAGTTCGCGATTCGCATGCTGCCGCACGTGGATGCCGACTTGCGCCGCAGAAAGGTGCGTTCTGTCCCTGCGCTCACGCACTCCACTCTTCATGCCAGTTGGCGCCATCTGATCACACGGTTCCCCACGAACGCCGGAACCGTCCGCTCGCTGGAGCACTACTTGACCGCAACAGGCATGATCGCCGCCGATGACGGAGTAGTTGTTCGGTCCGCTGCCGCGATGCTTAGCGACGAATATGTCAACTACCTGCGAGACGTACGCGGATTCGCCGTTTCTAGTCTTACGCACCATCGCCGCGCCTCATGCAGTTTTCTCGATCACCTGGAAGCCCGGCGGATTTCGGTAGCCTCCATCCAGCCCAAGGACGTGGAATGCTACGTCAGTCAAGTAGGCAAGCGTCTGTGCCGGGGCAGTCTCCAACATGAGATTGCCGCCCTGCGTGGGTTGTTGCGATTCCTCGCAACGTCCGGAAGGGTCACGCCAGGACTCGACAAGCAGATCGACACGCCACGACTTTATCGGCTTGAGAAACTGCCTCGGGCTTTACCGTGGCCGACCGTGATCGAGCTTCTGAGATCGATCGACATCACCTCCGAGATTGGTCTGCGCGACTACGCGATATTTATACTGATCGCCACCTATGGTTTGCGTGCGAGCGAAGTCGTCGCACTCACGCTGGATGACGTTGCGTGGCGAAAGGGTGTTCTCCGCATCCATCAACGTAAGACGGCGTCCCCGTTGGAACTCCCGCTGACCAACGAAGTGGCGGCTGCTTTGGTGAAGCATCTGAAGCGCAACACGCCTCCGGCACCGTACAGGAGGATGTTCTTGCGTATGCGCGCCCCCATGGGCGTGCTGAAGCCGACCGCCATCACGGAGGCATTTCAATCACTCGTCCGCCATAGTGGCCTAGACATTCCGTTCGAAGGGCCCCATTGCCTTCGTCACTCGTTGGCGGTCCACCTGCTCAAGAACGGCACACCGCTCAAAACGATCGGAGACATTCTCGGACATCGTACAGCGGAAAGTACGTCGATGTATCTGCGGTTGGCCACCGGCGACCTGCGCGAAGTCTCGCTCGCCGTCCCAGGCAAAGGCAAAGCGGTAAAGGCGGTGCGTCCATGACCGCAACCCCGGCGTTTGTTTCTGCACTGGCACCGATCCTCGATCGATACGTCACTCTGAAGCGGTCCTTGGGACGCCGTTTCGCGACGGCGACCTGGACGCTGCAGTCTCTGGATCGCTTTCTTCATGAGCAAGCCGGCATGTACAAAGACCTGACTCCTGCGGCTTTTCAGAGTTGGTGCCGAACGCAGGAGCACCTCACTTCGGGTGTGCGCCGCGTCCGCATGCTCGAGGTCTATAACCTGTGCGCTTACCGGCGGCGCACCGAGCCAGAGTGTTTCCTCCCTGATCCAGCGGCTTTCCCGCCCTACCACCAACGGGCCAAGCCATACATCTTCTCCGCGGGCGAGGTGGCGCGACTGCTAAAAACAGCCGCGAGCCTGGCACCAAGCCATTCAACTCCACTCCGCCCGGAAGTGACTCGCCTCGCGATCGTTCTGCTGTTCACCACGGGGATGCGGCGCAGCGAGTTGTTGAATCTCACGCTCGGCGATTACAGCCGTAGCGAGGCAACACTGCACATTCGGGAAACCAAGTTCTTCAAGTCTCGCGTGCTACCCATCAACCCTCAGATCGCTGACGAGATCGAAAGCTATCTGCGCGCACGTGCCCGCAAACGCCTGCCGACACCTCCGCAAACTCCACTAATATGGAATGCCACACAGGGCGGGCGTGCTTACACCGGCACGGGGTTGCACTACTGTTTACAGCCGCTACTGAAGCAGTGTGGCATCCGCACACCGAAAGGCCAGCCCCCGCGTATCCACGATTTTCGGCACAGTTTCGCGGTGAATGCGCTCATGCGCTGGTATGGAGAAGGCTCGGACGTCGAAACCAAGCTGCCATTGCTGGCCACCTACCTGGGGCACGGCTCGGCCCTTTCGACTCACCACTACCTCCACTTCATCGAGCCCCTGCGAACGGCCACCAGTGAACGGTTCGCCGATCACTTTGGCTCTCTGATCAACCCACTCCCATCGCGGAAGGAACGCCGATGAACAAGCCCATACCCAACCTTCTGGGGTCGATCATCCGCGACTACTTTACGGATCATCTGCCCAGGCTTCGCGGATCGAGCCCTCACACTATCCACAGTTACCGCGACAGCCTCGTCTTGCTACTCCGCTTTCTATCCAGCCAACGCGGGAAGGCGATCACACAACTGGATCTGACGGATGTCGATCCTCCCGGTATCTTAGGGTTTCTCTCCCACTTGGAGAAGGAACGGAGGAATCGCGTGCCCACCCGCAACGTCCGGCTCTCGGCGATACATGCGTTCTTCCACTTCGTCGCATCACGAAACCCGGAGCACCTGGAACTGGCACAACGGATTCTTGGCATTCCCTTCAAGCGCGCCCAGCAGAGAGTGATCGACTACTTGGAGTACGAGGAGATCGACTCGATTCTCAAGGCTATTGATCGAACCACCGGACAAGGCGCCCGTGACTATGCGCTCTTGGCGACGATGTTCAACACGGGCGCTCGCGTTCAGGAGATCGCCGATCTCCGAGTCCGCGACTTGCAGTTGGTCAAACCGTTCCAGGTGAGACTATTCGGCAAGGGCAAGAAGGAACGATACTGCCCCATCTGGCCGCAGACCGCCACGGTCTTGCGGGCATTCTGCAAGGCGCGAGATGTCGAATCACACCCAGAAGTGCATGTGTTCGTCAATCATAGAGGTGCGCCGGTGTCCCGCTTCGGAATCCGGTACATCCTTGGAAACTGCCTGGCGCGTGCCGGTGACGATGCGCCTAACTTGCGGAAGAAACGACTCCATCCGCACAGCATGCGCCACAGCACCGCCGTAGCGCTTCTGAAATCCGGTGTAGACTTGTCCACCATCAGCCACTTGCTCGGGCACGCAAGCCCAGCAACCACCAGCCGGTACGCGAAAGTCGATCTCGAGATGAAGCGCAAAGCCATTGCGAGGGTCAAGCCCGTCTCCCGCCGAGCACGCACGCCGTGGAGCAAGGACAGCACGATCCTCGACTGGCTCGAATCTCTGTAGCCCAGAGGAAATGTGGAGTTCGGCTGCCTCAGAAGGCCGATTGGCCGGGCTTCCAGCGCTCAACTCCACATTACTGACAACTTCACATTAATCGATGATCAGCAGTGCCACGGCAGAGATCGACTCCATGTATTGCTTGCGCGTGCCATCGAGTGTGGCCTCGGCGACTTCTTCGAGCAGGATGTGAGTTTCGCGATAGAGCACCTTATAACCTTGCAGGATCGCCGCCTGGCCGATGGCATGAGCCAAGTGGCTCTTGCCGGTACCACCCGGCCCGAGAAACAGAGCGTCCTCGCGGCGGTCGATGAAAGCGCCGGTGGCCAGGTCGAAGACCAGGCTGCGGTTCAGCTTGGGATTGAAGTGGAAGTCGAAGTTGTCCAGCGTCTTGTTGGGATCGCGGAAAGCGGCGAGTTTGCGCCTCCGCTCCAAGAGCCGGTCCGAGCGCCGGGTGAGTTCGTCGGAGACGAGTGTTGCCAGCAGATCGATCGGCGCCATGGGTTCGGCTTGCGCTTGCCGGAGGCGCGTTTCCAGAACGGCGGCCATGCCGCCGAGCCGGAGTTGACGCAGACTACGCTGCAGTTCGATGAGATTCATGTATGGTTCTCCTCCTGGGTTTTGTGGTCGATGAAGTCGCGGTACAAAGTCAGTTGACGGATGATGGGGTCCACTTGGCGAAGAGTCAGTTGCGGCCGGCGCTGGAGCCAGTGGCGGACAAACTGGTACGGGTTGGCGGGGAGGCCGGATTCCAACGCGGCCGCACAGGCATCGTCGGTGAGCGCGGCGCCATGCTTGCGCGCCAAGCCGGTTAATCCCAGAATGCGGCGAATGGTGGCCGGGCCGTCCCGCCGGTACATCTGCTCGGCCAGCGTGCCGATGTGTGCGCCGATTTTGCCACAGCGTGACAACAGCTGCTCGGTGGAGCGCGGGGTCTTGGCCGGCTTATCCCGATCCGGGATGCGGTAGCCGCCACGCTGCTGGCGCAAGTGCTCGCGCAACAGTTGTCCGGTCTGCGGATCGAGCACGCGCACCACTTGGCCATCCCACTGCACTTTGACGCTTCGGGCGATCCAGCCCGGCGGAGCGCTGTAGTAAGCCGCTTCGACTTCGACGCAACCATCCAGGTTCACTCTGCGTTCCCCGAACTGGTAATAGCGGAAGGGCTCGATCGGCAGCGGCAGCAAGGCCGGTTTCTCTTCGGCGAACATGGTCGCCACCTGTCGCTTGGTCGTGCCGTGGATGCGCGTGTCGGCCCAGTTGGCTTCCCAGCGATCCAGGTAGGCTTGCGCCTCTTCCAGGCTTTCAAAGCGCATCCCCTTGAGGGGAGTGTTCTTGGCGTGTCCCACGCCGCGTTCGACCTTGCCTTTCCGATCCGGATCGGCAACCCGGCAAGGCAGCGCGACCGCGCCATAATGAGCGAGCATGTCGCGATACAGCGGATTCAAGGTCGGGTCGTAGATGTCGGGTTTCAGGACGCCTTCACCGAGGTTGTCCAGCACTACGGTGCGCGTGACGCCACCCAGCCGGCGGAAGGCTTGCTCGTGCAGTTCGGCCCAGATGCGAGTGCTGGAGTGGAAGGTGAGCAACCGGACGGCCTTGCGGCTACAGCCAAGGGTGAAGACAAACAATCGCGTGCGTTGATATCGGCTGGAGCGCGGATCTCGCACCATGGGACCGGTACCGTAATCGACCTGCCCTTCTTCGCCGGGCGGCGTGACGATGACCGCGCAAGCCTGGAGTGTGGGCTGCCCACGTAACCCTCGGACGAAGCGCTTGACGCTCTGGTAGCGGCCGCGAAAGCCGTGGTCGTCCACCAAGTCCTGGTAGATGGCCTTGGCGTTCCGGCCTTTGCTCAGCGAGAGCTCGATGAAGTCGAAATGCGGCTCGCACGCGCTGGCCGTAGGACTCCGGCCGGGCGCAGGGACCGGAGCCGAGCCGGGGGATACCTCGTTGGCCGGTTTTGAAATTGGCGTGGCCCGATCGCCGTCAGGGTCGGGGGACACCTCATTGGCCGGTTTTGCCGGCCCACGCCGTCCCCATCCTCCCGGTGCACGGATGCCAATCCCGGCCGCCTTCAGGTAAGCTCCCGCGGTTTCCCGCCGGATGCCGGTCTCCTCTTCGATGCGCCGCAGCGGCCAACCCAGCCGCCCCAGCGCGATGACTTGTTGTCGCTTTTCTTCGCTCAAGACATTGCTCACGACGATGGAGGGTAACCCCATCGCTCTCAATGTCTCGCCCGATTTCTATTGGCCGGTTTTCAGACGTCCCTCATTGGCCGCTTTTGGGTGTCCCCTGAGGCAAGGATAACATCCGATCGCAATATCGTTGCTTCGACCGACTTCTGCTGAACGGTCTGATTCAGCCCTTTCAGCAACCGGAGCGGGTGATCGGATTCTTCAATGCTTATCGGGAGGGGAAGCGTGTGACGCGTGGCCTCCTGACCGATATCGCAGATCAGTTCCGAGATTGGATAACCATTCGTTCGCAAAAGTGGGGCGTGCCGATCGTGGATGCTCCGGAAGGCCGTCGGGATAAGTTCCTGGACCCATACTTTCAACGAGCCAAGGCCAACGAGATTGTGCTGATCTTGAAAGCCCGTGAGCCGGCGCGAATCCTGATTGCCAACGGGAACAAGAAGGAGGACCGGTGGCATCTCCAGATCACACAGCGCTGGGTGAATCAATACAGTATCTATCTCAACGATGCGCGTTGGGGGCGCATGTTCGTTCGGGTGTGCCCGTATTTTCCTTTCTCGGCGCGAGTCTGCCTGAACCAGCACTACTGGCTGGCCAATCGGATGCGAGAAGAAAAGATCGACTTCCGGCAGTGCTCCAATGCCTTTCTCCAGTGCAGTGACTCCGGCCGATTGCAACAACTCGCCGATTCCCTGACGGCCAAGGATCTGCTGACTTGCGGGCAGAAGTGGCTGGCCTATTTCACGCCATTCTTCACCGAGGCCGAACGCAAAGAGGCGGGCTGTCAGCATCGCCTGTTCTTTGCCCAGGTGGAGTACTGCGACAATCTGATCTTCCACCGCCGCGCCGCGCTGGATCGATTGGAAGAACGCCTCCTGGACGCTAACCGCACCATCGGCCAGCCCAATAAGATCACCACCATCTTCGGCCGCAGGGTGACCAAGAACTATCGGGGCGAGATCAAGACGGTGATCGAAGACCTCGATCTACCCAACCCCGTCATCCGTACCCATTACGGGAATGGCTTTATCAAACAGTATGTGCGCGATCACCTCCTTCAGCGAACCGAACTGGCCACCAACAATGTTACCGACTACGGCGTTAAGAAAGCTGTCGAGAATCTGCCGCAACTTCAAAAGAAGATGGCGACTATCAACGACAATTACCTGGATGTCCAACAAGATATTCTGGCGACCTTTGTGGACCGCGGCCAACTCCGCAAACTGGCCGAGCCGACGGTTCTTTCCAATGGCAAGAGGGTTCCCGGCTTGAAGATCGATCATCCCCTTCAACTGGCCTTGATGCACGCCCTGGTGCGGTTCGCGCACATTGCTGCCGGTGGCAAGTTCTCCACTCGCGAGATCCATGCCTTCACAGCGGAGGCCCTGGGAATGTCGGTTGAAACCTATAGTCTGGCATCCCTCCGTTATGACCTCTCCAAACTGCGCGCCAAGCAACTGGTCCAGAAGGTGCCGCGTTCCCGTCGCTATCGCCTGACCCGCGAGGGCTACTGCATCTGCCTCGTGTTCCTCAAGCTCTTTGAGCGCATCTACGCTCCCCTTACCGCCGGTCTGTTACAGCCGCTCTCAGGCGACTCCCGCCTCCAACAGCAGAAACGCACTCAACTCGACCAGCTCTATCAACGCGTCGTCGATGACCTCAACCAGTTATTCCAGGCCGTGGGTTTGAAATTAGCAGCATGAGGCAGGAGCACAACGAGAACAAAATCCCCGTTACGCTTCGCATAACTAAGAGCGTCTCCAGGCTCTTGACCCACCGGAGGGTTTCACGATCCAACTGGGAGTCAGAGGCGTTCAGATTAAAGACCGAGTCCGTAACAAAGCAGAATATCCATGGAATTCGGAAGGCGAGTGCTCCGGCCATAAATCTTCCGCTGACAGGGAAGGCTCTTTTGAATCCGACCTCTTCAGTGCCATCTAATAAATGCCTGTATCCGCTCCAGGCTCAATCGTTCCGCGTTTTCACGCTGATGATCAACCCCTGCATGCGGGAATCGCTCCTCCAGGCTCATCTTGTATGAGAATCCAGCCTCCCCTCCAGGCTCATCTTGTGTGTGACAAGACTGGCCGAGCATTTTCTCATTGAAGAATGAGCCTGGAGGCGGGAGCGAAGCGACCGCGCCGCAAGGATCTCCTTTCTGATTGGATTTTTGAACTCGGGGCCGACCAACGGGAGGCGGCCTGCGCCTTCCAACGGGGTTGGTTTTCCTTCATAAGAAGGTTTTGGTTTTGAATTTCGGAGCGCCCGCTGTGCCTCGGGGCCGACCAACAGGCTCGAGCCTGACTGCCTCATGCGCTTCGCCTTACCTGGAAACTGGAGAACAGGATGCGCTTGGCTTTCTGCATCTGTTCGGCCGCTTGCGTATCGCTCTTGGCCTGCGCCTGTTGATCCAACTTCGCAATCGTCAACTCAGCCTTGAGATGGCTGGCCACGTCCGGCAGCTGCCGCAAGATCTCCCACGGTGTGGCATACCATCGGTACACGCGTTTCTCCTTCCCCTTGGCGTTGACGACGAGCTCCGGAACTCCACAGGGTCGATGAAAGTTCAAGTACGGGTTGAAGTGCTCTTGGTAAAAGTCTGCGATCGCCGCCGCGTGCGCCGTGGCGATGTGCGTATAGCCCATGTGCTTTCGCAAGACCGAGCCATTTTTGCTCTCGGCCAGTCCGCTGTCGTTGGAGTGCCGCGGCCGTGATTTGGTCTGCTCGATGAGCAGCTTGTTCAGCAGCTTGGCCATGTGATTGATGAACTCGCTACCGTTGTCGGAATGAAAACCCCGAATGCGGAAAGGAAACTGCGCCAGGATAGCCTCCAGCACCGGAAGCAGAAAAGCTTCGCTGATCTGCTCTACAGCCGCCACCACCTCCCATTGCGTGACCTCGTCCACTGCGTTGATGTGATACACCCCCTTGACCCCATCCTGGTCGCCCTGATGCACCGTGTCGATGCGTATATATCCGGGGCGCCACTGCGGCTCCGGTTTCCTCCGCTCGCCGATCAACACCGGCGTCGGCCGGGTTGCCTGGTATTGGATACGCCGCTCGCGGTACGCGCGGCTCCCTCGCAGCCGGTACAGGTGCGCCACCGAGATCCCCGCCAAACTCCGATAGCGCCTGTCGTTGAAGTTGTAGCAGGCGCGCTGGAGGAGTTTCTTGGTCGCCGGCCCGCTCAGGGTCTGGTGCGCCTCATCGATGCCCGCAAGCAGCGCGATGTCCTCCCGCTTATAGCGTTGCGCGAAGCGCCGCCGCCGGTAGGGCTGCGGTTTCACTTCGTCCCCACGCAAATACATCGTGATCAGCCGCGTCGTCTGCGCCCGGCTCAGTCCAGTCATCTTTTCCATGTACCGCCGCACCGTTCCCCGCCCGCTGCGCTTCAGCCCTTCATATCCCTGCTGCCGCAGCGTTTGATTCACCCAGCTGTAAACCTCCTCCCGATTCTGGCCTTTGAATCCCACATCTCCACTGCTTTCTAGAAATGCCTGTATCTGCTCCAGGCTCAATCGTTCCGTCGTTTCCACGCTGATGGTCAAGTCCTAGCATGCGGAATCGCTCCTCCAGGCTCATCTTGTATGAGAAACCGTTCTCGTCTCCAGGCTCATCTTGTATGAGACAAGACTGGCCGTTGACAATAAACTCGCTTCGTGACACAATGAACCCGCGGATATCTTGATACCGGCAAACGTGCTTAACACTTAACAAAGGAGAACAAATGCAACCTGCTCGTCCGAAGCTTAAGCTCAAGAAGATCACAGTTCGCGACCTCAAAGAATCACCGCAAGCTGGGGGCCGGAGCGGTGGCGGATGCACACAAGATCCAACAAATAGTCAGTGCAACCCCGCCCCGACTTATAGCCCTGCCTGCTCCTGAGAGGTTTTGGTCGTGTCGGCTGCTGAGGGGTCTCTATCGACGGTTCGGATAGATCATGAGTGTCCTTGATAAAAGGATAAGTCCGAGCGTCACCCTCAGCAGCGGTCAACGTGTTGTAGACGCTTGAGAGTCTGAACGATTTCGCTAATCACGGTTTGACCAGAGACTGGCAGGGGATGACGGTTGGGTTGGGCACCAGCACGTCGAAATAAGAGTTCCTTGGACTGCCGGCGAAGCTGCTAGGGAGCCTGTCCGAGTATTCAAAAATCGCCCGGTTTGGCCACAACATCTTGTGGTCGAAATGTTGTGGCATCACTACATGCGGCCTCGAAAGCCATTTCTCGGACAGGCTCCTAGTCCGAACAGAAGTGAGCGAGATTGCGAAGGGGGCCAGTATCTACGAGGTCCAGGAGTTCGCAAACTCGGCCAGTTGCTGGAGGAGCGCGATGCACG
>Ga0209415_10010389_pt1 | contig 15839 bp, 12 predicted proteins | sample PeaSoiSIISIP2007_FD_187696 | JGI IMG/M metagenome (GOLD analysis project Ga0209415, IMG submission 187696) | Peat soil microbial communities from Weissenstadt, Germany - SII-SIP-2007 (SPAdes) (version 2) | ecosystem: Environmental > Terrestrial > Soil > Wetlands > Peat | place: Germany...
TTCGTTCGCATGGCATACGGCTGGCTGCTGGTGGCCGGCCTGCTCGGAATCGGCGCAGCGCGCTGGGATTCTTCCGGCGGCATTTGGGGCGCGTCGCGACATGCGTTGACGGTCGGATTCATCGCCGTGATGGTGCTGTCCGTGGGCCAACGCATTCTGCCAGCGTTCGCGGGAATGCGTCTATTGTGGAGCACGGGGCTGATGTTCGCCGGCCTCGCTCTTCTCGCGATTGGATGTACGCTTCGCGTTTCCTGTGAAATTCTGGCGTACCAAGGGTATGCGAACTGGGCATGGGATGTGCTGCCAGTCTCGGCGGTGCTCGAACTGGCCGGAATCACGGCCTTTGCCATGAATATTTTTGGCACCTTCATTCTCGAGCCGAGCCACGTACAGAAGCAGCCCCTAGTTGTGGGCATAGACACAGCAAATTCATAGGATTTGCGGCCGCACTAACAGAATCCGGGAACACCGAATTAGGAGGTTCGCTATGGCAAAGATCGACGGCATTTGCAAGGAAGTGCTGGAAAAGGCCGAGTGGATCGCCATTGCTACGACTGGTCCTGACGGCCCGCACCTCGTCGCAACCTGGGGCGATCACGTGCGCGCGCTCGGCATCGAGGACGGCACGCTCCTCATCCCCGTCGGCCTCATGCACAAGACCGAGGCGAATCTGAAACATGGCAATCGTGTTGAGCTGCTCTGTGGCACGCGTCAGGTGCAGGGAACTCACGGCCCGGGCAAAGGGTGCGGCATCGTCGGCAGGGCGGAGTTTCAGACCGCGGGTCCGTACTTCGACGCCGTCAAAGCCAAATTTCAATGGGCGCGTGCCGCGCTTGTGGTCAACGTGGAAGAAGCAAAGCCTCAGCTTTGATTGGGACTGGTGTTCGATTGCACGCAACCTCGGAATGCACTTTTCTGCTGGTAGCCCGAAAAGTCGCGGAGTTGACTCGGGCCACCAAATTCAGGCGCAACCCGCTGTGCTACAGTTGGCTTCGTGCGACCCGAGATCGAAGAAGTCGTTGAACTGATCCAACGCAAGGACCCGAAGTCCTTGGAAGAAGCGCTGGCCCTACTCCAGAGCACAGTCTTTTCGTTCAGCATGAAGGTTTGCGGACAGCGACAAGACGCCGAAGACACAATGCAGGAGGTCTTGCTCAAGTCGATTCCCAACCTGCCGAAGTTCGATAGCCCCAAGGCGTTGATGGTTTGGCTGTACAAGGTGGCCAAGAATCGGTGTCTGATGAGCCGGCGTAGAAGCAAGTTTGCTCCCAAAGAAGCCCTCTCTCTCGAAGAATTAATGCCCGACCGCCGGGAACTGGAAAACCTGTCAGGCAATGCGGACGCGACGCCCGAGACATCGTTGCTGCGTCGCGAGAATGCGAAACGCCTTCGAGAAGCGGTCCAAAAACTACCTCCCGACTATCGGCTGATTCTCGTGCTGCACGATATGGAGGATCTTTCCGACACGGACATCGCCGAAATAACCGGTCTGCGCCTCGGCACGATTCGCGTCCGGTTGCACCGCGCGCGGTTATACGTCCGTAAGGAACTAGCCAAACAGGACCATCATCGCGTTCGCCGCCGATTTGTGAAACCCGCCGCACAAATCCCCGAACAACCGCGCCAACTCCGGTGCAAAGAGATGTTCACTGAACTTTCAAACTATCTCGATGACGCCCTTGATGACTCACTGTGTGAAGAGCTCGAGAAGCACATGGATGGCTGCGAGCCATGTAAAGCATTTCTGTCGAGCCTGGAGGAATCGATCCAGCGGTGCCGAATGGCTGCAAATGCGTCGCCCGACCCGCGCGTCGCCGCCAAGCTGAGACGAGAACTCCTTTCGGACTATCAGGAACTAATGAGAAGAATAACGAAGCGTGAACCGAACGAATTAGATTGAATTTTGCCCGCCCCGCACACCCTTCAAAATTGCTCCGCATTTTCCTGTAACAAAAGCTGTGTCTTTGCATTTATTCGTGTGGCCCCGAGACACCGGGCCTCCAGGAGACACACATGATCACCGCTAAGGTTCGGCTTACTCAACCACTTAAGGCAGAGCGGCAGTTTGTCGCAACGACAGGCACTGAGCACCATATGTTACTCGACGACGCGGCCGGGGGTACCGGTCCCAAGCCCGTTGAGTTAGTGGCCGTCGGCCTCGCCGGCTGCACGGCATTTGACGTCATCACCATCCTTCGCCAGAAATACCACCAGAAAGTCACTGGCTACGAGGTGCGAGTCGAAGCCGATCAGGCGGAGCGTCCGCCGCAAGTCTTCACCGCAGTCCGCATCCACCACGTCGTCACCGGCGATGAAATCGATTCAGCAGCGATTGAGGAGGCCATCCGCCTCTCGGAAGAGAAGTATTGCTCGGTGGGCGCGATGGTGAAGCAAACGGCCAGCTTGGAAACGACCTACGAAATCGTGGAAGGGAAAACGGCTTGGGCGATGCCAGCGACGACCCTAGTTCGGAAATAGGAAGGCTCTTCCGATGTGACTTTGGGGACAGCCATGTGTGAGCTAGATCACAGGCTATTGGTTATGACGAGCGACACCATGGAGAAGTTAAGGACGGCGTTTCCCGTGAAAGGTGTTGATGCAATGGACTTTGATGTCATCTCTCGATTGACACGACCCGCCCTCTGGGCGCTGCTTCTGGTGCTGTTCCTGCCACGCCAGATTTTCTCCCAGGAAACACAGGCGCCTTCTCCCCTCACTCTGGAGCAGGCGGTCGCCATAGCGCTCGAGAAGAACCCGGAGCGCAAAGTAGCGCTCGCGGACACAAAAGCGGCCTCGGCCGACGTGCAGCAAGCCCGATCCTCCTTGCTGCCACACGTCACTTTTTCCGAGACGGCCACGCAGGGCAACGACGCCGTGTATGTCTTCGGCAGCAAGCTGCGGCAGCAGCGGTTCACGACAGCTGATTTCGGATTGAGCGTGCTGAACACTCCCGCGCCATTCGCCAATTTCAGCACCCGCGTCGGCGGAACCTGGAATCTGTTTGATTCGTTCGCCAGCTGGCGATCCATCAATCGCGCGGAGCGCATGAAGGAAGCCACCGGTCATCAACTCGATCGCACGGACCAGGAGATTGTCGTCCGTGTGGTGGATTCTTACTACGACGTGCTGCTCGCCAGAAGACAACTGGAAGTTTCCGATCAAGCGATCGAGACAGCGCAGGCCATCCTTGACCGCAGCAAGGACCGCGTTGAAAGCGGCGTGGTCGTGGAATCCGATTTGCTGAGCGCCCAAGTACGAATGGCCACTCGTACGCAGGAACTGATTCGCGCCCAAAACAATCTCGCATTAGATCACGCGGTACGTGATCGCTTTGACGATGGAGCGTTTTCTGCTTACACGATTCTTCATGGTCGCCTCTCGTTTCGGTCCCGGCTAACGGACCGCGAATAGCCACGCGTATTTTCGACGGAACAGCTCCGCGGTTGAATGGGGTTTCTGGGCAGGAAAGGTTTTGGGGGCAGGAAGGGGCCTTTGTAAGCGAAGAATTGGAATTCGGTCGATGCTGCCGGCAAATTCCAAGAAAGCGGAACGCTGGGCTTCGGTCCTTGGGCGGCGAGTTCTGCGGGACAATCAGCGATCGATCTATGCGGCCACGAGCGGATATCGTGACAATCCAACCTTATTGCGAACGAAATTAGCGCATAGGAACTGCGATCAAATTTGTGACCACCCTTGAACTGGCAGGAATGAGCCAAGCAAACAAACACTGCGGGCAACTCACCAGTTACACGGCTCTTAGCTCATTCCAGCTCCCTCTTGCGACATCCTGCTAAGTCGTTGGTTGATCGTGTGTCCCGTCTTTGCAAGCGGCGGAGCACCGGTTCGATCCCGGTCACGTCCACCAAACATCTTCCTACAAACTCCAATGGTCATTTGAAGCCGAACGGGCGCTCGGCTACGCACCTAACTCCCGATTAGTCGGGCACGCGAATAGCGGTGTCACAATTGGCGCGACGGCACCGACGCCATTTCCCCATTTTGAACTTACACGCGTGAATTATTTCCAAAATAGTTCAAGGAGAAGCTCCGTGATGCTGGATCACCTCCCCGAGATCCTCCAGAAAAGACACCAGAGAGACTGAGGTAAGAAACGGAAATGGCACTAAAGAGAAGACTTCCTTACACGAACTCTTTCCCGTCGCTATCGCGCCAAGTTCTCGATTACATGGCAAGACGATTGCCACGTAGCAGAAGAATGCTTCGAGATTCTTGAGAAGCGCAAGTCGAAAACCATTTTGGATCGGCCAAAAGGACTTTCCGTGAGTGTTCGATTGTCATGGGGCCTCGCGATTATCGGATCGATGGTAGCTGCGCAGGCAGCTGTGGCTCAAAATGATCCGCCGGAGTCGGCGCCAAAACGCTCTTTGCTCATTCTCCAAACAAAACAATCGGATTCGAGTCCCACATCCCCGGCGCGTACCGCTGACGCAAATCCATATCAGTCGACACCTAACTCGTCAGCGCACTTTTCCAAGGCTAGGTTCGTGTTCCTCAGCGCCGCGGTTTATGGCGCCGGCTTGGCGGACATGCATCAGACCCTCAAAGTGAGGAACTACTCCGGGTGGTATGAGACCGACCCGCTGGCTAAACCTTTTGTCCGGCTCCCCGCGCCCGCCTACTACGCCACAGGCTTGGCGATGGCCACAGGCGTCAACTGGCTGAGTTGGAAGATGGCCCACTCGCGCCGCTGGCGCAAACTTTCTCCGATCCCACAAATCCTCACCATCGGTGGCAATTTCTACGGGTTCCAGTCTAATGGCCCCTGATCGACTCTAGCTGCAGACAATGCGTACTGCGCTATTCAGAACACGCTTCAAACCAGGGACCAACGGATCATAAGTTCTGAAAATAAAAATGATGAGTGAGCGCGATCCTGCGCTGTCGTGTTGAGTTGCCGCGCCAGATAATACTCCTCCCAAGCGAAGAGGTTTCTATCCGAAGACAGGTTGGAATTCGCTGGCGGACTCAGTTTCTATCGCTACACCGTGGAGATACACCGGGAAAGTCCGGTCGAGCAGGATGTTCGCCAACATCCAGTGAGCGGTAGAAGTGCCCCCGCCCGGCGATAACCGCGCGCGTACATCCTTGTCGCGCTTTCGAGCGGATAGTAAACTTGCTGCCACGAGCACCCAGGAGGCATTCGATGCCGCGAATCGTGCGTTGTGGTGTTATCCAAACTATCTGCGAATGGTCGCCGGAGAAATATTCACCGGCGGACATCAAGGAAAAAATGATCGCGAAGCACGAGAAGATGATCGCGACGGCGGCGAAGAAGGGCGTGCAAATCCTCGGACTCCAGGAGCTTTTCTACGGGCCGTACTTCTGCGCGGAGCAGAACGCGAAATGGTACGAGCTGACCGAAAGCGTCCCCAACGGACCCACGCTCGCGCGCATGCAGAAGCTGGCGAAGAAATACAAAATGGTGCTGGTCGTGCCGATCTACGAAGTCGAGATGGCCGGGGTGTTTTACAACACGGCGGCGGTGTTCGATGCGGATGGAAGTTATCTGGGGAAATACCGCAAGCACCACATACCGCACTGCCATCCGGGCTTCTGGGAGAAGTTTTACTTCACGCCGGGGAACGCGGGGTATCCCGTGTTCGAGACGCGCTACGGGAAGGTGGGCGTGTACATCTGCTACGACCGCCATTTTCCGGAAGGGGCGAGAATTCTGGGGCTGAACGGCGCGGAAATTGTGTTCAATCCGTCCGCCACGGTGGCCGGGCTGTCCGAGTACCTGTGGGAGCTGGAGCAGCCTGCGCATGCGGTGGCGAATCAATATTTCGTCGCGGCGATCAACCGGGTGGGGACCGAGAAGCCGTGGAGCATCGGCGAATTCTACGGCAAGAGTTACTTCTGCAATCCGCGCGGGAAGATCGTGGCGCAGGCCAGCCGGGACAAGGATGAACTGCTGGTGGCAGATCTCGATTTCGACGAAATTAAGGAAGTGCGCGCGACCTGGCAGTTCTATCGCGACCGGCGGCCGGAAAGCTACGACGAGATCGTGCGAACGCTGAGGCCCGGTTCAGTACAGGCCGCGGATTGAGGCGACGCCGATGACCGCCGCAACAGTGACCGCACCGCTTTGCCGCAACTTCATCAACGGCCGCTGGGTCGAATCCCGATCCAGGCAGACCATCGAACGGCGCAATCCCGCCAATCTACAAGAGGTGACCAGCGTCGCGCCGCTCTCCGCGCGCGAAGAAGTGCGCGAGGCGATCGCCGCGGCGAAAGCTGCATTCCCTGCATGGCGCGACACGCCGGCGCCGGTACGAGGCAAGATGCTGGCGTGCGCGGCGGCGCTGATGGAAAAGCAGAAGGAGGCGCTGGCGCGCACGCTGTGCCGTGAAGAGGGCAAGACGCTGAAGGAAGCTCTCGTCGAGGTGCAGCGATCGATCAACGTCCTTGAATTCACGGCGGGCGAGGGACGGCGGATGGGCGGGGAAACGATACCGAGCGAATCCGCCAAGAATATTGCGTACACAATTAAGCAGCCTCTGGGCGTGGTGGGCGCGATCACGCCGTGGAATTTTCCAGTGGCGATTCCAGTGTGGAAGGCAGCGCCGGCGCTCGTCGCCGGAAACACCGTGGTGCTCAAGCCGGCGGAACTGACCCCGGAGTGCGCAGCAAAGGTGGTCGAGATTTTTCAGGCGGCAGGGGCTCCGGCAGGCGTGTTGAATATGGTGCTCGGTGCAGGCGAAGAAGTGGGCGACGAGCTGCTGCGCGATGCCGAAGTGCGCGCGATTTCGTTTACAGGATCGAATGAAGTTGGGAGGCTGATCTATTCGCTGGCGGCGCGGCAGATGAAGAAGTGCCAGTGCGAAATGGGCGGAAAGAATCCGGTGGTCGTGCTGAGCGACGCGGACCTGGCGCTGGCGACGGAATCAGTGGTTAAGGGCGCGTTCGGATCAAGCGGTCAGCGGTGCACGGCGACGAGCCGCGTGGTGGTGGAAGAGGCGGTGGCGGACCGGTTCGTAGAAATGATATTGGATCGGACGCGCAAGCTGAAGGTTGGCAACGGGGTCGACGCGGATGTCGATGTGGGCCCGGTCGTGGACGAGCAACAGATGAACACTGTGCTGCGGTATCTCGAAATTGGAAAAAAGGAAGCGCGGCTGTTGCTGGGCGGCGGGCGGATTTCCGGGCCGGGATTCGACCACGGGTACTTCGTCGCGCCGACGGTGTTCGATCACGTGGCGTGGGACAGCGTGATCGCGCAGGAAGAGATTTTTGGGCCGGTGCTTTCCGTGATTCGCGTGGCGGATTTCGAGGAAGCGTTGCGCGTGGCGAATTCAGTGAAGTACGGGCTATCGAGTTCCATCTACACGAACGACGCCCGCAAGATTTTCGAGTTCATCGACCGGATCGAGACGGGGATGACGCATGTGAACGCTCCGACGGTGGCGAGCGAGGCGCAGATGCCGTTTGGCGGGATGAAGGCGACCGGCGTGGGACTGCGCGAGATGGGCCGCGTCGCGATCGATTTTTACACGGAGCTGAAGGCCGTTTATATTGATTACACCGCGCCCAAGAAGTGAGCCCTGCATGAACACCAATCCTCGATGAGCGAGATGACAATTCCCTCCGGCGCGCCGCACGCCGAATCGTTCGACACGCAAGCGGTACGCAATAGTTCCCTCTACAACGAGGACTTGGCTCCCGTGCCGTCCGAGCGCCGCACCTGGGGCACGTACAACTACGCCGCGCTGTGGATCGCGATGAGCGTGAACATTCCCACGTACCTGCTCGCGAGCTCGATGATCGCCGGGGGCATGAGCTGGAAGCAGGCGATCTTTACCGTGTTTCTGGGGAACGTGCTGGTCCTCGTCCCGATGCTCTTGAACGCGCACGCCGGCGCCGAGTACGGAATTCCCTTCCCCGTTTTCGCGCGCTCGGCGTTCGGAGTTCTGGGGGCCAACGTGCCCGCGATGCTGCGGGCACTGGTCGCCTGCGGTTGGTTCGGGATTCAGACCTGGATCGGCGGCGAAGCGATTTACGCCATGGTCCTGGCGCTGGCGCCGGGTTGGAAGAACGCAAGCTGGGGCGTGCCGGTCTGCTTCGTGTTTTTCTGGGCGCTCAATCTGGTGGTGATCTTGCGCGGCATCAAGACAATTCGTTTTCTGCAAGGGATCACGGCGCCGTTCTTGCTGTTGATCGGGGTAGCTCTGCTGCTCTGGGCGCGCGGCAAAGCGGGCGGATTTGGGCCGATGCTTGCGACGCCGTCGAGATTTCAGAACTTTGGCGAGTTCTTCCGGTTTTTCGTTCCGTCGCTGACCGGAGTCGTGGCGTTCTGGGCGACGGTGGCGTTGAACATTCCGGACTTCACGCGTTACGCAAAGGGACAGCGCGAGCAGATGATCGGACAGGCGCTCGGCTTGCCGACGACGATGACATTTTATTCATTTATCGGAATCGCGGTTACTTCAGCGACGGTCGTCGTGTTCGGGCAGGCGATCTGGGATCCCGTGGCGGTTTTGGCGCGGCTGGGGAGTCCGATTGCGGTGGTGATCGCGATGGTGGCGCTGCTGATGGCGACGCTGAACGTCAACGTGGCCGCGAATGTGGTTTCGCCGGCAAACGATTTCTCGAATTTGTGGCCGCGGAGAATCAGTTTTCGCACCGGCGGACTGCTGACGTGTTTGATCGGCGTGTTGATGCAGCCATGGAAGCTGCTGGCGAGTTATGGCAATTACGTTTCGGGATGGCTCGTCGGTTATTCCGGTTTTCTCGGGCCCGTGGCCGGAATCTTGATCTGCGATTATTTCGTGCGGCGGAAGAAGATTCTGAATGCCGAGGATCTCTACCGTCGCGGCGGGGTGTACGAGTTTTCGCGCGGAGTAAATTGGAAGGCGATTCTGGCGCTGGTGGCGGGGTGCGCGGTGGCGTTTGTGGGCCTTGTGTATGCGCCGGTTCGAGTGCTGTACGATTATGCGTGGTTCGTCGGATTTGGAGTAAGCTTTGTGGTGTATTGGGCGTTGATGCCGAGCGGCAACTCCGCGTCGGCTAGCAAGACAAAGCTGCCGGCCGCCCTCGGCTAGGCTCAGGACAAGTTCCGACCGGCGCTGCATGACCACCTTGCGGCGGCCGACTTTGCTTGAAGCGCGCTAGTCGCCGCTGGGGAATGGGAGCGAAAGCGTGTTAGAAGACTGGCGCACCCGGTCGTTCCAGCTCATAGGTGGCTCTCCGGCGTCGATTTGCTTCATCGTGATGCAGTTCTCAACCGGGCAGACCAACGCGCACAGGTTGCAGCCGACGCATTCCTCCTCGATGATGCGCGGAACGTGAACGCCGAAGCCGCCGGTATTCTTCTTCGTGGAATCCTTGTACGACTCAATGCACTGGTGCGCCCCATCCTCGCAGGCGACGTAACAGAGCTGGCAGCCGATGCATAGTTGCGGATCAATCTTCGCGATGACTTTGTAATTCAAATCGAGGTCGCCCCAGTCCCTCACATTCGGCACGGCGCGGCCGCGAAAGTCCTCGATGGTCCGGAAGCCGCGATCGTCCATGTATTGTGAGAGGCCGTCGATCATGTCCTCGACAATGCGGAACCCGAAGTGCATGGCGGCGGTGCAGACCTGCACAGTGGATGCGCCGAGAGCGATGTGCTCCGCCGCGTCGCTCCAGTAGCCGATGCCGCCGATGCCGCTGATGGGTATGCGCGAATTTTTCGCCACGGTTGAAAGCAAGTGAAGCGCGATGGGCTTCACCGCCGGGCCGCAGTAGCCGCCGTGTGACGATTTTCCGCCGACGACCGGGCGGGGCGCGAAGCTGGTCAGGTCCACACCCATCAGTGAGTTGATGGTGTTGATCAGGCTGACGGCGTCGGCGCCGCCGCGCTCAGCGGCTGCGGCGATGTGCGTGACGCTCGTTACATTGGGCGTGAGCTTGACGATCACGGGAATACGCGCGACTTCCTTCACCCATGACGTAATCATTTCCGTGTATTCCGGCACCTGGCCGACGGCTGCGCCCATGCCTCGCTCGCTCATTCCGTGCGGGCAGCCGAAATTCAACTCGAGGGCGTCGGAACCGGCGTCTTCGGCGCGCCGCACCATCGCGTGCCACGATTCGCGTTTGGATTCGACCATGAGAGACGCGATGACGAGATTTTTCGGATAGCGCTTCTTCACTTCATAGATTTCGCGGAAGTTGATTTCGCTGGGGCGGTCGCTGATCAGCTCGATATTGTTGAAGCCCATCATCTTGACGCCGTTGAGGTCAATCGCGCCGTAGCGGGAGCTGGTGTTGACGATGGGCTCGCCGATCGTCTTCCATACGGCCCCGCCCCAGCCGGCGTCGAAGGCGCGCATCACCTGGCCGCCGGTATTGGAGGGAGGGCCGGAAGCGAGCCAGAACGGGTTGGGGCTGGTGATGCCGGCAAATTTTACGGTGAGATCAGCCATCTATCACCTCTTAAGTGAGCGCGGAGAACCAAGCCAGGCGTCGAGGCCACGGGCGGCGGCCATGCCGTCGGCGACGGCGTCCACGACTTCTTTTCCGCCATTCGTGCAATCACCGCCGGCAAAATATTTCGGGTGACCGGTCTGATGCAGCTCGTTGATCTTGACCGTGCCATCGGAATTGATTTCCACGCCGGTTATCGACTTCAGGAATTCCGTGGCCGGTTTCTGTCCGACGGCGCGCACAACCATGTCCACGTCGATCTGGAATTCCGTGCCCGGCACGGGGACCGCGCTGCGCCGTCCTTTTGAATCGGGTGAACCGCGCTGGGTTCTCACGCATTCGAGGCCGGTGACGACGCCGGCGTACCCGAGGACGCGTACGGGCTGCGTCTGCCAGAGAAAACTGACCGCGTCCTGCTTGGCGAGCTGGTACTCGTAGGCAAAGGCGGGCATTTCGGGCTCGCCGCGGCGGTAAATCAGATAGACGATTTCGGCGCCAAGGCGGCGAGCTGCGGTGACAACGTCGATGGCGGTGTTGCCCGCGCCGATGCAGGCGACGCGGCGTCCGACCTCGACTTCTTGGAAGGGCTGGACTTTGGTCTTCTCGATGAATTCGATCGCGCCATACACGCCGTGAAGGCTTTCACCGGGGAGATTCAACGCCCATGTTTCGCCGAGGCCCACGCCGAGGAAAACGGCGTCGAACTGTTGTTCGAGGTCGGCGAAGGCGACGTCGCGGCCCGCTTCCATTTTCTGGCGGAATTTCACGCCCAGTTGCTTGATGAGTTCGACCTCGTCAACCGAATCGGCCGCGCGCGTCTTGTATGCGGCGATGCCGTAGGTGTTGAGGCCGCCGGGGAGCTTGTTGCGATCGAAAATCGTAACGTCATATCCCCATTTGGCGAGCTCGGCGGCGCAGGCGAGCGATGCCGGACCGGAACCGACGCAGGCGACGTGCTTGCCATTAGGAGCACCGGCGCGAAAGAGTTGGATTCTATTATCGAGGACGTAATCCACGGCGTAGCGCTGCAGCCGCCCGATCTCGATCGGCGATTCGCCCTTCTCGTGCATCACGCAGGCACCTTCGCAGAGCGCCTCCGTGGGGCAGACGCGGCCGCAGCTGTGTCCGAGGATATTCGCGGAGAGGATTTCGCGGGCCGATCCGCGCATATTGCTGGTAGAGATCTTCTTGATGAACGCGGGAACGTCGATGTGTGTGGGGCACGCGATCGTGCAGGGGGCGTCGAAACAATAAAGGCAGCGCGCGGCTTCGATGGCAGACTGCCGCGGAGTCATGGCGGGCGCAATTTCGGCGAAGTTCTTTTCGTATGCTTCCGGGGAAAGCTTCGGCGCTGTGTCGCGAAGCGGCATAGGGAAACCGGTTGGAATCTCCGAATCGCACGGCCCGGCGTGGTGACTTGATTCCGGTCTGTGGCGAGTGTACTGAGGCGCTATTCTAGCATCCGCCCCCGACATTGAGCCGAGATTCCGATAACAGGCGAATACCGCTCGGTGAGTGGGCCTTGTCACTTGGCTTGCGCCGTGTTTCGCGAATGCCCTAAGATGCGTGAACACTGAATTTAGGGAGGCGGGATGCGTTTTGACACCGTCATCAGGAATGGCACCGTGGTCACCGCGATCGATACCTACGCGAGCGACATTGGAATCCTGGATGGCAAGATTTCGGCGATCGCGCAGGCCCTGCCGATCGAGAACGCCAGCAAGGTGATGGACGCGGCGGGGCTGCTGGTGATGCCCGGCGGGATCGACGCACACACGCATCTGGACATGCCGTTCGGCGGAACGACAAGCGCGGACGATTTCGAGACGGGAACGATCGCCGCGGCGTTCGGCGGAACGACCACGCTCATCGATTTCGCGATCCAGCAAAAGGGGCTGAGCTTGCGGCAGGCGTTCGAAACGTGGATGAAGAAAGCAGAGCGCAAAGCCGCGATCGACTACGCGTTTCACTGCATCATCACCGACCTGGGCGACGCGCAGCTCGAAGAAATGGGCGCGCTCATCCACGAGGGCGTCTCGAGCTTCAAACTGTTCATGGCGTATCCGGGCGTGCTGATGGTGGACGACGCGACTATTTTTCGCGCGATGTCCCAGGCCGCGAAGTACGGCGGGCTGATCTGCATGCACGCGGAAAATGGAGGCGTGATCGACGTGCTGGTGCGGCGCGCGCTGGCCGAGGGCAAACGCGCGCCGAAATACCACGCGCTCACGCGGCCGACCACGGCGGAGGGCGAAGCGACCAGCCGCGCCATTGCGCTTGCGGAGATGGCGGGCGCGCCCGTCTATATCGTGCATCTTTCCTGCAACGACGCGCTCGAAAAAGTGCGCGAGGCGCGCGACCGGGGAGTGCCGGCGTACGCGGAAACCTGCCCGCAGTATCTATACCTGTCGCTCGAGCAGATGGACGCGCCTGGATTCGAAGGCGCGAAATATGTGTTCACGCCGCCGCTGCGGGAGAAGTGGCACCAGGAGAAGCTGTGGCAAGGGTTGACGCACGACACGCTTCAGGTGATTTCCACCGACCATTGCCCGTTCTGTTACAAGGAACAGAAAGAGATGGGCAAGGACGACTTCACGAAAATTCCCAACGGCGGGCCCGGGATCGAGCACAGGCTGAGTCTGGTGTACACGGGCGGAGTGCACGGCGGGCGATTCTCGCCAAACCGGTTCGTGCAGCTGGTAGCCACGGCGCCCGCGAAGCTTTTTGGCCTGTTTCCACGCAAGGGCACGATCGCCATTGGCTCGGATGCGGACCTGGTCCTATTCGATGCGAACGCCGAGCAAGTGATCAGCGCCTCGACTCACCACATGCGCGTCGATTATTCGATGTTCGAGGGGATTCGCGTCAAGGGAGTGCCGAAGAGTGTGCTGTCGCGCGGGCGGCCGATTATCGAAAATGGCAAATTTGTCGGCAAGGCGGGAAGCGGGCAGTTTATCCGGCGGCAAACGTACAGCGCGATTTGATGTGAACGCGGTCGGCGAGCGGAGCGACTATCGTTCCGGTCCGCCACGCAATGGTCCCCGAAGCCGCAGAATTCCTTGCAGGGGCTTCAGATGCCCGTCGATTGATTCGATCTTGAGGCCTAAGATATTTGCGATGAGCGGATACACATCAACGTTCTCGAACGGCTGCACTTCGGCTCCCGGACGAATGTCAGGCCCAACCGCGTAAAAAATCGCGCGCATGGATTTCATCTGGCGAGGGTCGTAACCGTGCTCGCCCTTCACATCCGGCTGCGCAATTTCGGGATTTTCGGTGGCATGAGCCCGGATCATGTACGGCCCTGTGGGAATCACAACCGGATCTCCGATCCTGGGATTGCTGTCGTAATGCAAGTATGCGGGCACGTCGGCTCGCCGGTACACAACGAACTTGTCGCTCGATTTGCTCAGTTGCTGGTAGGCCCGTCCCGCTGCCGATTCGTCGTTGGGATATAACAGGGAGCCATCGGTTTCGAACTGCGAAAGATCGGCGTAGTGATCGAGGTCGATCCAGTCGCCTTCGACCGCGGCCATGCCGTGATCGGAAACCACGATTACGTCCACAGCGAGATGCACCGTCTTCAGGTCCGCCAAGAGGGTGCCTACCAAAGCGTCCACGTGACGAACCGCTTCGGCAGTCTGCGGGCTATCCGGACCGAACTTGTGCCCGCTATGATCCGGCTCCGAATAGTAAAGCGTGATGAAGTGCGGCCTCTGCGCGGCGGGCAGCTTTAGCCAGGCGATCACCTGCTCGATCCGCTGCTCATCGGGAATCTTGCCATCGTAGTGCAAATAAAATGTCGGCCGCATTCCATCGATTTCCGCGTCCGAGCTGGGCCAGAAGAAACAGGCGCTCCGCATCCCCTGTTTTTCGGCGAGGACCCACAGCGGAATTCCCCCGTACCAACTGCCATCCGTAACCGCCTCGAGTTTATCGTAGTCATAGTTCTGCTTGCGCACGGGATCGTAGAAATGGTTTGCGACGATGCCGTGGTGCTCGGGATAGAGCCCCGTGACGATCGAGTAGTGGTTTGGAAATGTGACCGAGGGAATGGAAGGAATCATTCCTTCCGGCGCGCTTGCACCCTCGACCGCGAGGCGCTCCAAAGTGGTCGCGCCGTACTTTGCGGCGTAGTCGTAGCGGAAACCATCGAGAGAAACCAGGATTACGTATGGCTTCGCCTGCTGAGCGGGCGCATTCGGCCCATGCTCAACGTTTATGACCTGAGTGCGAAGCGGTAGCCGAAGCGCGCAGAACAGACACGCTATGACCGCCACTCTTACCAGGACTCTTTGCATTCCCTCACCGCAGGCGGCGTCGCCACGCAGTTATACGATGGTCGGCAACTGCGCCTTCATTCAGCAGCCACTCATGTTAATACAATGCCGTCCCGTCAAAACTCAAACCGTGCACTTTACCAAATTCGGAAAAACGGCACCGGCAGAAGCACTATTTCGGGAAAACTCCGTCAGATTGCCGCGGAACACACGAGCAAATCCGAGCTGAATTCAGCGCATTAGAAAACTTAATCTTGTTTCGCGGAACACGCGGGCATGCAACGTTTGGAGTTGCCGGAATCTGTGTCGGCAATTACCGCGCAGCCCGCTAGCACACGTTCAACGAAGTTAACCTTGTGCTGCCTTACGAAACCTGGCATGCTGCGTGCTTGATTGGATTGCAGCGCATCCTCGCGGGTATCCGAAATCGAGAGAGAGGCTCCTGCGGCAATTGGCCACGAGGGCGCTTCTCAACGCGAAGCACATGCTTATGAGAATTCACAATCGCGGAAGGACATTGGCGCAGGCTATCTTGCTCGCGGGTTGCATGGCTTTCGCGGCAAGCGGAGTTTTTGCGCAAACGTTGCCGGAAGCCCCGCAAGGGCCCTCCGTTGCAAGCCGGGTCCCGGCAAACGCCGCCGCTGCGGGTGAATATGTCGGCGTTGACAAATGCCAATCGTGCCACAAGGCAGAGACCACGGAGTTCCGAAAGACCGGTCACTCGAAGTTGACATTCCCGGGCAAAGAGTACATCCAAGGCTGCGAAACATGCCACGGGCCGGGGAAAGCTCACTCCGACTCGGTCCAGGCCGCGCATGGAGACGACGCCGAAATTGCCGTGGCGCTCAAGAAGTTCCCGATTTTCTCGTTTCATGGCAGCCCGGAGGAGAATGCCGCGCGCTGCATGTCGTGCCACGTCTCGAGCAAGCAGCAGGAATTCTTCGCCCATTCCGAGCACGCGGGCCACGGCGAAGGAAAGCCGCTCCCAGTTAGCCTTTTCTTGTGTAAGCTGCTTGCGGCCCAGCCGGGTCAGCTCGTAATACTTGGCCTGGCGGTTGTTCTCCGATGCGGCCCAGGTCGCGTGAATCCAGCCCTGTTCCTCCAGCCGGTGCAGCGCCGGGTACAGCGAGC
>Ga0209415_10010391_pt1 | contig 15838 bp, 15 predicted proteins | sample PeaSoiSIISIP2007_FD_187696 | JGI IMG/M metagenome (GOLD analysis project Ga0209415, IMG submission 187696) | Peat soil microbial communities from Weissenstadt, Germany - SII-SIP-2007 (SPAdes) (version 2) | ecosystem: Environmental > Terrestrial > Soil > Wetlands > Peat | place: Germany...
TGCACACGCACATGCCCTACGTCGAGGGCTTCGGCACGTGGCCGTTCGGCGAGGAGTGGCTGTGGGAGGCGATCGCCGTCAGCTACCTGCCGCTGTTGTCGCTGCTGCGCAGCGACGCGCCGCTGACGCTCTCGCTGACCCCCGTGCTCTGCGACCAGCTCGAGGCGCCCGGGTTGAGCGAGCGCTTCCAGGACTTCGTGCAGGACGTCCGGCGGCTCACCCACGAGCAGGATGCGGCCGGGCTGCGCGCCGGCGGGCACGAGCGGCTCGCGCGCGAGCTCGAGCGCTCCTGGTCGGACTACGCCCTCGCCGCCGAGCGCCTGGAGGATCTCGGCGGCGAGTTGCTCGGGGCGCTGGGCGCGCATGCGCAGTGGACGTCCTCGGCGACGCACGCGATCCTGCCGCTGCTGGCCACCGACGCGGCGCTGCGCCTGCAGGTGCAGACCGGCGTGGACTCCCATGCGCGCCGCTGCTCCGGCCACTGGCGCGGCGGCTTCTGGCTGCCCGAGTGCGCCTATGCGCCCTGGCTGGGGCGCGCGCTGGAGGACGCGGGCGTGCGCGCGGCGTGCGTGGAGCTCACCAACCTCCTCGGCCTCGACGCTCCCGGCCACCTGGCACCGATCGCGGACGACGCCGGCGTGGTGCTCGTGCCGATCGACCGCGCGACGGTCTCGCTCGTGTGGAGCGAGGCGGGCTACCCCGCGGCGGACGCCTACCGCGACTACCACCACCACACCATCCACCACCACAACCCGTGGAACAACGGGGGCGGCGCATACGACCACGCGGCCGCGCTCGCGCTCGCCCGTGAGCACGCCGCAGACTTCGTGGCGCGGGTGCTGCTGCGGCTGCGCCGGGCCGGCGAGTCGCTCCCGACGGGCGCCCTGCCCGGCGGCGGCCTCGTGGTCTGCGCGCTGGACACCGAGCTGCTCGGCCACTGGTGGTATGAGGGGCCGGCGTGGCTGGCGGCGGTCGTGCAGGAGTGCTCGCGTCAGGGCCTCGAGCTGCTGCGACTCGACGACGCGCTCGAGCGCCTGCAGCCGATCCCGTGGGCGAGCTCGCCCACGCACGACGGCGCCGCGGACGCTGGCGGCGAGCGCCTGGCTGCGATCGGCGAGCGGGCGTGCAGCTGGGGCAAGGACGGCGACCTATCCACCTGGTCGGGGCCGGCGGTCGCGGACATGGCCTTCGCCGCGCGCGCGGCCGAGCTGCAGGTCGTCGCGGCCGGTGCCTCCGCGAGCGCCGCGGCGGTGCGCGAGCTGCTCGCGCTGCAGGCGAGCGACTGGCCGTTCATGGTCTCCCGCCGGATCGCCGCGCCCTACGCGCGCGAGCGCTTCCACGACCACCGCGCGGCGCTGGCGTCGGCGCTGGCCGGCGCGAGCGATGCGCCGCTCACGGGCCTGCGAAACCTCGCGGTCGACGCCGACCCTGCGACGTTGCTGTCCCCCTGAGCTCGCGCTCGCGGGGCGGCCACCGCCAGCGCGTTCGCGGCGGCTACTCCCAGCGCATCGTGGCCGGCGCCTGGCGCATGCGCAGCACGCTCGCGGGCGCGCCCGCGAGCACGGCGTTGGCGGGGAAGCTCTTCGTGACCACGGTGCTCGTCCCGACCACGCTGTTGTCGCCGATGCTCACACCGCGCAGGACGCAAGCGCCGTAGCCGATCCACACGTTGTGGCCGACGCGCACGTCGCGCTTGTATATCCCCTGCAGCCGGATCGGCCGGTCGACCTCGGTCACGCCGTGGTCGAAGTCGATCATCATCACCCGGTCGGCGATGATGCACTCGCGCCCGATCGAGACGTGCTGGAAGGCCGAGATCGTGCACTCCTGGCCGATCACGGTCTTCGCGCCGATCTCCACCTCGCCCTCGTGCACCCTGATCTTGCAGCCGTGCCCGATCCACGCCCAGCGTCCGATGCGGAGCGTCGCCCCGGGGCCGATCTCGAGCTCGACGCCGGGGCAGATGAAGCACAGCCCGTCGGTCTGCAGTCGCCGGCCGTGGCGCAGCTTCAGCCACGCCAGGCGCGCGAGCAGGATCGCGTACTCGCGCGTGAGCATGCGGTTGGCGCGCATGAACCGCGCGAGCGCCAGCGGACCGCCGCGCAGCGGCGCCGGCGCTCGCCGCGCGACGGCGGCTGCATCGGGCACCGGCCCTGGTGTGGCGTCTGCTACGAGCCCCATGGCCATCGAATCGTAAGGGACCGCCCCGCGGCCGGGACCGGGGGCGCCCCTGCGATGATTGCGCGCTCGGATGACCGACGCCACGCTCGCACAGCGCCTGCTGCAGGGCGACCGCCGCGCGCTCGCGCGCGCGATCACGCTGGTCGAGAACGACCGGCCCGAGGGCTGGGAGCTGGTCAGGGAGGTCTACCCCCACACCGGCAAAGCCGAGGTCGTGGGCTTCACCGGCCCTCCGGGCGTTGGCAAGTCCACCCTGATCGGCGCTCTCACCCGGGCCCGCCGCGAGAGCGGGCGCACGGTCGGCGTGCTCTCGATCGACCCCTCCTCGCCATTCACCCATGGGGCCCTGCTCGGGGACCGCATCCGGCTGAGCGAGCACTTCCTCGACCGGGGCGTGTTCATCCGCTCGATGGCCAACCGTGGCGCGCTCGGCGGGCTCTCAGAGGCGGCGCTGCAGGCGGCGCTGCTGCTCGATGCGGCCGGCCGCCAGGACGTGTTCGTGGAGACCGTCGGGGTGGGCCAGGCCGAGATCGACATCATCGATCACGCGGACACGATCGTGCTCGTGCTGATGCCCGGTTCGGGCGACTCGATCCAGGCGCTGAAGGCCGGCGTGATGGAGATCCCCGACGTGATCGTGATCAACAAGGCCGACCACCCGCTGACCGACACGATGGTCCGCGAGATCCGCGGGGTGCTCTCGCTCGCCTACCTCGACCGCTCGCCGGAGGAGGTGCGCCGGAGCTGGCGCGTGCCGATCCTCAGGACCGAGGCCAGCCGCGGCGAGGGGATCCCAGAGCTCGTTCAGAGCCTGCGCGAGCACGGCGAGCACATCCGCGCGGCCGGGCAGCTCGCGGAGCGGCGGCGGCGCAACCTGCGCAACGAGGTGCTCGCGATCGCCACCGCACGGATGCGCAGGCGCCTGGAGGAGGGGCTGGGGGAGGATCCCGAGTTCCAGCGCCTGCTCGACGAGGTAGTCGGCCGCCGCCTGGACCCCGCCAGCGCCGCCACCGCGCTGCTCGCGCGTCAGCCCTCGCCCTCGCCCTCGCGCGCCAGCGAGTAGCGTGCGGGTCGATGGACTACCTGAAGCTCGCGGACCACGGCTGGCCGGTGCTGCGGCGGTTGATGGGCGGCCATGCGGCGGTCTACCGCGCCAGCAACGGCCTGATCGGCCATCGCTTCCCCGGCGCGCCGCCGATGCTCCTGCTTGACCACGTCGGCGCCAAGAGCGGCAGGCGGCGCACGAGCCCGCTGGTGTACGTGCGCGACGGCGAGGACGTGGTGCTCGTGGCCTCCAAGGGTGGCTATCCGCGCAACCCCGCGTGGTTTCACAACCTCATGGCCAATCCCGAGACGACCGTGCAGATCGGCTCGCGCCACTTGCCGGTGCGGGCGCGGGTGGCCGACCCGCAGGAGCGCGAGCGGCTGTGGCCGATGGCGGTGGCGGTCTACGGCGGCTACGAGGACTATCGCCGGCGCACCGACCGCGAGATCCCGCTGGTGATCCTCACGCCACGCTAGCCGCCGTGCGCCGCGCTCGGCGCGGCAGGACTACCGCGGCGCCGCGCTAGGCGCCGAGCGCGCGCGCGATCACCATCTGCTGGACCTCGTCGGTGCCCTCGCCGATCGTGAGGATCTTCGCGTCGCGGTAGAAGCGGCAGACCGGGTACTCCTCGATGTAGCCGTACCCGCCGTGGATCTGGACGGCCTCCTCGGAGCAGCGCACCGCCAGGCGCCCCGTCTTGAGCTTGGCCTGCGCGGCGGTCAATGTGAAGTTGCGCCCGGCGTCCTTCTCGAGGGCCGCCTTGTGCACGAGCAGGCGCGCGGCGGCGATCTCCGTGGCCATGTCGGCGAGCTTGGCCTGGATCGCCTGGAACTTGGAGATCGGCTTGCCGAACGCCCTGCGCTCCTTCGCATACTGCAGCGCCTGGTCGAGCGCCCCCTGGGCGAGCCCCACACCCATCGCCGCGACGCCGATCCGGCCGATGTCGAGGATGTGCAGGAACTGCTTGAAGCCCGCTCCACGCGGGCCGAGCAGGTTCTCCTCGGACACGCGGCAGTCGCTGAAGGCCAGCGGTCGCGTGTCCGAGGCGTTCCAGCCCATCTTGCGGTACGGCTCCCCCGGCTCGTAGCCCTGCGTGCCGTTGGGGACGATGATGTTGGAGATCTCCCTGGGGCGGGTGGGATCCCCGTCGTCCTCGCCGGTCACGGCGGTGATCGTGACCATCCCGGAGATCTCGGTGCCGGCGTTGGTGATGAACTGCTTGGTGCCGTCGATCACCCACTCGCCGTCCACCAGCCGTGCCCGCGTGCGCGTGTTGCCCGCGTCCGAGCCGGCCTCGGGCTCGGTCAGCCCGAACGCGCCGAGCGCCTCGCCCGAGCACAGGCGCGGTAGCCACTGACGCTTCTGCTCCTCGCTGCCGAACAGGTAGATCGGCTGGGTGCCTAGCGAGGTGTGCGCGCAGAGCGTGATCGCCACCGAGGAGTCGACCCGCGTGAGCTCCTCCACCGCGAGCGCGTAGGCGAGCGTGTCGCCGCCGCCGCCGCCGTACTCCTGCGGGAAGGGGATGCCCATCAGGCCGAGCTGGCCGAGCTTCCGCACGATCGCGTAGGGGAAGGCCTTGGTGCGGTCGAGCTCCTCGGCGACCGGTGCGACCTCGCCCTCGGCGAAGTCGCGCACGGTGCGGCGGATCAGCTCGTGCTCGGGCGAGAGGTCGAAGTCCATCCGCGCATTCTCACAGGTGGCGTGATCTAGCATGGGCGCGAGTGAGCCGCGGGCGCCTGATCATGGACCTGGTCCGCGGCGGGCGCACGATCTCCTACGGCGGAGACCGCTCCCAGCGCGGCGACCTTCACGTGCCACCCGGTCCGGGGCCGCATCCGGTGATCGTGCTGATCCACGGCGGCTCCTGGCAGGCCCGCTACGGGCGCCTGGTGATGCGTCCCCTCGCCGGCGACCTGCTCCGCCGCGGCTGGGCGTCCTGGAACGTGGAGTACCGGCGCGTGGGCAACGGCGGCGGCTGGCCGCACACGTTCGCGGACGTGGCCGCCGCGATCGACCACCTGCCCGACGTGGACGCCTCGCTGGACCTCGCGCGCGTGTCCCTGCTGGGCCATTCCGCCGGCGGTCACCTCGCGCTGTGGGCTGCGGGCCGGGAGAACCTGCCGCCGGGCGCACCCGGGGTGCGCGAGGACGGCCCCAGCGTGCGCCCGCGAGGTGTGATCGCGCAGGCCGGGGTGTGCGACCTGGCCGGCGCCTACCGGCGCTGGCGCGGAGGTCCCGCTCGGGCGCTGATGGGTGGCGGCCCCGACGAGGTCGCGGCGCGCTACGACGCGGGCGACCCGCTGCGGCTGCTGCCGCTGCCGATGCCGGCGCTGCTGGTCCACGGCACCGAGGACCGGACCGTCTCGATCGAGCTCAGCCGCAGCTACGCGCGGGCTGCGCTCGCGGCCGGGAGCGAGGTCGAGCTGGTCGAGATCGCGGGCGCGGCCGGCGGCCACCGATCGCACATCGACCCGCGCACGAGCGCCTGGGCCGAGGTGGCCAGCCGGCTCGGCTGAGTCGCGCGCTCAGGCGAGGTAGGAGCGGGCGAGCGCCACGAGCAGGCGCACGCCGTAGCCGGAGGCGCCCTTGCCCACATAGGCACGGTTGAGCTCCCAGGCCGAGCCGGCGATGTCGAGGTGTGCCCACGGCACGCCGCCCGTGAAGTTCGACAGGAACGCGCCGCCGACGATCGTGCCCGCCTTGCGCGCTTCGGGCGCGTTGTCGAGGTCGGCGTACTTGCCCTTGATCAGCTCGTCGTACTCCTCGTGCAGCGGCAGCCGCCAGACGATCTCGCCGGTGCTCTGGCCCGCTGCCACGATCCGCTCGGCGAGCTCGTCGTCGTTGCTCATCAGTCCCGCGTAGGTCGAGCCGAGCGCGACGATCACCGCGCCGGTGAGGGTGGCCGCGTCCACGATCCGCTCGGCCCCCTCGGCGACGGCGTGACAGAGGCAGTCGGCAAGTACCAGGCGGCCCTCCGCATCGGTGTTGTTGACCTCGATCGTCTTGCCGTTGGCCGCCGTGACGACGTCGCCCGGCTTGACCGAGCGGCCGCTCGGCAGGTTCTCGGTCGCGCCGATGACCGCCACGACCTTCACCGGCAGCGCGAGCCGAGCGATCGCGGCGGTGGCCTCGATCACGGCCGCCCCGCCGGACATGTCGAACTTCATCTCGGCCATTTTCGCTCCGGGCTTCAGCGAGATCCCGCCGCTGTCGAACGTGACGGCCTTGCCGACGAGGCCGAGCGTGGGCGGGCCGGGCGCGCCGTCGGGGGGCTCGTAGGTCAGCGTGATCAGCGCCGGTTCCTGCTCGGAGCCCTGCGCCACCGCGGCGAACGCCCCCATCCCGCGTGCGAGCAAGCCCTTGCGGCCGTCGACCTGCACCGACAGGCCCTCGATCTCGGCGGCGAGGGCGCGGGCATGGTCGGCGAGCGCGGTCGGCGTGAGGTCGTTGGCGGGCCGGTTCTGGAGATCGCGGGCGCGGTTGACCGCCTCGGCCAGCAGCGTGGACTCCGCCACCGCGCCGGCGAGCCCGTCCGGCCCGGAGACGATCAGGCGCTCCAGCGGCGCAGGCGCCTTCTCGGCCGCACCCTCCGCCGGGGCGGACTTGTTGCGCTCGTAGCGGTAGTCGCGCAGCAGCGTTCCCTCCACGAGCCCTCCCGCGATCGTGGCGGCGCCGTCGCCCGGCACCTGCCAGCAGAGCGCGCGCGTGGAGATCTCGCGTGCACGCTCGCTCACCACCGCGGCGGCCACGCGCGCGCGCTCGGGGTCCAGGTCCTCGCGCCGGCCGAGGCCCACCACGAGCCAGCGCTTGCCCTCGGCGTGGGTCAGCGCGAGCGCCTTGAACGAGCGCCGGGCCTCGCCCGAGCTCAGCAGCTCGCCCACCTGCGCGGGCGCCTCGGGCGGGGTCTCGTCGCCCTCGAAGGCGCCGAGCGCGACCGTGTCAGCGTCGCTGGCAGCGCCAGGTTCGGTTGTGAAGGAGACGTGCATCGGCGGCACGATATCCACCCTTGCCGATCGACCGTACGCTCCCTGGACGCGCGCCGCCCGACGCGGCACCCAGCGACCGCTGGGCTACGTGGTCGGGCGTCGTGGTGGGCCGGCCGGACGGCGCCGCCACCGGCGGCCGGGCGCCCTCTCGGGGGCGCGGCTGGCCGGGCCTCCGCGCGGCCGTGGTGCGGCGGTCCACTACCATTCTCGATCTCGCGTCCTGCTCACGCGCCCTGCCCACGATCCACAGGAGAGTCACGCCCCCATGCCAAAGACCGTGATCCTAGGCGCCGCGCGCACGCCGATCGGCAAGATGGGCGGCGGCCTGGCCTCGTTGGACGCAACCGAGCTGGGCGCACGCGCGATCGAGGCCGCGCTGGAGCGTGCCGCCGTCGAGCCCGAGCAGGTCGAGCACGTGGTGATGGGCCAGGTGCTGCAGGCCGGCCAGGGGCAGATCCCCTCGCGCCAGGCGCAGATCAAGGCGGGCATCCCCAAGGAGGTCTCCTCGGAGACGATCAACAAGGTCTGCGCCTCCGGCCTGCGCGCGTCGGTGATCCTCGACCAGGCGATCCGCGCAGGCGACATGAGCGTCGGTGTGGCGGGCGGCATGGAGTCGATGTCGCAGGCGCCCTACCTGCTCCCGCAGGCACGCTTCGGCTACCGCATGGGCGACGCCAAGATGCTCGACGCGATGGTCCACGACGGGCTCACCAACCCGTTCTCGGGCAAGCAGATGTTCATCGAGGCGACCGAGATCGGCGACGAGCTGGAGATGACGCGCGCGGACCTCGACCGCTGGGCGCTTCGCTCGCACGAGCTCGCGCTGAAGGCCACCGACGAGGGGCGGTTGGCCGAGGAGATCGTCGCGGTGACGATCAAGGGTCGCAAGCAGGACACGGTCGTGGAGATCGATGAGGGCCCGCGGCGGGACACCTCCCTGGAGAAGCTGGCCGCGCTGCCCGGCCTGGTCGGCAAGGAGGGCTCGCACACGGCCGGCAACTCGCCCGGCGTCAACGACGGCGGCGGCGCGCTGGTGCTGGCCTCCGAGGAGTGGGCCGCGGCCAACGGCAAGCAGGCGCTCGCGGAGATCCTCGCGCACGCGCAGAGCGCCAACGACTTCGCCTATCTGGCCACGACGCCGGCCAGCGCGGCCAAGAAGGCGCTCGAGAAGGCGGGCCTGCAGCCCGGCGACATCGACGTGTGGGAGATCAACGAGGCCTTCGCGTCGGTCACGCTGAACTCGATCCGCATGCTCGGCATCGACGAGGAGCGGGTCAACGTCAACGGCGGCGCCGTCGCGCTGGGCCACCCGATCGGAGCCTCGGGGGCTCGCATCCTCGGCAGCCTCGTGCTCGAGCTGCGCCGCCGCGGCGGCGGGCTGGGCTGTGCGGCGATCTGCTCAGGCGGAGGCCAGGGCGACGCGGTGATCCTCAAGGTCTAGTGCACGACGGCAGCAACGGCGCCGGCGGATCGCCCCCGGGGGAGCCCCGCGGCGCCGCGTTCTTCGACCTCGACAAGACCCTGATGGCCGGGTCCTCGGGCATCTTCTTCGCCCGCGCGGCCTACGAGACCGGGATGATCTCGCGCGGTCGCCTGGCGCGAGACGTGTATGAGAACCTCCGCTTCCGGCTGCTGGGCTCGACCGACGACCGCGCCGACGACGTGCGCCGGCGCGTCGGCGAGATGATCGCGGGCGTGCGCGTGCGCGACCTGCAGCGGCTGTCTCCGCGGGTGCTCTCGGGCGTGCTGCCGCGCCTGTATCCGCAGATGCTCGAACGCGCCTACGCCCACCAGGACGAGGGGCTGCCCGTCTACATCCTGACCGCCGCCTCGCAGGAGATGGCCGACCTGCTCGCGCGGGTGCTGACCTTCGACGGGGGACTCGGCTCGCGCTCGGAGATAGTCGACGGCCGCTACACCGGTCGCCCAGCGGGCCCCTTCAACTACCGCGAGGGCAAGGTGCTCTCGATGCGCGAGCTCGCCGACCTGGAGGGCATCGACCTCGCCGCCTCCTACGCATACTCCGACTCGGAGTCCGACCTGCCGATGCTGCGCGCCGTGCGATACGCCGTGGTCGTCAACCCCGACACGGCGCTGCGGCGGATCGCGACCGAGGAAGGCTGGGAGGTGGTCGAACTCGACCGGCTCGCGCGGCGGCTGAAGATGGTGGCCGTGGTCGGCGCCGGCACCGCGATCGCGTCGGTCGGGCGGGTCGTGCGTGCGCGCGCGGAGGCCGGCGAGGCGAGGGGCCCCCTGGGCGCGGCGCCACGCCCGCGCGCTCTACAATCCCGCGCGTCGGCTCGGCGGCGCCGCATGCCCGGCCGCCGCGCTCCTCGCCGCTGAGAGCCCCGCACCCTCCATGCCCTCCTCCGCCTCAACCATCCAGAGCAAGATCCGCGTGGTCGTGGCCAAGCCCGGGCTCGACGGTCACGACCGCGGTGCCAAGATCATCGCGCGCGCGCTCCGCGACGCCGGCATGGAGGTGATCTACACGGGCCTGCACCAAACGCCAGAGCAGATCGTCGAGACGGTCATCCAGGAGGACGCCGACGCGGTCGGCCTGTCGATCCTCTCCGGCGCGCACATGACGCTCGTGCCGCGGGTCGTGGAGCTGCTGCGCGAGCAGGGCGTGGAGGACGTCGTGATCACCGTCGGGGGCACGATCCCCGCAGAGGACATCCCCGAGCTCAAGCGCCTCGGCGTGGCCGAGGTCTTCACCCCCGGCGCTCCCACGCAGGCGATCGTCGATTTCATCCGCGGCGCCGCGCGCGGGCGGGCGTCAAGCCCTTGATTGACTCGTCAGTCAACCCCGCAAAGCGGTAGCATCGCACCCAACAGACCCCAAGGAGAAGCCAGAGAATGAAGATATGCGTCCTGGTGAAGGAGGTTCCGGACGCCGCCGTCGAGAAGAGGATCGACCCCTCGACGGGGCGGATGGACCGCAGCGGTGAGAAGAACCTCAACCCGTATGACACGCACGCCATCGAGGCGGCGATGCAGATCAAAGAGGGCGGAGAGGTGCCGGTCGAGGAGATCGTCGCGGTCACGATGGGACCCGACAGCGCCGTGCGCGCCCTGCACAAGGCGGTCTCGCTCGGAGCCGACCGCTCGGTGCACCTCAGCGATCCCGCGGTTGCGGGATCGGACGTCGCGGCGACGGGCTACGCGCTCGCCAAGACGCTGCAGCGGGAGAGCCCCGACCTGGTGCTGCTCGGCCAGCAGTCCGACGACGGCGAGTGCTACACGATCGGCGCGGTTGTCGCCGAGCACCTGGGCATGCCCTCGCTGACGCAGGTCATCAAGATGGACGTGGAGTCCGAGAGCCTGCGCTGCGAGCGCCAGGCCGAGTACGGCTACGACACCGTGCAGGTGAAGCTGCCAGCGGTGATCTCCGTGGGCGATGCGATCAACGAGCCGCGCTACCCGTCGCTGAAGGCGATCATGGGCGCGAAGAAGAAGCCGCTGCAGACCGTCACGGTGGGCGAGGTGGAGATCGACCCGGGCAAGGTCGGAGGCGAGAACTCGGCCGCCCAGTGGGTCGCCGCAAAGGCGCCGCCGGCCAAGGCGGCGGGAGAGATCATCGAGGACGAGGACACCGGCGAGACGGTCGAGAAGATCGTCAGCTGGCTCGACGAGCGCAAGCTCATCTAAGGAGGAGCTAGGCAGACATGGCGAACATCCTGGTTTACGCGCTGCACTACAACGGCGCGATCAACAAGAACTCCCTCGGAGCGGTCTCGGAGGGCGCCAAGCTCGCCGCCGAGCTCGGCGGCGAGGCGCACGCGATCCTCCTCGGCGAGAACGTTCCGCAGGACCTAGCGGCCTCGCTCGGCAACTACGGCGCCAAGAAGGTGCTCGTGGCAGAGGGGCCCGAGGGGCTCGCTCAGCCGCTCGTGGACGCGATGGCCAAGGCGATCGGCGACGGCGGCTACTCCTACGCGCTGTTCGGCGGCGGCCTGCTCGGCTTCGAGATCGGCGCCGGCCTCGCCGCGCGCCTCGGCGCGGGCGTGGCGATGGAGGTCACCAACGTGCGCGCCGAGGGCGGCGAGCTGATCGCCGAGCGCCCGATCCTCGGTGACTCGGCGATCTCCGAGATCAAGTACCGCTCGAGCGTCGGCATCATCATCGGCCGTCTCAACGCCTTCGAGATCAAGGAGACCGGTGACGGTCCCGCGCCGGTCGAGCAGCTCAGCTTCGAGCTGAGCGCCCACGCGGGCCAGGCCACGATGGTCACGCGCGGCGAACAGCGCGGCGCCGACGTCGACATCGAGGGCGCCGACATCCTCGTGGCGGGAGGCCGCGGCCTCGGCAAGGCCGAGGGATTCCAGCTGTGCGAGGAGCTCGCGGCGGCCTTCGGCGGCAACAGCGCGGTGGCGGCCACGCGCGCCGTGGTCGACGCGGGCTGGTACCCCTACGCCGCGCAGATCGGTCAGACGGGCAAGACTGTGTCCCCCAAGCTCTACCTGGCGGCCGGCATCTCCGGCGCGATCCAGCACAAGGTGGGGATGCAGAGCTCGGAGAACATCGTCGCGATCAACAAGGACGCCAACGCGCCGATCTTCGAGTTCTCCGACCTCGGCGTGGTCGGCGACCTCAACAAGATCCTGCCGAAGCTGACCGAGGCTGTGAAGGCCAAGAAGGACAGCTGAGGTGGGAGCATGAGCGGCTCCCACTCACGAGCACACGCGAGCAACGGCAAGGTCGCGCCCGCGGCCTTCCCTCCCCCGGTGGACTCGCGCAAGGAGTTCGTCAAGCGCGGCCTCGACCCCGAGGACGAGCTGATCGAGGTCGGCGTGGTGATCGTCGGCGGCGGCACCGCCGGCCTGTCCTGCGCCAACCGCCTGCTGCAGCTGCTGGCCGACGACCCCGAGACCATGGAGCGGCTCGGCGAGGTGCCGGTGGCTGTCGTGGAGAAGGCCAAGACCTGCGGCGGGCACAATCTCTCAGGCGCCGTGATGCGACCCGGTCCGCTGCAGGAGCTCTTCCCCGAGATGACCCGCGAGGAATGGCGCAAGGAGGGGTTCGCGTTCGGCGAGGTCACCAAGGAGGCGGTCTACATGACCCCCACCGCGAAGACCAAGCTGCGCATCCCGCCGCCGCCGCCGTTCCGCAACCACGGCAACGAGGTCGTGTCGGTTTCGGCGATGGCGCGCTTCCAGCAGCGCCTGGCGGAGGAGGCGGGCGCCTACATCCTCACGGAGACCGCGGCCACGCAGGTGATCGTGGAGGACGGCCGCGTGGTAGGCGTGCGCTCTGGCGACAAGGGCCGCGGCAAGGACGGCGAGCCGCTCTCCAACTTCGAGCCCGGCACCGACATCAAGGCGCGCGCGACCGTGCTCGCCGAGGGCTGCTGGGGACACCTGACGGGCGCGGCGATCAAGGAGTTCGACCTCGCCGAGGGGCGCGAGCCGCAGGTCTGGGAGCTCGGCGTCAAGGAGGTCTGGAAGGTGCCGCGGCCGCTCGACCGCCTGATCCACACGATCGGCCCCTGGCCGCTGAAGATCTCCTCCCGCTACGGGCAGATCGGCGGTACCTGGATCTACCCGATGAAGGACGAGAAGACCGGCGATGACCTCGTCAGCATCGGCTTCGTGGTCGACCTCGAGTACGCGGACGCGACGACCTCCGCGCACGACCTGCTCCAGCAGTTCAAGCTGCACCCGCTCGTCAAGGGGATCCTGCAGGGCGGCGAGCGCGTGGCCTGGGGCGCCAAGGCGCTTCCGGGCGGCGGCTACTGGTCGATGCCCAAGCTCTCCATGCCCGGCGCGGTGCTCGTCGGCGACGCGGGCGGCATGGTCGACACGGTCGCGCTGAAGGGCGTGCACCACTGCGTGACGTCGGGCAAGCTCGCCGCCGAGTCGATCTACGCGGCGCTGGTGCGCGGCGAGTCGTCGTTTGAGTCCTACGAGCAGGCGATCGAGGACTCCCAGGTCGGCAAGGAGCTCTACGAGGTGCGCAACACGCGCCAGCCGTTCCAGAAGGGCTTCCTGATGGGCGGCCCGATGGTCAACCTGATGATCGCCAGCAAGGGCCACTTCCCGGGCGGGCGCTGGGCGTGGCACCGCAACGACGCCAAGCCGATGTTCATCGGCAAGACCAAGGACGGCTACCCGAAGCCCGACGGTAAGTACACCTTCGACAAGCTCTCCTCGGTCTTCATCACCGGCAACGCCACCCGCGACGACGCGCCCAACCACATCCGCGTGCGCAAGCACGTCCCCCGCGAGATAGCCGAGACGTGGCGCTGGATGTGCCCCGCCGGGGTCTATGAGATCCCCGAGGACGCCCCCGCGGAGGGCGAGGTGGACGTGATCGTCAACTACACCAACTGCGTCCAGTGCGGCGCGATCACCGCCAAGGGCGGGCGCCTGACCACGCCCGAGGGCGGCGACGGTCCGCTCTACCAGATCACCTGATCTCGGTGGCGCTCGCGCTGGCACGCGCGAGCGAAACCTGGAGGCGTCGAGCGTGTTCAGGGGGATGATGAGGATCGTGCGGGGACGGCCGGGGATCGCGGGGCGGCGTTGGCTGCCCGCCTTGGCCTGCGCGCTCGCGCTCGCCGCCGGCACGCAGGCGGCCGCGCCGGCGCAGCCTGCGGCGGCCGCACAGGCTCCCGGGGCGCCGGCTGCGGCGAGCGCGGACGCCACGGCCGTCCAGGGCGCGGCGGTCAAGGCGAGCGCCGGCGCGACGCTCGAACAGTGCGTGACCTCGACCCAACAGCTCGAACGCTCCGCCACGTTCGTCGGGGAAATGACCGTGATCCCGGGCACGGCGCGGATGCTGATGCGCATCGAAGTGCTCGAGCGGGTGCCGCACGAAGCGCTCTTCCACCAGGTCAGCTACCCGGGGCTCGGCCAGTGGCTGCGGGCGGCGCCGGGCGTGCGCACGTACAAGAACCTCGACAAGGTCACCGACCTGTCCGCACCGGCCGACTACCGCGCGGCCGTGCACTTCCGCTGGCTGAACGCCAAAGGGCGTCTGATCAGGTCCCAGGAACTGCGCACGGGCCGCTGCGTCCAGCCCGCGGCGCCCGCCCCGACCCCGGCGGGCTCCACGGCCCCCACCGCGAGCGGCGGGTGAGCGTCTCCCCTGCGCTCGCCCGTCGCGGCGGCGCCGCGAGCCCGGCAGCGCAGCACGGCGGCCCGCTAGAATGCAGCGACGATGAAGGCGAAGATCCACCCCAAGTACGGCCCGGTACACGTGACCTGCACCTGCGGCAATGAGTTCATGACGCGCTCGACCCGCGAGTCGCTGCACGTGGAGGTGTGCTCCAACTGCCATCCGTTCTACACGGGCCGGCAGAAGCTGGTGGACACCGGCGGTCGCGTGGAGCGCTTCCAGCGCCGCGTAGCCAAGGGTCGCCTGCATTCCGCGCAAGCTCGGTCCGCCAAGTAGCGCGATGTCCGCGCGGCCGGCCGCCGGTTCGCCCATGAGCGCGCCCGCCGCACCGCCAGCCGCGGCTGCTGCCACGGACGTGCTCGACGCGCCCCCGGCGCCCGCCGCTTCCCTACCCGGCGCTGAGGGCTTCGCCGAGGAGGGCGCCGAGGGCGAGCTGAGCGCTCGCCGTGACGCGCCCGTGGGCGGTCAGGCCGTGCTCGAGGGCGTGATGATGCGCGGTGTGTCCAACTGGGCGGTCGCGGTGCGCAAGCCGACCGCCGAGCAGCTCAGCAGGGGGGAGCGCTCACCGGAGGAGGCCGCGCTGGGGGAGATCGAGGTCAGCACCTTCCCGCTTGACTCGGCGATGAAGCGCCACAGGCTGCTGAGGTTGCCGATCGTGCGCGGGGTCGTCGCGCTCGGCGGCTCGCTGGCGATCGGCTTCCGCGCGCTCGAAGTGTCGGCCAACGCTCAGCTGCCGATCGAGGAGGGCGAGGAGCAGCAGGAGATCTCGCGTGGGATGTGGGCGGGCACGGTGGTGGTCGCGCTGGCGCTCGCGATCGTGCTGTTCTTCCTCGTCCCGGTGGGGCTCACGAGCCTCATCAAGAGCCAGCTCTCCTCCTCGGTGCTGTTCTGGGTGGTGGAGGGGCTCGTGCGCACGGGCATCTTCCTCGGCTACATGCTGCTGCTCTCGCGTCTGCGCGACCTGCGGCGCGTGTTCGAGTATCACGGCGCCGAGCACAAGACGATCTCCTGCTTCGAGGCCGGCCTGCCGCTGACCCCCGCCAACGCCCAGCGCTTCTCGCGGCTGCACCCGCGCTGCGGGACGAGCTTCCTGCTGGTGGTGATGATCGTGGCGATCTTCGTGTTCGCGCCGATCGGCCTGCCGGCGTGGTACTGGCTGGTGATCACACGCATCCTCGGGGTGCCGCTGATCGCGGGCATCTCCTTCGAGCTGATCAAGTTCGCCGGGCGCAACCGCAGCCGTCGCTGGGTACGGGCGGTGATGTGGCCCGGCATGAAGCTCCAGCTGCTCACCACGCGCGAGCCCGACGCCGATCAGCTGGCGGTGGCGATCGCCTCGCTGCAGGCGGTGCTCTCGCTGGAGACACCCGGCGAGCTCACGGCGGCCGATCTGGTCGGCGTCGAGGTTGTCGCCTAGCCTGAGCGCCGATGGCCGGCGCGGCTCGGCGTCCTCCCTCGCTCGCGTGCCGAGCACGCCACACTCGGTGCGTCCTTGATCCGCTTGGCC
>Ga0209415_10010392_pt1 | contig 15837 bp, 12 predicted proteins | sample PeaSoiSIISIP2007_FD_187696 | JGI IMG/M metagenome (GOLD analysis project Ga0209415, IMG submission 187696) | Peat soil microbial communities from Weissenstadt, Germany - SII-SIP-2007 (SPAdes) (version 2) | ecosystem: Environmental > Terrestrial > Soil > Wetlands > Peat | place: Germany...
GTGCCCGAGGGCTTGCTGGCAAGAAGCGTATAGGTTACGCAGCCGGTCGTGGTCGTCGTGGTAACCGCCGGAAGATTCAGGCACGGGTTCCGCACGAAAATATTTTCAATTCCATTTTCAACAATGCCGTTGAGATTGGACGCCTGGGAAGCAAAGGCGACGGCCTCGCCGGTCGAGCAATTCGCGGACGTCTCCGCAGCGCACTGGCTGATGCTCGGCGCTTCACTGAAGCCGTTCGCTGGCGTCGTGCCATCCGGCGTAGAGGCGATTATTGTTGTCGCCGTGCAGGTCGGCGGTGTGGTGACCGCAATTCCCGTGCACGTGTCGCGCAGATACACCTGCTGAATCGGACCAATACCCGGGATCAGGTTCTGGGCCGTCGAAGCGAAAGCGACGAAGCGTCCTTCCTGCGAAATGGCGGGTTCCGTGCTCACTCCATCGGCTGGCGTGACGCCGTCCGGCGTGGAAACAAGGCTGGTGACCGGAGCACAGGTATTGCCGGCGGTGCCGATCGTTGTGGCGCAAGTGGCGCGTTCAAAGATTTCGCTCGCGCCGTCCGGATTGGACCCAGTCACCAGGTTTGTCGCGCTAGAGACAAAGGACACGAAAAGGCCCGATTCCGCAATGGCGGGATGCGAGCTGACACGATCTCCCGCGGCGGTGCCATCGGGCGACACCGAAACAAGGTACGTCGTAGGCGCGCAGGAGCCCAGCGGCAGCGGCGGCACGATGCTGCAAGTATCCCGGACAAGGACTTGTGGCGTTACGCCGTCAAATCCGCCGGCGGGCGGGGTCGTCAAAAGGTTTGTGGCGAGCGAGACGAACGCCACATAACGTCCGTCGGAACTAATCACCGGATTGTAACTCTCGCCGTTGCCTGGGTTCGAGCCATCGGCGGAGATGGAAACGAGCGCCGTCGAAGCACTTCCGGCTGTGCAGTTCGCGCCAGCGGTACAGGGTGTCTGCCAGTAGACCTGGCGCGCTATTCCGGGCACCACCACATAATTCACAAGATTGCTGGCCGTCGAAGTATAGGCAACGTGCGTGCCTCCGCTATCGAGAGAAGGCTCGGAGCTCGCTCCGTTCGCCACGGCGCCGCTGGGCGCCACGCTGACTAAAGTGGTTTGGGGCGCGCAAGTAGACGAGCCCCCCGACTTGACCACGTTGCTGAAGCAGGTGTCGCGCAGAAATATCCCGCTGGACGTGTTCACCGGGCTGACGACGAGGTTGGTGGAAGTGGACGCAAAAACCACGAACTGACCCGTCTGGCTCGAGGACGGTCCGGCAGTCGTGAGTGTGGGAGTGCCACCCACGCAGGTCGCACCGCAAATGCCAGTGTTGGCCTGCGAGCCATCGGGCGCGAGATCAACGATCAGCGGCGGACCAGAGAGTTCGGTCGCATTCACGGCGAACGTAATGGTGTTGGAAGTGCCGCCGCCGCTGCCACCGTCCGCCGGGTTGGCGACCCGTATCTGCACAACTCCCGCACTGGAGAAGTCTCCGGCGTTCAGCGAAGCCTGGATTGCCGTTGAACTCGTGAAAGTTGTCGGGCGCGGAGCGCCATTCAGCGTGATGACAGAATCGGGTACGAAGCTCGACCCATTCACCCCGAGAATCGAGGCCGCGCTTCCCGCCAGGATGCCCGTGGGCGCCAGCGTAGTGATCACCGGCACCGGATTCTTGATCGTCAGCGGAAAGTTAGTGGAGCTGCCTCCGCCGGGCGGCGGATTCACGACGGCAATCTCCAATGTGCCCGCGGTCGACACGTCGTTCGAAGAAACGCTCGCCTGCAGAAGCGTTGAACCCCGGAAACTGGTTGATCGAATGTTGCCGTTTACGGTAACCGTGGACTGCGAGACGAAATTTTCCCCCGTGACGAATAGCGTGAACGAAGCGCTGCCTGTCGGGACCGTCTTGGGCGATAGCGAGACGATCTGCGGCACGCCGCTGGAGACGGCGTCAATCGTAAACGTGAGAGTCGTGGTAGTTCCTCCGCCAGGCGGAGCCGTCTCAACGACGACCGTCGCCGTGCCCGCATTCTGGATGTCGCCCGCGGGAACCTCCGCAGTGAGTTGTTTGGTGGTGACAAAGAGAGTGATGAGCTGCTGCTGTCCATTCCAGAAAACAATGGAGCCGGGCGTGAAGTTGTTGCCATCCACTTCCATGGTGAAGGCAGGCTGGCCCGCCGCGATGTGTGACGGAGCTAGTTTGGAAATGCTCGGCGTCGGAGCCTTGATCTGCTGTTGGCAGCAGGAAAGCAGCACCGCTAGCGTGCATACCAGCGAACCGAAAAAGAGACGAGCTTTGCCCCGCAAGTTTCTCACTCCTGAGTCCGCAGGTCGAATTCAGCGGCTAAGCGTAATCGTAGAGACTACTAGAGATGGCCCCAACGGGCAATCGGGATGCCTGCCCATCCCGGGACCCGCCCCAGGCAATGGCTTAGCAGGCAAGTTTAGGTGTGGCGCGCGTGGGGGCCCCGTTTGCGGGGCCCGGACAAACAACCGGGAAGAGGCCCCCAGATAGCGCGCCGATGGTGGACCTTGCGTCCATATGCTGATGCTAGCGCGCGGGAATCCGGGCGGAATTCTGTGCGCCTGTGGACCTTTAAACTGCGTACCGGCGCGGTGCTTTCCTTGTGCCAGCCCCAGGCTCACAGAACCGCGTAATAGGTGAAGACCGTATTGTCGGGATTCGCGTGGCGCTTGCCGGTACCGAGGATTACGGTGCGCGTGAGCCAATCGTGCGGGCCCACCGGCGTATCGAACACCGGCGTGCAGCGGAAGTAAAACTCGCGGTCGCCGCCCCAGCTGGGATCGTTCCGGTCGAGCGGCTTGTTGTCCGCCGCATAGAGGTACCCGGTGTTATTGATGTAGATCATCGCGCCGTCGGAGGCCTGGAGCATGTAGTGGGCGTTCAAGCGGCCATTGGCTGCGAAGTCGGCGCCGCTGTGCGGCACCACGCGCCCCTGAAGCCGCGGGCCCTCAATCACGCCGGAGATTGCGGGGACGTACGCGCGCCGGCCCGTCGGAGTCTGAAAGGAAACACGTTCGCTGAAATCGATGCGAATTTGAAACACGTATTCGAGCTTGATCGGAACGACTTCGCCCAATGATTTCACGGCACCGTCCGCCGTGGGCGGCGCTGCATTCTGACCGGCGGCCAGCGCTGGATCGGGAAGCAATCCGAAGAGGCTTTCAGCGAGCACGGCGCTGCCGCCCAGCAGCGAACCCTTGAGCATCGAGCGCCGGCCGATGGCCCTAACGGGCTCCTTGCCTGAAAGACCGTGGGAAATTCGCCGATCGAGGCGATTATTTTTCATGGACGTAGAACCTCCTATCGTACGAAGAAGCTGGTCCGATCTGGAATTGGCGCGCGGCTGGCGAAACCTCGCGCGTCACCTCACGCACTACTTCACGCATTCAAAGCTGCCGGCGTCCTCGGGATTGCCCTGGCCCTTGTACTGTGCGTGCTTTGGATACGCGCAGAGTGGACGGCTGCGGCCAGGAAAAGCCTTACCGGTCGCGACCACTGAATCGGGTGCGGTCCCATTTTCGACCCAGCTGACCACTGCGCCGAGCAGATCAAACTTGTCGAGAGTGGCCGGCCCGCCCGCGCAGTGGTTCATCCCGGGCACGAAGTAGAACCGGCTCGAACTCATCACCGAATCCGCGCCGCCATTGGCCGTGGCCATTTTCTCGTAGTAGGCAAGCGTGTCGAACGGAGAGAAAACCGGATCGCTCGTGCCGTGATAGAAGACAAGCTTGCCGCCATGTCCGAAGAACGTGCTGAGATTCGTCCAGGTGGTATCCGTGAGCGTCTGGTTCTCGTTGGCCTCGACACCGGCGACGAGCTTATCGATGTCCAAATCGGCAGGCGGAAGCACCGAGGCTAGAGGATTCGGACCGGCGCTCGGCAGGAAGCTCGAGAAAGCGCCCCCAGCGCCCAGAATGTAGCCTGTATCGTAGGGGAACGAGGAATAGACCTGGTTTCCGTGGGAATCCTTAGGGCCGCTGAAGGCTTTTTCAAGCGCGCCGGTTTGCTGTGACGTGAGGCATGAATCCGTCTTCGCGCCGTTGCACTTGAGAACCGCCGGATCAAAATGGCACGCTTCCGGATTAAAGATCATTCCGTCTTTCAGGCCATCCTTGTCGTCGCAGGTCTTCATGATCGCATCGGCTATCAAGTGTTTGTCGCCGTCCGAAAAATCCTGGCTCGGCGCCGGCTTGCCGTCAGCATCCTTGGGCGCGATTTGCGCGAAAGCGACTCTCGCCCAGGTAAGCCCGATATTCGAATAGCCCGTACGCATGGCAGGATCGCCGGAAATGATACCGTCGAAATAGGTGGGATAACGCTGCGACATCAGCATGCCTTCGCGCCCGCCAGTCGAGCAGCCATCATAGTAAGAGTGCTTCGCGGGCTGGCCGTAATATTGCGCGATGATTTGCTTCGCAAGCACCGCGACTCTGCCAACGGCAACGTAGGCGAAATTCAGGCTCGCCAGCTGGTCTTTCATGAACGCCGCGTCGAACACGGCGCCTTTGTGTCCAGTGTCCGTCGAGACGACGGCAAATCCCCGCGCCAGCGCCGGAGCGTCCCCGGCAGCTTGCGCGCCGAGAGGCGGATTCACCGAGCCGTTCAAACCGCCGCCGCCCTGAAACAAGAATCGCCCATTCCAATTGTCCGGTAACGCAATGGCAAAGCTGATCGCGTACGATTTGCCGTCGAGTCCAGTGCGCGGGTCAATGGCTCCGTCCGCGCGGCAGTAAGACGGAATCGCGACCGGAATCATGTCTGGCGACAGGCCGGACGCCCGGACCGTTCCGGCTGCCGCGGTGGGAATCTCTTCGGCCTTTGTGATCACCATCGTTGACGACGGAATTTTCAGATTCACCAGGTCCGCGCATTTTTGTGCGGGCGCGATTCCATTCGGCGCCGCGGCCGATGCCTGGCCGTACGCAGCAGATGAAGCTCCGAGCGCGAACAAAATCAAGAGTCCAAACATTGCTGTCTGCTTTAGGTATGTCATTATCAACCCCCGCTCGACAAGGCTCCGCATTCGGAAAACTCGAGAGTTATGCCTGAATTGAACGGTTGATGCAACGGAAGATTCAACGCGCGAAATCAAGCCGAGAAGGAGGACGCCTACGCCAATCGAACTAGTTTGAGGGGCCGGAAGGAGAGTGCGAGGCCCAGTCCTGCTGCGCGAATTCGACGCCCCAGAAATGCGGGCTGGGGCAAAGGAATTCAACGCCGACGCGCGTGCCCTTTTCAGAGGTATCTCCGAGATAAACGATCCGGCACTCCTGCTCTTCCTCGGTTGCGGGATTAATGAGGACGAGATCCGCCCCGAGTTCAAGCTCCTCATTCAAGTAGAGCAAGCCGCCGTGCGCGTTGATCACGATCGTCTGGCTTTTCGAACGGAATTTCTGGCCTAGCACGTTCTTGCCTATCGCCTGGACAGGAATCCGCGTAAAGACCCGGGAACTGCGCCGCTCGCTACTGGTCTGCGTTTCAGGCATCGTCCTATACATCGTGCAATGCGGTTCAGGCCGAGTCAATCGTGCGGCAGAGGAACGTGCCCAAAGAAGCAGTCGCAAAAGTATGTTGAAAATGCGCGGGCTTGGGTACTATGGCAAGACTGCCGGGGGGCGGAAGCTCACTCTCCTCGGCCGGACCGGCCGGGCGGCGAAGGTAATTTCATCCCCGGGGGCCAGGAGCGGTGCATGGACCTCATCGGCTATATCGAGTCGAAGCGCGAAGAACACCTGAACGAGCTAAAAGAGCTGCTAAGAATACCGAGCGTCAGTACCAAAAGCGAACATAAGCCCGATATCGAACGGGCCGCGCACTGGGTGGCGGAAAAACTCCGCGCCGCGGGCCTGGACAACGTCGAAATCACGCCAACGAAGATGCACCCGCTCGTGTACGGCGAATCGCTGCATGCGCCCGGCAAACCAACCGTACTTTTCTACGGCCACTACGACGTGCAGCCCGCAGAGCCCCTCGATCTCTGGACGACCCCGGCGTTCGAGCCGACCGTGCGCGATGGCAACCTCTACGGCCGCGGTACAGCCGACGACAAGGGGCAGGTGCACATCCACATTAAAGCGCTCGAAGCGCTGCGCAAGACAGCCGGAAAGCTGCCGATCAACGTAAAGGTGATGATCGAAGGCGAAGAGGAAGTCGGCAGCGTGAATCTTTGGGAATTCGTGAAGGCTCATCGGGAGCGGCTGAAGGCGGACGCGCTGATCGTTTCCGACACGGCCATGCTCGGCAAGGGCGTCCCGTCGATTACGTACGGCCTGCGCGGCTTGAATTACTACGAGATCGAACTCACCGGTCCGGCGCAGGATCTGCACTCGGGCGTTTTTGGAGGCGCCGTTCCGAACCCGATTACGATTCTGGCGGAAACGATCGCGAAGCTGCACGACCGGAATTTCCGGGTGGCCATTCCGGGTTTCTACGACGACGTTTCCACGGTGTCGCGGCAGGAACGCAAGGCGCTGAATTCCCTGCCGTGGAAGGAAAAGGAATTTCGAAGGACGGTGGGTGCGCCGGCGCTGGATGGCGAGAAGGGCTTTACGATCCGCGAGCAACTCTGGGTGCGGCCGACGCTGGAGCTGAACGGCATCTGGGGCGGGTATCTGGGGGAGGGCGCGAAGACGGTGATCCCGTCGAAGGTTCACGCGAAGATCTCCACGCGACTGGTGCCGAATCAGGACCCGGCGAAAATTGCAAAGATGGTCGAGCGGCAGATTCGCAAGCTGCTGCCGAAATCAGTTCACTGCAAATTTGAAGTTCTCAGCATGGGCAAGCCGTGGGTGGCGCCTTACACGCATCCGATTTTCCAGATTGCGATTCATTCGCTCGAGACGGGATTCGGGAAACGAGCGGTGTTCATCCGCGAAGGCGGCTCGATTCCCTTTGTCACGCAAATGCACGACACCTTCAAGGTTCCCTGCGTGCTGCTCGGATTCGGATTGCCGGATGAGAACGCGCACGCACCGGACGAGCACATCGCGCTCGAAAATTATTTCGGCGGCATCAAGGCGATCGCGCTGTTTTACGAACAGCTCGCGACGCTGTAGAGAGCGCCGGGCAATTCGCCACGCGATGCAAAAGGGCCGATTTTGCGGGCTTTTTCAAACGTTTGTACTTGCGTTCGCCTGGAAGGACGGCTATAGTTCGCGGCGGCATCCCGGAAGCGGGGGCCGATCAGCAATTACACCTGAGGAGGAAAGAGAATTCGATGGCCACCCCGTTGAGCAAGTCTAAGATTATCGCCCACATCGCTGACAAGGTCAGCACCCCCGAAAAGCCGATCTCGAAAAAGCAGGCGGCGTCCTTTTTCGACGAGCTGTTCAAGCTCGCGGTGAAGGAAGCCAAGGGCGCTGGCAAGTTCGTCATCCCCGGAATCGGTCGAGCGGTGAAGGCGCATCGCAAGGCGCGCATGGGCCGCAACCCCGCCACGGGCGAAGCAATTAAGATCAAGGCCAAGACTGTGGTCCGCCTGCGCGCGGCGAAGGCGTTCAAAGACGCCATTTTGAAGTAGTTCGGCTCGGCGCGAATTGGGCCAAAGGTTTCGCGGCGAAACCCCCACGTCCTTCCTGCCCTTCAGGGCAGATAGGGCGCTTGGGGGTTTTGTCTTTTGCCCTCACCGCCAATCGCCAAAGCCAATCGCATGACTGAATACTCGGGCCTGCTTACCGATCTCTACGAACTGACCATGGCAGCGGGGTATCTACAAACCCGCTTCGATGGACGGGCCACGTTTGAACTCTTTGTCCGGCACCTTCCGCAGCGCCGGAACTATCTGGTGGCTGCGGGCCTCGAACAGGCGCTCGAATTTCTCGAAAAGGTCCATTTCACGCCGGCTGAGATTGATTATCTGCGACGGCATCGCGTGTTCCGTCACGTTCGCGAGGACTTTTTCGCCTACCTCGCGAAATTCCGCTTCACTGGCAGCGTTTGGGCGATGCCTGAAGGCACCCTCGTATTTCCCGGCGAGCCGATGCTGCGCGTGACCGCGCCGATCGTCGAAGGACAGATTCTGGAGACGTATCTGCTCGCCACTCTCAGCTACCAGACAATGGTTGCGAGCAAGGCGGCACGCGTGGTCACGGCCGCGCAGGGCCGCCAGATTGTGGATTTCGGAGCCCGCCGCGCGCACGGCAGCCAGGCAAGCCTGCTGGCCGCGCGGGCCGCGGCGATTGGCGGTTGCGAGGGCACTTCCAACGTCCTGGCGGGCCAGCAGTTTGGAATGAACACATATGGCACGCAGGCGCATTCCTGGGTGATGGCACACGAGGGTGAGGCCGAAGCGTTTCGCAATTTTCTCGACGCGTTTCCCGAGGACGCCGTTCTGCTGCTGGACACGTACGACGTGCGACGGGCGCTCGCCAAGATTATCGAGATGGGCCGCAAGCCCGCGGGCGTCAGGCTCGATAGCGGTGATCTGGCCAGGGACAGCCGCTGGGTGCGCCGCGAACTCGACCGCGCCGGATGGAAGGACGTGAAGGTGTTCGCCTCGGGCGACCTGGATGAAACCAGGATCGCGGCGCTGCTGGCCAAGGGCGCGGCGATTGACGCGTTCGGCGTAGGCACCGCGCTCGCCACTCCTGGCGACGCTCCGCATCTGAATCTGATCTACAAGCTCGTTGAAGTGGAGCGCGACGGAAAAATTCGCGAAGCCGCGAAATTGACAAAAGCGAAAGCCACGTATCCCGGCCGCAAGCAGGTGTATCGCTACTACTCCGCGAATGGAGAATTCAGGAGCGACCGAATCACTCTCGAAAGCGAGCCGCCCAATGGCGGCGAGCCGCTGCTTGTTGAAGTGATGCGCGACGGCCACCGCACCGCGCCCGCGGAACCTGTCAATATTCTGCGCGACCGGTGCATCGCGGGCGTCGCGCGGCTCCCACAGCGCTATCGCCAGATCGGCCGCGCGGCCAAGTATCCCGTCAGCTACAGCAAGGCGCTCCAAGGCTCGCTCGAAAAGGTCCGCCGGCGCATCCGCAGCTTTGCGATAAAATAGGTTTGCGAGCCGGGGGCCAACCGATGGCGCTGCAGAAAACCGTTTTCTGGGAAGTGGACGCGCAAGCCGATTTCATGCTGCCCGGAGGAAAGCTCTACGTTCCCGGGGCCGAAAAAATCATTCCCGATATCGAGCGCCTTGTCGCCGGAGCGATCGAAGCGGGCGCCCTCCTGATTTCCAGCGGCGATTCCCATCCGGAAGGTGACATCGAATTTGAGCGGTTTCCCCCGCACTGCCTTAGCGGAACCTCCGGCGCGCAGATCATTCCCGAAGGATTGGCCGCGAACTTCTGCACGATTCCGAATGACGCCTCCCGCGCCATGCCGAATCACATTTTGAGTTTTCCGCAGGTAATTCTTGAAAAGCAAACACTCGACGTCTTTGATAATCCTCACGCCAGCGCGCTCGTCGAGCGGTTGCCGGCCGACGCGGATTACGTGATCTTTGGCGTAGTCACCGAATATTGCGTGAAATGCGCCGCGAAGGGATTGCTCGAGCGCCATCGCAAGGTCGCGATCGTGAAAGACGCGATCGAAGCGCTCGACGCGGAAGCCGGCCGGAACGCGCTGGAAGAATTGCAAGCCCTTGGCGCGCGACTGATCTCGACCGACGATGCGCTCGCGGCATTGAGCGCTCGAGCATCGGCCGTACACTCGCGGCGATAAACGAAAAATGCCAGCCGACAAACGCAAACTCGCCTGGGAAATTTTCCAACAGGCGTATCAGGCTCAAATGAATGGCGAGCTCGACCGCGCCGCCGAGCTCTACCAGACTTCCGTCGAGATATCCCCGACAGCGGAGGCGCACACTTTTCTCGGCTGGACGTATCACTATCAGGGAAAAGTGGAAGAGGCGATTGCGGAGTGCAAGCGCGCGATCGAGGTGGACCCGGACTTCGGCAACCCCTACAACGATATCGGCGCGTATTTAATTTCGCTCGGGCGCCACGACGAAGCCATCTCATGGCTCGAGCAGGCCATCAAAGCGCCGCGCTACGATCCGCGGCACTTTCCGCATTTCAATCTGGGCCGCGTCTATTACGCCAAAGGCCAGTTCAACCGCGCCCGCCAGTGGTTTCAGGACGCATTGCGCATCGAACCGCGCTACACCCTCGCCCGGCAAGCTGTCGATAACCTCCGCCGCATGGTGAATTGAGCAGCGCTCAGGCTGCCAGAGCGGCCGGCGGGCTGATTCTCCTGTGAAGCGCGAGAACGACCGCACCGAACCCCCACATCACAATCAGTAGCCCGGCTACCGGGCCCGCATAGGGCACCATGCGAACGGCCTGCACGATCAATAGACCCAGCGCCAGTCTTCCGAGCGCAGGTCCGATTCCCACGCCCGCGCCGAGTAATTTCTCTCCCAGCCAAGCGCTCACAAAAATCTTCGCGGCGTACACGGAGACTCCGTAGAAAAGAATCACAGGTATGCCCACGCTCAAGCCCACGATTGTGGCGCAGACGATGATCGCGGCGATGGGAGTCGCAAACAGGAACAGCGCGCCGAAACCCACGGCAGGGCCGACCTTCTTACACGCCTGCGCGACGTCGAAGAAGAAACCCGGCGCGACCAGCAGCATCACTAAACCCAGCAGAAAGCTCGCTCCCCAGAACATCACCTGATGCCAGTAGTAGGCGCCTTGGCTATAGTCGCGGCTTCGCTTTACCGTACTGACCTGAACGGGACTCCCCAGCTTCGCGCCAGTGGAGATTTCCGGTTGATGCCCTCCAACATATTTTGTTTGCCCTTCAATCTCAGCAGTGGGACCGATGTTCAGCCGATCCCCCCTGACCGTGACATCGTGGCCCATCAAACCGTTGATGCCCACCAATGCCGCTCCGGCGAGAACGTCGCCTCCGACCTGGCCGTTCAATTGGGCCACTTCCGTGCCGATCGTCATCGTGCCGCCGATTTTTGCTTTCGAATCCAACTCGACGACTTGAGACCAGACCATCGCGTTTTTCGCCACGGTTGAATTGAGCGAAAGTGCCTGGCACCAAACGCGCACGTTGCCGTCCACCGGACCGTTCACTCGGACTTCCTGCCCAAACGCAAGGATGTCTCCCTTCACATGTCCGTTCACCGTCACATATTGGGACCCGACGATCAGGTCGCCATCCACGTCGCCGTCGATCTGCGCACGATCGGCCACCACGATGAGATCAGTCTTCACCTCTTGCCCGACTGGCAACGTGTAACCGGGGTTGCCTTGCTCTATGTCCGCCGCCACCACCGGCTGAGGCAGAGCCAGCGCGACAGCCAGTGCGCCCATCACGAATGCAATCGCAGTGAAGCGCTGCCATTGCTTCCGCAGTAACCAGATTGCAACCGCCCCAAGTGTGGCCACCGCCAGAAACTCCATTAAGCTTCGCATCGCGTCCCATCCTTCCCAGAAAGCGCCAGTGAAAAAAAGCGTGGTTAGAAGACTTCCCTGCGTGAAACCAGCCTGTGAGGCTCGCGTGAGCGACGGCTCGATAAAGCCGCTCCAGAGTGTGTAAGCGCCGCCGGTGCCGAGCGCGAACGCCGCAATCCAGCCCCAATGCGCCGTGCCGCGCTCCGGGGCCGCGATCACGCGAGCGGGAATTGATTCATCTTCCGCGGCGAGAGCTTCCCGCAGCCAGACGCCCTCCGTCTCAAGCGCGCGGAAGAGTTCTTTGCACAAACCGCACGAGCCGAGGTGCGCGGAGACTTCGCTCGCGCGGCCGGGATCGAGCTGGCCTTCAAGATAGAGCAGGCCGGTCATCTCATCGAAATGACCATCGGAGTGGTTCATGGCGTACCCCCTGCGGAAGCTTTCAGAGCGTTTACATCGCCGCTTTCGCTTAACGCATCGCGCAACTGATGCCGCGCGCGCAGCAGCAAAACTCCCACGAACGCGCGGCGCACACCCAGCGTGTCGGCAATTTCTTCGTAGCTCATGTCCGCGAAATAGCGCAGGACGAGCGCCATCCGCGCGCGATCGGGAAGCCGCGCAAGGCCCGTGCGCACCTCTTTGCTGGTGTGCTCAGCCTGCAGACGTTCGAGCTGGCTTGGATCGGGATGCTCGAGGGGAAGTGTGTCCAGGTCCCCGGTCTCAAGATCCTGGCGGATGCGCCGGCGGCGCAGCGTGTCCCAGCAATGATTGCTCGCGACCTTGTAAAGCCACGCGGTAAACGGCCGCGAGGAATCGTACGTTCCGAGTTTCTGGCGCACTTTCATAAAAATTTCCGTCGTCGCGTCTTCCGCATCCTCGCGGGCCGGCAGCAGCCTGCGGCAAAACCTGAAAATGGCCGGAGCATATTGGCGATAGAGTTCGCCCCAGGCGTCGGTATCGCCCGCCCGGACCTGAGACAGCACTTGTGCCAAATCCGTGTCGCTCATCGTCCCGGTCGTCTTCTGTCTGTCCATGGATTAATACGCAGGGCCGCAGCCGAATATTTCACAACTATCACATATCAACGCACTTGTCCGCCGCACAAATCCTCGCGCGCCTCGGACGGGGCGGTTGGCCGGAAGCAGCCCCTCGGTCTGATATACTCGCGTCCCTGCCAGGCATCCGCGATTCATCAGCGGGGCGCGCGGCAGTAGATTCCGGCAGCCCGATTTGCATGGCCCCCAAAATCACAAAGCGCCTGTTTCTGGTTGACGCCATGGGCTACATCTTCCGAGCCTTCTTCGCGCCCATGGACCGCCTGCAGACCGCCACAGGCATCCCTACCAAGGTCCCCTATCTATTTGCCACCATGATGCGGCGGTTGATGCAGAGCAAGGACCTGCGCCCGGACTACCTGGCAGTCGTCTTCGACGTCGCGGCGCCCACGTTTCGCGACAAGCTCTTCGCCGAATACAAAGCCCAACGCCCTCCCATGCCCGACGACCTCGCGGTGCAGATCCCATTCGTTCGGCGATATTGCGAAGCGATGCGGTTGTCCATTCTCGAATATCCCGGTTATGAGGCTGACGACGTGATCGGCGCGCTGGCGCGGCAGGCCACCAAAGAGGATCTCGACGTCCTGATCGTCACCAGCGACAAGGACTTGATGCAGCTGGTTGGCGGGCGCGTGCGCGTCCTCAATCCGGCGAAGGGCGACCTGCTCATAGACGAGAAAAAAGTCGAGGAGATTATGGGCGTCCCGCCGTCAAAAGTGGCGGACGTGATGGCACTGATGGGCGACTCGATTGACAATATTCCCGGCGCGCGCAATCCGAACGACAAGCCCGCCCCGGGCGAGCGCCGGAAGCCCGGCATCGGCGAAGTCGGCGCGCGAAAACTGATTCAACAATTTGGCAGCGCAGAAGAGGCGCTGGCGCACGCCGCCGAAGTGAAGCCCACGAGCTACCGCGAGGCGCTTGAAAAGAACGGTGAATTCGTGCTCCTCAGCAAGCAGCTCGCCACGATTCCCACCGACGCGCCTGTCCCGCTATCGCTCGACGCGCTGCGAATACAAGAGCCGGATGCCGCCGCGCTGCGCGCTCTGTATGCCGAGCTCGGTTTTACGTCGCTGCTGAAAGAAATTGCCGCTCCGCCGCCCGTGGATGACCGCACGACCGACTACGCCGCGCTCGATTCGCCCGCCGCGCTGCGACAATTTCTCGACGCGGTTCCGCGCGGCCAGGAAACCGCCGTCTGGCTCGGACTCGATTCGCAGGACCCGGACGACGAGGGCTTCGGCACGCGCGTTACCAGCGTCGAAGTCTCGGCGAGTGTGGACGCCGCACGCACGTCCGCAAACGACGCGGAGAATCTGACACTCGCGGCAATGAAGGAATGGCTCGCCGATCCGAAGCGCCCCAAAGTGGTGCACGATCCGAAGCTGTTTCACCTGCTGGCCGCGCCCAATTTCACCGACGGCGCGAAGGCCGTCGCCGGAATTCGCCACGCCACGATTCTTTATTCCTATCTTCTGCGGCCCACCACGGCCAATCACGCGTTTGCGGACGTGGCGCTCCGCCACATGAATCGCACGCTTTCGGGCGCGCCCGGCGAGCGCGCGGATTTTCTGCTTCGGCTCGCGCCCCTGTTGCGAGCCGAAGTGGAAAAGCAGGGCCTCGCGGAGCTTTACGAGAAAATAGACCTGCCGCTTGCGCCGGTGCTAGCTCGTATGGAGGTGGCAGGCATCGGAGTGGATTCCCGCGAGCTGGAAAAAATCTCGGTGAAGGCACAAGAAGAAATTGAGGCGCTCGAAAAAAGCATCTTCGGCCTCGCGGGATTCGAATTCAACGTCAAGTCCACACAGCAGCTCGCCGAGGTGCTATTCGATAGATTGAATCTGCAGCCGCCGCGCCGCAGCCGTGCCAAGACGCGCTCCACCGCCGCGGAGGTTCTGGAAGAGCTGGCGCTCGTCCACGAGCTGCCGAAGAAAATACTCGAGCATCGCGAGCTGGCGAAGGTGAAGTCCACCTACGCCGACGCGCTGCCCCGGCTGATCCATCCCTCGACCGGGCGTCTCCACACGCGGCTCAGCCAGACCGGTACGGCGACGGGCCGGCTGAGCTCGTCGAACCCGAATTTGCAGAATATTCCGGTGCGCACCGCGCTCGGCCGTGAAATCCGCGCCGCGTTCATTGCGCCGCCGGGGCGCGTGCTTCTTTCCGCGGACTATTCGCAGATCGAACTGCGCATTCTGGCGCATCTTTCCGAGGACGCCGTGCTGACCGAAGCTTTCCGCCATGGCGAGGATATCCACTCGCGCACGGCGCAGGAAGTATTCGGCGTGGGGCCCATGGCGCAAACGCCGGACCACCGCCGCGTCGCGAAGGTGATCAACTTCGGCGTGATCTACGGCCTTTCCGCGTTCGGCCTGGCGCAGCAGCTTGGAATCGACACAAAGGAAGCCGCGAAATTCATCACGGCGTATTTCGAACGATACAGCGGCGTGAAAAAGTATCTCGACGCGCAGATTGCGGAGGTTCGCAAGGCTGGATTCACCAGGACGCTATTCGGGCGCACGCGTCAAATCCCCGAAATCAAATCGCCGCAGCCCAATTTGCGCAGTTTTGCCGAGCGCACCGCGATGAACACGCCCATGCAGGGCGCCGCCGCCGACCTCATCAAGCTCGCGATGATCGAGCTCGACCACCGCCTCCACGGTGAATTCGAGTCGCGAATGATCCTGCAAGTTCACGATGAGCTGCTGTTCGAGGCGCACGAAAAAGAATTGCCGCGCCTCACGAAACTCGTGAAGCAAGTGATGGAGGGCGTGCATAAATTGAGCGTCCCACTGGTCGTGGACACCAAGGCCGGCCCCAACTGGCGCGACATGAAGTGATCCAATGCGTTAAATTCAGTTTTCTCCGTGAACTCTGTGCCTTCTCTGCGTCCTCTGTGGTAATGTTTTTTCCTTCTTATGAAAATGGCGAGGTGAAGCGATGGCTCCGGATCATCCCGAAGGATTCTTGAAGCTCGTGCAGGATGCGAAGTCGCGCATCAAGGAAGAAAGCTTCCGCGACACGAAGAAGCGGCTCGACGCCGGCGAGAAAATCGTCGTTGTAGACACGCGCGAAGATTCCGAATGGGCGCGCGGCCATATCCCCGGAGCGATTCATCTCGGCAAGGGGATCATCGAGCGCGACATCGAAAAGACCGTCCCGGACAAGGAAGCCACGGTCGTCCTGTATTGCGGCGGCGGATTTCGCTCCGCGCTGGCTGCCGACAATCTTCAGAAGATGGGCTACCGCAACGTGATTTCCATGGACGGCGGCTGGCGCGGCTGGACCGAAGCCAGTTTTCCCATCATCAAGGATTAACGGAGAGAGTTGGCTGGGGCGGTTGGACTCGAACCAACACCGTCCTCATTAACAGTGAGGTGCCCTACCAATTGGAC
>Ga0209415_10010394_pt1 | contig 15837 bp, 13 predicted proteins | sample PeaSoiSIISIP2007_FD_187696 | JGI IMG/M metagenome (GOLD analysis project Ga0209415, IMG submission 187696) | Peat soil microbial communities from Weissenstadt, Germany - SII-SIP-2007 (SPAdes) (version 2) | ecosystem: Environmental > Terrestrial > Soil > Wetlands > Peat | place: Germany...
TCTTCCCATGGTCCACGTGTCCTATCGTCCCCACGTTCACGTGCGGCTTCGTTCGCTCAAACTTCCCCTTCGACACGATACCTCTCCCAAATAAATGAAAACGATTGGAGTTACGCTAACCTTAAGAAGCTTTCTTCATGACCGCATCGGCGACATTGCTGGGCACTTCCATGTACTTCGCGAATTCCATCGTGTAGGTCGCGCGGCCCTGACTCATGGAGCGCATTGCGGTCGAATATTGAAACATTTCGGCCAGCGGCACTTCCGCGGTGACCACCTTGCCGGACGGAGAATCCTCCATCCCGATGATCTGGCCGCGGCGGCGATTCAGGTCGCCGACGATGTCGCCGTAGTAATCCTCCGGCGTCACCACTTCGACTTTCATGATGGGCTCGAGCAGCACCGGTTTGGCCTTTCGAAAGCCTTCCTTGAAACCCATCGAGCCCGCGATCTTGAACGCCATCTCGTTCGAGTCGACATCGTGATAGGAGCCGTCGAATATCGTCACCTTGACGTCGACGATCGGATAGCCGGCGATCACCCCGGTTTGTACGGCCTCTTGAATACCCTTGTCCACCGCCGGAATGAACTCGCGGGGCACGGCCCCGCCGACGATACCGTTCACGAATTCATAGCCTTTGCCGGCCGGCTGCGGCTCGATTTTCAGCCACACATGGCCATATTGACCGCGGCCGCCGGATTGGCGCACGAACTTGCCTTCGGATTGCACGCTGCCGCGAATGGTCTCGCGGTAGGCGACCTGCGGCTTGCCGACATTGGCCTCCACCTTGAATTCCCGCTTCATGCGGTCGACGATGATTTCCAGGTGCAGCTCGCCCATGCCGGAAATGATGGTTTGCCCGGACTCCTGGTCCGTGTGCACGCGAAACGACGGATCTTCCTTGGCGAGCCGCTGCAGTGCCAGGCCCATCTTCTCCTGATCGACCTTGGTCTTGGGCTCCACCGCGACCGAGATCACCGGCTCCGGAAACTCCATTTTCTCGAGGATGATGACTTTCGCCGGGTTCGACAGGGTATCGCCGGTGGTCACATCTTTCAGACCCACGGCCGCAGCGATGTCGCCGGCGCGCACTTCCTTGATTTCCGAGCGTTCGCTCGCATGCATCTGCAGCAGCCGGCCGATGCGCTCGTTGCGGTTCTTGTTCGGCACGTACACTTGATCGCCGGAATTGAGCGTACCGGAATACACGCGAAAGAACGTCAGGTTGCCGACGAACGGATCATTCAATATTTTGAACGCCAGGGCGGAAAACGGCTGCGCATCGTCGGCCTTGCGCGTCAGGGGTTCGCCGCGTTCGCTCTGGCCCTTGACGTCGGGGACGTCGCTGGGCGACGGCATGTACTCGACCACGGCATCGAGCACCGCCTGCACGCCCTTGTTCTTGAACGCCGAACCGCAGGTCACGAGGCATATTTGGTTCTTCAGCGCGCGGGCGCGCAGACCTTGCTTGATGTGCGCATCGCTCAAGGTACCGCTCTCCAGGTACTCGTTGAGCAGTTCCTCGTTGCCTTCGGCGGCCGCCTCGATCATCTTGCCGCGCCATTCTTCGCATTCGGCGCGCATGGCGGCGGGGATGTCGCGGTATTCGAACTTCATGCCCTGGGTCTCGTCGTCCCACCAGATGGACTTCATTTTGACGAGATCGACCACGCCGACGAAGCCGTCCTCGGCGCCGTTCGGCAATTGAATCGGAACCGGGTTGCCGCGCAGACGCGTCCTGATCTGCTCGACGCAGCGCAAAAAATTCGCTCCGGCGCGGTCCATCTTGTTGACGAACGCGATCCGCGGCACGCCGTACTTGTTCATTTGCCGCCACACCGTTTCGGACTGCGGTTGCACGCCCGACACAGCGCAGTAGACGGCCACCGCCGAGTCCAACACCCGCAGGCTGCGCTCCACTTCGATGGTGAAATCGACGTGTCCGGGCGTATCGATGATGTTGATGCGGTGTTCGGGAAAGCCCTTGTCCATCCCCTTCCAGAAACAGGTGGTCGCCGCGGCGGTGATGGTGATGCCGCGTTCCTGCTCCTGTTCCATGTAATCCATGACCGCCGCGCCGTCATGCACTTCGCCAATTTTGTGCGACACGCCCGTATAGAACAGGATGCGCTCGGTCGCGGTGGTTTTCCCCGCGTCGATGTGCGCAGAGATACCGATGTTGCGGTATCGCTCAATGGGTGTCGTACGTGCCATGCCGGTGTATTACCAGCCCGCGCAACTACCAGCGGTAGTGCGCGAACGCCTTGTTGGCCTCGGCCATGCGGTGGGTATCTTCACGCTTGCGCACGGCCGCGCCGCGATTCTCGGCGGCTTCCATCAGTTCCGCGGCAAGGCGATGCGCCATCGATTTCTCGCTGCGGTCAGTCGCCGCTTCGATGACCCAACGCATGGCGAGCGTCTGGCGGCGATTGGCGCGTACTTCGACGGGTACTTGATAGGTGGCGCCGCCGACGCGGCGCGACTTGACCTCGACCACCGGCTTCACGTTGTCGAGCGCCTGCTGCAGCAAGGCGATCGCATCACCGCCGCCGCGGCCGGTCTTGTCGCCGATGCGGTCAATGGCGCCGTAAACGATCTTTTCGGCGACCGACTTCTTGCCGCGCTCCATCACCATGTTGATGAATTTGGCCAACATGTCGTTTCCGAACTTCGGGTCCGGAAGGATGGTGCGATGGGGTGCTGCTGCTCTGCGGGACATGGAAAAACCTTCTTGCCTTAACGTTGGCCTATTTCTTTGGGCTTATTGCTTGGGGGCTCATTTCTTGGGACGTTTGGCGCCGTACTTGGAGCGCCCCTGGCGCCGATCCCCCACGCCGGCGCAATCGAGAGCGCCGCGGATCGTGTGATAGCGCACACCCGGCAGGTCCTTGACGCGGCCGCCGCGGATCAACACCACCGAGTGCTCCTGCAAATTGTGGCCTTCGCCGCCGATGTAGCTCGATACTTCGTAGCCGTTGGTCAGGCGCACGCGGCACACCTTGCGCAGTGCGGAATTCGGCTTCTTGGGCGTGGTGGTGTACACGCGCGTGCACACGCCGCGCTTCTGCGGCGAAGAGGCCAACGCCGGAACCTTGGACTTCCAGGCAGGCTCATTGCGGCCGGTACGAATCAGCTGGGTCGTCGTCGCCATAAATACCTTTTGAGAGCCGGAGCGAAAAAGCCGGCCCGTTGGATGCCAAAACCGTAAAGTAAGCCGCCCGCCCGCCCAGCGACAAAGGCCGGCGATTGTAGGAACCGGCCGTCCGAGTGTCAAGTCAGCCCCTAAAACGTCACGGTGGCCGTTATGGAGTCGGTGTAGGCGCCGGCAGCGGCATCTTGCTGGGCGGGAATGAGGCCGTAAACGGTGATAACCACCGGCATCGCGGCTTTCTTATAGGGCCCTCCCGCGAAGGTCCCGGTGCCGCCGGTGCCGTCGCCCCACACCGTCGTATGGGCCACCGTCGTGTACAGATTGTAATTCAAGACATTGGCGCCGCTTTTCATCGTGCGCGTGACAAAAGAGCCGCTACCGGCGTTGAGCGTAATGACGATACTCACCCCGGCGCCGACCCCGCTTGAACAGGTGAAGCTTAGCGTGCCGGTGCCGGGCGTTGCAATGGCGCTCAAGGGATCGTAATTAGGGAAAGCGACCCCCGCCGTCGATGTAATGGTGCAGCTCGGCGCGGCCGACGCCAACCCTGCGGCCAGCCACAGGCAAAGGCCGCACAGAGCCATCGGCCAGACCTTCTTGCCGTGCCGGTTCTTGTCGCGGCCGATTGACGCTCGCAGCCGCACAATCCTTGTTACCTGAGCAATTGAGTCGTTCACGGATGCACCGCTTTGCAGATAAATGTGCCGAGATCCGGCAAGGGATCCCGCGATTGACGCATGTCGATGGTCGCCCGGCAGCTTCGATGGTCCCATTTTGCCTCAATGACATTGTGGACTTGAAGGCCCGTGAGATAAACCTCGCCCTTGAGGCCCACCGGGAAGTCCTCGGCCTGGCCCGCGATGCGCACCGTCGCGCCGGCCGGCAGCGCTTGACCGTCTTCCAAGTTTAACGTCAGGGTGGCGCCGCGTGTGGAGGTCACGGGGTATTTCACCACCACGCCGCTGCTGTAACGCGGCACCGCGGTCGCATTAAGGTCGTTCACCTGTGCGGCGAGCGGCAGCGTCTGCGCATCGAGACTGATCGGATTATTCTCGTAGGGCCGCAGCACCGGCAGCAGCGCATTGCCGTTCTTGTCGGTGACGCCCACTGGCTGGTTGTCGGCATACACGGTGACCCCGGCAATGCCCGGCACCTGCACCAGACCGAATGAATTGGTGATCTCGCGGGTGGGGAACACTCCGCCGCCGATGAATGCCAGGGCGCCGGCGGCCTCCCCCTGGTAGGTGGTTTGGCCTTCGGTGGTCATGGCACCCACCCGGTAGGTGCCGATGCGGCTCTGGTAATCGTATTCCGCCTGGTTGACGGCGGCCGGACCCACCTCGGTGCTCACGCGGTAGCCGCTGCCGGTGCCGGCCGGCAGGCTTTCCTGCACCTGCGCGAAGACATGATCCACATGATTCTGCCGCTCCACACCGACACTCACGTTGCTGCGCTCGCCAAAGGGCTTGGTGAACGTGATGACCGCGCCGTTATCGCTCGCACCGCCCAATGTACGGAAGGCGATGACGTTGACAAAGCCATTACTGAACACACCCATACTGTAGGTTGCGGTCAGCAGGCGCACGTGCCCGGACTGCGGATTGTCCTGGTCCACATAGGTCAGGGCGGCCGAGCTGTTGCGGCCGAAGGAAGCGCCCAGGTCGGCGGCGATCTGCTTGGACGGCGCCGGCAAGCCGTTGTAGCCGAGCTCCGTGAAGTCCGGACTCGCAAACTGGGCGCTGAGGCCGGCGTTGAACACATGCCACTGCTGTTGCCATCCGAGCAATCCCAGCACCCCGTTGCCCAGGTCGGAATGACTCCCCGCCGCGGCCAAACTGAGGGCCCCGATGGCGGGAACGGAATAGGTACCGCCCAGGCTCGCATCCTCAAGACCGGAGGAGATCTCGCCATGCACTTCTCCGGTGAAATCGTCGGTGAAGCCGTGACGAAACTTGCCGCTGGCTGCGAACGGGCCGTAGTCGTCGCTTGCCAGGCCATAGTTGTCGCGCAAGGCGCCGATCGAGAAGGAGTAGTCGTTCAACCCGGACTTCAGCAACCGTTCGGTGGCGTAAAAAGGCGCGCTGATGACCTGCTGCCGCCCAAGCATGTCCTGCACCACCAGGGTGGTCTGTCCCGCCCCCGTGACCACGGGCACCGCCGGCACCGTAAAGGGGCCCGGCGGCACTTGCTGGGTACTCTTCAGCACGCCGTTCACGTATAGCTGCACCGTGGAGGGTAACGCCGCCTCGCCTTTCAAGGTGGGCAACGGCAGGGAGAGAAAGTATGGTTGGGTGGAGAAGTTGGTACCGTATTGGATGCCGCCGAAATGCGTCGCCAGCCCCGTCATGCCGCCGTCGCTGATGCTGTCGCCCACTTTCAGCGTGGTCATCCGAGCCGGGTCGTCATGGGTCCAGACGGTATCGAGACGGACCCACTGGCGGTCGCCCTGATTCAGATTCTGGGCCAGGAAGCTGCTGGTGCCGACGCCCCAGTCATTGAACACAGCCGCTTCGAACAGGCCGTTGACCGAGTCAAGCGTGCTGCTATGGGTGCCGAGCAGATCGTAATTCAAAAAACCGCCCCAGGGTGCGTGCTGCGGCTGCGGGTTTTGGGGAAACAGCCCGTCGACGATGGTGCCGGTAAAGGCCGTCGGCGGCGCGCTGATCCACAAAGTCTGCGTGGCGCCGTCCACGCGATAGCTCAAGTCCGGAATCGCATCGAGCGCAAAGTACTGCTCGCCTTGATGCAAGCGCGGCTGGGTGTTCGGCAGACGCAGGCGCCAGCGCGCAAGGTCCGAGGCTTTGGCGTACAGGCCCTTGTCGGGCGAAGGTCCGGTGCTGAGCAATACCGCCGTCTCGTGCTCGGGCTGCTGATTGATGTGCACCTCCAGCAATAGCTCCGGCGCTGCGGCGATCGCGGCTTGCGATGCGGGCCGCGGTGCCGCCTGCGGTGCCGCCTGCGCTGCCGCCTTCGGCGCGGCTTGCGGCGCGCTTTGTGGTGCCGCCTGCGAAGTGACCGCTGCGTGCCCGCTCTGCCCACCCGCTCCGGATATTCGGGGCGAGCCGGCCATGGCGCCTGCGCTCGCGCTGTAAACGCCGGACCGACCGGTGCCGGCTGCCGCGGAAGCGCCGTCCGAGGGCGCAGCGGGCTGCGATACGGTAGCCGACGGTTCGGCTGCGGCTGGGCTGGCAGTGGCAGAGCGGTTGGTGGCAGCCCCCGATGGCGGGGACGTGCCGCGCGCCGGCGCCGCCGGCTCCGGTGAGTGACAGGTCCGAAGCAGCAGCAATCCGATCAGGACCACCGCAAACAACCCCAGGGACAGAGGGCTTCGCAGCGCGCCGGTTAACCGGCGTCCCCAGTTCTGAAAGGTGGGATTCACGAATCAATCCCAAGAGACGAAATGCCGCCCGCATGACGAGGCGTGCAATGACCTCCCATCACAATGGGCGCCAATGAATCCGAGCGATTCGTTAATTTCCCGGGACCAGCTGCGCATGGAGCGTGCTTCGGTCGGTGTCCGCGGTCACCGTCACGGGTTCGCCGGCTGCGAGCGGCATGCGCAGCGTGCAAACCCAGCTGGCGCGCTTTCCGGGCAGCACATAGCCGCCAGCACGCTCCGCCAAAGGCTTTGCCTCAGAGCCGATGCCGAGTTTCAGGTTCAGGATTTGAACGTGGGCGGTGCCGTCATTCACTGCCTCCACGCTGATCTCTGTCTCCGATAGGCGCTTTGCGCTCCAACGAACCTCGGGTGCCGCCGGCGCCGCCGGCTCCACGAATACCGGGATGCCGATGCGCAGCAGCATCTGCACGCCCTTGGATCCCGTGGCCGGCGGGACTTCCTGCAGAAACAGCCGATAAGCCGTTTCCGTCTTGGCGTCCGGCCGGCTCCGCATCCCCACGCGCACGGTTTGTTGCGCACCCGCGGCGACGGTGAAGATCGGCGGCGTGGCGAGTGGATCACGGGTCGGCGTGTAGGCGTCTTGCCCGTTCTCCTGCGACCACGCCACGACCTCGAGCTGCACCACGGTCGGCGAGTCGCTGCCATTGGTCACCGTCACCACCCCGGTGGAGCGGGTGGCCGACAGCGTCAATCCGACGGGATTCACTTGAAAGGAACCAGCCAGCGCCCCAAGCGGCAACGCCAGCGCGAGAAGAATCCCGAGCAGTCTCAAGAGAACGCCCCCTTATGACCCAACACGTTCTCCCTTAGAACGTCACGTTAACCGTGATGGTGTCTTGATAGGTATTGGACGCGCTCAGCGCAACGTCTTGCCCCGCGGGAATACTGCCAAACACCGTCCACACCTTGGGTGCGAGAAGACTCGTGATCGTGAAAGCCTGCGTGACCGTGCCGCTCGTGCCGTCACCCCACACAGTCGGACCACCGGCCGTCGTAAAAAGAGTGTAGTTCAGCGAATTGCCGGACACGCTGTCGAGCATTTTACGCCCCGCGGCCAAGCTGCCATTCACACCGCCGTTCAATGCAGTAGTAGTCGCAGTGTTTTTCGTGCATGTAACCGTCACGGTAGAAGTACCGGGGGTAGCGGCGCCGGCCAAGGGATCGTAGGCGCCGAATGCGAGAGGGGTCGCGGTCACTGTGCATGACTTGGCCACCTGGGCGGAGACCAGGAACGTGGTGGTCTGCGGCGTGGGCCCGGCAAAGGCGCTGCCCGCCATGATCAAACCGGTGGCCCCGGTGAGGGCTAAATTGCGGAAAAGCGTCGACATGTCATCTCCTTAAGAGGTCTGGTGCGCCCGGCGGAGCGCGCACGTTACTACAAAATTCCATTGAACAATAATCGTAACGGCTATGCCCACCCCCGCGATTTGCGGCAATTCACGGATCGAGCCGATGCGCCTACATCGAACGTGAACCAGCTCACAGGCCTGGTTCACAGATCGAAAGGATCTATTGAAACTGCGGATGGCCGCTCACGGCTTCACGCCAGGATTCCTCTCCCGGCGCCGCGCCAAAGGGAACCTGCGCGCCGCTGTGGCCTCGAGTTCAAAATCCAAGTGCGTCATTCGGACGAGCATACCTTTCATTATTTACACGAATCTAGTGTATTATTCCTTGACGATGAAAAACATCACGATCACGCTTGATGAGACGACTGCGGCATGGGCCCGTATCTACGCGGCGCGGCAGAATAAAAGCTTGTCGCGATTTCTAGGCGAGTTGCTTCATCGCACGATGCGCGAGTCGCGCGCATACGAGGATGCCATGCAGCGCTATCTTGCGAACAAACCCAGCCGGCTGAACCGGGGAAATGCTCACTATCCGGCCCGAGAGGAGCTGCATGAACGAACTCACGTTCGTTGACACCAACATCCTGGTGTATGCACGAGACTCGGATCAGGGTCAAAAACAAAAGACCGCCGCCCGCCGCTTGAGCGAACTGTGGCAGGAGCGCACAGGCCGCACCAGCGTGCAGGTGCTCAGCGAGTACTACGTGACGCTCACCCGCAAGCTGAGGCCGGGCCTCAAGGCCGAGGATGCCTGGGATGACGTGCAAGCGCTGATGGCCTGGGGACCACAACCGCTCGATGGGGAAATGCTCGAGCGAGCGAGCGAAATTGAGAGGCGGTATCGCACGAGCTGGTGGGATGCGACGATTGTGGCCGCTGCGCATGCGCAGAGCTGCACGGTCCTCCTTACCGAGGATTTTCAAGACGGCATGGCTTTCGGCCAAGTTACCGTTCGTAATCCGTTTGCGCTACGCGTCGAAAAAAGAGGCCACGCCTATCGGGTGCCCATTGCGCCGCGCCCGCGGCACCGCGCCCGCGGGCGGCCTGCAAAGGCGTCCTGAGGCTTCACGCCTAGCGCGGCGCGACGCCGCCGGGCGTCCGCGGCCTGCCGCGATACACCACACCCCTGCAGGGATTGGCGCCGAGCGCGTAGCAAAGTTCGGCCGGCCGCCCGATGTCCCACAGCGCAAAATCGGCGCGCTTACCCACGGCGAGCGTACCGATCTCATCCTGCAGCCCCAAGGCCCGCGCCGCATGCCGGGTCGCGCCGCAGAGCGCCTCTTCGGGCGTCAGGCCGAACAGCGTGCAGGCCATGTTGAGCATGAGCAGGAGCGAGGTGCACGGTGAGGTCCCAGGATTGCAGTCGGTGGCGACCGCCATCGGCACGCCCGCCTCACGCAGCAGCGGCACCGGCGGCGGTGTGCTTTGGCGCAGCGTAAAGTAGGCTCCCGGCAGCAGTACCGCGACCGTGCACGCGGCGCCGAGGGCGCGTGCGCCGTGCTCGCTCAAATATTCGAGGTGATCGGCGGACAGCGCGCCGTATTGCGCCGCGAGTTCGGCCGCTCCCATGTCGCTCAACTGCCCCGCGTGCAGGTGCGCGGGCAAGCCCAAGTTGCGTGCCGCGCGCAGGAACTGCTCGGTCTCCGCGAGCGAGAAGGCGATGTTCTCGCAGAAGGCGTCGACCGCGTCCACCAAGTGCGCAGCGGCGAGTTCCTCGAGCCACGGACCGCTCGCTTGCGCCACGAAATGCCGGCGGCGCTCGCGAAATTCGTTGGGCAGGGCGTGCAGTCCGAGATAGGTCGTCCTGACCGACACCGGCAGTTCGCGCTCGAGCGCCCGTGCCGCCTCGAGCATGCGCCGCTCGGTCGCGAGCTCGAGTCCGTAGCCGGACTTCACTTCGATGGTGGTCACTCCCTCGGACATCAACCGGCGCGCACGCACCGCGGCGGTGCCCGAGAGCGAGGCCGAGTCCATGGTACGGGTGGCATTGACGGTCGATTGAATGCCGCCGCCTGCGCGCGCGATCTCCTCGTAGGACACGCCGCACAAGCGTTTCTCGAATTCCTCCACCCGATCGCCGCCGTACACCAGGTGCGTATGGCAATCGATCAGCCCCGGTGTCATCCAACGACCTGCGCAATCCTCGAGCGGAATATCCTCGGCCGCGGCTCTTCGCCGGGCCTCGGCGGCCGGGCCGATCCACGCGATGCGCTCGCCCTTCACCGCGAGGGCGGCATTTTTCAGCTTGCCATACGGTTCGCTACCCGCGACCATCGTGGCGATGTCCGCGCCGACCCATACCCGGTCCCACTCTTTAATAGACACGCCACACCCGTTGGTTTGCTGTGGGTCGAATGATACGGCAAGCTAGGCTGCCTATACAGGTATAGGCAATGACGCGACAGTATCACTTGGAATCCGCTCTGCTGCCGCAAGGCTGGGGGCGCGATGTGCTCGTGACCGTGGCGGATGACGGACACATCAGCGGCATCGACGTGCCGGCCGGTCAAGCGGCGGCGCACCCCGATGCGCAGCGCGTTGCCGGCTTCGTCGTGCCCGGGATGCCGAACGCGCACAGTCATGCCTTTCAGCGCGGTATGGCCGGCAACACCGAGTACCGGCTGTCGGCGCGCGACAGTTTCTGGACCTGGCGCCGCGCCATGTATGCGTTGGCGAATCGGATCACGCCCGGCGACCTGCAGGTGTTGGCAACGCAGCTGTTCGTGGAAATGCTGAAAGTCGGCTACACCTCGGTGGCCGAATTTCACTACTTGCACCGCCAGCCCGGCGGCGAACTGTACGCGGGAGCGAACGGCCTGTGGGAGGCTGTCGGCGCCGCGGCGGAGGCCACCGGCATCGGCTTGACGTTTCTGCCGACGCTCTACCAAACCAGCGACTTCGGAGCGCAACCCCTCAAGCCCGAGCAGTTGCGCTTCGCGGCGCAGACCGAGTGGTTCTTGCGTGCGATCGAAGAGCGCTGCGGTGCCGAACGGCGCGCGGTGTCCGCGACGCGCCGCACCGGTGCATCGTTTCACAGCCTGCGCGCCGTACCGCTGGAGAGTTTGCGCGAGGCGATCCACGGCTTGCGCCGCATCGATCCCGGCATGCCGGTGCACATCCACATCGCCGAGCAGACCAAGGAGGTCGAGGCTTGCAAGCACTACACTGGCCGGCGGCCGATCGAGTTGCTGCTCGACACCGGGTTGGTCGACCGGCACTGGTGCCTGGTGCACGCGACGCACGCCACCGCGGCGGAGCTGGCCGGCATCGCCGCGACCACCGCCGCCGTGTGCGTCTCGGTGAGCACCGAGGCGAATTTGGGCGACGGCTTTTTCGACGCACTCCGATTCCTGAAATTGGGCGGGCGAGTGTGCATCGGCTCCGACAGCCAGGCCACCGTGTGCCCGGCCGAGGAGCTGCGCTGGATGGAGTACCAGCAGCGGTTGCGCAAACGACGCCGCGGCGTGCTTGCCGAGAAAAGCGAGCCGCACGTCGGTACTCGCTTGTGGCGGGAGGCGGCGGAGCACGGCGCCTCCGCGCTCGGCCAGCCGGCCGGAACGCTTGCCGTCGGCCGGCGCGCCGATTGGCTGGTCCTCGATGCCACGCACCCGAGCATGGCGGGCGCAACCGCCGCGACCGCTCTCGACCATTTGCTGTTCGCCGGCGGCAGCGCCGCGATCCGCGATGTCATGGTCGCCGGGCGGTGGGTGGTCGAAGGCCGGCGGCACCGCGCCGAGGAGCCCCTGCGGGGCCGCTTTTTAGAGTTGATGGCCGAACTCGCCGGACGGTCGCAGGGTTGACGAGGTCAACGCCGAATTAAATTTGTATCAGCTCGAACTGGATCTGACAGCTGATGTCTGATTTCGACCCTCTCCTGCGATCCAGCAACGGCTGCTTCCGGGGAGCCAAATTATTGTGTTGAGGGCTGAAGGCGCCGCTACTCCAGCAACTTCGTCTTTCCCAGGAACGCCTTAAGCGAGGGTCCGCGGTGCGACCGCTGTCGCTTCACTTTGCTTTGGGACTGGGTACCACACAATTTATGCAGGGATTTCGTCACGTGCTTCATGGCCCGAACGCGCATCGCACATTCGGCGACCGCCGACAGCGAGAGTTCTTTCCGCAAACGCCTCTCCGTTGATTCCGCAAGATGACCACGTCCAAAATGCCGGAGGGGGCGAGAGCCCCCTCTGGATAGCCGTGGGCAACGTAGACAGCGAGTAAAAGCTCACTTCTTTTGGTGCATATCGTTGTACTTGTCCCCTTCGATTAGTTCCTGTTGCGCATGCTTAAGGGCATCAAGTGCCCCATCGGCGTGCCCGCCAAATTCAATTCCCTTATTAGCTGCCTGCGCCTCGTGAATATGTTTAATAGCGTTTTCGATGGCCCCATATGCATCCTTAAGATTGGGGTGATGGATTTCATAAGCGATGGCGGCGGTGGCGAGGAGAACGGAAATCGCAACAATGGCAGTTTTCTTCATGGTTTTCCTTTGCGGTGGATTGATCTTTGTGGAACCAGTATTCGCAGTTGCTAGAGAAAAAATCGGTCAGATGAACGTATTGGCTGACTGTAACCGGAATGCTACCGATGAACGATGAGGTCGCTAAACAAAAAAATTATGTTTTGGAAGGGACCTGTTGTCAAATCGTCTCCAACGGGACAACCCAATTCACCTACGGGATGCATCTAGCAGATATACGGCTGGCCCCGACACCCTGCCGGCGGCGGATGCGCTCCTGCAGGATCTAAGTCCGCTCGCACAATCATGAGGCGAATACTGAAGGGCCGCTTTCCGCCTATCATTTCAGCACCGTGACTGCCCGCTGCTGGCCGGAAGCGGCGGTCCAAGCTTCCCTATAGCGGCCGGTCAATCGGGTTACTCACGGACGATGTCTGTCCGATCAAGTCTTCCCTTATACATCTAATTGAATGTTTCCGAGAGTCACTCCAAATTCAGGAAGATTTTTGCAGGCGAGGTCGACCTCCTCGCTTGCCATTCTCCCGTGAGCTGGCCGCCTTGCGAACCGAGGTTCTCGATCCCGCAAGACGCGCCAACTCGCTCATCCAATTCTTGGAGCCGAAAATGCCGGCTGCGAGATCAGCCACGCCGAGGTCCGCATCCAGCGCTTCCCAATGCAGACCGGATCCCAGTGGAGTGATTTCTACCTTGGCAAGCTGCGCCGCTGTCGCTCCTTTCAAACCCTGCAACAAGTTTGGCGGCAACATCAAAATCACACCATTGGTGAGTTCGACCACCAAGCGCGCCTTGCGGGAGTCATAATGAACCTTCGCGGCGAGGGGTTGCGTCGCCAACCGGGCTTCGCCCGCGCGTGTCGCCCGACCATTAGAGCGGGCCAACTCGCTGTTAATCCAGTCGCCCATGTATCGCCCTCCACTTGTGCAACAGCATCAGTCGATGCTCGAATACACCCTTCAACGCTTTGGCTAGATCATTCCGATTCATGCGCCGATTCTCGATCAGCCGCCGATACCCTGCATGCTCACCCAGTTCAATCTTGGCTTCTGCTTCCGCGGAAAACACGTGAACGTGCGGCGGGGCATGGACGTTTGGTCAGATGACAAACCTTAGGCCATCAAGGCGAAGGACCGCCGGCATTGACCAATATTAACCTATCTGATAGGTTTTTACCATCTACGAATTGCACTCGACTCGAGGCCCAAGCGTCGTGCGGGGTGCGGATCTAACGCAACTCTTAATCGCAAGTTGACTGTACCTGTCTATACAGCTTAAGTTGTACCCATGGAAAAGCCCTCCGCCGCGCTGCAGCCGCTCTATTTAAAAGTAAAGCGGCACATTCTCGAGAACATCGGTTCGGGCAAATGGACCGCCTCCAGCCGCGTGCCCTCCGAGAACGAGCTGGTGAAATCGTTCGGCGTGTCGCGTATGACGGCTAATCGCGCGCTCAAGGAATTGCGCGACGAAGGGATTTTGGTGCGCATTGCCGGTGTGGGCAGCTTCGTCGCGGATCGGCACGCGCGCGCCCACCCGCTCGAGATACGCAGCATCGCCGACGAGATCCGCGAGCGCGGCCATGTGCATCGCGCCGAGACCGTCTCGCTCGAGCGAATTCGCGCCTCCGCCGACCTCGCTGAAGATTTCGGCGTCGCACCGCGCAGCGAATTGTATTGTTCCGTGATCGTGCACTTCGAGAACGATCGCCCCATGCAGTTGGAAGAGCGATACGTGCTGCCGAAGCTGGCGCCCGACTACCTCAAGGTGGACTTCAGCCGCAACACCGCGCATGACTATCTGGTCAGCGTCGCGCCGCTTCAAGAGGCCGAGCACCTGTTGCGCGCGGCGATGCCCGACAAACGTACCCGCAAGCTCTTGGCCATGAATCGCAACGAGCCCTGCCTCTTGGTAATCCGCCGCACCTGGACCGCGGGTCAGATCGCCTCCGTTGCGCGTTTATACTATCCCGGTTCCCGCTACGAAATGTCGGGGCGTTTCCGCCCTTAATTCCGCCCTAGAGGATTTAGCCATGCTCGCTCCGGTAAAGCCCCGCATCATCCGCGCAGCGCGCGGCAGCACCTTGAGCGCCCGCTCCTGGATGACCGAAGCGCCGCTGCGCATGCTGATGAACAATCTCGATCCGGAAGTCGCGGAGAATCCCAACGAACTCGTGGTCTACGGCGGCATCGGGCGCGCCGCGCGCGATTGGAACTGCTACGACCGCATCGTCGAGACGCTGAAGCGCCTGACCGAGGAGGAAACCCTGCTGGTGCAATCCGGCAAGCCGGTCGGCGTGTTCCCGACTCACCCGGACGCGCCGCGCGTGCTCATCGCCAATTCCAATCTGGTGCCGCACTGGGCCACCTGGGAACACTTCCACGAGCTCGACCGCAAAGGGCTCGCCATGTACGGGCAAATGACCGCCGGCTCCTGGATCTACATCGGCAGCCAGGGCATCGTGCAGGGGACCTACGAAACCTTCGCCGAGATGGGCCGCCGTCATTTCGGCAACGCGCTCGCCGGCAAATGGATATTGACCGCCGGCTTGGGCGGCATGGGCGGCGCGCAGCCGCTCGCGGCGACCATGGCGAACATGAGCATGCTCGCGGTCGAATGCCGCCCGAGCCGCATCGCGAAGCGGCTGGAAACCGGCTACGTCGACGCGCAGGCGCGCACGCTCGACGAGGCGCTCGCGCTCATCGACGCCGCCAGGAAAAATGCCAAGCCGGTCTCGGTGGCGCTGCCCGGCAATATCGTGGACGTCTTGGAGGAGTTGCTCGCCCGCCGCATCAAGCCCGATGCGCTGACCGATCAAACCTCGGCGCATGACCCGGTGAACGGTTATCTGCCTCAAGGGTGGACCGTGGAGCAATGGGACGAGCGGCGCGTGAGCGATCCGAAGGGCACGAGCGCCGCGGCCACACGCTCCATGGCGAAGCACGTCGAGTACCTGCTGCGCTTCAAGGCCATGGGGCTGCCGGTGTTCGACTACGGCAACAACATTCGCCAGGTCGCCCTCGACGCGGGCGTCGCGCGCGCCTTCGATATCTCCGGGTTCGTACCGGAGTATATCCGCCCGCTGTTCTGCCGCGGCGTCGGGCCGTTCCGCTGGGCCGCGCTGTCCGGCGACCCCGAGGATATTTACAAGACCGACGCGAAGGTCAGGGAGTTGATTCCGGACGATGCGCATCTGCACCGCTGGCTCGACATGGCGCGCGCGCGAATTCAATTTCAAGGACTGCCGGCGCGCATCTGCTGGGTCGGCCTCGGGCAGCGCCATCGTTTGGGATTGGCGTTCAACCAAATGGTCGCGAGCGGCGAGTTGTCCGCGCCCATCGTCATCGGCCGCGATCACTTGGATTCGGGCTCCGTGGCGAGCCCCAATCGCGAAACCGAAGCGATGCAGGACGGCTCCGATGCCGTGTCCGACTGGCCCTTGTTGAATGCGCTGTTGAACACCGC
>Ga0209415_10010395_pt1 | contig 15836 bp, 14 predicted proteins | sample PeaSoiSIISIP2007_FD_187696 | JGI IMG/M metagenome (GOLD analysis project Ga0209415, IMG submission 187696) | Peat soil microbial communities from Weissenstadt, Germany - SII-SIP-2007 (SPAdes) (version 2) | ecosystem: Environmental > Terrestrial > Soil > Wetlands > Peat | place: Germany...
GCCGGAAGCGCGCCGGGCTGGGAGAACACCAGGATGCCGTCGCGGAACACCATCAGGGTCGGGATGGAGCTGATCCGCGCGGCGGCGGACAGCTCGGGCTGGTCCTCGGTGTCGATCTTGCCGAACGTGATGTCCGGGTGCTGCGTGCTGGCCGCCTGGAAGACCGGCGCGAACATCCGGCACGGCCCGCACCAGGAGGCCCACCAGTCGACCAGCGTGATCCCCGGCTTGGTGACCGTCTCCTCGAACGTGCCCTTGGTCAGTGCGGTAGTGGTCATGTTTCTTCCTCGCTTCCGGATTCGGGCCAACATACCCCCGCCCGTATAACGGGCCACGCCGGACGTTATTCCGCGCCGCCCCCAGGCCGGCACACGGGGACCGGTTGACCCGGCTGACCAGGACCAACGTCCCTAGGCCACAGGCGCGCGCCTGGGGCAGTGTTAGATGCATGGGGAACCGGATCATCGTGCTGGGCGGCGGTACGGGCGGGACGCTGATGGCCAACCGGCTACGGCGCCTGCTGGGCCGCGACGCCGCCGACATCGTCGTGATCGACCCCGACGACGAGCACGTCTACCAGCCAGGCTTGCTGTTCGTCCCGTTCGGGCTGGCCACGCCAGCCCGGCTGGTACGGCCGCGGCACCGCCAGCTCCGGCGGGGCATAACGTTCCGCCGCGCCGCGGTCGACCGGGTCGACACGGAGCACGACCAGGTCGCGCTGGCCGACGGCACGGTCCTCGGCTACGACGTCCTGGTCATCGCCACCGGCGCCCGGCTCGTCCCGGAGGAGACCGAGGGGCTCACCGGTCCGGGCTGGCTGGAGAAGGTCTTCACCTTCTACACCCTGGACGGCGCCGCCGCCTTGCGGCGGGCATTGTCCCGGTTCGGCGGCGGGCGCATCGCGGTGGCCGTGATGGACATGCCGATCAAGTGCCCGGTCGCGCCGCTGGAGTTCTGCTTCCTGGCCGACTGGTATTTCCGCCAGCGCGGCATGCGGGAGAAGGTCGAGCTGACGTTCGTCACCCCGCTCGACGGAGCATTCACGAAGCCGACCTGCAACCGCGAGCTCAGCGGCCTGCTGGAGGACAAGGGCGTCGGCCTGGTCACCGAGTTCAACACCGGCGAGGTCGATGGCCAGGGCGGGCGCCTGGTCTCCTACGACGGCCGCGAGGTTCCGTTCGACCTGGCCGTGGTCGTCCCGCTGCACGGCGGCCAAGCCTACGTCGAGCGCTCGCCCGGCCTGGGGGACGGACTCGGCTTCGTGCCCACCGATCAGCGCACCCTGCAGTCCAAGGCCGCCCCGAACGTGTTCGTGATCGGTGACGCGGCCGACATCCCGACCTCCAAGGCCGGGTCGGTGGCCCACTTCGAGGGCGACATCCTGGCCCGGAACATCACCAGGTACCTGGCTGGCGAGCCGCTGGACGCGGCGTTCGACGGCCACACCAACTGCTTCATCGAGAGTGGCTTCGGCAAGGCCCTGCTCATCGACTTCAACTACGACACCGAGCCGGTGACCGGCCGCTTCCCCGGCCGCCTGGGCCTGCCCCTGCTGCGCCAGTCCCGGCTGAACCATCTCGGCAAGCTGGCGTTCAGCTGGCTCTACTGGCACGTGCTGTTGCCGGGCCGCGACATCCCCGCGGTCCGCAGCCAGATGCCGACCGCCGGGAAGCGCCCACCGCCCGCCCCAGGACCGGCCCGACTGAGAAAGGCACCATGATGCCCACCAAGACCTACGCAGATGGCGAAGTAGCCGTCAACGACGAGGGGTTCTTCACCGACCCGTCACAGTGGACAGAAGAGATGGCGCCTCAGATCGCCAGCGCCGAAGGCATCCCCGAGCTCACCGACCGGCACTGGCAGGTCATCAAGTTCATGCGGCACGAATACGAGACCAAGGGCACCGGACCGACGGTCCGGGCGCTCGGCAAGACCTCTGGCGTCAGCGTCAAGGAGCTCTACCAGCTGTTCCCGAAGGGCCCGGCCAAGGTCGCCGCGAAGATCGCCGGCATCCCCAAGCCCCGCGGCTGCATCTGAGCCCGATCCAGGAAAGGAGGACGGTCAGATGACCGCCAAGATCGAGAAAGTCTCCATCATCATCTCCAAGGGTTCGCTGGAGGGGATCTACCCCGGGCTGATCATGGCCAACGGCGCGCGGGCCGAGGGGATGGAGGCGAACCTGTTCTTCACCTTCTTCGGCCTCGACGCTATCCACAAGGTCCGCCACGAGCACATCAAGCTCGCCACCGTCGGCAATCCCGGCCTGCACCTGGCCACCTGGGCGGGCGGGCTGCCCGGCATTTCGTCTGTCATGACGCACTACCTCGGCCGCAAGATGGACCAGCTCGACATCCCGCCCATCCCGGAATTCATCGAGATGATCGCCGACACCGGCGCCGGGCTGTATGGCTGCAAGGCATCCGCCGACCTGTTCGGGCTGACCAAGGCAGATCTGATCGACCAGGTCAAAGACATCATCACGGTCGGAGAGTTCTATAACCTCGCGGCCGGAGGCCAGATCATCTTCACCTGACCGGCGGGCCAAGCTGGGCCGGTGCCTCGCGTATGCGGCGGCTCGTCGCGCGGCTATCCTGCGGTCCGCGCCGGCCGGGTCAACCGCCCAGACCCGTTTGAGCCCGGCCGCGTAGTACGGGATGTTCAGGCCCGACCCGGGAGACCGTGCGCCGCGGTCGGGTCCCGGGCCGGGGTCCTGTTCCGGCTCCCGGCGGGGTCAGGGGAGCTGGACGTAGCCGTGGCGGGCTTTCCGCAAGAAGTACTCCTCGAACCCGGGCTTCATGGCGTGAGCCCGGGGTCCGGGGACGGGCGGGCCGTGCTTGCCCGGCGGGAGCATCTTGCCAGCCAGGATGATCACGCCGTTGTTGCCTGCGCCCAGCGCAAGCACCTTCTTGCGGCTCATCGGCGGTCACCTCCCCTGGAACTCAGCCGGGCAGGCCATCCGATAGTCAGAGGATACCCAAGGGGGTATTCACCTTCGAGGGCCGTTGGTCCCGGGCAGGCGTGCCGTTCGTCCGTCATCTTCACAGGTCAGGCACCGCGCCGGGCGGGCCGGGCGCCCCGAGGCCTTCATATCTGACTTTCTATTTGAATCGGAGCTAGTATTCACATAGGATTTCCTATATGAATGAGCCGGAGACAGCGCGGCGGCGGCTGACCCGCGCCGAGGCGAAGGCGCGGACGCGCCAGCGGCTGCTGGACTCGGCGGCGCGCATCTTCGCCGAGAAGGGCTTCGGCGGTGCGACGCTGGAGGAGATCGCCGAGTCGGCGGGCTATTCGACCGGTGCCATGTACGCGAACTTCGGCAGCAAGGAACAGCTGTTCATGGAGGTCGTCGCCGCGCACCGCTCGCGGGCGGCGGCGCGGCGCATCGAACAGGTCACACAGATCCTCGACGAAGCTCTGGCCGGCGGCGCCGATCCCTTCGACGCGCTGACCGGGATGTTCGCGCACTTCGCTGACCGCGACCGGGAGCTCGCGCCGCTGCAGGCCGAGTTCTGGCTCTACGCGGTGCGGAACCCGGCCGCCAGGAAGGTGATCGCTGACAGCCTCAGCGGGCAGGTAGCGGAACTCGAGCCCGTGGTGGCGCGTGCACTGCAGCGTTTCGGCGCCCCACCGGACGCCGCCCCGCGCGAGGTGACCGTGATCTTGCTGGCGCTGTTCCAGGGACTGGCCCGCCGACGTCGGCTCGACCCGGGCGCGGTACCCGACGACCTGCTGGCGCGGGCACTGCGCTGGCTGTTCGGCGGCCTGCGCGCCGAGCATCACGCAGACGGATCCCCGGGCCGCCATGGCGGCGCGGGTGATGAGCAGGTGACTGACCAGGAAGGCGACGGCACATGATGAAGCACGGGCCCGCGGCGGCGGCTCTCCTGCTTGCGCTGGCCGGAGGGTTGACGGCCTGCACCAGCGCCGGCCCGGGCACTCCCCCGCCTGACCGCCACGCACCGAGCAGTACGGTCTACCGGTTCGGCGTGGTCGGGAATCAGGGCAAGATCGCACAGCTTGAACTCAGCACGCCAGCCGCGGTGAGCGGCATCACCGGCGACGTGGTACAGATCGCGACGTCGAACTCCGACAGCTACGCGCTGACCTCGGACGGCGAGGTGTGGGCCTGGGGCGTGGCCAGCTACGGCGAGCTCGGCGACGGCCAGACCGCGCCGTACAGCACGCGCGCGGTCAGGGTCGGCTTCCCGGCCGGCGTCAAGATCGCCGCCCTGGCCAACCCGATGCCGTTCGACGGCGCCCTGGCGATCGACTCCCGCGGCCACGCCTGGGGATGGGGGCTTAACGCCGCGGGCGACCTGTGCCTGCCGGGGCTGGTGGAGTTGCGCCCGACGCGGCTGCCGCTGAGCGACGTGACGCTGGCGACCGGCGCGCGGACGCATTCGCTGTTCTACTCGGCTGGCACGGTGTACGCGTGCGGCAGCGGCGACGCCGGCGAGCTGGGCACCGGCTCGACGGCCAGCAGCCCGACGCCGACCCCGGTCACCGGCCTGCCGCGTACCGCGCGCGTGATCGCGCTGACCTCTTCCTGGGAGGGCTCGGGGGCGCTGCTGGCCACCGGCGCCTACTACAACTGGGGCTACAACGCCGCCGGCCAGCTCGGCGACGGCAGCACGGTCAGCAGTGCCGTACCGGTCCAGGTCAAGCTGCCCGCTCTCGTACGGCAGGTATCACAGGGCGGCAGCGGGGCAGGCAACGGCCAGACGATCGCCATCCTGGCCAACGGGTCCGTGTGGACGTGGGGGAACAACTCCCGCGGCCAGCTGGGCAACGCCAGCACGGCGAACTCCCACGTCCCGGTGCGGGTCAACGTCCCGGCCGGGGTGACCTTCGTGACCGTCAACTCCGGCGGCTACGCGTGTTACGCCATCGACAGCTCGGGCAAGCTGTGGGCCTGGGGCGGCAACCAGAACGGGCAGCTGGGAACCGGCCGCGGCACCCTCATCGAGACCAGCCCGGTCGATGTCGGCCTCCGCCTTACCCAGGTCTCATCGACCGCCAGCAACGTCGCCGGGCTCCAGCAGCACGCCAGCGCAGGAGACCCGGGCTCTGCCGCGTGACCCCGATGGCCGCGGTCAGCCTGCCGCGGGTTCCCGCGGCGCCTTCACCAGCAGGACGGGGCAGCACCGGGATACATCCGGTGCATAACAGATTAACAACCAGGAACACCTTCCGCCTGGGCCGGGTGATCGTCCCCCGGTCCGGTTATGCTTCTGTTTACGAAGTTGTTTGCCTGTGCTGGCGGCTGGTGGCCGGCCCGGTCCCTACGTGGAGCCTGTTGATGACCTCCGGATCCGACGTCCTGCCGACCAGCGATGTGACCGCGCTGCTGCGCCGCGGCCGGATGCTCGAGGTGATCACCCTGGGCTGGAACGTGGCCGGGATCGTGGTGCTGGCCATCGCCGCCATCGGCGCGCGGTCGGTGGCGCTGGCCGGGTTCGGCCTGGATTCGCTGATCGAGATCGGGGCCAGCACGGTGGTGCTCTGGGAACTGTCCGGCACCGGCGAGGAGCGGCAGCGGCGGGCGCTGCGGCTGATCGGCGGCGCGTTCGTGGCCCTGGCCGCGTACTTGGCCGTCCAGTCCGCCTTGGTGCTGACGGCCGGCTACCGGCCCGGGCACAGCGTGCTGGGCATCGCCTGGACGGCGGTGACGGCCGCGGTCATGTTCGCCCTGGCCGCGGGCAAGGCCCGGACCGGCAGGGAACTGGGCAACCCGGTACTGGCCACAGAGGGACGCGTCACCCTGGTGGACGGCATCCTGGCCGCGGCGGTGCTGGTTGGACTGGTCCTGAACGCCGCCGCCGGGCTGTGGTGGGCGGATCCGCTGGCCGCGCTGGTCATCGTGGTCTACGCGTTGCGCGAGGCCAGAGAGATCTTCCTCCCGCCGCGCGCGGCGCCCACCAGCGAAATGACGGCGGATGAGTAACGGCGAATGCGCGGAGCGCCCCAAGCTGGCGGGCGAGACGGATAGAGACGAAAGCCCGTCGCCTGCGGGCCAAACGGCCCGTCCCGTGTCGGCCTTACCGAGATACCCTTGGGGGTATCTAGGAGGCGAGTCGTGAACGTGGCCAGGTCACCGGCCCGACGTCCCGGGCGGCTGCTTCCAGCCTGGCTGAGCGTGCTGGCGGTCATCGCTCACCCTGACGATGAGAGCTTCGGCCTCGGCGCGATCATCGGCCGGCTCGCCGCAGGCGGCGCAGCCGTACACGTGCTGTGTTTCACGCGCGGTGAAGCATCCACGCTGAACCAGACCGGCGCGGAGCTGTGCCAGGCGCGGGAGACCGAGCTGGGCCAGGCAGGCGCCGAGCTCGGCGTGGCCAGCGTCACGCTGCTCGATTACCCCGACGGCGGCCTGGCCAGCGTCCCAGCCGCCGAACTGGCCAGCCACGTCACCGCCCTGGCGGCCCGCACCGGAGCCGACGGCCTGCTCGTCTTCGACGACACCGGGATCACCGGGCACCCTGACCACCAGGCTGCCACCCGCGTCGCTGTCCGGGCCGGGCAACACGCCGGGCTTCCGGTCCTGGCGTGGACCCTGCCCGCGTCCGTGGCGGCGCAGCTGCGGGCCGAAACCGGCCAGGATTTCACCGGGCAGCAGGCCGACCACATCGACCTGTGCGTGCGCGTCAGCCGGGACCGGCAACGGCGGGCCGCCCTGCTGCACGCCAGCCAGGTCTCGCCGACCGCCGTACTATGGCGGCGGCTACAACTCCAGGGAGAATGCGAGCACCTGCGCTGGCTCGCCACGGGCAGCGGGAATGACGACGGCCCGGCGTTCTAGGCGGTCGCCGGCTGGGCGGCCAGGCGCTCGTGGCGCAGGCCCTGGACCAGTTCCTCCTGCCGGGGATCGATCGGCGGCAGCGTCCCGACCACCCAGCTGAGCAGGAGATCGGCCAGGCCGGGGTTGCGGACCAGCGCGGGCCCGTGCAGGTAGGTGCCGACCACCCGGCCGGAATAGGCGCCCTCCGTACCGTCCCCGTTGCCGACACCGGTCAGCACGGTGGCGAGCGGTCTGACCTCCGGGCCGCGCCAGGTCCTGCCCTGATGGTTCTCGAAGCCGGTGAGCCGCGGCACGCCCAGCGCGGGATCGACGTCGGCTGTGATCTCGCCCACTCCGCGTCGCTCACCCCGGCCGCTGCGGATGTCGAGCAGCCCGAGCCCGGGGACGGGCTCGCCTTCCGCCCCGCTGAACTCGGTGCCGACGATCTGGTAGCCGGCGCAGACGGCCAGGACGACCGCGCCCCGCCCTGCGGCCGCCGGCAGTCCGCCGCCCGCCCGGAGCCGGCGGGCGGCCAGGACCTGCGGCAGGTCCTCGCCGCCGCCCAGCAGATAGATGTCGCCGTCGGCGGGGACCCGCTGGTCGGAATTGACCTCGGCAATCTCGACCGGGATGCCGCGCAGCCGGGCCCGGCGGGCCAGCACGAGCAGGTTCCCGCGGTCGCCGTACGTGCTGAGCAGATCCGGGTAGACCCAGACCAGCCGGACAGCCGACGACCCCTGGGATCCGTAGCCCGGGCCAAGACGGTGGTCCATCATCCCTCCTGCGCGGTTCAGGCCGCGCGCCCGAGCAGCGTGCGGATTTGCTGGAACGCCGTGTAGTTGGCGATCACTTCCATGGACGGGCTGTGGGCCAGATCGACCGCCTCGTCGATGTTCCCGACCACGCGGAAGGCCACCTCGTCGGCTTCCAGCCGGACCGCCAGGTCGGTCTGGCGCTCACCGGTCACGAACACCGGCCGGCCGCGCAGGCGGCGGTAGTCGACGTCCCACAGCCATGAGGTGTCCCGTCCGTCGGGAACCTGGGCGTTCACGGCCAGCGTGACCGGCACCGGGGCCGGCACCAGGATGTCGAGCGCCTCCAGCCAGCCGGCCGGATTCTTGGCCAGCAGCAGCCGCAGGTCGCAGCCGCGTCGGTCGACGTGGGTATACCGGCCCGCGACGGAGCGGACCTGCCCGATGGCGTTCAGCGCCGGCGTGACGCCGACGCCGAAAACGTCCGCCACGGCGAGCGCGATCACCGCGTTAGACCGGTTGGCCCGCCCCGGCAGGATCAGGTCCAGCCGGCGGGACCGGCCGGTGAGGTCGATGACCTCATCGCCGGCGAGCACCCAGCTGACCGGGGGGCGCCGGTTCGGGCATTCGCCGCAGTGCCAGTCCTCGCCGTCACGCCGCAGGTGCGACCCGCAGTTCGGGCAGCACCAGGAGTCGTCGTGCCAGCGCTGGCCGGCGGCCACCCAGGTGACCTTCCGGGCCTGGCCCGCGGCCCACGCGACGAGGGGGTCGTCCGCGTTCGCGATGACCCGGCAGTCGGCGGCGGCCAGCGCCGCCCGCCAGCGCCGGGCGAGCAGCCAGATCTCGGCCGCCCGGTCCATCTGGTCCCGGCTCAGGTTCAGCAGGGTCACCACCCGCGCCCCCGTGGCCGTGAGCATGGCCGGCATGTACTTCTCGTCGACTTCCAGCACGGCCATGGTGGCGTCCGGGGCCCGGGCCAGGGCGGACACCAGGCCGGCCTCCATGTTGGCGCCGAACGCGTTGGAGGCGATCTGCTGGCCGAGGGTGCCGATCGCGGCGGCGATCAGCCGGGTGGTGGTGGTCTTCCCGTTCGTGCCGGTGACCAGGACGATCTGCCGCCCGCGGGCGAGCAGCGAGAGGAGGTCCGGTTTCAGCCGCAGCCCGATGACGCCGCCGATGACCGAGCCGTCGCCGCGGCCGGCCAGCCGGGAGGCGCGTCCGGCCGCACCGCCGACCGTGGTGGCCAGGCGTGCACGGAGGGGAAGACCGGGCCGCCGGGACGGCGGGCTGCTTGTACTCATCGGGGCTGATGCTATCCGGTCCACCGGTGTCGGCGGTTGCGGTCTCAGGAGCGGCGCCTGCGCCAGTCGAGGCGCGGCGGTGGGGGGCCGAGATTGGGTGGAGGCTGGGCCTCGCCCGAGCGCCAGCCGCCCGGCGCCGCCCGGTCGTCGCCGCTCGCGCGAGGTGCCGGGGCGCGCCGGGCCGGCGGAGCCGCCGCGGCGGCGGGCGGGCTCCGGAACTCCTCCAGCGTCTGCAGGGTGGCGGCGCCGAGACCGCCGATACCCGGATTGGCGTCGGCCAGGACCACCTGCCTGCCGCCGGGGCCGGCATAGGTGACGATCATCGCGCTGGCCGGGAGCTGCTGGAGTTCGTGCTGTTCGATGAGGAACTCGCGGGACCGTTGCAGGGCAAGGGCCAGCGACTCGCTGTCGCCCGTGGCCTTGGAGGTGGTCATGCCCCAGGCCGTGCTCGTGCTGATCCCGGTGCTGACCGATTCGCTCTCGCCGGTGCTGCGCGAATCGCTGGTCTGGACGTTGCGTGAGACGCCGGCGGGCAGCGGCAGGACGCCCTGATCGGTGCGGCCGCGCCCGGTGCCGCGCGTCGTGCCCTCGGTAACCGACCACGACTCGGCCAGGGAACTGGTCGAACCCGCGGTGCTGGTGTAGCTGCTCGCCGTGGTGTCGGTGACCGACAGCCCGATCGTCTCGGTGAGCTGGGAGAGGACGAAGCGATGCTCGGTGCCCAGCTGCTCGCTGGCGGCCTTGGCGTCCTCGGCGTTGCCGAGCCGCATGAACGCCACCGCGGCGTTCCCGCGGCCGAGGCGCTGCTTGACGTGCGGCGCGACGGAGCGATAGCCGAGGACGAGGCCGGTCCCGGTGCTCTCGCACGCGTCGCTCAGCCGGTCGAGCGTGTCGCCGCGCAGCCGGTCCGCGCCCAGCACGAACAGCGTGTGCTGCCACGGCTGCCCCGGGCGCGTCCGGCGCAGCGTGTGGGTCAGCGCGACGGCTAGGTAGGTCGCGAGCACCTTGCCCTCGACCGAGCCCGCGTGCTGGCCCACGGCGGCCACGCGGAGCGCGCTGGATGGCAGCGGGACGGGCGCGGTGCCCACGGCGGCCAGCTTGCGCAGCTGGGACTCCAGGACCCAGGCCCGCTCGACGACCACCCGATCGGCCGCTCCGCGGCCGAACATCGTGGTCAGCCTGTCCACCTGCGCGGCACTGATCAGCCCGGCGGCCACATCCTCGCGCGGGTCGCCGACCTGCGCCAGCGTCCGCAGCGCGGCGGCCACGCCGGCCACGGTCGCCGTGCCGCCGAGCACGTCGATGACCCGCTCGAGGATGGCGTTGTCGAACGAGAGGTCGCGCGTGGAGTCCTGTTCCCCGGTCGCGCTGGCGACCAGGGAGAGCACGTCGGCCAGGTCCCGCGCGTCGAGTCCGGCGCCGAGTTCGAGCCGGGGCAGGTCCTCGGGCAGCACCCAGACCAGCGGATCGATGCCGGACGTCCGGGCGAAGGCGATCAGGTCCAGGGCGACCGAACCCTCGGTCAAGTCCAGCACCGTGACCTCGGCGCCCGCCGCCAGCCGGTGCGCGGCCGCCGTGGTGAGCATCGCGGACCAGCCGGAGAGCGTGCCGCCGGCCACGTCGACCCGGTGGATGCCGCCCGGGACGGTGACGCCATACCAGCGTTTCTGGTGCTCGTAGGCGATGCGCAGCGCCTGCCACTCCCGGACCCGGCCGGCGTGCTCGGCCTGCCAAGCGAAGAGCCGGCTCTCCTGGGCCGCGCGGATCTTGCCGACCCGGCTCCGCTCGTCGGCCACCCGCGACCGCAGCGCCCGCTCCCCCTGCCAGACGGCATAGCCGCACAGGGCCGCGATCAGCACGCAGATGATCACGCCGAGCCCGGCCACCAGGATGGGCAGCCAGCCGACCGTCCCGAGCACGACGGCCGCGACACCGACGACCACGGCGATGCCGAGCGCGGCCTTCAGCGGCCGGTTGAGCAGGTTCTCCTCGCGCCGCTGAGCCGCGGCCCAGTCGGGGCTGAGCCGTTCCTGTTCCGGCGGGGTGGGCCTGCGCGGCGGCGGGCCCGGATCCGGGCAGGGTGTCGCGTACTGCCAGCCCAGGTACAGGCGGTCGGCTCGGGGCGACGTCATGCGGCCTCCCCGGCGGGCTGACGCGCGGCGGCCGGACCGGGAGGCGGGATCCGCGCCCGGACGAAGAACGCGCGCGGCACGAACCGTCGCGGGTTCTTGACCATGAGCAGGAACTCGCCCGCCCGCAGCCCGGACAGGCCGTCGAGGCTGCGCGGCGTGGCCTCATCATCCATCCGGTGCGCCACCACCGCGTTGGTGAGGTCCGCGAGCTCGGCCGCGGCCGGCCCGGAGGTGGTCGCCGCGAGCACCGGCAATCCGGCGCCCGGGCCGCGGGCGATGAGCTCGGTGACGGAACTGCGCGGCATCGCGCCGCACTCGGTCAGCCACACGAGGCCGTCGCCTCCGACGCCGATCCCGTGCAGCGCCGCGCCCGCCGTGAGCAGGTCCTGGCAGACCAGCCGGGTGAGCATGGCCGCGATGCCTGGCTGCGGCGCGCCGCCGAGGCGGAACAGGACCACGCCCCGTTCGGCGACCGTCCGGCCCAGGTCGATCTCGCCGGCCGGACCCCGGCCGGACGGACGCAGCCAGCGGCCGGACGCCGACGCCCTCAGCTCGCGGAGCTGCCGCGCCAGCGCGGCGGTGGTGGCCGGCTCGGCGTGCAGGAGGCTGATCGATACCCGTGTCCGCTCGGCCAGCACGTCACGCCGAGGGTAGGTGGCCGGGACGTGCTCCATGCGGGCCCGCATGGCCGTCGGGTTGAGCAGGTGGATGACCTCGTCCAGGACGGGCACCCGGGGGTCGCCGGGTGCGGCGTCGATCAGCTCGAAGACGTCCTCGAGGTAGGCCACGCAGCTGCGCCGGTACTGGCTGCCCGGCCCGTCCCAGCTGACCATGGCGGTGACGAGCGACGCCCGCTGCCCGGGATCGCCGTGCCGGAACGGCTCGTAGCAGGCGGGCTGGATCCACGCCCCGGCCGGGTCCTGACGGCCCGCCGCCGGGTCACCGAACATCCGCAGCGGCACGCCGGACGCGGCGCAGACCGCGGCCAGCTGCCCCGGCAGGGCCGGGTCGGCGGTGAGGTCCACGGCGAACACCGGCTTGCGGCGTCGCACCGCGGCGTGGACGAGCTGAAGGCTCGTGCTCAGCACGTCCTGTCCGGCCGAGCCGCACACCGATACCCCGCCGGCTATCTCAGGCCAGGACAACGTGACCCGGGCGCCGGACCCGGCCGTCACGCCGAGGCAGCTTCCGTCCCTGGTCACGACGCCGCCGACCCGGATCGACCGCCGGGTGGCGGCCCGCCGGGCGGCCGCGAGCAAGCCGGGCCTGGCCGGCGGCATGTTCAGCTCGTCCGTGTGCAGCCAGCTCAGCCAGCCGATGATGGCCGCCTCGGCGGCACCGGCGAGGATGGCCAGCGGAAGCTGGCGCGGCAGCCAGCCCCCGATCCCGGCGAACGCGCCGGTGAAGTGCAGCACGTGGTCGAGCTGGTGCCCGTTGGCGCCGAGATAGCCGGCCACCTTGGCCGGCCCGTCGGCGAACCCGGCCGCCGCCGCCTGCGGGCCCACCGCCAGCGTCCACGCCGCTCCGATGACGACCGGGACCGTCAGCCACGACAGCCGCCACCTGGTCGCCCTGGTGGTCAGCACGAACACCACGGCGAGGATGATGCTCAGCTGCGCGAACAGCACGTGGCCCACCACGGCGACCACCACGCAGGCAGCCAGGAACTCGCCACGGCGAGGAAGGCCCTTGGGGACTAGATATCGGGCCCGCCGTGGCATCTGTTCCGCTTGCGTCGCGACCCTGGCCGACATCTCGATCCAGGGTTGCAGGTACACGCACGCGTGTCCAGGCAGTCACCCTTTCGACACGCTTACGAATTACGACGGCGCGCTGACCGGGGCCTCAGCTGTATCGATCGCAACTCTGAACAATTCTGGTTTGAGCATGACCACGGTGAGCCCCGCCGGGATGCCGGTGGCCGGGTCGTCGAACCTGACCGTCACCGTGATCACCGGCTGCCCCGGGGACAGCCGCAGGCTCCGGGCGATCGCGGGCTGCGGCGGGCTCATCTCGACGCTCACCGCGGCGGCGCGGGCGTCGGTGAGCACCGAGTCGAAGGACGCCGACTCCGGATCCGGATCCGGATCCGCCTCGGGGTCGCCGTCCTGCACGGCTCCGTGCAGGTACGCGGTGGACACCGCCGCCGGATCGCCTCCGGCCGACCAGACGCAGCGCACGACGCGGATGGGCGCTCCGGCCGGCAGGCCGAGCGCCCAGGCCACGTCCTGCGGTGCCTCGCGCCGCGACACGTGCCGGGTCTGGCGGGTGATCGTGGTGCCCATCGGGTCCAGTCGCGTGCCGAGCCCGCCCGCACCCTCGACCGGGATCCAGTAGTCGGCCGGGCTGGCCCGGTACAGCTGGCCGTCCGGCAACCGCCGCAGCAGTGAGCGGCGGGCCAGGTCGGTGAGCGCGGCGTCGATCTCGGTCAGGCTGACGTTGTACCGCCGGGCCAGCGCGCTGCGCCGGGGCAGCCGCCAGCCCGGCTCCCGGTGGACCAGCGCCGCCGCTATCCGGTCGGCCAGTACTCCGGCCGCTCCGGCCGGTGCCTGCCCCCCCTTCGCGCTGGCTTCGATCCTCGTCGGCAACGCCCTGGACAGCGGCGCAGCCGGTGGTACGGGGACCGGATGATCATGTCCCGCGGCGCCAGCGGTCATTCCGCGTATCGCCGTGACCGGGCAAGGATCAGCCGGCCGATCACTGTGAGCGGGAGCACGAGCAGCAACAGGATCAGCCCCTAATCTTTGCAATTTGGGCCTGGGACAGCGTAACCAAGGACGGCGGCAGCGGCTGGAAGTTCACCTGCGCCAGCTGCGCGGTCCCGGTGCCGATCGCCCAGTTGAGGAAGGCCCGCAGGTCCTGAGCCAGGGTGGTGCTGGCCTGCGAGACGCTCACGATGGCGTACTCGTAGTTGATGATCGGGTACACGTCGGCGCCCGAGCCGTCGACCAGCGACATGGTCTCGTTGGCCGGGGTGTTGGTGAAGCTGGCCAGCCCGGCCTGGATCGCGCTGGCCGTCGGCAGCTCGTAGTGGCCGGCGGAGTTGCCGAGCGCGGCCTCACCCTCGCCGTCCCTGGTGACCGTCGACAGGTAGCTCACGCCGACGTAGCCGACGGCGCCCGGCATGGCCTGGACCGCGCTGATGATCCCGCCGCTCCCGGCCGCGCCCTGCTCGCCCGGCTGCCCGGGCCAGGCCACTTGGGTGCCGATCAGCGCGGAACTCCAGCCGGCGGGGTCCTGGGCGTTCAGGTACGAGGTGAACAGGAACGTGCTGCCCGAGGTGTCGGACCGGTGGACGAGCACGATCGCGGTGCCCGGCAGGGTGACGCCGGGGTTCAGGTCCCTGATCGCGGGGTCGTTCCAGGTGGTGATCTTGCCGCCGAAGATCCGCGCCAGCACCTGGCCGTCCAGCTTGAGGTGCGTCGACGGGCTGAGCCCGGGGACGTGGTAGATCACCATGAGCGCGGCGACGGCCAGCGGGATGTTCACCAGGTTGGTGTACTTGCTCACGTCGGCCGGCGACAGGAAGGCGTCCGACGCGCCGATGTCGGTCGTGCCCGCCGCGGCCGACGAGATGCCGGTCCCCGAGGAGGAACTGGCGGTGCCGATCCTCACCTGCGGGAACTGCGCATGGTAGGCGGGACCCCACAGGGCGAACAGCGGGGCCATCAGCGAGCTGCCGGTTTCCGGCAGCCGCTGCGGCGCGGACGCGGGCGTGGTGGGCAGCGCCGGGCCGCTCGCGGGTGACGACGGCGGAGTGCTCGCGGCACCGCCGCTGCAGGCCGTCAGGCCGCCGAGAGTGAGCACAGCGCCGGCCAGCACGAGCACGGCCAGGCCGAGAGGGCACCGACCCGGACGGCGGCCCGGAGGAGGTTGCGCCTCTTCCGCATCCAATGACACCGTGTCCCTCACTCGTTCTCGACCGCAGCGGGGAAGGCAGGACGGCGCCTGCCCACGCCCATTGATACGCACCCTAAGTGAACAGGAATTGAATGAGAAAGGAACGAACAGGCGGCCAGTTGATGTCAGATAGGTGAACGACGCCTATCCGGTGCGGAACGCAACCCACGGGAGAGCTGCCCGCGGGAGGGCTCGGCGAGACCGGCGGCACCGGCCCCGGGCCGGGATCGCGGCAGCCGGATGGCCCCTCCTACCTGGGTGCCTCGCCGGCTGGACCGGCCTCCCCGGGCGCGCTCCGGCGCGGACCTGGGCCGGCTAAGACACCAGAACTTAACCTTCTAGCCTGCTTCTGTCCATCTTTCATTTACCCGCAGGTACCGGCGACGCCGACAAACTGGACTCGCACACTACGGTTGCCAGGATGACCGGGCTGCTCGCTGCGGCCCAAGACCCGATAAACCCTGTAAGGAGTACCCGATATGCACCTTCGACGTAGACGGCAGGTGACAACGGCGGGGCTTGCTGTCTGTGCGCTGGCCCTCGCCGCATGCTCCTCATCGAGTTCGTCGTCGAGCAGCACCACGTCGTCGAGCAGCGCCTCCTCGTCGGCCAGCAGCGCCGCCCTCAGCGGCACGCTCAACGGGAGCGGGTCGACGCTCCAGCTGACCTACCAGGAGGCAGCCATCTCGGCCTTCAAGTCGGTCCAGTCCGGTATGACGGTCAACTACGGCGCCGGCGGCTCGGGCAAGGGACGTACGGATCTGGCCTCGAATGTCGTCCAGTACGCGGCCTCGGACTCGCCGATTCCCTCCTCCGAGGCATCGACCTTCAAGGGCACGGTGCTCTACTTCCCCGACGTGATCGCCCCGGTCACGGTCTCTTACAACCTGTCAGGCCTCAGCAAGCCGCTGCAGCTGTCGGCGCCGGTCATCGCGAGCATCTTCCAGGCCAAGATCACGACGTGGAACAA
>Ga0209415_10010396_pt1 | contig 15836 bp, 13 predicted proteins | sample PeaSoiSIISIP2007_FD_187696 | JGI IMG/M metagenome (GOLD analysis project Ga0209415, IMG submission 187696) | Peat soil microbial communities from Weissenstadt, Germany - SII-SIP-2007 (SPAdes) (version 2) | ecosystem: Environmental > Terrestrial > Soil > Wetlands > Peat | place: Germany...
CGGGGGCGCCGGGGGAGGCGGCACGGGCGCCCTGACGTGTTTCCTGCCGCTCGCGACGGGCGCGGGCGGAGGGGGGATCACGGGCCTGGCGGGACTCGTCACGGGCGGAGCCACGGGCGGGGCCGCGACGGACGGGCCGGCCGCGCTGACGGGCAACGCGACCACCGACGTGCTCACCTGCTTCGCCATGACCTGCGGCTGCCTCACCGCGGCGGGTGGGGCAATGGAAGGGGGCGCTCCGGAGGCCGGCACGCCGGTCCCGGAGGCGGGCGGCGACACGGGGACGGGCGAGGCCAGCTCCGGCGACGGCAGCTCCAGCGACGGCACCGGGGGCGACGCGCCGTCCGTGGACTCGTCCGGCTCGGAAGCGAGCTCGGACGCGACGGGACAGTGATCAGCGCCGCGCGATGACGCCGCGGTGATGGGCGACCCACGGCGAGAGCCTCGAGCCGCTCTCGCCGACGGTCGCCTGGGTCGCGCCCGTGGCGCGCTCCATCTCGGCCGCCGCCACGGCGATGGCGACCGCCACCGCGTCGCGGCGTCCGTCGGCCACGTGCAGGGGGTCGAGGAGCTCGCCCTTGTGGCGATCGATGAAGCCCGTGTCGTAGCGCCCCGCCGCGAACTCGGGGTGCGCGAACAGCTTCTCGTGGAAGGCGAGGTTCGTGCGGATGCCCGTCACGACGTACTCGGTGAGCGCCCTGCGCATCCGCGCGACCGCTCGCTCGCGGGTCGGCGCCCAGACGCTGAGCTTGGAGATGAGCGGATCGTAGAAGCTCGAGATGGTGCAGCCCTGGTAAGCGCCCCCGTCGTCGCGCACCCCCGGGCCCGCCGGCACCGAGAGGCGCTCGATGACGCCGGGCGAAGGCAGGAAGCCCGTGGCGGGGTCCTCCGCGTAGACGCGGCACTCGATGGCGGCGCCGCGCGCCGCGAGGTCCTGCTGGCCGAAGCCGAGCGGCTCGCCCTGCGCGACGCGCACCATCTCGCGCACCAGATCGAGCCCGGTCACGAGCTCGGTGACGGGGTGCTCCACCTGAAGGCGCGTGTTCATCTCGAGGAAGTAGAAGCTCCCGTCCTCGGCCAGCAAGAACTCGAAGGTGCCGGCGCTGAAGTAGCCGACGCTCTTCGCCCCCTGCACGGCGATGGCGCCCATGCGGGCCACGAGATCGCGCGACGCGGCGGGGCTCGGCGTCTCCTCCACGACCTTCTGGTTTCTGCGCTGGATCGAGCAGTCGCGCTCGAAGGCGTGGACGAGGTTCCCCTCGCGATCGCCGAGCACCTGGATCTCGACGTGGCGCGGCCGCACGATGGCCTTCTCGATGTAGACCGTGTCGTCGCCGAAGAACTTCTTGGCCTCGCTCCGCGCGCGCTCCCAGGAGGTCGCCATCTCGCCCGGGGCCGAGACCAGGCGCATCCCCTTCCCGCCGCCGCCGGACGCCGCCTTCAGCATCACCGGGAAGCCGATCTTGGTGGCGGCCGCCGTGGCTTCCTCGGTCGTCTCGCAGCGCGCGCCGGGGACGATGGGGACGCCCGCGGCGGACATCTTGTCGCGCGCGGCCGTCTTGCTCCCCATCGCCCGCATCGCGCTGGCGGGGGGGCCGATGAACACGATGCCGGCGCGCTCGCAGGCGTCGGGGAGGACGGGGTTCTCGCTCAGGAAGCCGTAGCCCGGGTGGATGGCGTCGCAGCCCGCCTGCTTGGCGACCGCGACGATCTTGTCGACCCGCAGGTAGCTCTCCGCCGCCGGCGCCGGGCCGATGGGGTACGCCTCGTCGGACACCCGGACGTGGAGAGAGGCCCGGTCGGCGTCCGAGTAGACGGCGACGGACTCGATGCCCATCTCGCGCAGGGTGCGCGTGACGCGGACGGCGATCTCGCCGCGGTTGGCGACGAGGACCTTGCGGAACCGGCGGGACATGGTGTGGCTCGCATTACCCAATGCCGCCCCGCACGTAAAGGAATGCTAGGAGAGAGGGGGAGCCGCGTGCCCGACGAACGAAGCCTGTCCCTCGACTTCACGGCGCGGCCGGGCAAGCCCGCGGACGAGGAGCCCCGGCCGCTGACGGTGGCGGAGCTCGATCGGGCGATCAAGGGGGCCGTCGAGGGGGCGTTCGAGGGCGCCGTGTGGGTCGAGGGCGAGGTGACCGACTGCCGGCCCGCGCCGAGCGGGCACCTGTACTTCTGCCTCAAGGACGAGCGGGAGGATGCGTCCATCGACGCCGTGGTCTACCGGTCCCACGTCACTCCCCGCACCCGTCAGCTCTGCGTCGACGGCGCGCGGGTCCGGGTTCGCGGCCGGCCGACGCTCTGGGCGCCTCGCGGCCGGCTGCAGCTCGTGGGGGACCGGGTGCAGGCGGCGGGGCGCGGCGCGCTGCTCGAGGCCATCGAGCGCCTGAAGGCGAAGCTCGCCAGCGAAGGCCTCTTCGCCCCCGAGCGCAAGCGCCCCCTGCCCGGCGACCCCCGCACCGTGGGCGTCGTCACGAGCCCGACCGGCGCGGTGATCCACGACATCTGCCGCGTGGCCTTCCGGCGCGGCGGCGCGCGGATCCTCCTCGCGCCCGCGCAGGTCCAGGGCGCGGGGGCCGCCGAGTCGATCTGCCGCGCGATCGCGCAGCTCCAGCGCGTCGGCGAGGTCGACGTGATCGTCGTCGGTCGCGGCGGTGGCTCGGCGGACGATCTCGCCGCCTTCAACGACGAGGCGGTCGTCCGCGCCGTGGCCGGCTGCCGCGTGCCCGTCGTCAGCGCGGTGGGCCACGACGTCGACGTGACGCTCGTGGACTTCGCGGCGGACGCGCGGGCCGCGACGCCGTCGCAGGCCGCCGAGCTGATCGTCCCGGACCGGAGGGCCCGGCGCGAGCTCCTCCGGCGGACCGGCATGCACCTCGCGAGGGCCGCCCACGCCCGGCTGTCCCGGGACTCGGCCGCGCTCTCGCGTGCAGCGGGCCGGCTCGGCGATCCTCGGCTCGCGATCGCGTCGCACCAGCAGACGCTCGACGAGCGCGCGGCCCGCCTAGCCACCGGCATGCGCGCGTCGCTCGCGCGGCGACGCGAGGGGCTCTCGCGGGCCCAGCGGCGCCTCGCCTACCTTCACCCTCGCGCTGTCGTGGCCCGCGACCGGGCCGAGATCGCGCGCCTGCGGGCCCGCGTCCTCGCCGTCTGGAGCTCCGCTCGCGAGCGGCGGCGGTCCGTCCTGACCCATGCGGCGTCCCGGCTGGATGCCATGAGCCCCCTCAAGGTCCTGGCGCGGGGGTACGCCATCGCGACCAGGGCCGACGGGCGCGCCGTCCGCGCCGCGGACGACGTCCGGGCAGGCGACGCGCTGCACGTGCGAGTGAACGACGCGCGCGTGGACGCGACGGTCACCGCCGTCGAGCGGCTGGGAAAGCCGTGACACCGATGCGGTTCGCGGTCGTCGGCGATCCCGTCGCCCACTCCAAGAGCCCGGCGATGCAGGGCGCCGCGTTCCGCGCCCTGGGCCTGCCGCACACCTACGAGGCGCTCCGGGTCACGGCGGACGATCTCCCGCGGGTCGTCGCGAGTCTCCGGGAAGGGGCCTACGCCGGCCTGAACGTGACCGTACCTCACAAGGAGCGCGTCCTGTCCCTCGTGGACCGGCTCGACGCGAGCGCCCGCGTCGCCGGCGCGGCCAACACGCTGGTCCGCGCCGCGGACGGGCAGATCGTCGCCCACAACACCGACGCGCCCGCGCTGGCGGCCGAGCTGGAGCGGCTCGCGGGGTCGGCGGCGGCGCTGGCCGGGCGCCGGGCGCTGGTCCTCGGGTCCGGCGGCGCATCCCGGGCCGCCATCGCCGCGGTCGGCGTGCACCTGGGCCTCCGGGACATCGTCGTGAGGGCGCGGGCCTTCGACGACCGGGCGAGGGGCGAGGCCTTCGCGGCGAGCGCCCCCTGCCCCGTCACCCCCCAGCCCTGGAGCGCGTCACCCGCCAGCGAGGCCCGGACGGTCGCCGTGGTGCAGGCGACCAGCGCAGGCATGCGAGGCGCCGACCCGGGAGACGCGGTCGCCTCGGTCGTGGCCTGGGGCGCGCTCCCCGCGGACGCCGTGGCCATCGACGTGGTCTACGCGCCGCGAGAAACGCCCTGGCTCCGGGCGGCGCGCGCCCGGGGCCTGCGCTGCGACGACGGCCTCGGCATGCTCGCCCGCCAGGGGGCGCTCGCGCTCGAGCTCTGGCTGGGCGTCGAGGCGCCGCTCGAAGTGATGCGCGCGGCGATCGAGTAGCGTCTTCTCGCGTTGGTGGTCCCGGCGCACCCGTCGTATCTTGGATTCGTGGCCAAGAACCGGCAGCGTCTCGGCTATCGGCGCATCGTCCAGCTCCTCGTGTACCTCGTCATCGTGCCGACGGTGCTGCTCCTCCTCGTGGGCATCGTCCTCATGCTCCAGGGGGACCGCGCCTTCATCCTCCTCATCGGCATCCTCACCGTGAGCTTCGTGCTCGTCGCGGGCACCGGCGTCGTGCTCGTCCTCGTCTTCATCCGGAGGGAGGCGAACCTGGCCGAGCTGCAGGCGGACTTCGTCTCGAAGGTCAGCCACGAGCTTCGCACCCCCCTCACGAGCATCCGGCTCTTCGTGGAGACCATCGCGCGGGCGCGGGGTGACCGCGCGACGGAGGACAAGTGCATCGAGGCGCTCGAGCGCGACACCGAGCGGCTGACCCGGCGCATCGAGAGGCTCCTCGACTGGGGCCGGATGGAAGCGGGACGCAAGCTCTTCGAGCTGAAGGAGGTGAGCGTCGACGACGTGGTCGCGGAGGCCGTCGAGTCGTTCTCCCCCCTTCGCGACCGCCACACGGATCTCGACTTCTCCGTGGAGGTCGAGCCCGGCTTGCCGACCGTGAGCGTCGACGTCTCGGCGATGGTCGATGCCCTCGGCAACCTCCTCTCGAACGCCGTGAAGTACGGGGGGACCCCCCCGAGGGTCCGGCTGCGCGTGCGCGGGGCGCCGCACGGGGTCGCCTTCGAGGTGATCGACAACGGTGACGGAATCCCGAGGGCAGAGCACCGCCGCATCTTCGGCAAGTTCTACCGGATCGACGACAGGCTCTCGCGCGAGCGGGAAGGGAGCGGCCTCGGGCTCGCGATCGTGAAGCACGTGGTCCGCGCGCACAACGGGCGCGTCCAGCTCGAGAGCGCCAAGGGCCAGGGGTCGACGTTCCGCATCGAGCTCCCGGCGCCGGCGGCCCCCGGTACGCGGTCGGTCGCGCCGGCGGCGGAGATGAAGGGCGCATGAGCGAGGCGCAGGCGCAGGAGGCGTCGCGTCGCCGCGTCCTCATCGTCGAGGACGACGCCGGGATTGCGCTCGGCCTGCGCATCAACCTCGAGGCCGACGGCTACGATGTGCTCTCGGCGGAGGACGGAGAGGCCGGCCTCGCGCTCGCGCGCAACGAGCGGCCGGACCTTCTCATCCTGGACGTGATGCTGCCGAAGCTCAACGGCTTCCAGGTGCTCCAGGCGATCCGCCGCGAGGGGCTCATGATGCCCATCATCGTGCTCAGCGCGCGCAACGCCGAGATGGACAAGGTGACGGGGCTCGAGCTCGGCGCCGAGGACTACGTCGCGAAGCCGTTCAGCCTCGCCGAGCTGCTCGCGCGCGTGCGCGCCGCGCTGAGGCGCACGCGCATCGCGGATCGCCCGGTCCGGCCCGTGCACACGTTTGGCGACGTCCGGGTCGACGTCGTCGCGCGCACGGTCGCGCGCGACGGAGCGCGCGTCGAGATCACGGCCACCGAGTTCGACCTCTTGCTCTGCCTCGTCGAGGCGCGGGGGGCCGCGCTGAGCCGCGACGCGATCTTCTCCCGGGTCTGGGGCCCCAGCCACCACGGGACGCCCCGGACGATCGACAACTTCATCCAGCAGCTGCGAGCGAAGCTCGAGGTGGATCCCCAGCGGCCCCGGCACCTGCAGACGGTGCGAGGGGTCGGGTACAGGTTCGAGCAGGACTAGGAGCAAGAAATGGTCGACCAGAACCTCCTCCGCAGCTACCTCGCCACGGTCTACGAGCTCCCCACGCCCTCCGGGCCGCTCCGCGTGTCGCTCGACGGCGACATGGTGCCCGATCCGTCGCAGCTTCCCGACGTCCTCCAGAAGCCGTTCGCGGTGCTCACGGGCTATAATCCGAGGTCGATGCTCCTGCCGCGCAAGGTCAACGAGCAGCGCCACCAGGTCATGCGGGATCTGCTGGTCCTCGGCGTGTACCGGGTCGAGGCCTGCGTGGGCTACGAGGACGACCCGGAGGGCACGTGGCGGGAGCCGGCGTGGCTGGTGCACGGGATGGACCGCGACGAGGCCATCGCGTTCGGGCGGGTGTTCCGGCAGAACACCATCGTGATGTGCCGCGCCGCCCGGCCGGAGCTCATCGTCACGGACCCCACGTGCGACGACGTCGGACGCACCTACGTGGGCAACTGGCGCGTGAGGGCCTAGGGCGGCGCGGCGGACGGGATCCGGGGGATCGAACATGCCGCTGGTGCTCGGGGTCGACTCGTCGACCCAGTCGACCAAGGTCGAGCTCCGCGACGCGGACGACGGGCGGCTCGTCGCGACGGGACGGGCGCCGCACCCGGCGACGACCCCGCCCCGGAGCGAGCAGGATCCGGAGAGCTGGTGGCGAGCCCTCGGCGCCGCTGTCGCCTCGCTGCCGAGGGTGGAGGTCGCTGGCGTCGCGGTGGCGGCGCAGCAGATGGGCCTCGTCGCCCTCGACGAGGCATTCTGCCCCTGTCGCCCCGCGAAGCTGTGGAACGACACCGAGTCGTCGCCCGAGTCGAGGCGGCTCGTCGAGGCCATCGGCCCGGCTGCATGGGCGGCCGCGTGCGGCAGCGTCCCCGTCGCCTCGTTCACCGTGACGAAGCTCGCCTGGTTGAGGGCCCACGAGCCCGCCGCGTACGCCCGGCTCGCCCACGCTTGCGTCCCCCACGACTGGCTGACCTTTCGCCTCACCGGACGCCTCGTCACGGATCGCGGCGATGCCTCGGGTACGGGGTGGTGGTCGCCTGCGGAGGAGCGCTACAGGGACGACCTGCTTGCGCTGGTCGACGCGACGCGGGACTGGAGCGCGGCGCTCCCCGAGGTGCTCGGCCCGCTCGAGGCCGCCGGCGCGCTGACCCGGCGCGCCGCGGAGGAGATCGGACTGCGATCGCCCGGAGGTGGCACCGTCGTGTCCGCGGGGACCGGCGACAACATGGGCGCGGCCCTCGGCGTCGGCCTGTCGCCGCGCGACGTCGTGATCTCGCTGGGCACCTCGGGGACGGTCTACGCGCTGTCCGATCGGCCCACCGCGGACGCCACGGGAGCGGTCGGCGGCTTCGCGGACGCCACGGGCCATTTCCTGCCCCTCGCGTGCACCCTCAACGCGACGAAGGTGACGGACGCCTTCGCGCGCGTCCTCGGCCTCGATCGCCCTGCGTTCGAGGCCTCCGCGCTGAGCGCGCCCCCCGGCGCGGGCGGCGTGGTGCTCGTGCCGTACCTCGACGGAGAGCGCACGCCGAACCGGCCCGGGGCGACAGGGACGCTGGCCGGCCTGCGGTCCGACATGGCCCCGGCGCAGATCGCGCGCGCGGCGTTCGAGGGCGTCGTCTGCGGCCTGCTCGAGGCGCTCGAAGCCCTGGGTGCGGCGGGCGTGGACACGAGCGGGAGACTGCTGCTCGTGGGCGGCGGCGCGAAGTCCCGGGCGTTCCAGCGCATCGTCGCCGACCTTGCGCAGCGGCAGGTCAGCGTCCCTCGCGAGGACGAGCTCGTTGCAACGGGAGCGTGCGTGCAAGCCGCCGCGGTGCTTCACGGGCGCACGTGCGCGGAGATCGCGAAGGTGTGGAATCTCGGACACACGGACCGCGTGGACCCGGATTCACGGGTCGACGCACCCGCCGTGCGAGCAGCCTACGCACACGCGCGTGGATGATGCGGTCGGAGAATTGCAGGCGTCGACCCGGATCACGTGGCGGAAATGCCCCGACGTGGCGGGAAGCAGCCGATGTGATTCTAGGGAGCGCTCCCGCTCAGGGCGCACCGCACGCCGAGCATCGGAATGCGGTACTGGCCGGGGTGGTGAACGCGGTTGGTCGCGCGCAGGCCCGGAGCATCGTAGTTGTAGGCGCCGCCCCGGATCGAGTGCTCGCACTCCTCTGGAATCGGGTTGGTCCCCGTGAAGCCCTGCTTGTGCTCGCGCCGCAGCTCGTCGAGGGCCGCCGTGATCTCGGGACACGTCCCCGGCGTGCCCTCCCCCGCCGTCGCCCTGCGGTAGGCGTACGGGTCGTACTCGTCCTCCATCCACTCCCAGACGTTGCCCGCGAGGTCGTCGTGGCCGTAGGGACCGCGACCGGCAGGGTGAGTCCCCACGTCCTCGGGCTTGCCGCTCGCGAACACGGTCCTGTCGTGCGAAGGAGGATCGTCGCCCCACGCGTAGCTCCTTCCGTCCGAGTCACGCACCGCCTTCTCGAACTCGGCCTCCCGCGGTAGCCGCTTTCCGCGCCACGCGCAGTACGCGCGAGCGTCGTCCCAGGAGACGCCGCTGACCGGCTGCGTCGGTCCATTGAAGTCGGGGTGCCCGGTCCGCACGGCGCTCGACTTGGGCCTGCAGGCGCTGGCGCTCACGCACTCGTCCCACTCGGCATTGGTGACCTCGGTGCGGTCGAGGAAGAAGGCGGCGAGGGTGACCGTGTGCGCCGGATGCTCGTCCTCTTGCCCACCGGCGTCGGCGCCCATGACGAAGGGGCCGGCGGGGACGAGGAGCATCCCTGGTGGAACCGGGGTCGGGGTCGGGGTGGGGGTCGCGGTCGCGGTCGCGGTCGCGGTCGGGGTCGCGGTCGAGGTCGAGGTCGAGGTCGAGGTCGCGGTCGTCGTCGCGCCCGACGCGCGCCCGCACGCGACGAGGAGCACCCACACGAGCCTCGGGATCCGATCGCAAGCCATATCTCGTGCGCCGCCTCGACACGCGGTACAAAGCTGACGTTGATCACTGTATCGCATCTGACCAAGCGTTACGGCGCCCACCTCGCGGTGGACGACGTGTCGTTCGGCGTGGCCAGGGGCGACATCCTCGGCTTTCTGGGGCCGAACGGGGCGGGCAAGAGCACGACCTTGCGCATCCTCGCCGGCTTCCTGGGGCCGACCAGCGGCAAGGTCGCGATCGCGGGGCACGACGTCGTGATGAGCTCGTTCGAGGCGCGGCGCAGCATCGGGTACATGCCCGAGTCGGTGCCGCTCTATCCCGAGATGCGTGTCGTCGAGTACCTGCGATTCCGCGCGGAGCTCAAGCGCGTGCCGCGCGCGCGGCGACGGGCGTACGTCGACGACGCGATGCGCAAGGCGGGGGTGGTCGACGTCGCCCACAAGCGGATTGGCCACCTTTCGAAAGGGTACCGGCAGCGCGTCGGGCTCGCCGACGCCATCGTCGCGAGGCCCCCCATCGTCATCCTGGACGAGCCCACCGCGGGACTGGACCCCAACCAGATCCGCGAGACGCGCCAGCTCGTTCGCGACCTCGGGCGCGATCACACGGTCGTACTGTCGACGCACATCCTCAGCGAGGTCGAGGCCTGCGCCACGCGCGTCCTGGTCATTCACCAGGGCAAGCTCGTCGCCGAGGGCCCCACGGAGCGCATCCGGGCTGCGGGAGGCCCGTCCGCCGTCGAGCTGCGCGTCCGGGGTGAGCCCGCGGTCGCGAAGACCGTCCTCGAGGGCGTCGAGGGAGTCGGCGAGGTCACGCTGCTGAACGGCTCCGGTGACCTCGCCCGCCTGAAGGCGGGGCTCGCGAAGGAGCTCGGCGCCGACGACCGCACTCGCGCGATCGAGCGGTGCGTCGCGGCCCTCGTGGCGGCCGGCCTCGGCGTCCGCGAGGTGCACGCCGACGGCGGGTCGCTCGAGGACGTCTTCGCCTCCCTCACGCGGGACGCGGCCGGCGGGGGGGGCAGATCGTGAGGGCGTTCTGGCCGATCTACAAGCGCGAGCTCTTCGGGTTCTTCGTCACGCCGCTCGCCTGGGTGCTCATCGTCGTCTTCCTCGTGGTCCAGGGCATGCACTTCTTCCTGCTCGTGGACCACTTCGCGCTCGAGCTCGACGTCGCGAGCGACGAGTCTCCGCTGTCGGCGTTCTTCGGGAACACCGTCCTCTTCTACCTGGTCCTCTTCCTGCTCGTTCCCCCGATGACCATGCGCCTCTTCGCCGAGGAGCGCCGGAGCGGCACCATCGAGTCGCTCATGACCGCCCCCGTGTCGAGCCCGGCGGTCGTCCTCGCCAAGTACGCGGCCGTGATGACCACGTACGTCGCGATGTGGCTGCCAACCGTGCTCTACCTCGTCATCCTCGGTCGTACGGGCGGGGTCGACCGGCGCCAGGCGGCGAGCGCGTACCTGGGCGTCCTCCTCGTCGGCGCGGGCTATCTGGCGCTCGGGCTGTGCGCCAGCGCGCTGACGCGATCGCAGTTTCTCGCGATGATCTGGACGGCGCTCGTCCTCCTCGTCCTCTTCACCCTCGGCGTGGGCGAGTTCGTCACCCGCGAGGGAACCCTGATGCACGATGTCTGCGCCCACGTCTCGGTGTGGGGGCACATGAACGATTTCGCCAGCGGCATCGTCGATTCCCGGCGCCTCGTCTTCTACGGGACGATGATCGCGGTGCCGCTTTACGTCGCGACGCGTGCGGTGGACGCCTGGAGGTGGGGGTGAAGCGCCGGCCCCTCCCGCTCGAGGGGGCGCAGGCCTTGCAGCTCGCGGGGGTGGTCGCCGCCGTGGTGCTCGCAGGCGTTGTCAACGTCCTCGCCGCGCGGCACTTCGCTCGCTGGGACTGGACGACGGACCGGCGATGGTCGCTGGGCGCGGCGACGCTCGAGACCGTGCGGACGCTCGAGCAGCCCCTCGACGTCTGGGTGATCGCCGGTCCCGGCGAGCCCGTCGAGCAGAGCCTGAAGCAGATCCTGATCGAGTACGAGGCGGCCTCCCCGCGCGTCGCCGTGCACTGGATCGACCCGGACCGGGACGCCGTGCAGCTGCTCGACCTGGAGCGGCGCTTCGGGATCGAGGCGGGGCGCGCGGAGGACGGGCGCGTGGCGACCGACGCCGTCGTGGTCGTCGCGAGCGGCGACAAGCACTGGTTTCTGACCCAGAAGGACCTCTTCGAGCAGACCGACGACGTCCACGTGAGGCCGCGCGAGGAGCGCGAGCTGACCCGGGCGATCCGGGCGGTCCTCGGGGGCGAGAAGGCGAGGCTATGTTTCACTGCGGGGCACGGCGAGCTCACGCTCGACCCGGGCAAGGACGAACGCGAGTGGCTCGGAGCCCTGCGCGACCTGCTCGAGAAGAACAACTACGAGCTCGCCAGCGTCGACTCCACCGCACCGGACGCGCACGAGCCGTTCACCGGCTGCGGCGCCGTGGTCATCGCGGGGCCGCGCTCGCCCTTCGCGTCCGGGGAGGCCAACCGGCTGAGGTCCTGGCTCCTGCAGGGGGGCTCCCTCTTCGCCGCCGTCGGTCCCGTCGACGCGAGAACGCCCACGGGCATGGCCCCGGCGGGGCTCGACGAGGTCCTCGCGCCCTTCGGGATCGCGCTCGACGACGACCTCGTCCACGACCTCGACCCGGCCGTCGCGCTCCCCGAGACGCACGGCGAGGGCTTCTTCGTCACGGCCCGGCCTCACGCCGTCACCGCCAGCCTCGTGGCGGACGGCGCGGGCGCGCGCCCGCCGAGGGTCGCGGTGTTCTTCGCGCGATCGCTCCACCACGTGTCCCCGCCCGGCGCGGCACGGAGCGCGGATCTCCTCGTCACCAGCGACGGCGCGTACGCGAAGAGGAGCATCGTGGGCGCATCGGCGTGGACCGAGGCGCCGCCGCGCGACCCGTCGGACGGGGCGGGGCCCCTGGTGCTGGCGATGGCGAGCGAGCGGCCGCGCATCGGGCCGAGCGCCCCGCACGGACCTCGCGTGGTCGTCGTGGGCAGCCGCTTCGCGCTCGCCGAGGACAACTGGCGGCAGCCGCGCGCGGCGCACGGGGCCGCCTTCCTCGTGGACAGCGCCCTCTCCTGGCTCGTCGCCCGCCCCCCGGTGGTCGACGTCCCGGAGAAGGCCGAGGTCGCGGCGGGGATGCGGATCTCGGAGCAAGGCCGCGACGAGGTGCGGCGCTACGTGCTCTTCCTGATGCCCCTGGCGGGGATGCTCCTGGGCGTCGCGGTGTGGGGGTGGCGGAGATCGTCCGAGAACACGCCGTATGCGCCCGCCGGCGCCGACAAGGCCCCCGAGGAGCGCTCGCCTTGAACGCCCGCAGCGCGGTGACCCCGATCGCGCTCATCGTCGTTGCCGCCGCGACGGTGGCCTATGCGTTCTTCGTCGACCGGGCGAAGGTCTCCGACAGCGAGCGCACGTCCCGCAAGCGCGACGTGTTTCCCAGCTTCCGCGTCGAAGAGGTCCGGCGGGTCGAGCTGTCCCATGGGTCGGAGGTGCTGGTGCTCGAGCGGGACCAGGACGCGGCCGCGGGCTGGAGCATGACGTCGCCGAGACGCGAGCACGCCGATCCCGCGGCGGTGGACGCCCTGACGCGGGACCTGGAGACGGCGATTCGAGTGAGGGACGTACCGCCCGACGAAGCGCTGGGGCTGGATTCGCCGCGGGTCCGCGGCAAGGTCAGCCTGGGGGCGCTCGAGTACCGCTTCGTGGTCGGCGGTGACGCCCCGCGACCCTCCGGGGCGGCCTACATGCGCGTCGACGGCGAGGGCACGTTCGTCGTCACCCACTCCCTCGCGATGCAGCTCCTGCGCAGTGCGGAGGCCTACCGCGATCGAGCGGTGGTCCGGTACGGCGCCGGCGAGGTCTCGCGGGTCGAGCTGCGGACCTCCACCGGGGCTCTGGTGCTGGAACGCGCCGCGGCCACGTTCCGCGTGGCCGACGCGTCCGGGCTCAGGGCCTCGCGCGCCGCGGTGGACCACCTCTTCACGGCCCTGGCCGAGATGCGAGCCGAGACCTTCGTGGACGACGCGACGGCCGACCTTGCCACCGCGAAGCCTTCGCTCGACGTGGTCATCGTGCCTCGGGAGGCAGGCCGGCCGCGCGCGAGGCTGCTCATCGGGGGCGACTGCGCCGGCCAGACGGACCGCGTCGTCGTCGTCCGCGAGGAGCCGGAGCGGATGTCGGCGTGCGTGGCAAGGAGCGCGGCCCTCGGTCTGGGCGAGCCCCCCGGGGGGTTCGTCGACGGGAGCCCGATCTTCGCGCGCCCCGACGAGATCGCGGAGCTGCGCCTGGAGCCAGTGAGCGGCAACGGCCCCCGCGTCGACCTGGCCCGACGCGGCTCCGGCTGGCACGAGCGCGCGCCGGATGACCGCGACCTCGATGGGGACGAGGTGGACGACGCCAACGCCCTCGTCGCCGCCCTGTCGAGCGCCCGCGCGCTGGAGGTGCGCCGACCGGAAGCAGGACCCCCGGGCCCCGCGCGATGGCGGGCGACCGTCGTCCGCAGCGGCAGCGGGACGACCGAGGTGGTGGAGCTCGTCGCAGCGGCGAGCGACGGGAGCGCGCTGGCACGACGCCTCGACGACGACGCGATCCTTCACCTGCCAGCCCCTGCCGCGCGGCGCTTCGAGCCGCACCCGGTGGCGCTTCGTTCGCGGGCCATCTGGGAGCCCGCCTTCGACGCCGCGGAGGTCGTCGCCGTCGACGACTCGTGCGGCCACGCGCACCGGCGGATCGAGATGCGGGACGGGAGCTGGACGAGCAGGATGCCGGCCGGAGGCGTCGATGCGGCGGCGTCGGGCGACCTTCTGGGATCGTTCGCGCACGCGAGGGCCGATTCGTGGGTCACCGAGATCGACGATGGGAGCTTCGGGCTCTCCGGCCCCGGCGCGTGCACGCTGGTCTTCACGATCGCACGGAGCGACGCGGCGGCGAGCCGGGCGGGGATCGTCCTCGGCTCGAAGGGCGAGGGCGGAGTCTACGCGCGCGTCGTCGATGGGGCCGCCGTGATGGTGGCGCCCCTCGCTCTACGCGAGGTGGCCGAGAAGCTCTCTCCATGGGTGGAGGCGCCCTAGAACGCCGGCTTCACGTCCGGCACGCCGTCCAGCCACCGGCGCACGCGCTCGTCGCCGACCTTGGACGGAGCCGCGCGCACGTCCCGCCGCACGTACGTCACGCACGGGTGCTCTCCCCAGGTGGGTACGCGCCCGATCTCCCGCCAGCCGGCGGCGAAACGAGGATCTTCGAGCGCGGCGTCCTGCGCCGCCGAGAAGGGGCGCCCGGTCCTCTCGTCCACGACGACGATGGCGGCCGCGGGTCGGAGCCTGAAGAACTCCTCCCGCGCGGCCGCGCGGAGCCCCCCGTCGCGCGGGGCGAACGCGAGCCTCGCGGCGCTGCGATTCACGAGGCCGAAGCCGTCGAGGAACGCCACGTCCCCCATCACGTACGGAAGCTCCCCCACGTCGACGTGCGCGACGACGTCGCCGGGCGCGACGAACGGCGCCAGATCGTGCAGCAAGTGCGTGGGCATCCAGTCGAGCGGATAGGCGTCGACCAGCGGCCTCGCCGCAGGCCGGTAGCTCGAGACGCGCTCGTCGACCCACTCGAGGGTCCGCCAGCCTTGATCGACCGCGTGATCGAAGGTGAGCGCCGCCTCGAGGGCGAAGGCGACGGTCGAGGCGACCGCGAGGGACGGCGCCCCGAGCTTTCCCATCCCGATGGCCGCGGCGATCGCCGCGAGCGGCAGGGCGACCACGAGCAGGCGCCGATCCGGCATCCAGTCGCCACCCGCGACCAGGGCGAACAGGAGCGCAGCCGCCAGAAGCCCGAGAGCGAGGCGCCCCGCGGTGCCCGGGCCCAGCCGCCACGCTGCGAGCGGCGCGAGCACCAGGAGCAGCGGGCGGCGGTCCAGGGCAGAGGCCAGGTATCCCGGGCCGGAGTAGTCCCTGCCCTCGGCGGGCGAGTTCATCTTTGCCCAGAAGGTGTTCGGGAGGACGTCGTGGAAGTACCCGACCCGGAGCAGGGTGAGCGCCGCGATCGGGATCGCCGCCAGCATGGCGAGCCGCGCGGCGGAGCGTCGGTCCGTGGCCAGCACCGCGACAGCGACGAGGGCGAAGAGAGGCCCCTCGGGGCGCACCCAGGCCAGGGCTCCGGCCGCGAGCACGGCCGCGCGCTCCCGTCCGGCCGCCGCGAGAGCCACGCACGAGACGCACGCGAGCGCCCAGAGCGCCGTGTCCATCCCGGAGGAGGCCCACGTCGCGAGGTCGGCGTCGAACGCGAGCGCGACCGCCGGAACCGCGAGGAGGAGCGGCCGCTCGGGCTCCGCGCGGCGCACCGCCAGCGCGCTGGCGGTCGGCACGAGCGCGCCCGCGACGAGGGACAGCCCCTTGGCCACCCCGACGCCGCGCAGGCCCAGGCGCCATGCCACAGCGAGCAGGACCGTCCAGGCGACGCTCGACGTGCCCTCTACGCGCACGCCCGGGTCGAACGCGTACTCGTGGTCGACCGCCAGGCGGCGCGCGTAGCGCAGGAAGATGAACACGTCGTCGACCGTCTGGCGCTCGGCGACCAGGGCTCGCCACACGATCACCGCGGTGGCGCCGGCGACCAGGACCCAGGCCAGGAGGCCCTGCGAGGCGGGGGAAAACGCCCTCCGGCGTCCGGTTTCATGCACGGAGGGGCTCACCGGGGCACATGAAGCACGCAAAGAGGGGCGAGAGGATACTTGCAAGCGTACGGCGCCCGCGAGGATGATGGTCGGTGATGGCGGTCACCAGCCCTACCCAGGACCGTGCGATGGCGGCCCGCGTGGCCAAGGGACTGCTCGCCAAGGGACGCGCCGACGAGGCGGTGGCCGTGCTCGCCGCGTGGGCGGCCAACGGTCCCAACGACGTCGAGGG
>Ga0209415_10010399_pt1 | contig 15834 bp, 15 predicted proteins | sample PeaSoiSIISIP2007_FD_187696 | JGI IMG/M metagenome (GOLD analysis project Ga0209415, IMG submission 187696) | Peat soil microbial communities from Weissenstadt, Germany - SII-SIP-2007 (SPAdes) (version 2) | ecosystem: Environmental > Terrestrial > Soil > Wetlands > Peat | place: Germany...
GGATCATCCTCCGCACCCCGGGGAACGAATATCACCATCGCTTTGCGAAATCGAGTCATTAGCACACGGTACTTGTTACGGACTCGAGTGCTTGGATCGTCTGCTGAAGCTTGCGGATCACCTGTCCCTCCGGCCTCGCACCACCGTTGTCCTCGCAAGGCTCTCGCGACAACCTTACACTGCGGGAACACAAGGTCGCCGCCCCACAAGAGCGCACAGAGGTCAATCTCCAGACCTTGCATCTCGAATTCGCTCATCGCAACCTCAAGCTGATTAGAGGATCTGTGATCACCTGCTGGTTCCAGGAACCACTTCACATAGTCGACGCCGCTCAGGAACCGAAACGTCGGCGTCTCAACGCCGTCAGCTCGAAGTCTGGCTGCTCCGGAACTGGCGAGAAGCCCGGTGCGGCGATTGCCCGCTCCCCTGGCCCGCAACCACGATCGCGCCACTTCGAGGTCGCGCGTCAAGTGCACAGGCAGAGTACCGGCCGCGAGCGATCGGGCTTCATGCGATCGACCATCCAGCACGGCGTTCACCCATGCCGCTGTCACGTCGCTTTCATAGGATCTCCTTGACACCCTGAGATGGAGTGAAGGCTCCTGCCGAAGGCAGGGCACACCGACGACCCCTTCACGGAAGAGTCGAGAACCGGCGACGGAGGCACCTCCTCGGATTGCCTCAGGTGAGGTGATCACGTCCCATTCCGAATGCCTCTGGAGGGCATCCCCCCAGGCAGCCAGGCCAGCCTCGCCGCTATGTATTTCCTGCCCCCCGCCAACCAAGGCAACGATCACAGCCCAGCCGGCATGACGACCCATGATCTCAAGTGTCATCTCTGGCTCAGACACATCGCGCTTGAACTTCTTCAGGTTCTTCGCCGCCGTCCAGGCTCGCTGAGCTTCGTCAAAAACGATCAACCTGTCCGCCGGAGGTCGGGTATTCTCATAGCTGTCGCGAACGAATCGATGTATCTCCCGAACTCGGGAACGAATCGACCGAGCCAGTCCCTTCTTACGGGCACCGAGACTCCGCCTTAATGCCGCCTGTATCACCGCGACCAGAGGCCCGTTACCCGACAGAAAGGATGCCTGATCAACGGCGAGGTCGAGATTCTCAATGAGCCCTTGCACAACATTCAAGCCGGCCAAAGTCTTGCCGGCGCCGGGAACCCCGGTGACGATGACGAGCCGCTTAAGTCCGCGGACCTTCGCGTCTGCGACGAGATCCATAACTGCAGACTGCGTAGCTTCAAGTTCGTCCGTGCCAGCCCGGCAGAGCGCAATCTCTCGCACGTTGTGTCCCCGGTAGATCGCGGACGCAGCCTCGATAATCGTGGGTACCGGAAAATAGCGAGAACTATTCCACTCACACACGTTGATCGGCCTGCTTCTTTGCCCCCACAGGCTCTGGGCTTCAATGACGACCCGAGGAAGCATCGAAACTGGTCCGGCGAAACCGTGATGTTCAGATCCGCGGTCGAGTGGGATCGGCATTCTGAAGTGACCGACTGCGATAGGTATGGCAGTGTGGCCGCGAGACTTCTCATGAAAATCGGTCAGGTTCAAGGCGTACTCTTGCGCCTGTTGAAGCGCTGCACGCGCTGTGCTTGAGCTGCCACCCTTGTATTCGATGACGTAGACCACGCCACCGGCGAGCAAGACACAATCGAGGCGCTGGCCAACTATCGGAAGTACGTACTCGAGTAGCAGCGTCCACACAGAGGCTTCAGGCGCGAGCCGAACCAGTTCAGCAAAGGCGGTCTGGAGCTCGGCAACCTCGGACTGCCAGGAGACCGTAGTCGAGATTGTAGTGTCGAACCCCTCCTTGGCCAATCCGCGCGTCAGCTTTCCAAGAAGCTGATCGGGATCAGCAGAGATGAACGCTGCAATAGCATCTATGTAGAGAGCTGGCATACCGCGATTCTGTCACGGATGGGCGAAAAGTGGCATCGCCTTTCCCGTTCACAACCTCTCCCCGCCTCAATCCCTCCTCATTTCCGCCACTTCCGCACCGCCCCACCTCAAAACCCACCACCTCCGTGCTACCCTCGTCGCCGTCATGGCCTCAGATGCGCAGATCGCAGCAAATCGACGCAATGCCCTCGCCAGCACCGGCCCCAGCACCCCCGAAGGCCGCGTCGCCTCCAGCGCCAACGCCACCAAACACGGACTCGCCAGCGGATTCCGCGTCCTCACCAACGAAAATCAGGAAGAATTCGATCAATTAGTCGCCGAGTATCACCGCGCTTTCGCCCCCGCCAACGTCCATGAGCGGTTCCTCGTCGAAGAGCTCGCCCAGGCCCGCTGGCGTCTCGCCCGCGCACGCCGCCTCGAAGCCACCGTCTTCACGAACCTCGCTGGCGGTCCCGATGACTCTGAATTCGACTGGAACTTTATCAACGCCCTCATCACCGGCCAGGCGCCCCCGTTTTATGCCATGCAGCGCTACATCGCCGGCGCCGAACGTACATCGTATAAAGCGCTCAAATTCCTGAACGCCCTCCGCAACGGCGGCCCCGCCCCGCCCGAACCGCGCAAAAATACCAAACGAACCCAATTTCCAATAAATACTCCGCCGCCGCAATAAAGGCGTGAAATTCCGCACCGCCGCCGTCCGGCCGCCGCCCCCGCGCCCCTGTGATACGCTGGCCCTTTATGCAACTCTGCGAAGTCTTCCTCGGCCTCGGCCAGGATTCGTTCGCGCAAATCGTGCGCTCCATCTCCATCGGAAGACTCAAGACCTACCAGCTCTACGACCGCCTCAAGACGCGCATGCACCTGCCCAAACTCAACTCCGAGGGCCTGCGCAAAGGCGTCCCGCGCTTCTGGGAACGCCTCTCCGAATCCGATGAGACCTTCGCCTCCGAGCTCGCCCAGGGCATCCTTATCTCCCACATGGACATGATCACCGCCGCCCTCGGCGTCCTCGAAATCCCCAATGAAGACGGCTTCTTCGCCAAGGACCTCGACGCCGGCAAATACCTCACCGAGGGCTGGCAGCAGCGCACACTCGACGCACTCAAGGACCGCTTCCCCGAGCCTCTCGTCGTCTTCTACATCAACCACCTCGCGTGGGAATTGCTCAAGTCCGCCGAAGTCTGGCATCCGGTCGCACTGCCTGATGGGGCGCCCGCGCCCGCGACCACGACCACATGAAGGATTTCTTCGAGGCGATCAGGGCCGGCGACGAATCGCGCGTCCGCACCCTCATCGAAGCCAACCCGTCGCTCCTCGCCGCCAAAGACAGCCAGGGACTCGGCCCGTTCACGGTCGCGCGCTACTCGCGCCAGAACGCCATCGCTGAATTCCTGCTCGCCCGCGGTGTCGAGCTCGACATCTTCGCCGCCTGTATCGCCGGCCGCCGCGATCGCGTCCGCGAACTCCTCGCCGATGACGCCACCCTGATCGCCGCCCACAGTCACGACGGCTGGACTCCGCTCCACCTCGCCGCCTTTTTCAACTTTCCCGACATCGCCGCCGATCTCCTCGCCCGCGGCGCCGACGTGCGCGCCCGCTCCATCAACCCCATGCGCAACACGCCACTGCACGCCGCCGTAGCCGGAGGTTCCACCGCCGTCGCCCGCTCGCTGCTCGAACACGGAGCGGACGCCAACGCGGGTCAGGAAGGTGGCTGGACTGCGCTCCACGCCGCCGCGCAAAGCGGCAACCTCGAAATCCTCCAACTGCTGATCGATGCCGGCGCCAACGTTCGCGCGCAAGCCGACAACCACCAGACTCCCGCCGACCTCGCCCTCACCCGTGGCCATCAGGCCGTAGTTGATATCCTCGAAAAATACGGGGCATTCGAGCCGCGGGCATGAGCGCACAGGGCACGGAGGCGTTCGACTCGAGCGGCATGGACCCGACAGCGCCGCGTCCGTTGTGCGCGGTTACAGAGAAGCCACAATGACAGATCTGGTCGACAGCACGCTCGCGCGCATCCGCCAAGCCGCCACGCTGGAAGAACTCGAAACCATCCGCGTGGACGTGCTCGGCCGCAAGGGCAAACTCGCGCAATCCGGCAAACAGCTCGCTACTCTCCCGCCCGATCGGCGCGCGGAGTTCGGCAAGTCGCTCAACGCCGCCAAACAAACGCTTGAATCCGCGTTTGAAACAAAAAAGGATCAGCTTGACAAAGCCGCCCTCGACCGCCGTCTCGAAACCGAATGGCTCGACCTGACTCTGCCCGCCCCCGGCCCGCGCCGCGGCAGCCTCCACCCGGTCACGCAGATCCAGAGCGAGATTGAGGACCTTTTCAAATCACTCAACTTCGCCGTGCTCGACGGCCCCGAAGTCGAAACCGAATATCACAACTTCGACGCGCTCAACATCCCGCGCGATCATCCCGCCCGCGACGCCCAGGACACTTTCTGGCTCACCGACGGCAATCTCCTGCGCACCCACACCTCGCCCGTACAGGTGCGCGGCATGGAGCGCCTCGGTGCACCTCTTCGCGTCATCGCTCCGGGCCGCGTCTTCCGCAATGAAGAAGTGGACGCCTCCCACGAACACACCTTCTACCAGATCGAAGGCATGATGATCGACCGTGAGGTCTCCGTCGGCCATCTCGTCTACTTCATGAAGAACATGCTCGGCGCGGTCTTTCATCGCGAAATGTCCGTGCGCCTGCGGCCCGGATTCTTCCCCTTCGTCGAGCCGGGCTTCGAACTCGATTTCGGCTGCCTCATCTGCGGCGGCTCCGGCTGTCCGGTGTGCAAACAGAGCGGCTGGGTGGAGCTGATGGGATGCGGTCTCGTGCATTCGAACGTGCTGCGCATGAGCGGCATCGACCCGGACGAATGGATGGGCTTCGCCTTCGGCCTCGGCCTCACCCGGCTCGCCATGATGCGCTATGGCATCGACGATATCCGCCTGCTGCAAAGCGGCGACCTTCGCTTTCTGAGCCAGTTCTAGATGAAATTCTCCTACCAGTGGATCAAGGAGTACGTTGACGGCCTCGCCGCCGATCCGCGCGAGCTGATGCACCTCATCACCATGAAGACCGCGGAGTGCGAGGGCCTCGAGGAAGTCGGCGCGCCCCTGCGCGAAGCGCACGCCGCGCTGGTCCTCTCTGTTGAGCCCATCGAAGGAACTCACAACGTCAAGGCGCTCGTGGAAGCCGCGGGCCAGACTCGCTGGGTCGTCTGCGGCGCCCCCAATTGCTGGGCCGGCATGCACACCGCCTGGCTTCCCGTCGGCCGCAAGGTCATTCACGAAATCGAAAGCGACGGCATGCTCGCCAGCGCCGTCGAGCTCGGCATCGCGCGCGATCACACCGGCATCGTCAAACTCGATTCATCCGAGCTCACGCTCGCGCCCGATACTGTCATCGAGGTCGACAACAAATCCCTCACCCACCGCCCCGATCTGTGGGGCCATCACGGCATGGCCCGCGAAGTCGCCGCCATCACTGGCCACCGGCTCCGCGATCCCGTCGACCTGGCGTTGCTGCCGTCGGGCGCCGCGGGCATCGGCGTCGAAATCGCCGACTACGACCTCTGCCCTCGATACTCCGCCCTCGTCGTTGACAACGTCACCGTTCAGCCCTCCCCGCTGTGGCTGCAGTACAAGCTCGAAGCCATCGGCCTGAACTCGATTAACAACATCGTTGACGTTACCAACTACGTGCTGGCCGCCATTGCGCAGCCCATGCACGCCTTCGACGCGAAGAGGCTGAGAGGCCCCACCATCTTCGTTCGCTCCGCGCGCGAGGGCGAGGAAATCGTCGCGCTCAACGACGAGCACTACAATCTCACGCCGTCGAACCTGGTCATCGCCGATGCCGGCGGACCGGTCGCCATCGCCGGCGTCATCGGCGGAATGCACAGCGCCATCGGCGAAGGCACCACGAAGATCGTTCTCGAAAGCGCGAACTTCCACGCCGCCAGCGTGCGCCGCACATCGGTCGCCCTCAAACTGCGCACCGATGCCTCTGTCCGCTTCGAGAAATCGCAGGACCCCGTCAACACTGTCCGAGGCCTCGCCATGGCCGTCGCGTTGCTGCGCGAAGTCTCACCTGGAATCCGCATCGTCGGCGGAGTGGCCGACGCCGCGCGGCCGCTATCCGCGCCTGAGCCCATCCTGCTCCCACTCGACTGGCTCGCCCGTAAGCTCGGCCGCACCGTCGAAGCGACCGAGGTCGAGAAGATCCTCACTTCACTCGGCTTCACTGTCTGGTCCGCGGGCCCCGGCGTTCTCTCCGTCGGTGTGCCCTCCTGGCGAGCCACCAAGGACGTCACCGTCAAGGACGATCTCGTCGAGGAAGTGGGCCGCATGCTTGGCTACGGTTCCATCACTCCGCGTCCCCCCATGATCGCCTGCGCCCCGCCGCCTGCCAACCCCGCGCGCGACTTCGAGCATCTCGTCCGTGAGATTCTCGCCGACGAAGGCTTCACGGAAGTCTACAACTACTCCTTCGTCACCGAAGACGAGGTCCGCCGCCTCGGTCTGGACCCGGCCGCACACGTCCGCGTCGCCAACCCCATCGCTGCCGATCAGCAGTTGCTTCGCTCGACGCTGCTGCCGGGCATCCTTCGCAACATCGAAACCAACAGCCGCAATTTCGCCTCGTTCCGCTTCTTCGAAATTGGCACGGAGATTCACAAAAGTGTAGCCAGTCTTCCCGATGAGAAGCCTCGCGTCGCGTCGGTGGTCTACTCACGCGAAGGCGACGGCGCGGCGAATCTGTTCGAGCTGAAACGCGTGGCCGAATGCCTCATGCGCGGCTGCGTCGTCGAACCCGCTCCCGCACGTTCGTTCGAACATCCCCAGCGTGCATCCAACGTCACCTGGCGCGGCGAGACGGTCGCGCGCCTCTTCGAACTGCATCCCTCGCTCGTCGCGACAGGCCGCGCTGCGGTTCTCGATGCCGATCTTGAGCACATGCGCGAACTCTCCGCCGCTCCGTCGACCTATGAGCCGCTGCGCCGCTTTCCGGTCAGCTCCTTCGATCTTTCCGTCGTTGCCGCTGCTCGCTCGCTCGCGCTCGTCATCCAGAATCACCTTGTCGAACTCGCGGGTCCCGCGCTCGTGTCCATCGAGTTCGTGCGCGACTACATGCTCACGCCCGGGCAGCGCAGCGTCTCTTTCCGCATCGCCGTCGGCGCGCCCGACAAAACGCTCTCATCGGAAGAAGCCGGGGCCATTCGTCAGCGCATCATCGACGGCATGAACTCGCGCGGCTACGAACTCCGCCTGTAATCGTCCCCACGAATCCCGATCGCGTCAGCCCATTTTCTGCACGCCCATGCGGAATTCACCGTATTGACCAAAACCTGGTAAGCGGTTATCGTGAGGTCGAAAGCAGACTTATTCGTGATCGCCTGTCTTCGTGCTTGTCTGCCCACCATGGTGCTCGTCCTCTCCGCGCAGAACCCAGCGACCACGGTCGCTGTTGACGCAAACGCGAACCGCCATGCGATCAACCCGAACATCTATGGGGTCGCCTACGCCAGTTCGGCCGACATGCAGGCGCTGAACGCGCCGTTGAATCGCTGGGGCGGCAACTCGACGACTCGCTATAACTGGCAGATCGACGCGCATTCCGCCGCCGCCGACTGGTACTTCGAAACCTACTCCGACGGCTCGGGCACTCCCAGCGGATCGGCTGACGCCTACGTGGCCACCACCCGATCAGCCGGCAACGGCGCCGAGCCGCTCTTCACCATCCCGATGATCGACTACATCGCCAATCTCGGCCCGAACCGCAGTACACTGGAAGGATTCTCGGTAAAGAAATACGGCGAGCAAACCGCCACCGATCCGTACAACTCCGACGCAGGCAACGGCGTGAGCCACGCCACAGGCAAGGACATTACCGGCAACAATCCGCTGGACACTGGCGTCGCCAACAGCGCTTCAATCGAACAGGCGTGGATTAACCACTTCGTCGCCACCTTCGGCAACGCTTCAACGGCCACCGGCATCAAGTACTACATCCTCGACAACGAGCCCTCGCTCTGGTATTCCACGCATCGCGACGTTCATCCGAACCCCGCGAATTACGCTGAAATGTACAGCAAAATCGTTGCCTACGCCGGCGCGATTCGCGCCGCGGATCCCCATGCGAAGATCGTCGGTCCGGAAGAGTGGAGCTGGTGGGCCATGTACTTCAGCGGCTACGATCAGGCGAACGGAAACGGCGCAGGGTCCGACTACGCCACCCACGGCAACACGTATTACTATCCATGGCTTCTACAGCAGCTCAACGCGTACAAGCAGAAGAACGGAACGTCGCTTCTCGACATACTCACCGTCCACTGCTACAACGCTATCCCCGACGGTGGTGACGACTCGCTGAGCGGACAGCAAACCCGCAATCGCGAGACGCGAATCCTCTGGGACCCCACCTTTCAGGACCCCTCATGGTATGGCGACATCGGCATCAACGGACGAGTACTGAATTGGATTCCCACCCTGAAGGCGATGGTCAGCCAGTATTATCCCGGCCTGCAGATCGGCTGCACGGAATACAACTGGGGCGACGAAGCGAACCTGAATGGCGCCACCACCCAGGCCGACGTGCTCGGCATCTACGGCCGCGACGGATTCGATCTGGCGACCCGCTGGACGGTGCCGGCGAATCCTTCTCCCACTTATCTGTCGATGGAAATGTACCGCAACTACGACGGCAGCCGCTCCAATTTCGGGGACACCAGCGTGTCCGATTCGGTTGCGAATCCGGATAACCTCTCGTCGTTCGCCGCGCTGCGCTCATCGGATGGCGCACTCACCGTGATGGTGATCAACAAGCAGCAGGGCAGCACTCCGGTCACCATCAGCCTGGCCAACTTCACGGCCGCCGCGCAGGCCCAGCAATGGCAGATTTCATCGGCCTCGCAAACGGCCATCGCGCAACTGGCCAACGTTGCGGTGTCCGGCAACGCCATCGGCACAACCGTTCCTTCGCAGAGCATCACGCTGTTCGTGATACCGGCCGCGGTGGCAGGGAACAATCGCAGCTTCGTCTCCGCGCAGGGCAGCGACGCGAACAACTGCAGCGCCAATCTTCCCTGCGCCTCGCTCTCCGCCGCGCTCGCGGATACCAGCCCCGGAGGAGAGGTTGTCATCCTGAATACCGGCGGCTACCAGCCGGCCGCAATCACACAGCCCGTGACCATCACGGCGACTGGCATCGACGCTTCCATCGCTGCGCCGTCCGGCAACGCGCTGACGATTAATACCAGCGGCAACGTGACCATCACCGGCCTGAGCCTGCACGGAGAAGGCACGGGCAACGACGGTGTGCTGGTCCAGAACGTCGGCGCTCTGCGACTCTACAACGTCACGGCGGAGGGCTTCACCAACGATGGCGTCGAGTTCGACGCTGCGGGCGACCTAAGCATTTACAACTCGCGTCTCACGGACAACCAATATGGGCTGGCGATGTCGAACGCCGCGGCGCGGGCGTTTGTCCACAACGTCGCCTTTGACCATAATTCGGTAGCTGGCGTGTCCGCGCCCAACGGAGTGGCCGCGATCTCGGATTCTGCGGCGCATTTCAACGGCGCCGGTTTCCAATCTGCCGGCGGCACTCTGGTGCTTGCCTCCAACCGCGCCGTCCTGAATCAGGCCGCCCTCAGCGCCACGGGAGCCGGCGCCGCCATGCAGTTCTCCAGTTGCGCGATCGGGCAGAACACCCTTTATGCGTATTTGGCGGCTTCGGGCGCGAGTGTTTCAGGGAGCAGCCCGGGCACCAGCGTGGTGACGGGCGCGAAGAGCGGAACCCTTTCGACCCCGGCCACGCTGCGTTAGAGAACTTTCTTCAGCGCCGCTTCCATGCCCGCCGGCTCGAAACCGAACGGCCCCGGCATGCTCTTGTACGCGACGCGGCCCGCGCGGTCGATCACGTACAGCCGATCGGGCCAGCCCGTGTACGCCAGCTCAGTTGTGTTCTGGAAACTGTCGATCAACGCCGGGATGCGGATGTTCAGCTTGCGCACGCATGAATCGGCCACCACTGTGCGTTCGCCATAGCTCAGAGGCGAATTAAACACCACGCCCTGGCGAATGTTCGAGGGCATCTGCCAGCGGTCGGCCGCGTGCGCTTCGACGATGTAGACGACGTAGAACTCGGCGCGGTCCTTATACTGGTCGTACAGATTGTTGAGCGCGGGAACCTCCCGGCGAAATGGCGGTCAGGTGTAGCTCCCGAAGATCAGCACCACCGGCCGGCTGCCGTGGAACGACGCCAGCTCGACCTCCGATTTCCCGTCGCGCGTCTTCAGCAGGAAGTCCGGCGCCGCATCGCCCGGATGCAGCGTGCCGCCGCGCGCGCTGTTCCACATGGTCTCGAACGGACCGGCCATCATCAGGATCATCGGCAGCTTCGCCATGAAAGCCGTGAACTTCTCCGGCGGCTGGCACATCTCGTAGTAGAGAAGCCCAATGAAACCGAGCCACAACGCGAAAAGGACGAGACACACTTTGCCAATGATCCGCAGCGCCCGCATGTTTCGTTCAGGGTACCCGACGGAACAACGCCGCGCAATAGTGATTTTCGGCTAGCCGCCCCGCAACGTTGTAATTCTCTCGCGAATCTTTGCGGCGTCGCCGTAATCCGGATGAAGTTGCAGGAATTGTTCAAGCAGGCTGGCCGCCGCGCCTCGCCGGTTCGTGCGCACGTAGACATCGGCGAGAATCAGTTGCGGATTCGTGAAATGCCGAGGGTCCAGCCCGATGGCCTCTCGTAATTCGGATTCAGCGGCGTCGAGTTTGTTCAGCGCCGCGCAGGCCATGCCGAGCTGCGAATGCGCCAGCGCGTCGTTCGGCTGCTTCGAGACCGCCAGGGTGTTGTAGCTCCAGGCTTCCTCATATCGCCCCAGATTCAGCAGAACTCCGCCCAGATTCACCAGCGGAGCATACTCATCGGGATTCGCCGCCAGCCCTTTGCGGAAGTACTGCTCGGCTTGCGTGTACTGCTGCGCGTGATAGGCGATGGTGCCGAGGCTGTTCCACGCCACCGCGAACCGCGGCGCAATCTCCGTCGCCCGCTGCAGGTGAGCGATCGCGCCATCCACATCGCGCTTCGAGAGCCGTTGCTCCGATTTCGCGTACTCCTTCCACGCGCCCGCCGGAATCGATAGCTCGCTCGCCGAAACGAGGTCGCGACGGTCGTTCAGCACCTTCGCCCCGTCGATGCGAACCCGGACGTTGATCCGGCCCTTCTCGTCCGCCGACCCCGGTCCCACATCGATGGTCTCGTGCCACTCGCCGTGAGCGGCTGTAATGACGGTCAGCGTATAGGAGCCCGGCAGGATCCCGCCGAAATGAAAACGGCCGCCCGGATCGCTCAGCGTCGACGAGGAGAATACCGAGGTCGCACCATATAGCCACACCACCGCCGTTCCGGCCGGTTGGACGCTCCCATTCACCGCGAACGGGCTGGTCGCCGCCGGCGCGAACAGCAGCGTTGCCCACGCAAGGGCAATCAGCTCGCCGGCGCCCATTCCTCGCCCACCTTCCGTTCGGGCGTTACGGCGATCCCATCCGGAATCCACGAACAAAACGTCTGCCCCACGTTTCTGCAGGCCGCGGCGTTCGCCCGCACCTGGGCGGTGAGTGGATCGAGCTCTTCCTTCTTCCGCGCCGCCACCACGGCCATGTCGTGATCCGCCTCGCTCACCCGCACCAGGTAAATGAGGCGCACATAGCGAGCCTCGCGCGGCAACTGGAACAGCAGAACCCGAGGCCGATCCTCCGCGGTCACCGTATCCTTCTTATCCACCTGCCTGTGCACCTCGGCTGAGGTGAAGGTCACGCGGCTGCCCACCGTGTAGTAAGCCACCTCATAACCCAGAAAGTCGGAGCCCACCGCTACGCTGAGCGTAGCCGCGTCGGGGCCGCTCGCCGACGGCTCTGCCCTGACCCGATACCCGCCGGATTTCAGCATGGGTGTCACCACCCGCAGTCGCCAACCATCTTGTAAATCAATAAAATAACGCGGTCCGCCCACGGCTGCGGCAGCCGGTACCGGTACCCGTCGCGCCGTACAGCCACCGAGCAGCAGGAGCAGCCCGAAAGCCGCCAGACACGCCATCCGATCGCTCACGCCCCGATTTTACCCCCTTCCCGCCTGTTGAAAACTGTGAGCTAATAGTAGAACATGAGCGATGAAGTCGATCGGCCGTTTGAGTCTATCGAGAGCACGCTGGAATTTATAACGCTCCTGGAAGAGGAAATCGCGGGTGCATCCGCCGAGCTGCATGAACTGCTCGACGGAGCGAGTCACCGGCGGCAGGCGGAAGCGCTCAACCTGGCTCTCTACAAGATGCATCAGCTTTCATTCCATACGCAGAGGAGCCGGCGAATTCTGAACGACCTCCGTCTGATCCGCAGCGTGCTGGTGGGCGACGGCATGCGCGAAATGGTTAACGCGAACGGAGCGTAGCCGCGAGCGTTCGCGCGAAGTCGCCGCGACGCTCCACTTTCACGGACTCGAGTTCCAGCCACGAGGCAAGCGAGCGCAGTTCCGCGGTCAGCGCCTGTGCGGCGGCCCGCGCATCTGTGTCCACCTCCTTCCACGCGCCGAGCACGAGGAGCCGGCGTCCTTCACGATCGTTCCTGAGATCGACGCGCGCCACCATGCGATCGCCCATCAGGAACGGCAGCACGTAGCATCCCCAGCGCCGCTTGTCCGCCGGCACGAAGATCTCGAAGCGATGGTCGAACCCGAACAGCCGTAACAGCCGCGGGCGGAACCAGACCACCGGATCGAACGGCGAAAGAAGAGCGGCAATGTCGGTGCGGCGAAGGGGCTTGGCATCGCGATGCAGCCAGGCCGGTTCGCGCCAGCCCTCCACGCGCACCTGGCGCAACTCGCCGGCTTCCGCCAGATCGGCAATCGGCTGACGAGCATCGCGGACAGGCATGCGAAAGTAGTCGGCGAGATCAGCCGCCGTTCCAATGCCGTGCGCGCCGGCGGCAATGCGAATCAGCTCCCGACGCGCGTCAGCCGGTTCCATCCTGCGCGCGAGGTGCTCGGCGGCGACCACCCGCTCGGCCAGATCATAGAGCCGCGCGAAATTGCCGCGCCTGTCGGCGATGGCCAGTAGTCCACGCCCAAAATGCGCTTCGAGAACGGCGCGCGGCACCGATTTGGACCACGACCACTGCAGGGATCCCGAAAGCTCCGGCGGGTGGTCCAGCGTTTCGGCTCCCAGCGGTCCGCGAGCGCGCACCTCTTCCAGCACCCACGCGACATACTCGGGATGCCGCTCCATGGTCTTCTCGAAGCCCCACGGACGCACGCGATGGGTCTCCATGCGATGACGCAGCAGCGGCCACGTCTCCATCGGAATAATGGATGCTTCGTGCGCCCACTGCTCGGTGAACTCGCGGCGCTTGTAGATGAGATCATCAAGCAGCCGGCGATCGTACGGGCCGAGCCGCGAGAACAATACCTGGTAGTGCGCGGGAACGAGGACATTCACGCAGTCGATCTGGATGAGGCCGAGCCGGCGGATGACCGCGCCAAGATCGCGAGTGCCCGGGCGCGCGGGCCGGGGTTTCTCAAATCCCTGCGCGGCGAGCGCGATTCGCCGGGCCTCGGACAGAGAGAGATGGTCCGCGGCCATCAATAGAACCGGATGATCCACTCGGCCACAAGCGCCGGCTTCTCGCTGCCTTCCAGCTCCATGGTCAACAGCCAGACGATCTCGTTTTCGCCGACGCTTTGCGGTGTCATATGCGCACGCACGCGCGAACCGGCGGGCACCGGCGCAGGAAAGCGAACGCGATTGAGTCCGTAGTTTACGCGCATGCGAAACGCGCCGCGAACGTCCACGGTCTGACGGGAGAGATGGCTCAGCAGCGAAAGCGTCAGGAAGCCATGCGCCACCGTTCCGCCATAGCGCGATTCCCGCCTGGCGCGCTCCACGTCAACGTGAATCCACTGATCGTCGCCGCTCACTTCGGCGAATTTGTCGATCATCTCCTGGGTAATCGCGACCCAGTCGCTGACGGCCACTTCCTGGCCAATCAGCGGGGGCATCTCTTCCAGGCTTAAGACGCGCGGCTCGCTCATCGCTTGTAGCCGATGCGCCGCAGGAACTCGCGCCGGGCGCGCGCCGCGTCTTCCGATTCCACTCCTTTCGGCGGGCTGCCGTCCACCACACCCAGAACGCCGCGGCCCTGTTCTGTTTCGGCGACAATCACCTCTACCGGATTCGCCGTTGCACAGAAGATGCTGCAGACTTCAGGCACCTGCTGGATGGCGTTGGTCAGGTTGATGGGGAAGCCCTCGCGCAGCGCGATGACGAAGATGTGGCCGGCGGCGATGGCCGTTGCGTTCCGCGTGGCAATGCCCTGCAGGTCGGCGTCGTTGCCCTCGATGCGGGTCAGGCATGGCCCGGAAGCTTCGTTGAAGGCGATGCCGAATTTCATGTGCGGAACGGTATTCACAATGGCTTCGTAGAGATCTTCCACCGACTTGATGAAGTGCGTCTGGCCGACGATGATGTTGCCGTTGTCCGGAATCTCGAGTCGGACCGCTTTCAGTTCCATGTTTCTGATGATATAGCGCTCAAACACGGCCGGTGAGCAGGCGCGAAGCCCAGTCCGGACGGCCGTTCGCGGCGGCGCAGCGGGATGCGGCCTGGAAGTCGTAAGGCACGGCGATGAGCTCCACAAGCCAGCCTTGTTCGCCACGCGTCACCACGGCGTAGCGTGCGTGCGGGCTGCCCGATTCCATCCCGTGCGGAAAAGGCTCATCGCTTCGATACGCCTGCAGGCCGACGCTGCCCGGATTGACGATGATGCGGCCCGCGTCGCGCCAGAGAATCCGCGGCAGGTGCGAATGGCCGCAGGCAATCAGATCATCCGTCCGGGCGAGCAGGGCCAGGCGCAGGCTGGGAGTGTCGCGCACCTGAACGCCGGTGGCCAAAACTTCCTCCATCAGATAGTTGTTGTCCGAATCCGGCGTGCCGTGGCACAGCAGGATGCCGCCGGAAGGCTGGCGCGTCTTCGGCAAAGCGGCGATCCATTGGAAGTGCTCGGGGCGCAGTTGTTGCCGCGTGAAGCGGACGTTGAGGGTGGCGTTCAATGGCTCGATCAGAATACGGTCCTCGTTGCCCATGAGACTGGGGATGCCGCGCGCGATGAGGCGGTCGGCGGTCTCGGCGGGCGCAAGCGGACTGCACAATGAATCGCCCAGATCGAAAATCGTCTCGACGCCACGACGATCGAGATCGGCCAGAACGGCGTCCAGTGCCCAGATGTTGCCGTGTATGTCGGCGATGAGAGCGAACTTGGTCAAGCCTCTATAATAAAACCGCGATGGATCGCGAACTCCTCGAACACGTCGAGCGGTTGCCGCATGGGCGTGCGACCTGGAAGCAGCTTCTGCGGGAGTTGGGCTCGAAGGGTCACGGCAAGGAGGAGATCACCCACGCGCTGGAGCGGCTCACCGAAAGCGGCGAACTGGTGGAGCTGCGCTCGGGCCACTACGTTTCCACGCGCATCAGCCGCCAATACTCCACGGGCCGGCTGAACATGCATCGCGACGGCTATGGCTTCGTGATCTCCGATCAGCCGATCGCCGGTATTCGCGGCGACATCTTCATTCCCCCGGTATCGGCGCAGAAGGCCATGCATGGCGATCGGGTGCTGGTGCGCATCGGGCGCATCGAGAACGACGGCCGTGCCGACGGCGAGATCGTGCGCATCCTGCGACGCGCGCATGCGGAGGTGGTGGGGGAGTTTCGAGTGAAACGCACCGGCTGCTTCGTGATTCCCCACGACGACCGCATTCATCAGTGGATCGAGATTCCCGAAGGGCTGGAGATTCCGCGGGACACGGCGGGTCAGGATCGAGTTGGCGTCGCCGCGGCCCAGC
>Ga0209415_10010400_pt1 | contig 15834 bp, 11 predicted proteins | sample PeaSoiSIISIP2007_FD_187696 | JGI IMG/M metagenome (GOLD analysis project Ga0209415, IMG submission 187696) | Peat soil microbial communities from Weissenstadt, Germany - SII-SIP-2007 (SPAdes) (version 2) | ecosystem: Environmental > Terrestrial > Soil > Wetlands > Peat | place: Germany...
TTCGCTGCACTCATACCGCGCAGCGTATCAGCTTCAGTCCGCCACCACTACCCTGTGCCCGCGTAGCCGCTTACTTTTCACCTCCTATTCGGGTATTCGTCGTGGTAGCGCACCCAGTCCTGCGCCATCTCCGGATTCTCGTCGCGGCCCTTTGCGGTCAGATCGAGAAGGTTGTAGGTCGTGTTGATGAGGTCGATCCCGCGCGCAAAGGTCGAATACGTGTGAAACACCGCGCCGCCCTTGTCCTTGTAAAACGCGCTGATGCCCTCGCGGTCCTCCATGGGCATGTCGGATTTCGCGTAATTGTAGAAGACGTTTCCGGTCCGGACGTCCTCGGGCGTGAACGACGCCCGGTAGTCATAGTTGAAGCCGTTCTTGCCCGATGACACCCACTTGAAATTCCAGCCCATCCTCCGCCTGAAACGGACCAACTTCCCGCGCGGGGCGCGCGAGATCACGACGAGCGTCGTGTCCCGGTGCGGCAGGTGAATGCGGGCGCCCTCGAAATGGTCCGCCCAGAAGGAGCAGTGGGGACATCCCTCGGCGTCATCCGGGCTGAACATGAAATGATAGACAATGAGCTGGCTCTTGCCGGCGAACAGCTCCGCAAGGGACTCCCTTCCATCGGAGCCGTCGAAAATGTAGTCCTTCTCAACCCTCGTCCAGGGCAGGTCGCGGCGTTTGCGTTTCAGCTGGTCGTGCAGCCGTGTAAGTTTCTTTTCTTCGACAAGCAGCGCCTTGCGGGCGGCGAGCCATTCCTTCGGCGATACGACTTTGTGCTCCAACGTACCTGATCGGCTTCGAAGCTTGGCCTTGGCGATTGATTTCTTCATTTGGTTATTGGGTTTCGGTCGTTTCCCGGGCGAGTGGCGGTCAAGAAAGTCCGCTAGGTGGTCGATGCAGTTGGTCCATCCTTGCCGGTGCTCCTTGGTCTGGTCGGGCGGCAATTCGTGCGTCAGGACAAACTCCGTGGCCGATCCTCGCGCCAGGAGCTCGATCGTGACCCGGCTTTCGACCGCGCGCCCCTCCAGGGACCATGTAAACACCAATCGACTCGGCGGGGTGATCTCGAGATAGGTCCCATGGGGATCACATTCCTGTTTGCCGTCAGACATCTTGATCGCGTATCTTCCCCCAGGGCGGAGATCGTTGGAGACCTTGGCATGGCCGGTCTTCATGCCGAAGAACCATTGCACCATCTTCTCCGGGTCGGTTAGCGCGGAAAACACGCGGCCGCGCGGGTGCCTGATCAATCGGCGGATGACGAGAACATGCTTCCGGGCGCTCATTATCCCGTTTGTACGACTCTCACTTCCCTGTCCAGCAACTCCACCAATCGGTCGATGCGCAGCCCCCGCTCCAGCTGAAGGCGCCGCGGCAGCTTGCGCCGGGCGGGGTCTGCCAAGGCACGGTGTCTAGGCGGCCGACATTTCGATTAACCATATTGTTAACTGTTCAATTGGCCACCAGCCTGTCAATGACGAATTGGCATTGAACACGGTCGGCAAGGCGCGGGTTTGCCTAGGGGCTAGGGAAAAGTCCTGCACGCGGCGTCATGGACATGACCTCGAGGAGCGAAACAATGATTTGCGGGTTCAAGGGTCATTCGGCGCGCCTCGGCAGCGATCATGCAGAATGCGCGCATGCACGGGCTTTCGGGTTGGCGTGGGAAAGCTCCGCCCCATTGAATGCGGGCCTCGCCCTTGCTCCCCGCCTTTCTGTCATCCTTCTTCTTTGCCCTTAACGCAACCTGCGCCAACCACAGCATTCGCATGCTGGGCACGCTGCGGGCCAATCTGGGCCGACTCGTAATCGGAACTCTCGTTCTCGGGCTTTTCGCCCACACGATGGGAGGGGGCTTCACCAGCGCGGGAACTGCTTGGTTTTTCCTTAGCGGAGCCATTGGTCTTGGGGTCGGCGACCTGGGTGCGTACGCCGCTCTGCCACTTCTTGGCTCCCGCCTCACCGTTCTCATGGTCCAGTGCCTCGCGGCCCCGCTTGCGGCGCTCGGCGAATGGTGGTGGCTCGGAACGCGGCTTTCGACCGCGCAGGTCCTCTGCGGCGGACTCATCCTTCTCGGAGTGGCCGTGGCGATCACACCGAGCCGCTCGAATCCGCCGCACGTCCGCGTGAGGCCGATAGGGTTTCTCTTCGGCTTCGTCGGGGCCTGCGGCCAGGGCCTCGGCGCCGCCCTTCTAAGCCGCAAGGCGGTGATGGTCGCGGCCGCGGCGGGTGAATCGGTCTCAAACGTGACTTTTGGACTGACGGCCGCTTACGAACGGCTCCTGGCCGGGCTCTTCTTCACGCTCGGCTGGTTCTGGATCTTGCGGCTTCTTCGCCGTCTGCCGAAGGCGGCGCGTTCCGCCTCGCTTAAGGCTCGCGCCCCGTGGTTGTGGACGCTCGCAAACGGGCTTGCCGGCCCCGTAGCCGGTGTGGGCTGCTACCAATGGGCGCTTGCAACGACGCCAAGCGGCGTCGTTCTTCCCATAGTGGCGACGACGCCGCTTGTTTCGATCCCGATCGCGTTCTGGCTTGAGGGCGATCGACCCTCCCGCCGTTCGATATTCGGTGGCGTGATCGCCGTCGCCGGATGCATAGTGCTTTCGCTGGTTACCGATCGCTGATCCCTGACCGACGACGGCCTCAGGTGTCGTATCTGCAGGAGACCGTGCACCCTCGATGTCACGGCGCCCATACAAGAGAGCAATTCCTCCAGATCAGTTGACTTTGAAGCGCGAGTGCGCCCCATCGGCCATATTCTGGTGGCCATGCCCCGACCCGATCATTAGCATAAGGCAAGCCTATGAAGACCCCGGTTCGAATGCTGATCGTCAACGCATTGACAGCAGTGGCTGTCTTTGCGGACCCGGTTTCCAAGCCGCCGCAGCTAATCGAGCAAACAACGCCGGACTATTCAGACGCCCTGCGGAATGCCGGAATCAGCGGTCAGGTTGTCGTGCAGTTTGGCGTCGATGCCACGGGGGCCGTGCAGAATGTCACGGTCTTCAAGTCCGACCATTCCGAGCTCGATGCTCCGGCGGTCGAGGCGGTGAAGAAATGGAGATTCAAGCCGGCAACGAAGGACGGCCAGCCGATCGCCACACCGACCATGAGGGTGCCGATAAGCTTCAACATTCCGCCGAGTGCGTTTCAGGGGCCAAGCAGCATCGACGCGGCGCTCAAGCTGGCGGAGCACGAACACAAGATTGTCTTCATCGACTTTTACACGACTTGGTGCGAGCCGTGCAAGAGGCTGGACAGGGAAACGTGGCAGGACGCTTCTGTCATCGCATTGCTCAAAGAGAAGGCCATTGGGATCAAGGTCGACGCCGAGAAGAATGCGGCACTCGCGCACCTTTACAACGTCAACGCCTACCCGACCCTTGCGCTGATAAGGCCCGACGGCACTTTGATCGAAAGCCTGGTGGGCTACAGGGATGCTCTGACTTTCTCCGGCGAGTTTACAGCCGCGCTGGAGGGCAGGACAAAGCTTGTGCTGGCCAAGGAGGCGGTGGACAGGGCCGGCGCCGACCCCGAGCTTCGGGCTAAGGCCCGCTACGACCTGGGCCGGGAGCTGGCAAATGAGGGAAGGGCCGCCGAGGCCCTGACCGAATACCTGTGGTGCTTCGACGTCGGGATGAAGATGCCGTCCTCATATGCTGGTGTTCGCGGAAGCTATCTCCTCCAGGACATCGCAAACCTGGGCGCCCAATATCCGCCCGCCCTTGACGCCCTCAAGGCTCGCCGGGACGACGACGAAAAGAGGCTTTCGGGCGACCGCAATGCAGCCGTGGATTTTGGCAGCATCAACCACTGTCTTGGCGCCGACAATGCAACGCTGACTGCTTTCGACAGGCTCGCGGGAAACGACCAGGCGCAGGGGGCGCTCGGGTATTGGCTGTTCGACAAGTTCATCGATGCAAAACGCTATCGCGACGCCGCAGCCGCCGTCCCGGCCGCAAGCTTCAGGGCGCAATTCGACGCGATGCGGGCTGGTTCGTTCCAAGTCGCCCCAATGCACGATTACCTGGTTAATGCTGCGGCGAAAGAATTGGAGGCCCTTGCCGGCGCAGGGAAGCTGGATGATGCGAGTGCCCTATTGGGGGCCTTGCTCGAATTCGACCATTCGGAAGCGACAGTCGGCATGGTGCACCGACACCTCGAACGCGCAGGTCATGCGGATCTGGTGCCGAGCCAGCCTGTGGGCCCGACTGCGGCACCCGTCGCTCCCCAAGGAGCAAAGGAGCCACGCCAGACATTGTAGGGAATTGCTGGCAACTGCTCGCAGGGCTCCCGGCAACCCCATTTGCCGGGGCCGGATTGCCAGAGGGACCGAGGCGGCGCCGGGCAATTGGCTCAACTGGGAACCATATTCGAGCCGCCCTTCACCGCCCCTTGCCGATGACGGCTTGTCGATCGTCAATACGCGGTTCACATTGTCCCAACAATGAAGACACCCCCTTCAACCATCTCCGTGTCCCGCCGCAGGTTCCTCGCCCAGATGTCCGCTGCAGCGGCGCTGCTATTGGCGCCGCGCCGCAGCCGCGCCGTCAATCCATCGCCGAAGCCACGAAAGCTGGGCGTCGCGCTCGTGGGCCTCGGCGGATACTCGACCTACGAGCTCGGACCGGCGCTTCGTTTAACCGAGCACTGCCGGCTCGCGGGCGTCGTCACAGGCAGCCGGAAGAAGGGGAGAAAATGGGCGCGCGACTACGCCTTTCCGGAAGAGAACATCTTCGACTATGAGACGATGGGGCGGCTGGCCGGCAATCCCGACATCGACTTCGTCTATGTCGTGACGCCGAACAGCCTGCATGCCGAGCACTGCATCGCCGCGGCGAAGGCCGGCAAACATGTCATCTGCGAAAAACCCATGGCCACCTCGGTGGCCGATTGCGACTCCATCATCGCGGCGTGCCGCAAGGCCGCCGTGCGTCTGACGGTCGGCTACCGGCTGCACTACGAGCCGCATCACGCCGAGCTTGCCCGGCTGGCACGCGAAAAGGTGTTCGGCCCATTCATGCGGATGAAGGGGGCCAACGGCTTCGACATGGATTCGTCGGCAACCGCCAGGACCTTTTGGCGCCTGGACAAGAAGCTTGCCGGCGGGGGTCCGTTGATGGACATGGGGGTTTACGTCGTCCAGGCCGCCTGCATGGCCAAGGTCGAGGCGGCGCCGGTGGCCGTGACCGCAAGATTCGGCCCGGTGACACGGCCCGAGGTCTTCTCTGAGGTCGAGGAATCGATTGAATGGACGATGGAATTCGCCGACCGGGCGGTGGCCAATTGCCGGACAACGTATACCGAGCAAGTGAGCAACTTCCGCGCGGAGGCGGATCACGGCTGGGCGCAACTCGAGGATCCTGCATTTTACTATGATGAACCGCTGCTGACGACATCCCAGGGTCCGGTGAAACTCCCCAGGGTGAACCACCAGGTGGCGCAGCTGGACGGCATGGCCATGGAATTACTTGAAGGGAGGCCGTCCCTCGCTCCGGGCGAAATGGGCCGCCGCGACGTCGCGATCGTCGAGGCGATCTACGCGGCGGCGGCGGGCGGCCGGCGCGTCGAGGTTAGCGCCTAGTCAAGCACGTGCCCTGAGATCCGCCGGCCGAAGCGTCACCAATACGCTCGATAGGGTGCAGGGTGGCCGGCGAGGAGCGCCTTGACGGGAGCGCACGACCGCGCTCCAGATCTCCGCCGGCCGGGCACCGGCGAGAGGCTGAGCCGTGCTCCCAGATGGGCCGTTTTGGGACCACCCGGGATCCGCACCGAAAACCATAGACGCCTTGACGCTCTACACATAGTAAGTGTAGACGTTCTAGGCATCATATGGGCGCAGAAAGATCCGACCTTCTTCAAGGGACCCTGGACATGCTGATCCTCAAGGTAGTCGCCATGGGGCCGATCCACGGGTATGCCATCTCAAAGCGGATCCAGCGGATATCCAAGCACGCGCTGCGCGTCCAGCAAGGTTCCCTTTATCCTGCCCTGCACAGGCTGGAGGAGCGCAAATGGCTGCGCTCGGAATGGCGTGAGGCCGAAAGCGGCCGGGTGGCCAAGTTCTATGAACTTACGGCTGCTGGCCGGAGGCAGCTCTCGGCGGAGGAAATGGACTGGGAGCGCCTGTCCGCGGCAATCGGGCTGGTCATGCGCGCCTCTCAATCGTAGGTCGGCCATGAGCGGGCTCCCGGCCTTATTCCGCAGGAAAGCGCGCGAGCAACACCTCGATTCGGAATTGCGCTTTCATCTAGAGCAGCAGTCAAGGGACAATATCGCAGCAGGCATGGATCCGGAGGAAGCCCGGCGCAAGGCCGCGATCGAGTTCGGCGGCCTGGAGCAGATCAAGGAACAGTGCCGCGACATGCGAAGCGGCCAGTGGCTGGAGACAACGCTGCGGGATTTGCGGTTCGGCATCAGGTCCCTGTGCAGGACCCCCGGCTTCACGATCATCGCACTAGCGACGATCGCGGTTGGGATTGGCGCGAACACGGCAATATTCAGCTTTGTCGACGCCGTCCTTATTAAACCGGTGCCCTTCCCTGAAGTGGACAGGATGGTGGCGTTGGGCGAAAGGGACCCGAAGGGAAACTATACCCCGTTTTCGACCCTCACCTACCTCGACTGGACGAAGCTGGCTTCGGTCTTTGAGAACATCGCCGCGGAGAGAAACGACGAGATTGCACTCACGGGAACCGAGGTTCCGGTGCGCCTGGTCGACGACCGCGTGTCAGCCCATTATTTCGACATATTCCGGGTGAGCCCGGCATTGGGGCGCACCTTCGTCGATGGAGAGGACCAGGCGGGGCGGGACGGAGTTGCGGTGCTTAGCAACAAGCTCTGGGCATCACAATTTGGATCCGACGCGGGCGTGGTCGGGCAGACCCTGTTGCTCGATGGGAAGCCGACCACCGTGATCGGCGTGCTGCCACCGGGCGTCATGGACCGAATCGGCCCCGAGGTCTACCGCCCGCTGGTGTTTCCACCCGAGGCCTTGTCGCGTGACGGCCATTGGCTACTGGCCTACGCGAGGCTGAAGGCCGGCGTGTCAGTCGAGCAGGCACGCGCGGAGCTGGATACGATCAGCAAACGCATAGCCAAGGACAATCCCAAGTCGAACAAGGATTGGGGTGCGATCATCGTCCCCTATGCGGCGACGCGCGTCTGGAAGGAGTTGAGGCAATCCCTGCACGTGCTTCAGGCAGCCGTGGGCGCGGTTCTCATGATCGCCTGCGCCAATCTCGCCAATTTGACCCTGGCCCGAGGCCTGGCCCGGGGGCGAGAGGTCGCGATCCGCGCCGCGCTGGGCGCCGGGCGCTGGAGGCTGGTTCGGCAATTCCTAACGGAAAGCCTGCTATTGTCCTCCGCCGGAGGATTCTTGGGGGTGCTCGTCGGGTACGGCGCCATGGCAGCTCTGAAGGGGACCGCGATGCCGGCCTCTTCCCTCCCCTACACGGCCGACGTGGAAATCGACGGTCGAGTCCTTCTCTTCGCTTTGGGACTGTCGGTTCTAACCGGAATTGTCGTCGGCCTGATTCCCGCACTCAAAGCATCACGGCCCGACATTGCCCACGCGACCAAGGACGGCAGCCCTGAAACCAGCACAGGTCCCGCCCAACAAGGCCTCCGCGGCGCCCTAGTCGTCACCGAGGTGGCCCTGGCCTTCATACTTTTGAGCGGCGCCGGGTTGTTCATCCGCAGCTTCCTTCAGATTCAGAAGGTCGACGTCGGCTTTGATTCCACGAATCTCGCCACGGCTTATCTCCCAATCGGCAAGAGATTCCCGTCGGGCACGGAGTTAAATCGCTATCTGCACCAGATTGTTGAGCGCATCGGTTCTATTCCCGGCGTGACCGATGTCGCGTTGGCAACGGAAATTCCAAGAGGCCGGGGATGGGGCGACTGGCGGCAAATCCAGATTTCTGGCACGAAGGCAACCGACCCGGCCCTCCGCCCGCACTGTGGCTACAAGGTGGTGACCCCGTCGTATTTCCATACCTTGGGCATGAGGCTTGTCAGGGGCCGACTGCTGAGCGACCGAGACGTCGAGGGGACCGCGCCAGCAACAGTCATCAGTGAGTCCATGGCCAAGAAATATTTCCCGGGCGAGGATCCGGTGGGGCAACATATTCTGGACCACGAGTTCATATTCCCAACGGGGATGCAGGGGCCCGAAGTCCCGTGGGAGGTGGTTGGCGTCGTCGCGGACGAAAAGAATACAGGGCTGCGCGACGAGAATTCCCCCGGAATGTATGTGTCGGACGGGCAGAGTTTCACCGCCTGGCAGTATCTTGTCGTGCGCGGTGCCATCGATCCCGCCGCCTTGGACCACTCGATGCGCATTGCGCTTCGCGAGGTCGACAGGGACCAGGTGCTGGATACCTTGGTCACGTTTGAGCAGATCAAGTCAGACTCGACGGGATCCGACCGCCACCTTTCCTGGCTGGTGGCGATTTTTGCCGGCCTGGCGCTCTTGCTTGCGGGACTGGGGCTATACGGAGTGATGTCCTGTTCAGTGGCGCAGCGCACCCGCGAGATCGGAATCCGGGCCGCGCTGGGCGCGAATTCCAAGGATATCCTCGGGCTAATTCTGCGCCGGGGAATGAGACTGACCTGCATTGGGCTAATTGTCGGCATCGGGGGAACACTCGGCCTTTCCCAATTCGTAGGCTCCATGCTGTTCAACATCGGCAAATACGACCCGGCGTCGCTCGTGGTCGTGGCGAGCCTGCTTTCCGTGGCCGCCCTCCTCGCCAGTTACCTCCCTGCCCGAAGAGCGATGACGGTGGATCCCATGGTCGCATTGAAGTGCGAATGAGCTGACATTGAGGGCGGGTTCCAGCCCCGAAAATCACCGTCCGCGGAATGTTGGCGGAGCGCTCCCACGGAGTGTTCACCAACGGGCCCATTCTTCGCCAGGATCACCTACGCTTCACGAGCGATCCTGATCATCGCCTCCACGCTGCGGTCGACGTCGGCCGTGGCGGTGGCCCAGGAGGAGACGCTTATGCGCATGGCGGTCCTCCCCTGCCAGACCGTGACGCCGCACCAGCATGTGCCCTCGGCCTGGACGGCCTCGATGACGCGCTTCGTCCGCTCGGGGCCGCCAAAGGACACGAGGACCTGGTTTAGAACCACCTCATTAAGGATCTCGAATCCGGCGGCGGAAAGCTTATCGGCAAACCGGCGGGCCTGTGCGCAGTTGCGCTCGATCATCGCGGCCACCCCCTCGCGGCCGAGCGACCGAAGTGCCGCCCAGACCTCAATGCCGCGGGCGCGGCGCGATAGCTCCGGAGTGTAGTCCGACGGGTTGCGGTACTCGCTTTGCGTCGGCAGGTACTCGGCCGTCACCGCCATGGCGGCCTGGAGCGAATCGGGGTCGCGCACGAACGCCAGCCCGCAATCATAGGGGACATTCAGCCACTTGTGGGCATCGGTCGCCCAGGAATCGGCCAATTCGATTCCGCCGGCAAGATGCGCGCGAGCGGGCGCGGCCGCGGCCCAAAGGCCGAAAGCGCCGTCCACGTGGACCCAGGCGCCGAGAGGCTGGGCGCGCCGGCAGATATCCGCGATCGGATCAAAGGCGCCGGTGTTCACGTTGCCGGCCTGGGTGCAGACGATCGTGGGGCCGGTGATGGCCGGGATTTGATCGGCGCGCATGCGGCCCATTCCATCGACAGGGACCCTTGCGACGCGGCTGCGGCCGAGGCCGAGGATGCCGAGCGACTTCGTTACGGACGGATGAACCTCCGCCCCCACGATGACCGCGATCGGCGGTGCGCCAAACAGGCCGTGGGCCTCGACGTTCCAGCCAGCCCGTTCCAGGAGCGTGTGCCGGGCGGCGGCGAGGGCGCAGAGGTTGGCGACCGTCGCACCCGTCACGAAGGCGCCCGTGCAGGCGGGTGGAAGGTTCAGGACGTCGAGCAGCCAGCGCAGGGCGACCTGCTCGATGAATGCGGAGCTTGGCGTGGCCCGGTAGAGCGCGCTGTTCTGGTCCCAGGCCCCTGCAAGCCAGTTGGCGCCGAGGGCTACCGGGAGAGAACCGCCGATCACGAAGCCGAAAAACCGCCGGCCCGCCATCGCCGTCGTCGCAGGGGATCCGATCTCGTCGAGCAGCCTCAGGGTCTCCGCCGGGTCGCTTGGACCGGCGGGCATGGGTTCATTGAGGGCCCGCAGGCCCCTCAAGGCATCGGGGGTGGGCGCGACCGGCCTAGAATCGAGGCTTTCAAGGTAGTGGATCGCGCGCTTTGAGGCCTCGTTTAGGATGTCTTTCATGGGATTGACCGAGTTCCTGTTTCGACGAATTCCGCCGGCAAAGATCAGAACGACGGCGACAAGGGTGCTCAACGACTAATGCGGCCGGAGATCTTGGCCGCGGGGATCGGCCTGCCACCGGCGACGGGCGGATGGGAACGCGAGCCCGGTTTCTTCTTCGGCAAGGAGCCCGGAATGGGCCCTAGGGCGGCAGCTTTGCGCTCAGCCGCCCAAGCGCGGCGGAGCGTGCGACCAGCGCGCCGTCGGCCAAGATCCGCAAGCCGGACCCGATGCCATAGCGGCCGCCGGTCTTGTCGTACACGATGGTCAGGCACCTGCCGTGATAGAGCACGTTGTCCAGGCAGAAGTAATCCCACGTCCCCTCGGGCAGGAGGGGATTGACCTCGACCACCTCGTCGGCGCGCGGACGCAGCCCCGCCAGTCCGCTGATGACCAGGTCGCAGAAGGTCGAGTGATTGTAGTCCTTTCCCCGCTCCACCCCGCCCTTGCCGGGATCCCAGGTGCCGTTCTTCCAGCTCTTGAGCCGGGTGCGGGCGATCCAGTCTCCGGTGTAGGGATTAAGGTCCTCGTCGATCCATGGCGTCACTTTTCCGTCGTCGTGTTTCAGGTGCTGCGACCGGGCATATATCCCCAGGATCCTGAAGTAGTCCTCCCTGCTCGCCACGTTCTGTTGGTAGCGGTTGAGCAGGTTGGCCATGGCTGTCAGCGTGATCGACGTCGAATACGGCCAGCTCGGGCCGTCCCACACGCATTCGTGGCCGCTGTAGGCAAGGGCAAACCGCGGGTGGCGCTGCTCAGCGGTCGTCGGCCCGTACGGGGCGAAGAACCCCTTCGGGTCCATCAACTGCGCCCATGCCGCCTCGTAGCCCGGGTCCGGGAGGTTCAGGTACCACGGCGTGTAGCCGATCAGCTCGCGCACGCTGGCGAGGGGCGCCCCCGCCGCCCGGGGCAAGGTCGTGAAGAATCCCGCCTCCTTGTTCCATAGTCTCCTCTGAACCAATCCCTTTATTGCGGCAGCCTTTGCCCGGTATTCGGCCGCCAGGTCCGGCCGGCGCGCAAGACCGGCAATCTGTGCGATGGCCACCGCGTCTCCGTACTGGTAGGTGTTGAGGGTGGGCCGGTAGCCGCTTCCTCCGATCGAGCCCTCCATCCCGTCCCTGTCGTCAGTCTGCCAGTAGAGTCCGTTGGGATCGCGATGCGTCCTTTCCCAGGCCGCGTAGTTGGCGACCAGGTCGGGCAGCAGGTCCCTTATCAACGCGGCGTCGCCCGTGACCAGATAGCGGTTCCAATACGAATCGGCGGCCCAGAAGCTGTAGCTGCGCGCGCTGCCGCCCCCCCGGAACCAGAAGCGCGCATAGTCGTCCAGGATCCCTCTGTCGTGCAGCCAGCGCCCCTCGTAGAAGTGAAGCGCGGCGGCGCAGTTGATCGAGTTGAACCTCCCCGCCCAGTCCACGTCGGGGAGGAACTCCGTGACGATGAATCCGTCCGGCGTCCGCTTGATGTGCTTCCGGTAGGTCCACCAGCGGAAGTAATAGATCTCCTCCAGCATCTTGTCCGGGCACTCGAACAGCGGCATGTTGGCGCGCAGGAACGCCCACGACGCGGCGTTGTCGATCGCGCCCCCGTACAGCTCCTGGTCGTCCGCGTTGAACCTGTCGAAGTAGTGCCTGAACGCGTTCGCCCCGAGAACCGCGGGCCCGGGCTGACGGGCTCTCGCGAGGGGCGCATCGGATGTTATCCCGCAGAGGGCTGCGATCCCGACCGAGAGCCCCCTGGAAAGCCCCGCGGCCATCCTCTCAGCGGGCCTGGTCATCGAAGCCGAGGTCCGCGCCCTCGTGAAGGACGAGCCCGATCTGCTCCAGGGAACCGTGCCTGCCGTTGTACCAGAGCAGCCACTTTTCGCCGTCAAAGATGGCGAACGGCTTGTAGCAGGCGTCGTGGTCCCACTTGTTCGGGCCGACCCGTACGATCGGGTTCTGCCTGTGGCGCCGCCAGCCGCCAATGCCGTCCCGCGACCACGCCTCTCCGATCTGGGCATGGTCGATGTCGCGGTACCCGATGTAGAACATCAGATAGCCTCCGCGCCACTCTTGGACCTGGCAGCCCGCGACGCGCTCCTGTTCCCACGGATTCCTCGGGTCACCCGTGAAGACCGGATTGCCCGCGTTCTTGCTCCAACGCAGGCCGTCGGGGCTGGTCGCGAAGCCGATGGCATTCGGCTCCCACTGCTCGCCGCCGGAATACCACATCTTGAACAGCCTGTCCCCCTCGTCCCAGAGCACGTGGGGGCACATGACCGCCACCTTCTCCCACGGAAGCTCCGCGGTCAGCACGGGCTTGTCGCTCATCCGCTTCCATGTGACTCCGTCCGGGCTCGTCGCGTACCCGATCGAGGAGCGCAGGCCCTTGGCCTGGCCCGTATACCACATGTGGTAGCCGTCGGCGCGCCTGAGGATGGTCGGACGGTTGACGTCGTCCTCCCATTCCGTCCCCGACGGGGAAAGCACGATCCGGGGCGGTTCGCTCCAGTGGATGCCGTCCCTGCTCTCGACAAGCGCCACGCTCCTTTTCGGGCGCCAGGAGACCCACATCCGGTACGCGCCGCCCTCGCGCAGCACGGCGATGTCAAAGCAGGTCCCGTACTTGCCGCCGAGGATGGGATTGTTCTCGTACTTGACCCAGCCCGCGGCGGTCTCCACCGCGCCAGCGACCTGAGTCGGCGGCTCCGCAGCCGATCCCGAAGCGGCGATGGCGGCGATCGCCGCCGGTACGATGGCCCGCAGAGTCATGCCTTCGTGCCCGTGAGCGCGATACCCTCGATGAAGCTGCGCTGCGCGACGAAGAAGAGCGCGATCACCGGCAGGATCACGAGCGTGCTCGCCGCCATCATGTAGTTCCATTCGATGCCGCCCGAGCCGGTCGTTTGCATCACCCGCAGGCCGAGGGCGAGGGTGAAGTCGCGCTCGTCCGTGAGGTAGATGAGCGGGCCGAGGAAGTCGTTCCAGGTGCCCATGAAGGTGAAAAGCGCCACAACCACGAGCGCCGGCCGGCACAGCGGCAGGATGATCTGCCAGAAGATCCTGAATTCGCCGCAGCCGTCGATCCGGGCCGCCTCCGAGAGGTCCCTCGGGATCGTCCGGAAGAACTGCCTCAGCAGGAAGACGTTGAACGCGCTTGAGCAGAACGAGCCCACCCACAGGGGCTTGAGCGTCCCGATCCACCCGAGCCAGCGGAACAGCCCATAGAGGGGCACCATGACGACGGGGAACGGGATCATCATCGTCGCCAGCAGGAGCCCAAAAAGCGGGTCGCGCAACCGCCATTCCAGCCGGGAGAAGCCGTACGCCACGAGCGCGCTGGAAAGCACCGTGCCGACGACGTTGAGGACGCAGAGGACAAGGGTATTGGCCAGGTAGCGCGGGAAGCGCCGCATGGCGCGGATGGCCCCGGGGAAATTCTCCCACCGCAACGCGATGCGCGAGGAGACCGACGCCGCGGGCACGACGTCCCGGTGGGCGCCCGACAGGTCGCCGATCTCGCGCCACGGCGCAGAGGCGGAGGCCGGAATGGCCTTGAGGACCTCGACCGGCACCGCCAACCCGCTCGTCGGCTGCCAGGCTCCGTCGCGAACCGAGGCCTCGGCCAGGGCCACCGGCTGCGCCGACCCTCGCTCGAGCGCCCAAAGGCTCGGCTCCGTGACCAAGCCCCCCGGGCGGACCTCCTGGAGCACGCCTCCGAGCCGCGCCTCGTAGCGGCGCGCGAGCCATTCGGGCGGCTGCGCCAGCGTCTGGTCGAGCGGCTTCAGGGCGGTGGAGAGCATCCACGCGAACGGCGTGATGAAGACGGCCGCTCCGGCGACAAGGAGCGCGTAGGTGGCAAGCCTGGCGGGAGCGCGCATGTTGCTCTAGTCGCCCTGGTAATACACCAGCCGGCGCGAGGACAGGGACGCAATCCAGGTGAGCGCGAGTATCAGCGCGCAGAGCATCCACGCCATGGCGCACGCATAGCCCATCTGACGGTAATCGAACGCGTTCTGGTAAAGGTACACCGCGTAGAACAGCACGGAACGGTCGGGCCCCTCCCCCCCCCACATGATGAAGGCGGGCACGAACACCTGAAGCCCGCCGATGATGCCGATGACCAGGTTGAAATAGATCACTGGGGAAATGGCCGGAAGGGTCACGTGGACCAGCCGGTCCCACGACGAAGCCCCGTCGATCATCGCGGCCTCCATTAGCGAGCGCGGGACGCCCTGCAGCGCCGCCAGGTAGATCACCACCGTGTTCCCGCAGCCCCAGACCGACATGAGAGCGAGCGACGGCTTGGTCCACGCCGGGTCCGCGAGCCACTGGGGGGGATGGTGGATTCCGACGACTCCGAGCGCGGTGTTGAGAAGGCCGAGGCGGCCGTTGAGGATCCACAGCCAGATCATGGCGCTCGCCACCGCCGGAACGAGCGAAGGCAGGTAGTAGATCGCGCGGAATACCCCCCGCGCGCGCACGGGCTGGTTGAGGAGCAGCGCCAGGGCCAGCGCCGAGACGAGCCCTAGCGGCAGCGCCATCAGGTTGAAAAGGAGCGTGTTGGCGACCGAGTGCCAGAACACGCCGTCCGAGGCCATGTCCCTGTAGTTGAGGAGGCCGACCCACACGGGCTTGGACAGAACGTCGTAGTCGCAGAACGAATAGTAGAGCGAGGCCCCGACCGGATAAAGGGTGAAGGCGGCGAAGCCGACCAGCCACGGGCTGACGAAAGCGAGGCCGAACCGGGTGCGCTGGCGATCACCAGCTGTCATCGTTCCTCCATTGCGCCATGCGCTCCCCGCCCACCGCGTCCCAGCGCCGCGCCACGCGGTCGAGCTTCCACTGCACCCGCTCCTGGACCTCCGCGAGCGCTGCGGCGGGGGTGTAGCCGAGGTTCTGAACACGATCGGCCGCCACCGACATCTCGGCATTGTATTCGCGCCATATCGACAGGCGCGGCAGGGCCCGGGCTCCCGGGCTCCGGGCAAGGCCGATGAACAGCCGGATGGCCGGATTGGGATGCGCCGCGAGGAATCCCTCCGACACCTGGCTCAGGGCCGTGAACTTCTGCTGGGACCGCGCCAGCTTCTCCGCCACTTCCTGGCGCTGGAGGTAGCGGATGAACTCGAACGCCTCGCGCGGGTGCCGCGCTCCCCGCGGGATCACGACGACGTCGGCCTGCGCGACGGTCATGGGCGCGCCGTCCGCCACGCCGGCGGCGGCGGGGCACGCGGCGGCGCCCCACTCCAGGCCCGGGGCGTATTTCTGGATGAAGTTCGGCCACCAAGGGCCCTGGACGACCATCGCCTCGAATCCCCCAAGGAACGGCGTCCGGCCCGACTGTTGGATGCCGAAACTCCCGCCGAAGTCGCGCAAGTTGTCCGCGCCGTAGGCCTGGGCGGTTTCCCTGATCCACTGGAACGCCGCAATGTTGCCGGCGTCGTCGGCAAGGATGCGCCGGTCGCCATCGTAGTAGCGGGCGCCGAACCAAAAGCCCCACGCCGAGACGTACATGCCCGCGTCCTGGGGCAGATGGCCG
>Ga0209415_10010401_pt1 | contig 15834 bp, 15 predicted proteins | sample PeaSoiSIISIP2007_FD_187696 | JGI IMG/M metagenome (GOLD analysis project Ga0209415, IMG submission 187696) | Peat soil microbial communities from Weissenstadt, Germany - SII-SIP-2007 (SPAdes) (version 2) | ecosystem: Environmental > Terrestrial > Soil > Wetlands > Peat | place: Germany...
AAGAGAAGCGAGTGACCCACGGGAATGGCTTGAGGCAAGAGGAACAGCTTGACCCTTACAACCCCAATCAGAGAGGGCTCTTACCTCATGGCCTTCCTGATGGCGGGGCTCGCCTGCCTCGCCGCGGCGATGATGGTGCTCACGATCGGGCGCGGCCGATCGTCACGTCCGGCCCTGACCGCCGCCCCAGCCTGAGCGCCGGGCCCGCCCGGTTATTTCGGCGCGGCCGGCTGGCGGTGGTCGCGGTCGCCGAGCATCGCGGCCAGCGTCGGCTCGATCGCCTCGGCCAGGCGCTGCTGCGCCTGCGCGGTCGGGTGCAGCGGCGGGCCGGGCGGGGTCAGCAGCGGGTCGAAGAACATCGAACGGTCGAGCATCCCGTTGCGCATGAATAGCGGTGTCGGGTCGAAGAACGTGACGGCTTCGGCGCCGTTGCGGGATGCCGCGTAGCGGCTGGCCAGCGCCTGGTTGATCTCGATCGTGGTGCGGCTGGCCCAGTCCGAACGATCGCTCGGCAGCACGGCGAGCAGCAAAATCCGCGTGTGCGCCAGCCGCGCGCGGACCTGGCCGATGACCGCCTCGATGCCGGCCACGGTGTCGTCGGCCGACCAGTGCACGCGGCCGAGGTTGTTGGCCCCGATCAGCAGGACGGCGACCTTCGGCGCGATGCCGGCGACCTCGCCGTTCTCGATCCGCCACAGCAGGCTCGCCGTCGTGTCGCCGGTGAAGCCCATGTTGACCGCGTGGCGGTCGCCGTAGAAGCGATCCCACACGGGGCGGAAATCCGCCCAGTCCGGCGGGCCAGACCGCTCCCAGTCCTGGGTGATCGAATCGCCCAGAAAGATCAGATCGACCGTTGCCTCGCGCAGCCGCCGGAGCACGGCCTCATGCCGGGCCCGCCACCATCCGAGGTCGAGCCGGGCGATGGGGGTCGCGGCCATGACCGGCGCCGTGGCGCGCGACGATCCTGCGCGGGCAGTGACGCCGACCGCGACAAGTCCGCCCAGAGCGGCGCGACGGCGCATCGGCACCTCAGAACATCAGCAGCAGCGCCACGCTGCCGAGCCCGAAGACCAGGCAGTAATAGGCGAATGGGTTGAGCGCGAGCACGTCGTGGCCGCGGAAGTAGCGCATCAGGAAAGCCGTGCTCGCCAGCGCCGTCGCCCCGGCGATCACGGCGGCGAGCGCCGCCAGCCTGAACACGCCCGGCGCGATTTCGGCGGCAAGCAGTTTGGGCACCTCGAGCACCGTCGCGCCGAGGATGATCGGCGTCGCGATGAGGAACGAAAAGTGCGCGGCGCCCTCGTGGTCGATCCCGCGCAGCAGGCCGCCGACGATCGTCGCCCCCGATCGGGAAATGCCCGGGATGAGCGCCGAGCACTGCCAGAGCCCGATCGCCAGCGCGTCGCCCGTTGTCAGCGAGGTCAGCGGCCGGCGCGCGGTCGATCGAAGCTGCTCGCCGAACAGCAGGATCCCGGCGTTCACGACGAGGAAGATCGCGGCGACGAGCGGCGTGCCGAACAGGCCGCGCACGAACCGCTCCAGCAGGAAGCCGGCGATCACCGCGGGGATGGTGGCGATCACGACCAGCTTGAACACCCGCCGTGCCTCGGCGCGCGCGTGTTCGTCGCCGAGCCCGACGACGCCGGTGGCGAGCTTCCACCAGTCGCGCCAGAAATAGCCGAGCAGCGCCACGGCGGTGCCGACATGCAGCATGACGAGGAAGGGCAGGAAGGCCGGCGAGCGCTGGTCGAGGTCCCAGCCGAGCAGGGCCGGCAGTACGACCGCGTGGCCGAGGCTGCTGACCGGAAACAACTCGGTCGCCCCCTGCACGATCGCGATCATGATCGCCTGCACCGCGCTCATGGGTTCCGGTCCTCAGCGGACGGATCGACGCTCATGCGGCCTCCGAATCGCCCGCGCGTGACGCGGTGCCCGCGGTTGGTGGCGCAATCGGCGGCGCTTGGCAATGCGCCAGTGCGGGCGGGCTTACGCCGCCGCGGCGACCTCGAAGCCGGCGTCGCGGATCGCCGCGGCGAGGGACGCGGAGGAGCTGCCGGAGCGGATCGCGACGGTCTTGGCGGCCAGATCGGCCGTGACGTCGGCGCCGGCGTCGACCGCGCGCACCGCGACGGTGATCGCTTTCACGCAGCCATCGCACGACATATCCGGAACGGTGAAATTCAGCATTGAACACCCACTGTACACTCTTTACGGGTAGATGCCGTCGTGCAACCCCTAGATCAAGCCGCGCCCGCGACGTGGAAAGAGCGGCCCGCCGCGTGCAAATTGATTGACAGCCCGGCCCCCGGAAACCCCATCGTCTAGCCATGCCGACGACCACGCAGAGCGGCCCGACGACGATCGACCTCGAAATCGCGGGGATGACGTGCGCGTCCTGCGTCTCGCGCGTCGAGAAGGCACTCAACCGCGTCGAGGGCGTCGAAACCGCGAACGTCAACCTGGCGACGCGGCGCGCGCGGGTGGCGACGAACGGCGACGTTTCGCCCGATCTGCTGATCGCGGCGGTGACGCGGGCCGGCTACGGCGCCCATCTCGGCGCGGTCGACACGATCAATCAGAGCACCCCGGAGGAAGTGAGCGCGGCACCTCCGGCCGAGGTCATCATCGCCGCCGCGTTCAGTCTGCCGCTCGTCATCCCGATGCTGCTGGCGCCGTTCGGCCTGCACGTGATGCTGCCCGGCTGGGTGCAGCTCGTGCTGGCCGCGCCGGTGCAGTTCGTGCTCGGCGCCCGTTTCTACCGGGCCGGCTGGTCGGCGCTGCGGGCCGGCACGGGCAACATGGATCTGCTGGTGGCCCTCGGCACCTCGGCCGCCTTCTTCCTGTCGCTGTGGATGCTGCTCGCAAGCTGGCCGGGCGAGCCGCCGGAAACCTATTTCGAGGCGGCTGCCGTCGTCATCACGCTGGTTCTCCTCGGCCGCTGGCTCGAGGCGCGCGCCAGGGGCCGCGCGGCAGCGGCCATCGCGGCCCTGGCCGCGCTGCGGCCGGATCGCGCCCGCGTCATCCTGGACGGCGTGGAACGCGAGGTTCCGGTCGACACGCTGCGCGTCGGCGATACCGTTCTCGTGCGTGCCGGCGGGCGCGTACCCGCCGACGGCGAGGTGCTGGAGGGCGAAGGCAGCGTCGACGAAAGCGCCATCACCGGCGAGGGGCTGCCGGTCGCCAAGGCGCCGGGCGTGCGCGTCACCGGCGGCACGATCAACGGCGAGGCGCCGCTCACCATCACGGTCAGCGCCGTGGGCGCCGAGACGGTGCTGGCGCGGATGGTACGGCTCGTCGAGGAAGCGCAGGGTGCCAAGGCGCCGATCCAGCGCCTCGTCGACCGGGTCAGCGCGGTGTTCGTGCCGATCGTCCTGGCGATCGCCGCCGTTACCCTTCTCGGATGGCTGCTCGCGGGCGGTGATGTCGGCGCCGCGGTCATCAACGCGGTGTCGGTGCTCGTCATCGCCTGTCCGTGCGCGCTCGGGCTGGCCACGCCGGCGGCGATCATGGCCGGAACCGGCGCCGCGGCCCGCCGCGGCATCCTGATCCGCGACGCCGAGGCGCTGGAACGCGCTCACGCTGTCACCGTCGCGGTGTTCGACAAGACCGGCACCCTGACCGAGGGGCGTCCAGCGGTCGCCGCGATCGTTCCGGCACCCGGGTATGCCGAGGCCGACGTTCTCGCGCTCGCGGCGGCGGTGCAGGCCCGCAGCGAGCATCCGCTGGGCGCGGCGGTGCGTCGTGCGGCGGCAGAGCGCGGCGTCGCGGTGCCGGATGCGTCCGGGTGGCGCGTGATGGCCGGACGCGGGATCGAAGCCATTATCGAAGGCCGCCGGCTGGTCATGGGGAGCGCCCGGCTGTTCGCCGATACCGGTGCGCCGACGGCGGCGTTCGGCGATCGTCCGGCGGTTCTGGCGGGGGGCGGGGCGAGCCTCGGCTGGCTGGCCTCGGCGCGCGGCGAGCCGATCGGGGTGTTCGCCTTCGCCGATGCCCCGAAACCCGCATCCGCCGCCACGGTGGCCCGGTTGCGCCGGTTGGGCGTCCGCGTCGCCCTGGTGTCCGGCGACAACGGGGGTGCCGTCCGTGCGGTCGCCGCGGCGCTCGGCATCGGCGAGACGCGGGCCGAGGCCATGCCGGCGGAAAAGGTCGAATACGTCCAGGCGCTCCGCCGTTCCGGTGCGGTGGTCGCGATGATCGGCGACGGCGTCAACGACGCCGCCGCCCTGGCCGCCGCCGATGTCGGCTTCGCCATGGGCACCGGCACCGACGTCGCCATGCACGCCGCGGGCATCACGCTGATGCGCGGCGACCCGCTGCTGGTGCCGGCGGCGATCGCGCTCGCCCGGCGAACCTGGAACAAGATCTGGCAGGGCCTCGGCTGGGCCATGGTCTACAACGTCATCGGCATTCCGCTGGCGGCGTTCGGGCTGCTGCGACCGGAACTGGCCGGCGCGGCGATGGCCTTGTCGTCGGTGAGCGTCGTACTCAACGCGCTGACGCTGGCACACCTGCCCGCCGAACCGGACTGAGGCTCGGAACGAGACCGCCAGCGGCGCGTTAGAGCCGCCGTGCGCCAGACGGCCCCTGCTTCAGCAGGGTCGGACCGGGTGCTCGACTGGCTGAATTCCATGGTTTTGTGGTGGTCGCCGGTGACCTCGACAACGTGCGGTCGCAAGCCGCATACGTCTGACGTTTTGACCTGCGGGGCGACATTCTGACGGCGGACAGGACGAACGCGGCGCGCGCGGCCTATCACGCCGGCAGCGCGGCGGCCGAGGCGGGCGATCTCGCGACCGCACGGCGCTGGCTGGACCGGGCGCAGCGTCTCGCCCCCTCGGACGGCGGCATCGCGCTCGCCCGCGCCGCTGTCCTGCTGCGGCAGGGCGACCGCGAGGCTGCGGACGTCTTTGGCGACATCGCCCATGCGCATGACGTCCAGGAGGCATGGATGGGGCTGGTCGCCGCCTGCCACGCCCTTGGCGCCGCCGATCGGGCGATGGCCGCGGCGCGGGCCTTGCTCGGCCGCCACGCGCTCGGCATCGGCGGCGGCATGGCGGCGACGCTGTCGGCGATCGCGCGTGCGGCGGATCTGCCGGGATGGGCGGCGCTGCGCGGCGACGGAACGCTGGTTGCCCATCTGCTGGCCCCGGTCGTCGCGGCCGAGGACGTCCGTATCTGGCTTGACGGCCGGGCCATCCGCGCCCGCGCCCGCGTTGGCGGCTCGCCGCGCGCGCTGGCCTGGCGTCTGCCGGCCGGCTGGCAGCGCGGCCACGACCTGGAGGCGACCATCGCCGGAACGGCGCTGCTCGGCTGCCCGATCGAGGTGGATCGGATCGTCGCAGTGGAAGGCTTCGTCGAAACGATTGCCGGCGGACTACGCGGGTGGGCCTGGTCGCCCAACAACGCTGAGACCGATCCGACCTTGCGCGTCCTCGCGCTGGCGCCGCCGGCGCGCGCGATCGAGATTGTCGCCACCGACCATACGGGCGCCGTGGTGCACGACCGGCCGCTCGCCCGCCCGCGCGGCTTCGCCGTCGATGCCCGCGATCTGGCCGGTTTCGACGGCCTGGTGCGCGTGGTGGGGCGCGACGGCCGCGATCTCACCGGCAGCCCGCTCGACCCCTCGGCCGAGCGTCACGCGGCGGTGCTGGCGGCCACCGCGATCGCCTCCGCGCTGCCGGCCGTCCGGCGGGTGCCGGCTCGGCGCGCGCGCCAGGCGCCGATCCGGTTCGCTCCGGTGCCCGCCGATATCGTGGGGCCACCCGCTCGCGCTTCATCGGCGCCGCGTCCGGTCGACGTCGTGATCCCGGTTTACCGCGGCGCGGCGGCGACGCTCGCGTGCATCGAAACGGTGCTGCGCGACCTGCCCGACTGGGCGCGACTCGTCGTCGTCGACGATCGCTCGCCCGAGCGGGGGCTGGCTGCTGCGCTCGACGATCTCGCCGCGCGGCAGCGCATCCATCTGCTGCGCCACACGGTCAACCGCGGCTTCCCCGCGACCGCCAACGCCGGCGTGAGCGCCGGCCCCGACCGGGATATCGCATTGCTGAACAGCGATACGCTGGTCCCGCCGGGCTGGCTCGCGCGGCTGCGCGCGGCGGCCTATGCGGCGAGCGATATCGGCAGCGTTTCGCCCCTGTCCAACAACGCCGCGATCCTGAGCTATCCAGTGCCGGACCGGGACAATCCCATGCCCGATCTGCACGCAACGATCGCGCTTGATGCGATCGCCGCCGAGGTCAATGCGAGCTGCGCGGTCGAACTGCCGACCGCTGTCGGATTCTGCATGTATTTGAAGCGCGACTGCATCGACGATGTCGGAGCGTTGCGCGAGGACCTATTCGCACAAGGCTATGGCGAGGAGAACGATTTTTCGATCCGCGCCCGTCACCTTGGCTGGCGCCATGTCGCCGCCTGTGACGTTTTCGTGGCCCATGCAGGCGCCACGTCCTTCGCCGCGGCGAGCCGGTATCTGCTCGAACGCAACAGCGTCGTTCTCGGCCGCCTGCATCCCGGCTACGCGGCGTTGATCGCGCGCTTTCGCGCCGAGGATCCGCTCGCCCCGGCACGACGCCGGATGGATACGGCGCGCTGGGCCGCGGCGCGCGATGGCGGCAAGGCGCGGCTCATCATCGGCGACGCCGGCGCCGGCGATCGGCCCCGCCGCCCCGCCGCCGCTTGTAGCCGGCTGATCCGCCTGCTGCCCGACCACCGCGAGGGCGAACTCGGCTGCCGGCTCGACGATCCGGCTATCGGGCCGACACCCGCTCTTCGCTTCGCTTTGCCCGGCGACATCGATGCCCTGGTCGACATGCTGCGCGACGATCGGTTGACCGCAATCGACATCCATTCCCTCGCGGACCACGACCCGGTGCTCGCACAGCTTCCGGCGCGCCTCGGCGTGGCGCACGACGTCGTGGTCGGTGACTATTCGTGGTTCTGCCCCCGCATCGACCTGCTTGGTGTCGAGGAGCGCTATTGCGGCGAGCCTGACGCCATCGGATGCGAGCACTGCGTGGCGGACGCCGGCAACCGGCTCGCCAGCCGCCGTTCGGTGCGCGAATGGCGGGCGGTTTCGCGCGCCGTTCTGGCCCAGGCCGCGCGCATCGCCGCGCCCTCGCAGGACGCCGCGCGCCGGCTGCGGCGCCACTTCCCCGCCGCGGCCGCGGCGGTGGCCATCGACGAGCCCGTTGTTGCGCCGGACGGACCCGTACTTCTGCCGGATGGGCATCTCCCCGCGCTGCTCGGGCGCATCTGCGTGCTGGGAGCGGACTCCTTGCAGAACGGCTATGAAGTCGTTTTGGCGATGGCGCGCGATGCGGCGTGGCGATCGCTGCCGATCGAATACGTGATCGTTGGCGAAAGCATAGACGATGCGCGCCTGCTCGCCACCGGCCGCGCCTTCGTCACCGGCCCTCCGCCATCGGACGCGGCGATCGACCTGATCCGTGCTCAGCGCGCCGCCTTCGCGTTCCTGCCGATGGTGGTGCCCGATCCCGTTGCTGCGCAGCTTGATGCGGCCTGGGCGGCGGGGCTGGATGCTACCTGTTTCGATCTCGGCACGACGGCCGAGCGCATCCGTCGCGCCGGGCGGGGCTGGCTGCTGCCGCTCGGCGTGCCGGCGCCCGCGATCAACAACCGGCTGCTGGGGGTGATGCGCGAGATCGCGCAGCGCGGGCGCGAGGTGGCGCACGGATGATCGGGGAGGCCGCCGGCCCGGACTTTATCCGCCCGGACTTTATCCGCCCGGACTTCATGACCTGTGCGATGTGGTTCGCCTGGCTGCTGCGCCGGGATGCCCGCGACGGCGCGCGCCTCGACGATGCCGAGGCGCAACGGGAATTCGTGCTCTGGTGGCTGCTGCTGGGCCGCGACCACTTCCCGGGCGCCTGGTGGTACGGTCCGCGCCAGGAAGCGGTCGTGATGGAAAGCGTCGCTGCCGGCAGCACCCTCGCGCTGCCGCGCCTGTTGCGTGCGCTGCGCCGGCGGAGCCCGCAGATCGCCAGGGATTTCCGGCTCGACGATGCCGAGGATGCGGCCGAGTTCTGCTGCTGGTATCGACTTTCCGGTAGCGCCGCGCTGTCCATCGCGCCGCCGCTGCCGCCGGCCGTTATCGCGCTGACCGAGGCCGCGAGCGAACGGCCCGCGTGGACGGCTTCCGGAACAAGGGTACCGCGCATGGCGGTGGCGATGTGGCGGGCCAACCCGGGTCTGCAAGGTAGCTACGACGCGCAATCAGCGGCCGGACGCAATGCGCTCGCTTCGTGGTACGATGCCAGCGGCCGGGCCATCGTGCCGCGAGGTGCAGATCCCCCGGCGTGGCCCGAACCGCTGCCGCCACCGTCCGTCCGTGTCGCCGATCGCGGCGTGAACATCATCGGCTATCCGAACGAGGCTTCAGGTGTCGGCGAAGATGCCCGCGCGCTGGCGGCGGCGCTCACCGACGTCGGGATCGAAAACATCTCCATCGATGTGCGGCCCGGTTCGCCCACCGCGGCGGACGTGCCGGAGGCGGCGCTGCGCCACGGGGTCACCGTGTTCTGCCTCAATCCGTTCGATACGGCACGGCTGTTTCTCGAACGCGGACCGGCGCTGTTCGCCGGCCGGCGCAACATCGGCTATTGGCCCTGGGAGCTGCCGATCTTTCCTGCAGTGTGGCGGGGCGTGATCGATCTCGTCGACGAGGTATGGGCGGCCAGCGAATTCACCGCCGCGGCGATGCGCGCCAGCACGGGCAAGCCGGTACGGGTGTTGCCGCCGGCCGTGACGACGCACCAACGCGCGAAGCTCACCCGCCGCCAGATTGGCCTGCCGGAGCAGGAGTTCCTGTTCATATACCCCTTCGATCCGAATTCGTATTTGGCCAGAAAGAACCCCGAGGCCGCCGCCGCCGCGTTCCGACGCGCCTTTCCGGCAGCGGACGATAATGTCCGCCTGATCCTGCGCGCCAACGGCGATCCGGCGGCGAGCCCGGGATGGAGCCGCGTTTGGGACGCCATGGCGGGCGATCCCCGGATCGTCGTCGAGGCGCGCTCGTTCGACCGCCCGGCCGCGCTCGGCTACCTCGCCTGCTGCGACTGTCTGATTTCCCCGCATCGCGCCGAGGGGTTGGGGCGGAATCTCGCCGAGGCGCTGGCGCTCGGCGTGCCGGTGCTGGCGACCGGCTTCTCGGGCTGCGTCGATTTCCTGGCGCCCGCGGAAGCCATTCGCTGGACCTGGCGCGAGGTGGCAGCCGAGGATTATCCGTTCGGAGAGGGGGCGTGGTGGGCCGAGCCGGACATCGCTCACATGGCGACACGGATGCGGGCGATCAGGCGCCTGGGCGCCGCGCGTCGAGCCTCGCTCGGCCGACGCCGCGCCGTCCAGATCCAGGCGCTGTTCGATCCTGCCACCGCCGGGCGCCGCTACGCCGAGGCTCTGGGGGAACGCGCCGGAGTGCCGGTTCATGGGGCGTTGACGCCGTGAGCGGATCGAAGCGCCGGTCGCCGCCGCCGGTTGACGAGGTGGCGGAATTGCGCGCCGAGGTCGCGCGCCTGCGCCGCATCGTCGACGATGTGACGGTGCCGGATGGGTCGTTCCAGACCCAGATCATGACGCGACTGACGGCCAGCGTCGAGGCATTCGCCGCCGAGCAGCGGGCCCTGATCGTTGCCGCCACCCGCGCCCTGGCCGCGGAACTGGCCACCCGGCATGGTACCGGTACTGAACCGGCCGCGACGCCCCCGCCGCAACGGCGACGCCGTCCGTGACCGACGCAGGGCTGCGCCCCAACCCGGTCGGCCTCTGGGACATCGCCGCCGGATTGCTCGAGGAACTGGACGATGATGCCGCCGTGGTCGCGGCCACGATCCCCGGTTCGTGGCTGCATCGCGCGCTCGCCGCGAGCGTGCATCCCGCGCGCCTGTTCCGTTATGCTGCCGAAGGCGCGCCCGGAATGTTCGCCGGCCCCGGGCTGGCGCAGCCGCGTCTGGTGCTCGGTGAGGCCGACCGCGATGTTCCGGACCCGGCGCCACTGCCCTGGCCGCTGGCGAAGCCGCCGCCGGCCCGCCGGATCAGGGCGCTCGACACCGTGGTCAGCCCCGCCCACACCGTCGGCGTGCTGATCGTCGAGGCAACGGAGGCGATCGATCGCGTGATCGCCGGCGCCTCCCGGTTGATCGAGCGCGACGCGCCGACGGTCGTCGTCGGCTGGGGCGGCCTGCCGCGCGCCGCCCATCCGGCGCTATGGCGACGACTCGTCGAGCGTCTCGGTCGCGACTATCGCTGGTTCGACGGCACGGGCCGGCCATGCGGTGACGCGGCTGCACACGCCCCGGCGCTGACCGAGGGCGCGAGCCTGGCGAGCGTCGGGGTTCGCGCAACGGCGGGCTGGGCGCCCCGGCCGCGCGCCCGGCTGGATCGGGTCATCGTGCCGGCTGACCAGGATCTACCTTGCGCCGGCCTCTACGACACCGAGACGGATGGCGGGAGCGTCTGGCGCTGGAGCGGGCCGGGCCGCAACGTGGCGATCGCGGCTCCGCTTCCCGGGCCCGGGCGCTGGCGCCTGTGGCTCGATATCCTGTCCTGGGCAAGTGCCAACGATGCGCGCGATCTGACCGTATTCGCCGACGGCCAGCGTCTCGAGCCGGTCGATACGCCCGGGCGCGGCGCGACTTACGCCGATTTCCGCCCCGCCGACGCGCCGCCGCTCGTGCGGATCGATATCGTAACGCCGCCGCCGCGGCGCGCCTCGCCGGACGATCCGCGGATGATCGGCATCAATCTGACGCGCATCGGGCTGTTTCGGGTGGGATCGGATATCGCCGTGGAGCACGCCACCGGCATCACCTGAACGGCTGGCCGCCACACCGCGCGCCTATGCGTTGGCACCCGGCCGCCACAGCGGTTCGGTGCCCTCGGCGAGCGTTCGGCTGAGCACGAACAGATGGTCGCTCAGCCGGTTCAGATAGCGGATGAGGTTGGCGTTGACCGGCTCCTCCGCCGCGAGCCGGACGACGGTGCGTTCGGCGCGGCGGGCGATGGTGCGCGCGAGATGGGCATGTGCCGCGGCCGGACCGCCGCCCGGCAGCACGAAACTCGTCAGCGCTGGCAGCGTCGCGTTCATGGCGGCGATTTCCGTCTCCAGCCGCTCGAGCGGGGCGGCGGTCAGCCGGAGACGGTCACCGGCCTCGCCGGGCACGCAAAGGTCGGCGCCGAGATCGAAGAGGTCGTTCTGAATGCGGGCGAGCATCGCGTCGGCGGCGGGCAGCGGCGCGGTGTGGAGGCGGACCAGCCCGATGGCCGCGTTGGTCTCGTCCACCGTGCCGCACGCCTCGATGCGCGCGCTATCCTTGCGGACCCGCGCCCCGTCGCCGAGCGATGTTTCGCCGCCGTCGCCGCCGCGCGTTACCACGCGATCGATCCGTACTACCGTCATGGGGCCTCGCTGAAGCCGGGCTGCGTCCCGTCGATCGTGAACTTGACACGAAACGGCAGGATCGAGGCAACCGGCGCGCCGTCCTCGACCGCCGGTCGGAAACGCCAGGCCAGCACCGCCGCGCGCGCCGCCCGGTCGAGCGACACCGAGCCGGAACTCGCAGCGACGTCGACCTCGCTCGCGGAGCCGTCGGGGGCGATGTGGATCAGCAGTTCGACGGTACCCTGCTCGCCGCGCCGCGCGGCGTCGCGCGGATAGGCCGGCGGGCGGTTGTGCACCGTGCTGTCGGGGCCCGCAGGCACCACCTGGGTGCCGAAGACGAGGCCGGTGCCGGCGACGTCGCCGAGTCGAACCGGGGCCGCCGCGCTCTCATCCGCCGGCGCAGTGGTGGCAGGCGCGGATTGCTGCGGCGGCGACGTCATCGATGACGCCTCCCGCCCGGGGGGTGCCGGCTCCGATGCCGTGTCCTCGGCGGGCGCGATGCCGCCGGATTTGGCGTCCGGCGCGGGCGGCGTTGCGGTCACGGGCTGCGCCGGCTGCGCGGACGGCTCCGCCTGCTTCGCCGGCGATTGTGCGCCGGCATCGCCGACGACGGGAGAATCCTGTTGCAGCAATTCGACGAAGGCGAGCGGTTCGTCGGGCGGTGGCGGCGGCGATCCGGGTGCCGCGACCAAAGCCCCGGTGGCAACGGCGCCGACGATCGCGCTCGCGTGGAGCGCGATCGAGACGGCGAGCCCGACCCCGCGTCCCTCAGCGCGGCGCGAGGAGACGCGGAGCGGGATCCGAGCCATGAGCTAGACCGAACAGCTCAGCCAGCGCGGGCAAGGCTTCGGCGGCCGGAAGGTCGCCGGCGATGCGGCCCCTGTGCATCAGCACGATGCGGTCGGCGAGGCCGAGCGCGAGGTCGATCGCGTGCAGCGCGACGACCACCGTCCGGCCGGCCCGGGCCAGCGTGACCAGAAGCCCGACGATGTCGTAAGCGGCGGCGGGATCGAGATCGGCGGTCGGCTCATCGAGCAGCAGCACCTCGGGTTCGCTGGCGAGAACGCGTGCTATCATAGCGCGCCGCGCCTGCCCGCCGGAAATGCGGTCGATGCGGGCGTCGCGCAATGGTGCGATGCCGCACGCGGCGAGCGCACGCTCGATCGGCGCCGTTGCCCGGTCGCCGTGCGGGATGCGCCCGAGCGCCACCACCTCGGCGACGGTCAGAGCCCACGTGCAGCGGGCACCCTGCGCCAGATAGGCGATGCGGCGGGGTTCGGCCGGGCGGGCGGGGCGGGCGCCCTGCTGTACTCCCGCCAGGGCGCGGATGAGCATGGATTTGCCGGCGCCGTTCGGCCCGCAGATGGCGGTGACGGTGCCGCGCTCCGCCGCGAAGTCGATCCCCTCCAGCACCCGGCGGCCGCCGAGGACGACCTCGAGGCCCGCGACGGCGATCGCGCTCACGGCTGGCTGCGCCGGCTGAGCACGATCAGGAACGGCGCCCCGACCAGCGCCGTCAGGATGCCGAGGCGCGGCGATTCGTTCAACGGCAGCCACAGCGGCGCGATCCTGGCCGCGATGTCGGCCGCCAGCAGCAGCGCGGCCCCCGCTGCCAGCGAGGGCGCCAGCAGCGCCGATGGCCGCTCGCCCACCAGCGGACGCATCAGGTTGGGTACGATCAGACCGACGAATCCGATGCCGCCCGCGCATGCCGCCACCGCGCCGACCGCCACGGCGCTGCCGATGGCGACGCGCCGCAGGGTGCGTCCCACCGGCAGGCCGAGACTGGCCGCGGTCGCCTCGTCGAGCGCCAGCGCGTCGAGACCCCGCCCGACGCTCAGCAGCACCGCGGCGCCGGCCACGATGAGGGGTGCGGCCAGGGCCGCGTCGGCGAGGGTACGGTTTTCCACGCTGCCCATCAGCCACTGGGTGATCTCGGCCAGTGCGAACGGATTGGGCGCCAGCGTGAGCGCCAGGGCGAGCAACGCCGACGCGATGGCCGAGAGCCCGATGCCGGCGACGATCAGCGCTGTTCCGGTCGGGGCGCGTCCGGCGAAGCCGAGCAGTATCGCCGCGCCGAGGCCGCCACCCAGAAGTCCCGCCAGGGGCGTCGCGAGCGCGAAACGCGCGCCGATGCCCCAGTAATACGCGACCACCGCGGCCAGCGCCGCCGTGCCGCCGATGCCGAGCAGCCCGGGATCGGCGAGCCGGTTGCGGAGCGCGCCCTGCAAGGCGGCCCCGGACAGCGCCAGGGCGCCGCCGGCCATGGCCGCGAGCACGGTGCGCGGCAGCCGGATCTGCCACAGGATCAGCGGATCGGCGAGGCCGACGCCGGCGTCGCCGACCAGCAGGCTGGCACCGACCAGCGCGGCGACGAGGATGCAGATCCGCCCGGTCATCGGGCCAGCAGCGATACGGCGGCGGCGGTCCACGGGCCGGGGCAGAGCGTCAGGGCGGGCGGGATTTCGACGCGCGGCAGACCATGCAGCGCCGGATGATCGAGCAGGTCGGTGGCCAGCGAGGGAAAGGCGGGGCGGCTCGGCACCACCAGCAGGTCGGGCGGATCGGCAAGCAGCGATTCCAGGCCCCGCCGCTGGCCGCCCGGCGCGGCGTTGGCGAAGCCGGCGGCTTCCAGCACGGCCTGGCCGAGCGAGGTGGCGCCGGCGGTATAGCCGCGCGGCTCCCAGATCAGCGCCCTCGGCGGCGCGGCCGGACGGCGTGTGGCGGCGGCGGCAAGCCGCGCGTCCATCGCCGCGAGCAGCGCCTCGCCGCGTTCGCCGACGCCGAGCGCGGCGGCGAGCCGGCGCGTTTGCGCCCGGATGCCGGCAAAATCGGCCGGCAGATCGACCCGCAGCACCGGCACGCCACGCGCTTCGACGACCGCGAGCGCCGCGCGCGCGCCCCACGGCGCCGCCAGCACGAGGTCCGGGTTGAGCGCCAGCACCGCCTCCGCCGATGGCCGCACGGCCGGAAAGCGCGGTGCCTCGACGGCCACGACCGACAGCGCGGGATCGCGGGCGAGATAGGTCAACGCCGCGATCCGCTCCGGCGCGAGTTGCACCAGAAGCTCGTCGGTGCAGAGGTTGAGCGAGACGACGCGGCTCGCGGCGCCGGCGGGAAATTGCGCCAGCGCGGCGCTCAGGACGATCGGGGCAGCCAGTGGAACCAGCCGGAGCAGTACCGTTCTCATAGCACGGGCACGCCGTGGTGCTTGGCCTTGGCCTCGGGCTCGACGTGGATCGTGATGACGAGGTCGGTGATCGCCGCCTTCAACGCGGCCTCGATGCGGTCGCAGATATCGTGGGAGTCGGCGACCGTCATCGACCCAGGGACAACCAGATGAAATTCCAGGAACGTCAAGCGGCCGGCGTGGCGCATCCGCAGATCGTGCGCCTCCAGCGCCCCGGCGGCGTGCGTGCTGACCAGATCGCGCACCCGGCCGACGATCGCGGCGGGGGGCGCCTCGTCCATCAGGCCGCCGACCGAGGATCGCAGCAGGCCGAACCCGGACAGCAGGATGTAGACCGCCGTCGCCGCCGCCAGCAGTGGATCGAGGATGAGCAGGCCGGTCGATACCGCGAGCGCGATTCCGACGATGATCCCGATCGACGTCACCACGTCGCTGAACAGATGCCGGGCGTCGGCGAGCAGCGCCTGCGACCGCACGCGTCGCCCGGTGCGCAGCAGCACCATGCCCCACAGGCCGTTGATGAGGCTCGCGGTGGCGTTGAGCGCGATGGCGGCAAGCGGCAGCGCGATCGGGTGCAGGTCGCGCGCGGTCCGCCAGGCGTGGTCGAGGATCGACAGCGCGGCGGTGATGATCAGGCCGCTCTCGACGGCGGCGGCGAACACCTCCGCCTTGTCGTGGCCATAGGGATGGTTGGCGTCGGCCGGTTTCGCGGCCAGGCGCAGGGCGAGGAGCGCGAGCAGGGCGGCGGCGACATTGACGATGCTTTCCAGCGCGTCCGAATAGAACGCGGCGCTGCCGGTCAGCCACCAGGCCGCGGCCTTCATCGCCAGCACGACGCAGCCGACCCCGATGCTGCCGGCCGCGATCGCCTGTGCTCCACCCATCCGGCCGCCCCCTCGTCAGGCTCGGCCTCTAGCAGAGCACGTCGCGAACGTCAGCCACCGTCGAACCCGTCGCCGGGCGCCGTGCGCGCCATCCCTCGGTAACGCGCCCCGCCCCGCTCTGTAATCGGGAGGGATAGGTCAAGGCCGCCGATGTTCGTTCGACAGGAGCTTGCCTGTTGTCAACGGATGACCGCCACCCGCGGTCGGAAGCGGAATCTCAGTGCCGCTTGTCAGACCAGCGGCCGCTCGCTCTGACCCTTCCTCGTCATGGTCGGCGAAGGCCGACCATCTTCCGTGTTCCTGTCAACCGGCTTGAGCATGGTGCCACGGCTTGCCGTCGCGGGCGATGGCATTGAGGGTGA
>Ga0209415_10010403_pt1 | contig 15833 bp, 12 predicted proteins | sample PeaSoiSIISIP2007_FD_187696 | JGI IMG/M metagenome (GOLD analysis project Ga0209415, IMG submission 187696) | Peat soil microbial communities from Weissenstadt, Germany - SII-SIP-2007 (SPAdes) (version 2) | ecosystem: Environmental > Terrestrial > Soil > Wetlands > Peat | place: Germany...
ATCGCCAACCAGAAGATCAGCGCCGTGCACGATCTCGTGCCCGTGCTCGAGAAGGTCATGCAGACGGGCAAGCCCCTGCTCCTGATCGCCGAGGACGTCGAGGGAGAGGCGCTGGCCACATTGGTGGTGAACAAGATCCGGGGTACCTTCACCTCACTGGCCGTCAAGGCACCCGGGTTCGGCGACCGCCGCAAGGCGATGCTGCAGGACCTGGCCGTGCTCAGCGGGGGCCAGGTCATCTCCGAGGAGATCGGGCTCAAGCTCGAAAACGCCACAATCGACCTGCTGGGCCGGGCGCGACGGGTCATCGTCACCAAGGACGACACGACCATCGTGGACGGCGGCGGGGCCGAGGAGGACGTCAAGGGCCGCATCGCGCAGATCAAGCGCGAGATCGAGGAGACCGACTCCGACTGGGACCGCGAGAAGCTCCAGGAGCGTCTGGCCAAGCTGGCCGGTGGTGTGGCCGTGGTGCGGGTCGGGGCGGCTACCGAGGTCGAGCTCAAAGAGAAGAAGCACCGGATCGAAGACGCCCTGTCCGCGACCCGCGCCGCCATCGAGGAAGGCATCGTGGCGGGGGGAGGGGTAGCCCTCATCCGCAGCAGGCCTGCGGTCGAGAAGCTCGCCAAGAGCCTCGACGGCGACGAGGCCACGGGCGCTCGCATCGTGGCGCATGCCCTCGACGAGCCTCTCAAGTGGATCGCCATCAACGCCGGTCTCGAGGGCGCGGTGACGGTCCGTCAGGTGGAGAGCGAGTCGGGGCCCGTCGGCCTCAACGCCGCCACTGGCAACTTCGAGGACCTCGTCAAGGCGGGCGTCATCGATCCTGCCAAGGTGACGCGCTCGGCGCTGCAGAACGCGGCCTCGGTCGCGGCCCTGCTGCTCACCACGGAGGCCGTGGTGGCCGAGAAGCCCGAAAAGAGCGACCCGGCCGCCGCCGCGGCGGCCATGGCCGGAATGGGTGGCGGCATGGGCGGCATGGGCGGAATGGGGATGATGTAGCTCCCACCGCGCCCGCCAGGGCACGAGTTGTTGAACGGCCGGGCCCTCGAGGCCCGGCCGTTCGTCGTAGCCGGCCACGCCATTAGCGTGCAGCCGATGCAGGGCTCCGCCGACGCCGCGGGCGCAGACCGAGGTTCTGCCCAGGACTTCCCACCTCCGGGTCGCCAGGCGATCCCCCGTCCGCCTCTGGCCTACCCCGGTGTCGAAGCACCCTGGGCCGGACTGGAGCCGGCCCAGCGACGGGGCATCTACTTGGCCCGGGTACGGGCCGCGGTGGAGGCCCATCACCGAACCGCGGCGGCCGGGCGCGTCACCTTCGACGGGTTCCCCGACCCCGGCGCACCCTCAGCCGTGCTCGTGGCGCTGTTCGAGCACGAAGGCGAGACCCGGGTCGTGCTCACCCGGCGCGCCGCTCACCTGCGGACCCATACGGGCGAGGTCAGTTTCCCCGGTGGTCGCCTCGACAGGGGCGAGGCGCCCGAGGCGGGTGCGCTGCGGGAGGCCGCCGAGGAGGTCGGCCTCGATCCCGCCGCAGTGGAGATGGTGGGACGCCTCACGCCTCTCGCCACGTTCTCCTCTGGTTCGATCATCACCCCGGTGGTGGGGATCCTCGGTGGCGCACCCGGCCTGACCGCCAACCCTCACGAGGTGGAGCACGTCTTCGACGTGTCGCTGTCGGAGTTGGCCGCTGACGGGGTCTTTCGCGAGGAGCGTTGGATCGTGCCGGGACGCCCGATGCCGGTGCCGGAGGCCGGCGAGGACGGTTCGTTCCCGGTGTGGTTCTTCGAGCTCCCGAACGACACCGTGTGGGGGGCGACCGCCCGCATGCTGGTCGAGCTGCTGCGGCTCGTCCTCGACGTCTGACTCGGGCGGTCCTGCCCCTTGCCACCTGGCCGTTCGCGGTCGTCGCCGCCCCACGCGCGCGCCCGGGGACAGCGCCGCTCCCGGGCACGGGGCCGGGGGTGCCGGACGGTATCGTGGAGGAACGCCGCAGGCGAAGGCGGGGGCGACCGACGTGCAGGAGGCCAGGTGGCTGAGATCGAGATCGGCATCTACAAATCGGGACGCCGTGCCTACGGCTTCGACGACATCGCCATCGTGCCCAGTCGCAGGACGCGCGACCCCGAGGACGTGGACATCTCGTGGGAGATCGACGCCTTCCGATTCGACCTGCCTCTCATGGCAGCCGCCATGGACGGAGTGGTGAGCCCGAGGACCGCCATCGAGATCGGCCGCCTGGGGGGCTTGGCCGTGCTCAACCTCGAGGGCTTGTGGACCCGGTACGAGGATCCCGAGCCCCTGCTCGAGGAGATCGGCAAGATCGACGACGACAAGGCCACTGCTCGGATGCAGCAGATGTACCTCGAGCCCATCAAGCCCGAACTTGTGACCGAGCGGATCCGCGAGATCAAGTCGGCGGGAGTGGTGTCTTGCGCGGCGGTCACGCCGCAGCGCACGACGGAACTGGCGCCGAGCATCCTCGCCGGAGAGCTCGACATGCTCGTCATCCAGGGAACGGTCGTCTCGGCCGAGCACGTGTCGAAGACCGTCGAACCGCTCAACCTGAAGAAGTTCATCCGCGCCTTCGACCTGCCCGTCATCGTCGGTGGCTGCGCGTCGTACCAGGCCGCCCTGCACCTCATGCGCACCGGCGCGGTCGGTGTGCTCGTGGGCGTGGGCCCCGGCAACGCATGCACAACCCGCGGGGTGCTCGGATTGGGTGTGCCGCAAGCCACCGCGATCGCCGACGTCGCCGGCGCGCGGATGCGCCACCTCGATGAGACCGGCGTCTACGTCCACGTCATTGCCGACGGGGGCATGAGCCGCGGCGGTGACATCGCGAAGGCCATCGCATGTGGGGCCGACGCAGTCATGCTGGGCTCGCCGCTGTCGTCGGCCGAGGAGGCGCCGTCGCGAGGGTTCCATTGGGGCATGGCGACCTTCCACCCCACGCTCCCGCGCGGCGCGCGCGTGCGCACGACGGTGCGAGGAACACTGTCGGAGATCCTCCTCGGCCCCGCCCACGAGAACGACGGGCGGATGAACCTCTTCGGCGCGTTGCGTACCGCCATGGCGACGTGTGGATACGAGACGGTCAAGGAATTCCAGAAGGCCGAGGTGATGGTGGCGCCCGCGTTGCAGACCGAGGGCAAGGCATTGCAGCGCTCCCAGGGAGTGGGGATGGGGCACTGAGCTCGCGCCGGTCCCCCCTCTCCGCCCGCCCGACACCATCTTCGTAGTGACCGACGTCCCCGACACCGTCCTCGTCGTCGACTTCGGCGCGCAGTACGCCCAGCTGATCGCCCGCCGGGTGCGCGAGGCACGCGTCTACTCGGAGATCGTCCGATTCGACACCCCGGCATCGGAGCTGCTGGCGCGCCGGCCCCGGGGCATCATCCTGTCGGGGGGGCCCAAGTCGGTGTACGCGGACTGGGCGCCGGCCGTCGATCCCGCTCTGTACGAGGCCGGGGTGCCCATTCTGGGGATCTGCTATGGCGCCCAGCTACTGACCCAACAGCTCGGTGGCACGGTGTCGCGCACCGGGCGGGGCGAGTACGGACGTGCCCCGCTGACGCGCACCGCCACCTCCCCGTTGTTCGCCGACTGGCCCCCGCAGGGACCGGCCGACGTGTGGATGAGCCACGCCGACTCCATCACCGAGGTGCCGGCGGGGTTCGTTGCCAACGCATCGACGCCCGAAGCGCCCATCGCCGTGCTGAGCGACGTCGACCGACGTATCTACGGGGTGCAGTTCCACCCCGAGGTTGTGCACACCGAACGCGGCCAGGAGCTCCTCGAGCGCTTTCTGTTCGACGTGTGCGGTGCCCGTCCCCTGTGGACCCACACCAACATCATCGAGTCCGCTCTCGGCGCCGTGCGCGCCCAGGTCGGCGACGCCAGGGTGCTGTGCGCTCTTTCGGGTGGCGTGGACTCGGCGGTGGCGGCCGCTCTCGTGCACCGGGCGATCGGCGATCAGCTGACATGCGTGTTCGTGGACACCGGGCTGATGCGCAGCGCCGAGGCCGAACAGGTCGAGGAGACGTTCCGGCGCCAATTCCACATGGACCTGATCCACGTCAAGGCCGCTGACCGCTTCTTCGGCGTCCTCGAGGGCGTCACCGATCCCGAGGCCAAGCGCAAAGCCATCGGCGAGACGTTCATCCGGATCTTCGAAGAGGTGGCCGCGGATGTGGAAGACGCGCGCTTCCTCGTGCAGGGCACGCTGTACCCCGACATCATCGAATCGGGCACGCGCGATGCGGCGACCATCAAGTCGCATCACAATGTGGGAGGCCTACCCGAGGACATGGCCTTCGCATTGGTCGAGCCCCTGCGCCTCCTCTTCAAGGATGAAGTGCGGGCCGTGGGCGAAGAGCTCGGCCTGCCCGAGGAGATCGTGTGGCGCCAGCCGTTCCCCGGCCCCGGTCTGGCGGTGCGCATCATCGGCGAGGTCACACCCGAGCGGGCCGAGATCCTGCGCGCCGCCGACGCCATCGTCATCGAGGAGGTCCGTCGCGCCGGTCTGTACCGGCAGCTGTGGCAGAGCTTCGCCGTGCTCCCCGCCGTCCGCACCGTCGGGGTCATGGGCGACGAGCGGACCTACGCGTACCCCGTCGTGATCCGCGCCGTCACCTCGGACGACGCCATGACCGCCGACTGGGCCCGATTGCCCTACGAGCTGCTTGAGCGCCTGTCCTCGCGCATCATCAACGAAGTGGACGGCGTGAACCGGGTCGCCCTCGACATCACGTCGAAACCGCCCGGCACCATTGAATGGGAGTGAGCGTGCCCAGCGCTCCGCTGCCCCGTCTCGGCGGACTCGGTTCTTTTGACGAAGTGGACGAATTCGAGGATTTCGGCGCCCCCGAACAAACCGGTGCCGACGCCTCCCCCCCGGCGCCACGCCGCCCCCGCTGGGTCGATGCGCTTCCCCAGCCCGACGATCTCCTCCAGGGTCTCAACGGCCCCCAGCGCCGCGCCGTCATGCATCGGGGCGGCCCGTTGCTGGTCATCGCGGGCGCGGGATCGGGCAAGACCCGGGTCCTCACCCACCGCGTCGCCCATCTGATCGCCACCGGGGACGCAACCCCGTGGGAGATCCTGGCCATCACCTTCACCAACAAGGCTGCCGACGAGATGCGCGAGCGCCTGGTGGGGCTCATCGGGGCCGTGGCGCAGAAGATGTGGGTCTCGACGTTCCACGCCGCGTGCGTGCGCATGCTGCGCGCCCACGCAGACCGGCTCGGGTACCGCAGGTCCTTCACCATCTACGACGACGCCGACTCCAGGCGATTGGTCGAGCACATTCTGAGGGAACTGAACATCGACGCCAAGAAGCTCCCGCCCCGTTCCGTCCAGGCCGCCATCTCCGGTGCCAAGGCGGAGCTCGCCCGGGCCGACGCCTATGGCCAAGCGGCGCGGTCGGTGTTCGAGCGGCGCATCGCGGACGTCTACGCCGAATACGAGCGGCGACTGTTCGATGCCTCGGCCATGGACTTCGACGATCTGCTGCTCCTGACGGTGAGGCTCTTCCGGGAGGCCCCGGACGTCCTCGACGGGTACCGCCAGCGTTTCAAGCACGTACTCGTCGACGAGTTCCAGGACACCAATCGCGCCCAGAACGAGATCGTCCTCATGTTGGCGGCGCAACATCACAACGTGTGCGTGGTCGGCGACAGTGACCAGTCGATCTTCGGATGGCGCGGCGCGGACATCCGCAACATCGTCGAGTTCGAAGAGGCCTTCCCCGACGCCAAGGTCATCCCGCTCGAGCAGAACTACCGGTCGACGAAGACCATCCTCGACGCCGCCAACGCCGTCATCGCCAACAACGTCACCCGGGTTCCCAAGGAGCTGTGGACCGAAGGCGAAGCCGGGGACCCGATCGTGCGCTACCGGGCCGAGGACGAGTACGACGAGGCGGCCTGGGTGGCGACGGAGATCGGGCGCCTCCGGGAGTTCGATGGCATCGACTACGGCGACGTCGCCGTCTTCTACCGAACCAACGCCCAGAGCCGAGCGCTCGAAGAAGAGCTCGTGCGCGCCGCGATCTCCTACAAGGTGGTGGGCGGCACCCGGTTCTACGACCGGCGCGAGGTCAAGGACCTTCTCGCCTACGTGCGCCTGCTGGGCAACCCCTCCGACGAAGTGTCGGCCCGGCGTATCGTCAACGTTCCCCGCCGGGGCGTGGGAGACACCTCGGTCGACCGGCTCGTCCGCTGGGCCCGCTCGAACCACTCCTCGTTCGTCGACGCCCTCGACCACGCCCCAGAAGCGGGCGTGACCGGAAAGGCCGCAAAGGGAGCCGCGGAGTTCCGCCAGCTTCTCGACGAGCTCCGGCACATGGTCGAACAGGGTGCGGGCCCCGGGACCATGGTGGAGGCCGTGGCCGAACGCACCGGGTACCGGGCCGCGCTCGAAACCGAAGACACCCTCGAAGCGCACGGTCGTCTGGAGAACATCGCCGAGCTCGCGGGAGCAGCCGGCGAGTACGACACCTTGGAGGAATTCCTGGAGTCGGTCGCCCTCGTCTCCGACAGCGACGAGCTCGACGCGTCGGATGCCCGGGTATCGCTCATGACCTTGCACACCGCCAAGGGCCTGGAGTTCCCCGCCGTGTTCCTGGTAGGTCTCGAGGACGGCGTATTCCCCCATCTACGTGCCCTAGAGGATCCGCTCCAGCTCGAGGAGGAGCGCCGGCTCTGTTACGTGGGCATCACACGGGCGCGGCGCCAGCTCTATCTGACCCACGCGTGGAGCCGGACGTTGTGGGGTTCGACGAGCCACGCCATCCCGAGCCGGTTCCTGTCGGAGCTACCGCGCGAGCTGGTGCGCGACGTGGGCTCGTCGTGGACCAAGCGCCCCGACCCGCTGCGGGCGCTGTCATGGTCGCGCCGTCGTGCCGGCGTGCAGCGAGGCGACAGCACCGACGACTTCGATGGGGTCGACGAACCCCGGTCGGCTCCCTCCGACCACGGGCGTGACGTCCATGGCGGCGCCGATGAATGGGCGCAGGACTTTCACGATCCCGATCCGTGGGGCGACGACGAGCCGGCTGTCCCGGTTCGCTCCGCCGAATCCCCCCGCCGCCCCAATCCCGGGGCTTCGGGGTCCGCGGCGCGCGCCTCGGGGTCTGCGGCGCGCGTCTCGGGGCGCAAGAGCCGGCTGCCCAAGATGGCCGAGTGGCGCAACGGCACCTCCCCCCGCCCATGAGCCGGCACGACTGGGACGCGGTCACCTACGACCGAATCTCCGATCCCATGACGCGCTGGGGTGCGGACGTGCTGGCGCGGTTGGACCTGCGTGGTCACGAAACGGTCCTCGACGCCGGGTCGGGCAGCGGCCGCGTCACCGAGATGTTGCTCGAACGCGTGACGACGGGCCGAGTCGTGGCCGTCGACGCCGCGCCGTCGATGCTCGACGAAGCCCGTAAGCGCCTGAAGCGATTCGCAGGGCGGGTCGAATTCGTCGAGGCCGATCTTCTCGAGCTCTCGCCCGATCTCCTGGGCGCGTACTGGCCGGTCGATGCGGTGCTGTCCACGGCCACGTTCCATTGGGTCCTCGACCACGACCGGCTCTTCGCCAACCTGGCCGCGGTCATGCGCCCCGGCGCACCGTTGGCGGCTCAATGCGGTGCGGCCGGCAACATCGCCGGCCTCATCGAGGCGGTGCGGTCGACCGGGACCGAGCGGTCCGGTCTGTGGTTGTATGCCACCCCGGAAGAAACCCGCACCCGGCTCGAGCGTGCCGGGTTCGAGGACATCGAGGTATGGACCCACCCCGAACCGACGCGTCTCGCCGAAGGTGAGGAGCTCGAGACCTACCTCGAGACGGTGTGCCTCCGCACGCACGTTGCGGGCATGTCCCCCGACGAGCGGGCCGCCTTCCTCGGGGCCGTGGCTGCGGCGATGCCCGAGCCGGTCATCGACTATGTGCGGCTCAACATCAGCGCCCGGCGCGCTTGAACGACGGACTCAGCCCGGGACCCGGCGCCACAACACGGCGGGCAGCAGGCGCAGCACCCCGAACACGAGCCGCAGCGGGGCCGGAGAAAACACCACCGCCGCCGAGCGCTCGATGCCCGCCACGACGTCGGCCGCCACGGCGTCGGGCGTCGTGGCGAAGGGCGCGGGGTCGCGTCCCGTGGTCATGCGGGTCGCCACCCAACCGGGGCGGACGATCATGAGCGACGCGCCCGTGCCTCGCAGGGCCTCGGCCATCCCCTGCGCGAAGCCATCGAGCCCCGCCTTCGAGGCGCCGTAGACGTAGTTGGAACGGCGCACTCGCATCCCGGCCACCGACGACAGCACGACGATCCGGCCATAGCCCTGGTTCTTCAGGAGGGTTGCGAACGCCGTCATCACCGCGGCCGGTCCGGTCGTGTTGGTGGTCAGAACGCGGGCCACCGCCTCGGGATCGTCCTCGTCGCTGCCCTGGTCACCGAGCACACCCGCGGCCACGAGGACGAGATCCACCTGGCCGAGCCGCGTCGCGGCGTCGCGGGCGACGACGCCCACCCGGCTCACGTCGGTGACGTCGAGCGTCATGGTCTCGACCTCGAGCGCCCCCACGGCCTGGAGCTCTTTGACGGCCGTGGCGAGCCCGATCTCGTCGCGGCCCACGAGCACGATCCGGCGTAGCCGGCGCGCCACGAGCGCGCGCAGCACGGCTCGCGCGATATCCGAGGTCCCACCGACCACCACCGCGGTCTGCGGCATCCCCATGGCGTCGTTCATCCGGATCCGTTCATCTGGGTTGCGGCTCTTGCCGTCTTGGCCCTGGCCCGGGTCCGCCGCGGGGCAAGGCGCGGCGCAGGCGAGGAGACGAAGCCGAGGCGCCGGGAGAGATCGGACACGAACACTCCGGCGGGATCGACCCGATTCCGCGTGGCCCGCCACTCGGGCAGCCGGGGGTACATCGCCGCGAGCAACTCCGGCCGCAGGCGCGCGTCCTTGGCGAGATAGACGCGACCGCCCGCCCCGGCGACCGTCTCGTCGAGCCTGTCGAGCAGGGGTCCGAGCGCGGCCGGCCCCACCGGGAGGTCGAATGCGAGGGTCCATCCTTCGACCGGGAACGACAACGGGCCGGGGTTTCCCGGGCCGAATCGTTTCAACACGGTCACGAACGATGCCATTCGCCGGTCGCTCAGTTGCGTGACCACGTCGCGCAGGGTGTCTTCGGCACCGAAGGGGACCACGAATTGGTATTGGACGAATCCGCGTGGCCCGTACAGCCGGTTCCAGGCGCCGACTCCGTCGAGCGGGTGGAAGAACGTCGCGATCGACTGGAGCTCACCGGTGCGGAGCCAAGGGGCTTTGCGGAACCACAGCTCGTTGAATGCCGCCACCGTCACGCTATTGAGCAATCCCGAGGGTGGCGTGACGGGTACCTGGGCACGGACGACGGGGTTGAACCGGAGCGCTTCTTCGGATCCGGCCGGCGCCACGTCCTCGAGCCCAGCGTGGTCACCGCGGGTGAGCACGGCCCGACCCATCTTGGACCCGCGCGCCAGGCAGTCGATCCATGCCACCGAATAGCGGTACTCGGCGTCGCGCGCCGTCATCCGGGCGATGCAGTCGTCGAGGTTGGTGGCGCGCTCTGTGTCGACGCGCAGTGAAGCGGTCTGCACCGGGATCATCTGCAGCGTGGCGTCGACCACGATCCCGGTCAAGCCCATGCCACCCGCGGTGGCCCAGAACAGATCGGCATCGTCGTCGGGCGAGACTTCGACCCGCCCCGACGGTGTGGCGAGGGACAGGCGGGTGACGTGCGAACAGAACGAGCCGTCCCGGTGATGGTTCTTGCCGTGGATGTCCGAAGCGATGGCGCCCCCTACGGTCACGTACCGGGTACCGGGTGACACCGGCACGAACCACCCACGCGGAACGAAGGCACGCATCAGTGCGTCGAGGCTCGTCCCTGCACCCACCCGGACGAGGCCGGTTCCGAGATCGGCTTCGAGGACCGTGTCGAAGGCGGTGGTGTCGACGACGATGCCACCGGCACACTGCGCTGCGTCCCCGTACGAGCGGGCCAGGCCTCGGGCCACCACACTGCGCCCGGCTTCAGCCGCGTCCGCCAGGACCTGGTCGATCTCCTCCGCCGAACGGACCGTGGCGACATCGCACGCGCTGGGCGCGGTGCGGCCCCACCCCGTGAGGACCCGACGGCTGATGCCCACGCCGTCGGGTGCCGTAGCGACGTTCATCACGAATAGATGCCGACCGCCACGAGGGCGACCCACAGGAGGCCGAGGAGTTGCAACGTGCGATCCCGAAGAGCCAATTCCTCGGGAGCGCCCCCCAGGCCGCGGGCGAAGCGAAGCTCCACGTGCAAGATGGCGATCACGAACGGGACGATCGACAACTCGAACCAGATCGGGTGATGGCCGCGGCCCACCTGGGACGAGCGCTCGAACGCCCACAGGCAGTACGCGGTGACGGTGACCGACGCCGCCAAGAGCCGCACCGAACGGAGAAAGGCCTCGGGGTAGACGCTGAGGGTGGGACGGTGCGCGCCCCGAAGCTCACCCAGATCGACGTGTTCGGCACTTCGCTTCCCGGTGACGATGAGGAGCGCGCCGAACGAGGACACGATGATGAACCAGTCCGACAACGGAACCCCCGTGGCCACGCCCCCGGCGATGGCCCGGAGCACGAAGCCCGAAGAGACGCAGGCCAGGTCCACCACGGGCTCGTGCTTGAGACGCAGGGAGTAGGCGCTGGTGACCGCCACGTAGACGGCGATCACGAGGGCCAGGTGGCTGCCCGCCAGCCACCACGCCAGCGCGATCGAGGAGCCCATCAGCACCAGGCTCACGGTGACGGCCAGGAGGGGGGCAACGATGCCCGCCGCCACGGGCCGGTGCCGCTTGACGGGGTGGTGCCGGTCGGCCTCGACGTCGAGGGCGTCGTTCAGGAAGTAGGTACCCGAGGCGGCGAGGGAGAAGACCGCGAACGCGCCTGCGGCGTGGGCGGCGACCGAACCGTGGGTGAGTACGCCGGCGGCCGCGGGTGCGGCGAAGACGAGGAGGTTCTTGATCGAGTGCCGCGGTCTGGCAATGCGCAACAGCCCCGACCACCGCGTCGAGGATGCCGCCCTGGGATCGGACGATTCGGGCTGTCCTTCCCGCTGGCTGGTGACGGCGCGGACCATAGTTGTCGGGGCCGACGGGCCGGAAGCGCATGGGATGGCACCCGTTCGTGGCCAACACCGACGCTACCATGCACTTTCGACCTATCCCCCGCCGCCAAGGGCCGTCTGGCGCCCCGTCAGGTAGAGGTGCCTACACTCGGTGCCCGATGAAGCGTCCATACCGGGTCGTGGTGGCCAAGCCCGGGCTCGACGGCCACGACCGAGGTGCGAAGGTCATCGCCAGGGCCCTGCGCGACGCCGGGTTCGAGGTGATCTACACCGGGCTGCACCAGACCCCCGAGCAGGTGGTCCAGGCCGTGGTCCAGGAGGACGCCGACGCCGTCGGGCTGTCGCTGCTGTCTGGAGCCCACCTCACCCTCGTCCCCCGGGTCATCGACGGACTTCGTGCCCAGGGTCTCGACGACGTGCTCGTGGTCGTGGGCGGCATCATCCCCGACGGCGACATCCCGACGCTCGAGGACCTCGGTGTGGCTGCGGTGTTCACGCCCGGCGCCTCGCTCGACACCATGGTGCACTGGCTGGCCGAGGCGCTCGACCGCCGCGAGGAGGCCACCGCTGGAGGCTGAGTCCGATGCGACACGACACAAACGACACAACGCAATACACGTGGCGCGATACACCGCGCCGTGTCGAACAAGCCGAGTCGCAATAAGAGGCGAATCGCAACAAGAGCAGCGCGCCAACGGCCCGGAACAGGACGGGCGCCGACCACTGCGGGCGGCGGAGAGGAGCAGGAGCACCGGTGGATCTTTACGAGTACCAGGGCAAGCAGTACTTCGCCCGCTACGGCATCCCCACCTCGGCGGGCGGTGTGGCCGACACCGTCGACGAGGCCGTGATCCAGGCCGAGGCGGCCGGCTATCCGGTCGTGGTCAAGGCCCAGGTGAAGGTGGGAGGTCGCGGCAAGGCGGGCGGCATCAAGCTGGCCAATGACGCCGACGAGGTGCGGACCCACGCGTCGGCGATCTTGGGCATGGACATCCACGGTCACGCCGTGAACCGGCTGTGGGTCGAGCACGCGTCCGACATCGCCCGCGAGTACTACGCGAGCTTCACCCTGGACCGCGCCGCCAAGCTCCACCTCTGCATGGTGTCGGCCAAGGGCGGGGTGGAGATCGAGGAGGTGGCGGCGACCGATCCCGACGCCATCGCCCGCCTGCACGTGAACCCGGTCGACGGCTTGTCGCTCGACGCGGCAACCCGACTGGTGGAGGAGGCCGATCTCGACCCCGAGGCGCGGGCGCCGGCGGCCGAGCTCCTGGTGGCGCTGTACCGGTGTTACGTCGAGGGCGACTGTGACCTGGCGGAGATCAACCCCCTCATCCTGACCACCGACGGGAGGGTCCACGCGCTCGACGCCAAGGTGACCCTCGACGACAACGCCGCCTTCCGCCACCCCGAATGGGAGGAGTTCGCGGGGACCGAGACGGCCGATGAGCGCGAGTTGCTGGCCAAGGAGAAGGGACTCAACTACATCGGCCTGTCGGGTTCGGTGGGCATCATCGCGAACGGTGCCGGCTTGGCGATGAGCACCCTGGACGTCGTGACCCAGGCCGGCGGCTCCGCTGCGAATTTCCTGGACATCGGGGGAGGCGCCAACGCAGACGTCATGGCCGCCGCGCTCGAGGTCATCAACACCGACGATGCCGTACGGTCGATCTTCGTGAACATCTTCGGGGGTATCACCCGGTGCGACGAGGTGGCCAACGGAATTGTCGAGGCACTTGGGCGCGTCGACCTCCGGTCCCCCATCGTGCTTCGCCTCGACGGCACCAACGCAGAGGCCGGACACGCCATCTTGGCGTCGCACATCTCGGATCGCCTAGTCGTGGACGAGACCATGCTCGGCGCGGCGCGCCGTGCCGTGGCGCTGGCAGGAGGGGACAAGTGAGCATCTTCGTCGACGAGAACACCAAGGTGGTCGTGCAGGGCCTCACCGGTGGTCAAGGCCGGTTCCACGGCCTGCGCAACCGCGATTACGGGACCCAGGTGGTCGCCGGCGTGACTCCGGGAAAGGGTGGCACCGATGTGGATGGTGTCCCCGTCTACGACAGCGTCGAGGACGCCGTGGCTGCCACCGGGGCCGACGCCTCGTTCGTGGTCGTGCCCCCCAAGGGCGCCCCGGCCGCCATATTGGAGGCGGCCCGGGCCGGTATCGGCTTCATCGTGTGCATCACCGAGGGGATCCCGGCCCAGGACGAGGCGTTCTTCTACAACATCCTCCGGCGCGATCACCCCGGGGTGCGGCTGCTCGGGCCCAATTGCCCGGGGGTCATCTCACCGGGCAAGTGCAACATCGGCATCACATCGGGCGACATCGCCCTCCCCGGCGGTCCGGTGGGCATCGTGAGCCGATCGGGGACGCTCACCTATCAGGCGCTGCACGAGCTGTCCCAACAGAAGGTCGGCCAGACCACCTGCGTGGGGATCGGCGGCGACCCCGTGCCGGGGACGAGCTTCATCGACTGCCTCGCCGCATTCGAGCAGGATTCCGACACCAGGGCCGTGATGATGATCGGGGAGATCGGAGGCTCCGCGGAGGAGGAAGCGGCGCAGTTCATCAAGGACAACATGTCCAAGCCCGTGGTCAGCTACGTGGCCGGCGTGACCGCGCCCCCGGGGCGCAAGATGGGTCATGCGGGCGCCATCATCTCGGGATCCCAGGGCACGGCTCAGGCCAAGATGGCCGCGCTGGCCGACGCCGGCGCCATCGTGGCGCTCAACCCGACCGAGGCGGGCGAGCGAATGGTGGAGATCGTCAAGACCCTCGATTGAACCCGGCCGGACGGGACGGGCCCGCTGGTAGCGTGGCGACCGTGCGCGTGGCGGTGCTCGTGTCGGGTACTGGGAGCATCCTCGCCGCCATGCTCGCCGAGGACGTCCCGGTGGCGCTGGTGCTCGCCGACCGTCCCTGCCGCGCCCTCGAGATCGCGTCGGGTGCGGGTGTCGACGTCGAGCTCGTCGACCGCCGGGCCTTCGGGGGCTTCGGCGCGATGTTCGACCGGTGGGCCTTCACCCGCCGGGTGACCGAAGTCCTCACGGCACACGACGTCGACCTCGTCGCCATGGCAGGCTTCGGCACCGTGTTCGCCCGCCCGCTGTTCGACGCCTTCCCCGGCCGGATCCTCAACACCCATCCCGCCCTCCTCCCGGCTTTCCCGGGGTGGCACGCCGTGGAGGAGGCCCTCGCCGCCGGGGTGGCGGTCACGGGCTGCACGGTCCATCTGGCCACCGTCGACACCGACGCCGGGCCCGTCCTGGCCCAAGCCGAGGTTCCGGTCCTGGCCGGCGACGACGAGGCGACCCTCCACGAGCGGATAAAGCAGTGCGAGCGACAGCTCTACCCCAAGGTCATCAAGGACTACGTCGCGTCGTTGACGAGCGGGACGCGCTCACCGAGCGCGTAGAGCATCCGAGGCGGCGGCGATGCGGCCTGGAGCGACTCCGAGAAACGGGGTTGGCCATCGCCGATCGGGCTCGGTCTTCGCCGCCTTCCTGATCGGAGCGACGATCCTCGGGGCGGGCACGGTTGCAGCGCCGTCTGCATCGTCGGCAACCATCGCGTCGCCCCCGACCACCTGGGTGCCACAACTGCCAGCCACCAGCCCCCCCGCCCGCTACGGCGCGTCCATGGCCTACGACGCGGCTATCGGCCAGTTGGTCCTCTTCGGTGGGCAACAGGCGAGTGGACCAGCCGAATACGCAGACACCGCAACCTACGACGGCGCCACCTGGGTGGCGCAGTCCCCGCCTTCGAGCCCCCCCGCCCGCTCCTACGCGTCCATGGCCTACGACCCGGCCATCGGCCAGTTGGTCCTCTTCGGTGGAGTGGGCGCCGACAACACGTTCCTCGACGACACGTGGACCTACAACGGCACGACCTGGACGCAGCAGACCCCGCCGACGAGCCCGCCGGCGCGCACGTCCGCATCCATGGCCTACGACCCGGCCCTCGGCCGGATCGTTATTTTCGGAGGGGCCGGTTGCTCAATCCTGGGGTGCGACGACACCTGGACGTATGACGGCACGACCTGGACCCAGCAGGCTCCTGTCACCAGCCCCTCCACTCGCTACGGCGCGTCCATGGCCTACGACGCGGCCCTCGGCCAGATGGTCCTCTTCGGTGGGTACGACCACGGTGTCGACTTCGGAGACACCTGGACGTATGACGGCACGACCTGGACCCAGCAGGCACCCATCACCACCCCGCCCGCCCTGGATTCCGCCTCCATGGACTACGACCTCGCCACCGGTGAATTGGTCCTCTTCGGCGGGTACAACACCGGCGGTGGGAACTCCGGCGACACCTGGACATACGACGGCACGACGTGGACGAAGCAGGCACCGCCTACGCGACCACCCGATCGCAGCTCTGCGTCCATGGCCTACGACCCGGCGCTCGGGCAGATGGTCCTCTTCGGTGGGAGCTTCTTCGGTGCAGGACCAGAGGGCGACACCTGGACGTACCAACTGGTCGGCAACGGCTACTGGCTGGTCGCGTCCGACGGTGGGGTCTTCAGCTACGGAGCACCCTTCTACGGTTCGACCGGCGCCATGCGCCTCAACCGGCCCGTCGTCGGCATCGCCGCGGCACCGGGTGGCAACGGCTACTGGCTCGTGGCCGCTGACGGCGGCGTGTTCAGCTTCGGACCGGGTGCGGTCTTCCAGGGCTCGGC
>Ga0209415_10010405_pt1 | contig 15831 bp, 17 predicted proteins | sample PeaSoiSIISIP2007_FD_187696 | JGI IMG/M metagenome (GOLD analysis project Ga0209415, IMG submission 187696) | Peat soil microbial communities from Weissenstadt, Germany - SII-SIP-2007 (SPAdes) (version 2) | ecosystem: Environmental > Terrestrial > Soil > Wetlands > Peat | place: Germany...
GGGAGTGGCCGTCGCGGCCGCCGCGTGGCGACGCGGAGCGGACGTGACGCTGATCGCGGGGCCGCTCGCCGTCCCGCCGCCGGTCGGTCCGACGCTCGTCTCGATCGAGACGACGGAGCAGATGCGAGCGGCGGTCGCGCAGCATCTGCCGTCGGCCGATGTCCTCGTCATGGCGGCTGCGCCGGCCGACTTTCGTCCGGCGGCGGTGGCGGCCCACAAGATCAAGAAGGGTGCAGCGCCGGAGACGATCCCGCTCGCTCCGACCGACGACATTCTCCTCGCGACGCGCGAGCTGCGCCCGGCATCGGCCATCGTCGTCGGCTTCGCGCTCGAGACTGAGGCGGCGCTCGCTGGGGGCCGGGCCAAGCTCCGCGGGAAGGCGCTGGACATGGTCGTCGTCAACGACGCGTCCGAACCCGGTGCGGGCTTCGCCACGGACACGAACCGGGTGAGCTTCCTGGTTGGTGATGGTGACGTGGAGGCGATGTCCCTGATGCCCAAGACCGACGTGGCCGACGCGATCCTCGATCGGGTCGAAGGGCTCATGCGTGGACGGTAGGGAGCAACTCCGGCGCTACCTGGAGCAGCGGCGCGAGGCCGGCGAGCGGGAACTGGTGCTCGATCAGATGACCGTCGACGAGGTCCTGCGCCTAGTCGGTGCGAAAGCGGAGATGTCCGATCCGGCGGCGAGCGCGGTGGTCGCGCCCCCACCCCGGCCGCCGATCGCCGACGCCTCCTCCGGCGATTGGCGCGCCGTGCTTGCCGGCACCCAGCGCCGCGAGGCCGGACCCGGCGTGCCGCCGGCTGCCGGGGTCGCTCCTCCAGCGCGACCGCTCGCGCGTGTCCCGGCGGAAGCGCCGATTGCGCGCCCCGCGCCGCCGCGCGCTGACGCGGCCTCGGCTACCCCAGCGCGCCGGCCGGGCGACCTCGAGCGGCCTCCGGCTGACCCGCCGCACCACGCGGCGGCGGGCGCGCCGCAATCGCCGGTCCGTGACGCAGAGGCGCGGCCACCGGGCATCGCGGTGGGTAATGCGCACGTGGACCTGTTTGGCGGCCCACTGTCGCGACTCGAGACGATCGACGACCTGGCGCGCTCGGTCGCGTCGTGCACGCGATGCCCGCTGTACGCCACGGCGACCAACCCCGTCCCCGGAGAAGGGTCGCCAACGGCCGGATTGGTGTGCGTGGGCGAAGCGCCCGGGGCGACCGAAGATGCGACGGGCCGTCCGTTTGTTGGCCAAGCGGGCAAACTGTTGGACAAGATCCTCGGGGCGATTCAGTTACGGCGCGAGGATGTGTTCATCTGCAACGTGCTGAAGCATCGGCCGCCGGGTAATCGGAACCCGTTGCCCGACGAAGTCGCCGCTTGCAGCCCCTATCTCGTTCGGCAACTGGAGTTGATCCGCCCCAAGGTCATTGTGGCGTTCGGGACGTTTGCGGCCCAGACGCTGCTGCAGACCAAGGATTCCATCGGAAAGTTGCGCGGTGCGGTCCACCGGTATTACGGTGTGCCCCTCATCGTTACGTACCACCCGGCCGCGCTCCTCAGGAACCCGGCCTGGAAACGCCCGACCTGGGAAGATGTCCAGTACGCACGTCGTATCCTCGATGGCATCGGAGTCTGACCGGGACGACGGCCCGGCCTCCGACCGCGACCCCTACGCCGATCGCCGACCGCCCTACTCGGAGGACGCCGAGCAGGCCGTACTGGCTGCGATGATGATGGATACGGATGCGGTCATGCGCGCGTCCGAGGTCGTCGACGACTCCATGTTCTACCGCGAGGCCCATCGCCGGGTCTTTCGTGCGATGATGGCGCTCACCGAGCGTCGCGAGGTCGTCGATCCGCTGACGTTGTCGGACGAGCTGGCGCGCCGGGGTGAGCTCGAGGCGAGCGGCGGCGGCGACTACATCACGTTCCTGATCGACGCGATTCCGACGGCGGCGAACGTCGAGTATCACGCGCGCATCGTGCGCGAGAAGGCGCTGCTGCGCCGGCTGATCGAGGTCTCGACCGGCATCGTCGGTGAGGCGTTCGAGGGGCGGACCACCGCTGCCGACCTGTTGGATGCCGCCGAGCACCGCATCCTGCAGCTCAGCCAGGCGCGCGGCGGCGCCGAGTTCACACGGATCAAGGAGCTCCTCTGGCCGACGATGGAGCGCATCGAAGCGCTCTCCAAGGGCGGCAAGAACATCACCGGCGTGCCCAGCGGATTCTCGGACCTCGACGAGATCACATCAGGCTTTCAGCCGTCCGAACTCGTCATCGTTGCCGCGCGGCCGGCGATGGGCAAGACGTCCTTCTGCCTGAACCTGGCCCAGCACGCGGCCATCGAGCACAACATCCCGATCGCCTTCTTCTCGCTCGAGATGAGCAAGGAGTCCCTCGTCCAGCGGCTGCTGACGAGTGAGGCCCGGATCGACGCCCAGCGGCTGCGCAAGGGCATGCTGCGCGACGACGACTTCCCGCGGCTGGCCCGCGCCGCCGGCATCCTCAGCTCGGCGCCGATCTACATCGACGACAGCGCCAGCATCACGCTCCTTGAGATGCGATCGCGGGCGCGGCGCCTCAAGGTCGACGCCGGCGTCGGCTTGGTGATCATCGACTACCTGCAGCTCATCCAGGGCCCGACCAGCGAGAATCGCCAGCAGGAGATCAGTCAGATCTCCCGGTCGCTCAAGGCGCTGGCCAAGGAGCTCGCCGTCCCGGTCATCGCGCTGTCCCAGCTCTCGCGGGCACCGGAACAGCGCACCGGCGAATCGAAGCGCCCGCAGCTGTCTGACCTGCGCGAGTCCGGCGCCATCGAGCAGGACGCCGATCTCGTCATGTTCATCTTTCGTCCGGAGGTCTACGAGGGGCCGACGGACAAGGATGGCAACTCTCTCGAAGGCCGGTCCGAGGTCATCGTCGGCAAGCAGCGCAACGGCCCGATCGGCACCGTCAATCTGTATTTCCACAAGAGCTACACGCGGTTCGAGAGCTATAGTGCCAGAAGCACTGGGTGAAGAGGAGCCGGGACGAAGAGGAGCCGGGACGAATAGGTGCCGGGACGAATAGGAGCCGGGACGAATAGGTGCCGGGACGAATAGGTGCCGGGGAACGACGGTCGTTCCCGGCTTCTCTTCGTCCCGGCAGTACCTCGTCCCGGCTGTTATTCGTCCCGGCTCCTCTTCGTCCCGGTCCCTTATCTTTATTCCCCCATGCCCAAGCCCAAGACCGTCTATCGCTGCACCGAGTGCGGGGCCGAGCACGCGCGGTGGGGCGGACGGTGTGACGCCTGTGGGGAATGGAACACGCTGGCCGAGGAGATCGCCGCGCCGCCGCGGCAGTCGAAGGGGAATGGACGGCGGTTGAGTCGCGGGGCGGGGCTGGGCGCGGGGGGAAGTGTCGCCACGACGACCCGGTTGCGCGAGATCACCGGATCGGAAACGGAGCGATGGCGCACCGGCCTGGGCGAGTTCGACTTCGTGTTGGGGGGTGGCGTGGTCCCGGGCTCGATGGTGCTCTTGGGCGGCGAGCCGGGTGCGGGGAAATCGACGCTTCTGCTGCAGGTGGCGGCGCGGCTCCAGGATCGCGGGCGCTCAACGCTCTACGTCTCGGGGGAGGAGTCGCCGCTCCAGGTCAAGCTGCGCGCCGACCGATTGGCCGACACAGCAGGCGACGTCACGTTGCTGAGCGAGACCAATCTGGAGACCATCCTGGCCACGGCCGGCGCGAGCCGGCCGAGTGCGCTGGTCGTGGATTCGATCCAGACGGTGTTCACGACCGACCTCGAAGGCGCCCCCGGCAACGTCGGCCAGGTGCGCGAGTGCGCCGCGCGATTGATGCGGTTCGCCAAGGAGAGCGGCACGACGGTGTTCGTGGTTGGCCACGTGACCAAGGGCGGCGGGATCGCCGGGCCCAAGACACTCGAGCATATCGTCGATACCGTCCTGTATTTCGAGGGCGAGACCGTGGCCGACCACCGGGTCCTGCGGGCGACGAAGAACCGCTTCGGCAGTGTCGACGAGATCGGCGTGTTCCGCATGAGCCAGGCCGGATTGGTGCCGGTCGAGAATCCGTCGGAGCTGTTCCTCGGTGATCGAGACCGCACGGCCTCGGGGAGTGCGGTGACCGCGTTGCTCGAGGGAACGCGTCCGGTCCTGATCGAGATTCAAGCGCTCGCGGCGAAGGCCGGCTTTGGCACGCCGCAGCGCGTGGCGACGGGGTACGACAATCGGCGGTTGGCCCTGCTCCTGGCCGTGCTCGACAAACGCGCCGAGCTCTCGTTTGCCGCGCTCGACGTCTTCCTCAACGTCGTCGGCGGAGTGCGGATGCAGGAGCCGGCGGGCGATCTGGCCGTGACTGCGGCGCTGGCGTCGAGCGTGTTCGATCGGCCGCTCCCGAGCGACGCGGTGTTCATCGGCGAGGTCGGCTTGGGTGGAGAGGTGCGTCCCGTGTCGCAGATCGAGCGCCGACTCGCCGAAGCAGCCAAGATGGGGATGCGGATGGCCTACGTGGCTGAGCGTGGGATGCCGAAGCGGCCCGTGGCCGCATTGCGGGTGGAAGGCGTCGGCTCGCTGCACGCCCTGTTCGCCCGGCTCTTTCTATGACGGCCGATGTGGGCGTGGTCATCGTCGCCGCCGGCTCGGGGAGTCGGACGGGATCGGCCGAGCTCAAACAATTTCGGTGGGTTGCCGGGAAACCGATGCTGCTGCATAGCGTGCAGCGGTTCCAGGCTCGCGCCGACGTCGCGATGGTCGTGTGCGTATTGCCGCGCACCATGGCCGGCGACCCGCCCCCCTGGCTCTTTCAGGCCGATCTCAATCGCCTGCTCCTGTCGGTTGGCGGTCGCGAGCGCCAGGAATCCGTTGCCAATGGGCTCGAGGACCTGCCGTCCGAGGTCGAGATCGTCATCGTCCACGATGCCGCCCGACCGCTCGTGACGGACGAGACGATCGACGCCGTGATCCGCGCGGCGCGCACCGGGATGGGCGCGATCGCCGCGCTCCCGGTCGTGGACACGCTCAAACAGGTCGACGAAGGGGGGCAAGTGGTGCGGACGGTGGATCGACAGCATCTGTGGCGCGCGCAGACTCCCCAGGCCTTTCCCCGTGCGATCCTCGAGCGAGCCCATGAGGCCGCGCGCCGTGAGCGCGTCGTCGCGACTGACGACGCGGCACTCTGCGAGCGCTTGGGCGTCCCGGTCGTGGTCGTGATGGGCAGCGAGCGGGCCATGAAGATCACGGAGGAATCGGACTTCGCGCGCGCCGATGCGCTGGCCGCGCTGCCGGGGTGACGCTGCTCGCGGACCACCCGGCGCTCCCGTTCTGGTCGAGTGGTGAGGTCGACGCCGCCATCCCGGCGGCGATTGCGCATCTCGAGCGACATGGCGTGCTGGCCTATCCAACGGAGACCGTGTACGGCTTTGGCGGCGCGCTGCATGAGGGCGCGGTCACGGCGTTGGTGGATCTCAAGGACCGCGGGGCGGCCAAGCCGTTCCTGTTGCTGATCGCCGGCAGCGAGATGCTGGCGAGCCTGGGGCTGCGACTGGGCGGCGCCGGCGCCGTGCTGGCGGCGCGCCACTGGCCTGGGCCGCTGACACTCGTGCTGCCAGGGGGTGAGGGCCGGATCAGCAACCGCTTGCGCGGACCGGAAGGAGGGATCGCCGTCCGATGGACCCCTCATCGCGGACTGGCGCGGTTGATCCAGGCGTACGGCGCGCCGCTGACGTCGACGAGTGCGAACAGCCCAGGGGTACCGCCCGCGATGTCCGCCGCAGAGATTGTAGCGCAGTGGGGCGAGGCGATTCGTCGCGGCGTCTTACTCGTCCTGGATGGTGGTCGGCTCGAGCCATCGGCCCCATCGACCGTGGTCGATTGCACGGGGCGCCGGTTACGGGTGATCCGGCCCGGTACCATCTCGGCGGACATCTTGCGGGAGAGCGTCCCCGATCTGATCGGGGATGCTTAGGGCGGGCGATGCATCTGCTATTCGTGTGTACGGGGAATACCTGCCGAAGTCCGATCGCAGCGGCCATCGCACGCCAGGTGGCCGACGAGCGCGGTCTGCCCGATGTCGACATCGCGAGCGCAGGTACGAGCGCGGTCGATGGACAGCCGGCCTCGGACGGGGCGGTGTTGGTCGGCCTCGAGCGGGAGCTCGATCTCACCGGCCATCGCGCGCGACAGCTCACGCCCGAACACGTCGACGCGGCGGATCTGATCCTGGTCATGGGCCCGCACCATCTCGAGCGGGTGGAGGCGCTCGGCGGTGCCGGCAAGGCCTACTTGCTCACGGCCTACTCGTCCCGCGGCGCCGACGATCGTGCGGTCAGCGATCCATTTGGCGGCGATCTCGAGGTCTATCGCACGACCGTGGAGGAGCTCGACGCCGAGATCCGGCGCGCCGTGGATCGCCTGGCCGGCGAGCGCGCAGCGAGTTGACGGAGTCGCGCGGGCCGGAGCGTCCGCGGTGAAGCAGCGACCGACCCGACTGGTGCTGCTCGGACATCCGGTAGCCCACTCGCTGTCGCCGGCCATCCAGAACGCGGCACTTCGCTCGGCGGGGATCCCGCTCACGTACGAAGCCAGGGACGTCCTCCCGCCGGACCTCGGCGTGGCGCTGGAGCGCCTGGTGGGCGAGGGCGGAGCCGGTAACGTCACGGTGCCCCACAAAGAACGCGCGCTCGGCTATTGCGGCCGCCTGACTCCGGTTGCGCAGCGTGTCGGCGCGATCAATACGTTCTGGGCCGAGGATGGGACGCTCGTTGGTGACAACACCGACGTCGGCGGGTTCCAGCACGCTGTGGTCGCCCTGCGCGGCGCGGCGCCGGCGCACGACATGATCGCGGTGATCGGCGCCGGCGGCGCCGCCGCCGCCGTGCTCGCGGCCATCGCCGACTGGCCGGCGTGCCAGGTGCGGGTGTGGAATCGGACGCCGGCGCGGGCCGCGGCGCTGGTCGACCGATTCCCCGGGGTCGCGGTCGTTGCCCCATCGCTGGCCCAGGCCGTCGCCGGTGCCGCGCTCGTGGTCCACGCGACGACGATTGGCTTGGCCAACGATGAGGTGCCCATGGACTCCCGCTCCCTCCCGCGTGGCGCGGACGTGATCGACCTCGTGTATCGGCCGGGGGAGACGGCGTGGGTCCGCGCCGCCCGCGCGCAGGGTCATCGCGCCTGCGATGGTCTGCCGATGCTCGTCGAGCAGGCCGCGCTGGCGTTCGAGCGGTGGTTCGGCCGGCCGGCCGACCGAGGGGCGATGAGGGAAGCGGCATTCGGCCGCTAGAGAGTAGACAGACAGAGAGTAGAAAGTAGACGTCGGGGCGGGACGCATACCCGCCCGGTTCTGAATCCCTGCGGGCCACCACGGCCGTTGTGTCTACTCTCCACTTTCCGTCTTTCTACTCTCTACCGGCCGGAGGCCGGTTGACACTGCTACGCGACGCGGAGAGACTACGCCCATGCCGACACGCGTGGGAATCAACGGATTTGGCCGCATCGGCCGCCAGGTGGTGCGCGCCGCGGTGGAGCAGGGAGTGACGGACCTCGAGTTCGTCGCGGTCAACGACCTGACGGACACGAAGACGCTCGCCCATCTGTTCAAGTACGACTCGGTGCACCGCCGGTTCGGCGGGACCGTCGAGAACGCGGGCGATGCGCTCCGGATCGAGGGGCGCACGATGCGGGTCCTGGCCGAGAAGGAGCCCGACAAGCTGCCCTGGCGGGCCCTCGGGGTCGACCTGGTACTCGAGTCGACCGGTAAGTTCACCGACGCCGCCAAGGCGCGCAAACATCTCGACGCCGGAGCCAAGAAAGTCGTGATCTCGGCCCCCGCCAAAGGCGAGGACATCACGATCGTCATGGGAGTCAACACCGATCGGTACGATGGGGCGCGGCACCACATCGTGTCCAACGCGTCGTGCACGACGAATTGTCTCGTGCCGATGGTCAAGGTCATTCGCGACGCGTTCGGCTTCCGTCACGGATCGATGGTCACCGTGCACAGCTACACCAATGACCAGCAGATCCTCGATCTCCCGCACAAGGATCTGCGCCGGGCGCGTGCGGCCGCGCTATCGATCATCCCAACATCGACCGGGGCAGCCAAGGCGACGGCGTTGGTGATCCCCGAGCTCAAGGGCAAGATCGACGGGGCCTCCCTTCGGGTACCTACGCCCGACGTCTCGTTCACCGACCTGGTCGTCGAGGTCGAGCGTCCGACGACGATCGATGCCGTCAACGCAGCCTTTCGGGCGGCGGCGAGTGCCGGGCCGTTGCGCGACGTGCTGGCCGTGTCCGACGAGGAGTTGGTGTCGGTCGATTACATCGACGATCCACACTCCTGTATCCTCGACGCGAAGAGCACCAACGTGATCGATGGCACGCTGGTCAAGGTGGCCGGCTGGTACGACAACGAGTGGGGCTACGCCTGCCGCTGTGTCGATCTGCTGCGGTACATGGGGGCCCGACTCTAATGGCGCCGACTCCGCCGCCGGACGGGTCACCACAGGGGGCAGAGTCGCCGGTCGCCCACGCGACCCGCGGTGATCGGATCCGCGACGGCATCGCACTCATCCTTATCGTCGCCGGCGTGGTCCTGGCCGTGTTCGCGTTCGTCAGCAACAACCGGCTGGCGACCCAGCCGATCATCGTGGCCCAGGGGCAAACCGCGTACTCCATCTGGTATCGGAACTACCTCATGGATTTCGGTGGGTATGCCCTGATCGCGCTGGGGGTACTCGTGGGACTGGGCTCCTACATCGCGCACGCGCGCCGTGCTCGGCGGGCGCGGGCAGATCGAGGAGGGGCAGCCTGACATGGCGCGCAAGATGACGGTGCGCGACCTCAGGGAAGAGCAGCTCCGCGGCAAACGGGCCCTGGTACGAGTGGATTTCAATGTGCCGCTGGATGCCGAGCGTCGGGTGACCGACGATACGCGGATCCGGGCGGCGCTGCCGACGATTCACTTCTTGCTCGGACGCGGCGCCTGCGTCGTGCTGCTGTCGCACTTGGGTCGCCCGAAAGGGAAGCCCGACCCGAGCTACTCGCTCGACCCTGTGGCCACGCGGCTGGGTGAGCTCCTGAATGCGCCGGTGCGATTCGTCGAATCGACGGATACCGACGAGGCGGTGAAGGCGACTCACGAGCTCCAGCCTGGCCAGGTGCTGCTGCTGGAGAACACGAGATTTCTCCCGGGCGAAGAGCGCAACGACGAGCGTCTCTCCCGCGATCTGGCCAAGCTGGGCGATCTGTTCGTCAATGACGCGTTCGGTGCCGCCCACCGGGCGCATGCCTCGACGGTCGGAGTCGCGCAGGAATTGCGGCCGGCGGTTGCCGGACTGCTCATGGAGACGGAGCTGGACTACTTGGGGCGTGCGTTAGCTGAGCCCAAGCGCCCATTCATCGCGATCCTGGGCGGGGCCAAGATCTCCGGCAAGATCGATGTGATCTCCCAGTTGCTGCCGCGCGTCGACGGGATGCTCATTGGTGGGGCGATGGCCTGCACGTTCTTCCAGGCAATGGGGCTGGGTGTAGGGAAGTCGCTGGTCGAGCCCGACCGAGTCGACATGGCCAAGGATCTCCTGGCCAGTGCCGGTGCGCGGCTGACGCTCCCCCACGACGCCATGGTTGCTCCGTCGCTCGATCAGGCGGCGCGGGCGCACGCGGTTCCGCGTGATCAGATCCCAGCTGACGAGGCCATGTACGACATCGGGCCGCGCACCGCGGACTCCTTTGGTCGCGCCATCTCGATCGCCAAGACCGTGATTTGGAACGGGCCGATGGGCGTGTTCGAGACGCCGCCATTCGACGCCGGCACGCTGGCGATCGCGCGGGAATTGGCCGCCGCGACGGCCACCGGGACGACAACGATCGTGGGAGGCGGTGACTCGGCTGCCGCGGTGACCCAGGCTGGCCTCGAGGCGAAGATGAGTCACGTCTCGACTGGCGGCGGAGCGTCGCTCGAGTTCCTCGAGGGCAAGAAGCTGCCGGGCGTCGATGCGCTGGACGATGCACGCTGATCCGCACGCTGATCCGCACGCTGATCTGCGCCCGCACGGCGCTGGGCCACACCGTCGGTCGACAGTATGAGCCCGCCGCCCAGCGGCACCGGCGCCGCCCCATGGGCGCGGCCGCTGCTGGCGGCCAACTGGAAGATGAACTTGGGACCGGACGAAGCACGCGCGTTCGTCGAGGCCTATCAGCAGCGCGTGCCGGCCCGGTCCGATCGGACGGTGATCCTGTTCCCCCCCGCGTTGTCCCTCGCCGCCGCGCGGGACGCCGCCGGCGCGCGGAAGGACCTGTGGTTCGGGGTGCAGAACGTGTATTGGGCGGCGCGGGGCGCCTTCACGGGTGAACTCTCGGCGCCGATGGCGCGCGCTGCGGGCGCCACGTTCGTGCTCGTCGGCCACTCCGAGCGCCGGCATGTATTTCACGAGGCCGATGCCGATACTGCCCGCAAGTGCGAGGCGGTCGTCGCCGCCGCGCTCACTCCAGTGCTCTGCGTTGGCGAGCTGCTGGCCGAGCGCGAATCGGGAAAGACGAGCGAGGTGGTCGTGCGCCAGCTGCGAGCCGGGCTGAGTCGCCTGACACCGGAGCAGATCGCGCTCGCCGTGATCGCGTACGAGCCGGTGTGGGCGATCGGGACGGGCCGCACCGCCACGCCGACCGACGCGTCTGAGACGCACGCCGTGCTCGCTGCAGCGCTCCGCGCGCTCGTGCCGCCGGGAGTGGGCGCGATCCCCATTCTGTACGGCGGGAGCGTCAATCCCGCGAACGCACCGACGCTGCTCGCCGCCCCGGGAGTCGACGGTCTGCTCGTCGGCGGCGCGAGCCTGGACCCGATATCGTGGGCGCAGATTGTGGTCGGTGATCGGTAATCGGTGATCGGTAATCGGTGATCGGGAAGAAGGTCCCAGGCCGGTCTCGGCGCGTTGAAGCCGGTTTTGGAGTTGTTCCCGCTCCCCGCTCCCCGCTCCCCGATTTTGTGCCTTGATCCCGTTCTCCCGTCCCGCCACATTTCATAGCTACGAATTTTTTTCTGCTACCCGTCCATGATCATTGCGCTGCTGCTGGTCCTGCTGATTCTCGATAGCTTCGTGCTGGTCGCCGGCATCCTGCTGCAGGCCGGCAAGGGCACGGGCATGGCCGCGACGTTTGGGGGAGTGAGCTCGTCTCCGGACGCGTTCATCGGCACGCGCCAGGCAGGGAATCTCCTCACCAAGATTACGTGGTGGTCCGGCGGGATTTTCCTGGCCATCGCTTTTGTGCTGCAGGTCGCGTCAGCGCGGACGCGGGCGCCGAAGTCAATCCTGGAGCAGGGCCTCACGCCGCCGCCGGCCGCGCCGCTGCCCACCCCGTCATCGTCGTCGGCCCCGGCGCTGCCGTTCCTGCCCGGTCAGGCGACCCCGGCGCCTGCGGCGGCCGGCAACAAGCCGAGCGGCGCCGGTGGCGCGCCGGCAAGCCCGGCTCCGGTGACGACCAAGCCGACGGCGCCCGCGGCTCCGGCGCCGGGTCCCAAGTGACGACGCCGGGCAGGGCGGGTCGCGCTCGGTGAGCGGCGCATGACGCCTCCGGCGTTCCAGCCAGGGTTCCTCCTCCTCGAGGATGGAACCCTTTTTCACGGCCTGCTCTCGCCCAGGTCGAGCCCGACGGTCGCCGAGGTCGTGTTCACGACGAATATGACCGGGTACCAAGAGGTGTTCACCGATCCGTCGTACGGTGGCCAGATCGTCGTGCTCACGGCGCCCCAGGTCGGCAACTATGGCATCAATGCCGAGGACCCCGAGTCCGGTCGTCCGCAAGTTGCGGGTGTGGTCGTGCGTGAGCTCTCATGCGCCTACTCGAACTGGCGGGCCAGCGGTGGGCTCGAGAGTTGGCTTGCTGATGCCCAGGTGCCTGTATTGGCGGAGGTTGATACTCGGAAGCTCACGCGCCACTTGAGATCGAAGGGCGTGATGCGCGGCGTCATTGGACCGGGCACGATGCCCGATGATCGTGCGCGAGCGGAGCTCGCGGCGTGCCCATCGATGGAGGGGCTGGATTTGGCCACGGGCATCTCCACGCGCGAATCCTACACGTGGGGCAACCCGAGGGCTCAACACCATATCGTCGCCTACGACTACGGGATCAAGCGCAACATTTTGCGGCTGTTTGACGAGCGCGCGTGTCGCGTCACGGTCGTGCCGGCCACCACGCCTGCGGAGGCGGCGCTGGAGTTGAATCCGGACGGCGTCTTCCTGTCCAACGGCCCGGGCGACCCGGCAGCCGTGACGTACGCCCCGGAGACGATCCGACTGATTGCCGATCGCGGCGTGCCAATCTTCGGCATCTGCCTTGGGCATCAACTACTTGCGCTGACTTTTGGCGGCCAGACCGAGAAGATGCGGTTCGGCCATCGAGGCGGAAACCACCCGGTCCTGGAGATCGCGACCGATAAGGTCACGATCACCTCGCAGAATCACGGATTTACCGTCAGTGGGTCGGACCGGACCGTCCTGGGCGCTCCCAGCCTCGAAGTGACGCACGTGAATCTCAACGATGGCACGATCGAGGGGCTTCGACACCGTGAGCTGTCGATCTTTGCGGTGCAGTACCATCCGGAGGCCGCTCCTGGGCCCCATGATGCCCGCCCTCTCTTCGACGCGTTCATGGAAGACGTGCGGCGGGGCGTGACGGCCTGAGCCCGGCTGGGCCGTGCGGGGTGGGCGCAGTGAGCCAAGCTCTTGACGCGCAATAAGTAACGCCCTAGCTTCGACGACGAACCGGGGGCCGTGTCAGGCCCCCGTGGCATGACGTCGGGTTTCCGTTACGCGTCTTTCGCTGGGGTCTACCGATGACAAAAGCCGACCTCGTCGAGCACGTCACCACGCAGATTGCGCGCACCGCCGGGCCTATGATTTCCAAGAAGGACTGCGCGCGCGTGGTCGACTCCTTCTTGGAAGCCATCAAGGAGGCTCTTCGGGAGCAGCACAACATCGAAGTGCGCGGGTTCGGCACCTTCAAGATCCGGCAGCGCAAGACACGGATGGCCCGGAACCCGAGGACCGGTGCGCCAGTCGAAGTCTCGGCTCGGCCCGTGCCTGTCTTCAAGCCGTCCAAGGAGTTGCGTGCCATGGTCGCCCGGGTGCCGATCTCGGAGCTGTCCGAGGCGTAAGTCGCAAGGCCTTCGCGGCACTCCGGTTAGATTCTGTGAGGCCGCCCATGACGATCACCGTGCTCCTCTTCGCATCGTATGCCGACGCCTTCGGGCGAGGCGCCGTTGCGGTGTCTGCCCAGCCAGGGGCGACCGTCGCGGACATCGTGGCCCGGGTGCGCGCGGACGGGGGGGCGCACCGCCTGCCGCCGCACCCGCTCGTCGCGGTGAACCGCGAGTACGCCCCCTATGATCGTATCGTCACCGCTGACGACGAAGTCGCCTTGATCCCCCCGGTGGCTGGCGGATGACGCCGTTAGCGCTGGCGGTGGCGCCCGGCTCGACCCATGTCGCAGTCGTCGACCATGCGCTCGACGTGAACGGACTCGTCCGGATCGTGGCTGATCCCGGCGCCGGTGCGACGTCCGTTTTCGTCGGTACGGTCCGCGATACGAACGAGGGCCGTCCCGTCATTGGCATCGACTACCAGGCGTATGCAGCGATGGCGGAGCGTGAGCTGCAGGCGATTGTCGACGAGGCGGGGCAGCGGTTCGGGACGCGGGCGATCGCGGCCGAGCATCGCGTAGGGTTTCTCGCCATTGGCGAGATCAGTGTGGCGATCGCCGCGTCCCACGAGCGCCGTGGCGCGGCGTGCGATGCGACGCGGTACGTGATCGAGCAGATCAAACGACGGCTGCCCGTGTGGAAGCGCGAGCACTACGCGGACGGGACGCGGGAATGGGTTGATCCAACGCGATCAGTGGCCGTCCTGGCGACCGCGACCGAGACCGGGGCGTCCGCATGACGAAGCCTGCGGCGGCGCTGCGCGATCAGTTCGGTCGGCAGATCGAGTACCTACGGATCTCGGTGACCGATCGCTGCAATTTCCGGTGCCTCTACTGCATGCCGCCAGAGGGTCTGACCTGGCTCCCGAAGAGCGACATCCTCTCCTACGAGGAAATTGCGGCCGTGGTCCGCCAGCTGGCGCCGCTCGGCCTGCGCCGGCTGCGCATCACCGGAGGTGAGCCGACGATCCGTCCCGATCTCGTTCGGTTGGTCTCCATGCTCCGCGACGTCCCGGAGATCGAGGACATCGCGCTCTCGACGAACGGCGTACGCCTGAGCGAGCTCGCCGCGCCGCTGCACCGAGCAGGCCTCGACCGCGTCAACATGAGTGCCGACAGTCTGCGGCCGGAGCGGATCGCGCAGATCGCGCGACGCGATCTGGGATTCGCGCCGGTCACCGCAGCGCTGGCCGCCGAGGCGGCGGGGCTCGCCCCGATCAAGATCAATGTCGTCGTGATGCGCGGAATCAACGACGACGAGATCGACGACTTCGCGCAACTCACCCTGGCGCACGCTTGGCACGTGCGGTTCATCGAGCTGATGCCGGTCGGAGACATGCGCGCCCTGACGTGGGACCACATCGTGCCGAGCGACGAGGTGTTGTCGCGCATTGCGCGGATCGGGGCGCTGGAGCCGGCCAGCGGGCCGGCCCGGGGCAATGGGCCGGCGACGTACTATCGGCTCTCCGGCGCGGCCGGCACGATTGGCGTCATCACGCCGCTCACCCACACCTACTGCGCGACGTGCAACCGCGTGCGGTTGACGGCGGACGGCCGACTACGGACGTGTCTGTTCGGCGATCACGAGGTCGACCTCCGAGGACCGCTCCGTGCCGGGATCCCGCTGGAGGCGTCGTTCCGTGCCGCCCTCGCCGACAAGCCGCGCGAACACGCGCTGCTCCAGATGGAGGTCGGCGGGCTCCGTGCGCTCTCGCAAGTTGGGGGATGACCGCGTAAACTTCGCGGCATGGTGAACAAAATTACGGTGGTCGGCGCCGGCAACGTCGGTGCAACGGCCGCCCAACGCATCGCGGAAAAACAGCTTGCGCGTCACGTCGTCATGGTCGACGTGGCTGACGGTATTCCTCAGGGCAAAGCGCTCGACCAGTATCAGTCGGCGCCGATCGAAGGGTTCGATACCCACGTGATCGGGACCAACGATTACGGCGAGACGACCGGCTCCGACGTGGTCGTCATCACCGCCGGTATCGCTCGGAAGCCGGGGATGTCGCGGGACGACTTGTTGGCGACCAACGCCGGCATCGTCCGCCAGGTCAGCGAGTCGATCAAGGCCACCTCGCCCAACGCGATCATCATCATGGTGTCGAACCCGCTCGACGTGATGTGCTACGTCGCCAAGCGGGTGACGGGATTCCCGCGCGAGCGCGTGCTCGGGATGGCCGGGGTGCTCGACACGGCCCGCTATCGCGCGTTTCTCGCCGAGGCGCTCGACGTGTCGGTGCGCGACATCTCGGCGATGGTACTGGGCGGACATGGCGATACAATGGTGCCGCTGGTGTCCTACACGACCGTCAGCGGGATCCCGGTGACACAGATGTTGGACCGGGCGCGCCTGGACGCGATCGTGACCCGCACCCGCAACGGGGGGGCGGAGATCGTGAAGTATCTCAAGACCGGCTCGGCCTACTACGCGCCGTCGGCAGCCGCGGTCGAGATGGTCGAGGCGGTGGTGCTGGACCAGAAACGGGTCCTGCCGTGCGCGGCGTGGCTGGAAGGGGAGTACGGGTTGTCTGGTCTGTTCCTCGGTGTGCCTTGCAAGCTGGGGCGGCGCGGCCTGGAGCGCATCATCGAGGTGGAGCTGACGCCCGCCGAGCGCACCGAGCTGGGCAAGAGCGCGGAAGCGGTCCGCGA
>Ga0209415_10010407_pt1 | contig 15829 bp, 14 predicted proteins | sample PeaSoiSIISIP2007_FD_187696 | JGI IMG/M metagenome (GOLD analysis project Ga0209415, IMG submission 187696) | Peat soil microbial communities from Weissenstadt, Germany - SII-SIP-2007 (SPAdes) (version 2) | ecosystem: Environmental > Terrestrial > Soil > Wetlands > Peat | place: Germany...
CAGACCAACCCTGTCTTCTCTTTTTCGCTTGCATCTAGGCGGCGGACCATACATCTCCGGATGTGCCGTCCGCGGGACTTCGCAGCTTCCTGATCGGCTACACTTGCGTTCATCTCTCGGATGCCGCTTTTCATAGGCGACAATCTCGTTCACTACGAAGAGGCGTGCTAGACTGCCGGGTGGACGAGGGTCTCAAGAAATGGCTTCAGCGGGCAGAAAAACCCTCAGTGATCAACAGCTGCCTCTTTGCAGTATCGTGATCCCGACGCATCGGCGCTTGCGGTCACTTGGGAGATGTTTGCGCGCCATCGCGGCGTCCGATTACCCCCTCGACCGATTCGAAGTCATCGTGGTCGATGACGGCGGCTGCGGCGGCTCCGCCCTCGACGAAGCGGTCCGGCCTCTGCGCGGCCGATTGGAGATCCGCGTCAAGAAGACTCCGGGCCTCGGGCCGGCGGGGGCGCGAAACGCTGGATCGAACGACGCGGCAGGAGAAGTGCTCGCGTTTATCGACGACGACTGCCTCGTCGATTCCGGCTGGATCCGGGCCCTCTGCGCCGCCATGGGACCCTCAAGCCGGACGGCGGCTGGAGGCCGGACCGTGAACGGATTCCGCGACAACCGCTGGGCGGCGTCGAGCCAGCACATTACCGACCTGGTCTACGCGTACTACAACGCGAATCCGGCGCACGCCACTCTTCTGACGGCGAACAATCTAGCGGTTCCCAAGGAGGCTTTCCGCGATATCGGCGGCTTCGATGAGCGTTACCATACCGCCGAAGACCGAGACTTCTGCCGGCGCTGGCTTGCCAGCAACCGCGAGGCGATCTACAAGCCGGAGGCGCTCGTCTCTCACGAGGATGCAGTGACGACCTTTGCAGGATTTAGCCGACGGTATTTCAACTACGGGCGCGGCGCGTTCCGGTTCCACTGTGCAGCCGCGGGCGACGGGCGGCTCGTCGAGAATATTCTGGGCTTCTACGCGTCCATGCCTCGCTTCCTCTCCACAATCGCGGACGACAACGGTAACGGTGGAGGCAAACGACGCGCCGGTCTCACGGCCGACCTTGCTCTCTGGCAGGCGGCCAACACCGTCGGATTCGTCTGGGAAGCGGCGCGGACTGCCGTGAGAGGCGTCAAATGAAAATCATCGTATGAAGCAGAATTTGGCGCCTCGACTAGCTGTCGTGATGGTGGTTGGCGCTTGCCGTCAACGGGCCCAGTACGCGCTCGACCGGCTTTGCGCTCAGACCCCCATCGACGCGCTGGAGATTGTCGTTGTCGATGTCGCAGCGCCTGGCGTCCCGCAGCTATCGATCCCCTCCGGCGCTCCGGTGGCGTTCGTGCCGGCCGCCGGCCTAGACCACTGGGGCAAGGCCAGGCGCTTGGGTTTGGAGCGAACCTCCGCGCCAGTCATCGCGTTCATCGAAGAGCATTGCTTCACCGAACCCGGCTGGGCCGCCGCGCTGCTTGAAGCGCACGAAGGACCGTGGGCCAGCGTCGGCTACGGCTTCCGCAATGCGAACCCCGAAAGCTACGTCAGCCGCGCGGCAATGGTGACGGACTACGGTCTGTGGCTGGACGGGCCGCCCCCAGGGCGTGCCTGGTACCTCCCTGGGAACAACGTCTCCTACAAGCGGGAAGCCTTCCTTGCGCTTGGCGATCGGCTCGAGGCAGCGCTGGCGACGGACTTCGTCGCGCAAGAGACGTTTCGCGAGCGCGGAACACCCATGTTCGTGGAGCCGCGGGCGATCGCAAAGCACATGAACTTTACGACGGTGTACGAGACGGCCATCACAAACTATATTTGGTGCCGGGCCATGGCGGCTCGCCGTGCCCACTCGCTTGGCTGGTCGCGAGCTCGCCGTGTCGCGCAGGCATTGGTGACCCCGGCGACCGCCCCGGTTTATCGAGTCGCGCGGCTCCTCGGCGCCTTCCGCCGCCGGCGCAAGCTCCGGCAGTTCGCGGCTTCGCTGCCGGTTCTGCTGGTGGTCGGCGTGTGCGCCGGGTTCGGCGAAGCGGCCGGCTACGCCCTCGGCGCCGGGAACGCCGAGGCCCAGCTGAAGCGATGGGAGCTCGATGTCGAACGTGTCCCCATTGCCTGACAAAGCCCCGCCGCTGGTATCCGTGGTCGTGCCGGCGTATCACTCCGATTCGACGATGGAGGCGTTCCTCGAAGGCCTGCGGAAGCAGACGTTCGCGGACTTCGAAACCATCATTGTGAACAGCTCGCCCGAAGATCAGATCGCCAAGCTGGTCGCCGAGCGTCTTCCAGCCGCGCGCTTCGAGCAGTCGCCGCACCGGCTGCTTCCGCACGCCGCTCGCAACCGCGGGGTCGAACTCGCCCTCGGCCGTTTGATTGTCTTCACCGATCCCGACTGCGTCTGCGCGCCGGAGTGGTTGGCGGCGCTTGTCGAAGCGAGCAGGCATGGTCACGGCGTGGTCGTCGGGGCCATGGACCTCGTCGGGAGCACGGCATTCGAACGTGCGGTGCATCTTTGCAAGTTCGCATCGTGGCTCCCCGGAGGCGCCGCCGGGCGGAGAGCGATCGCGCCAACCGCCAGCGCGCTGTACGCGCGCGAGGTATGGGAGGCCGTCGGACCGTTCCGCGACGATTCGTTCGCTAGCGATACCCTTCAGAGCTGGCGCGCCACAGCCAAGGGCTTTCAACCTTGGTTCGAGCCCAGGGCCGTGGTCGCACATCAGCATGGCGGCGACATGCGGTCCTTCCTGCGGGAACGGCGAGTGCGTGGCGAGGACTTCGCGCGCCTCCGTATCATGGAGGAGAAACGATCTCGCACGTGGGCCTCCCTTCGCCTCCTCGCTTTACCCGTTATTCCGTTGCTCGAACTGGCTCGCGTGGGGCGCCGCGCGATTAGGTCCGGCTGGACACTGGCTTTCGTTCGGACCGCGCCTCTGCAGCTTGCAGCCAACACCGCATGGGCCCTGGGAGAGGCGCGAACGCACGCGCGCATCATCCTCGAGAGGAGCCCCGCGGCGGTGGTTAGAAGAGGATGTTAGGTCATAGCAACAGAGGGCGCAAGATATCCTTTGACGCAAGTGATGTCGCTCGCCGAGACCGGCGGAAATCTCAGATAACGGCTTCACAGGAGACCCGTTGGCCGGATGGTGGACGGACTGTCGTCAGTCCGGAAGCTCTCCACTCAGACGTAGGGCCGGCAACGTCGGGAACCGCCACGCCACCCGCACGTGCCACCCCTTCGAGTAGGGATGCGTATGCAAGCGCGGTAATATTCTGGAGTCGGGCACCGATGCAGGGGCACACGTGGGCAGTGCATGACTGACCGGAATCTACGTGCGCCGTGATTGGTCACCATATGCGCCCTTCGATGGTATAAACTGGGCTGACTCAGTCATCTGCCACTTGCGGTACGGGGCGCTCTTGAGTGGTTGGCCTCTTCCGGACCGTGGCGCGGGGAAGGAGGTTGTGCTGGCTGTCATCGGCGGAGTGAGCGCGTCCGCATTCGCCGTTTTTGCGACGCCGTCGCTGCCCCTCACGTCAAGAATCCTCGGTGCTCGATCCGCCCTGTGAACCTTAGCCGCCATCTTCGTCGCGCGCTCGCTGCGAGCGTTCTGCTGAATGCCATCACCGCGCTACCCGCCCAGACGTGTAGTCCCGGCGAGTTACGCGTCATCGTCATCGACTCTCAGGAAAGCCCGGTTTATGATGCCGGCGTAACCCTGGATTCTAAGACAGTTGTGTTCGGGAACCAGTCGACGGAGGCCACCGGTCTTGCCGATTTCCTGAAAATACCGTGCGGATCCTGGAATATTACGGTCGCCGCCGCCGGCTTCGACGACGCCACCCGGACCGTCGAGATCGCCGGCGAAGCCCGCGTCGAAGTCAGGATCATCCTGGTGCCGAAGATGCAAACCGCGAGCGTCGATGTTCAAGACACGGCGCCGCCGCTCGTCGAACAAGGCGCTTCGGAAAACAATCAGGTGCGCCCCGCCGAAGTGCAAACGCTGCCGGCCAATCCAGCCACCGTCAACGACACTCTACCCCTGGTGCCCGGCGTGGTGCGCGACCGGAACGGTGAATTGAAAATTGACGGCACCGGCCAGGAACGGAGCGCGATGGTGGTGAACCAGACCGACATCACCGACCCCGCCACCGGCAGATTCGGCCAGAGTCTGCCGATCGACGCTATTGAAACCTTCAATGTACTCAACACGCCGTTTCTCGCTCAATATGGACGCTTCACGCAAAGCGTAGTCGCGGTGGAGACGCGCCGCGGCGGCGAGAAATGGCACGTCGAACTCAACGATCCTTTCCCCGATTTCAGAGTCCGCAGCTACCACCCGCGCGGTATCCGCAATGAGACGCCGCGGTTTGTTGTTGGCGGTCCGCTGATCGCGAACCGTTTATACTTCATCTCGTCGCTCCAATACATCTTCGACCGGATCTCGAGCCGCACGCTGCCATTTCCCTACAACGAATCGAAAACGCAATCGATCAACTCCTTCACCCAACTCGATCTGATCATTACACCCAGGCAGTTTCTGACCGCGACCCTCCACATCAGCCCGCGACACACGAACTTCGTCAATCCGGATTATTTCAATCCTCAACCGACGACGCCCAGCTACGCGCAGCAGAATTACGCCGGCACGCTCATCGATCATTTCGGGATCTTCCGCGGCATTCTGGACAGCAGCGTGTCCATCCAGCGCTTCGACGTTACATTGGGCGCTCAAGGTCCCGCCGCCATGGTTGTGACTCCGGAAGGCAATCAAGACAACTTCTTCGGCACGCAATCCCGCGGCGCCCGGCGAAACGAATGGATGGAAGCATGGTCTCTCCCTCCTCTCACTTTGGCGGGAAGCCATCTGCTGAAACTGGGAACATCGGTTACCGGCTCAGGGGACCAAGGCAGCTTTGCCTACCGCCCGGTCAACATTCTCAATACAGCAGGCCAGCTCGAACAGAGTATCGCCTTTACCAACCAAAACCCGTACAACCGGACCGACCTCGAAGTGACCGCCTACGCGCAAGACCACTGGGCCATCACGCCGAAATTTTCCGTCGACTACGGCGGACGATTTGAGCATCAGCGGCTCGCGTCAAGTTTTCGGACCGCTCCGCGCGGCGGATTCTCCTGGAGCCCCTTCGCGAAACAAACCACGGTCCTGCGGCTCGGCTATGGACTCTTCTACGACCACCTGCCGCTTGAAATCTATACTTTTTCCCGCTACCCGCTTCGCACCATCACGACCTACGCGCCTGACGGCAGCATCATCGGCGCCCCGGTTCAATTCGCCGACGTGATCGGAAGCGTCACCGGACCCAAGTCGTTTTTCGTGCACGGGGAGCAGGTCGCCGGAGCCTTTTCGCCTCGCGGCGCGACGTTGAATGTTCAGCTGGAGCAGAGCGTCTTTCCCTGGCTTCGTCTCCGGGGTGTGTATACGGACAACCAGTCGGTAGGTCTGGTGGTGTTCGAGCCCGATGTGTTAGGCACAACCAGCGAAATTGTTCTGAACGGCGACGGCAAATCGCGCTACCGCCAGGCCGAGATCACCGCCAGATTTTCCTGGAAAGAGGGGCAGCAGCTCGCGCTGGCCTACACGCACAGCCGCGCCGAGGGAAACCTCAATACTTTCGATTCGTTCCTCGGCAACTTCCCCACGCTGATGGTGCGGCCGAATGTTTACTCGAATCTGCCGGCCGATCTCCCGAACCGGTTCGTTCTCTGGGGCCGGGTGAACACCCACGTGTGGGGATTGGAGGCGGAACCCGTCGTCGAGTACCGCAGCGGTTTCCCCTATGCGGTGCTCGATGCGGCGCAAAACTATGTGGGCGTCCCCTACCGCGATTCCACCCGCTTCCCCCACTTTCTTTCGGCCGACGTGCGCCTCAATAAGGACTTCAAGATCAAGCGGTTCAACTCCAAGTACACCTTCCGTTTGTCCCTGACCGTTTTCAACCTGACCAACCACTTCAACCCGCTCGCGGTTCACGACAACATCGCCGATCCCCAATACGGCCTCTTTTTCGGCACCTATCTCCGGCGCTACCGGGGGGACTTCGCGGTCGTGTTCTAAGTCGCGTTCTCACGGGGAAAACAGAAGGCCGGCCGGGCGGACCTCGGAAGCAATCACGCGATCGTCCCAAAATGGTGACTTGAACGATCGGAGGTTCGATAATCGGCCAGAGCTCCGAGCTGGACGTTTACAGCAAAGACGACGGCCCGATTAGTCAGTAGAGGACGTAGGGCTTCAAGTCTTCGGGGCAGTGTGGTCGAACTCCTATACCCGGCACGGGAGCATATATGGGTTGAGCGCCATTCTCGACAAGAGGCGAGAACGGTCCACGCGCGCTCGCATGCAGCCCCACCATGAAATTAATGCCGCCGTCCGCTTCGAAGGTGAGATTCTGAGCCGTGCATCCCTCGTTCGTTCGCGCATAGACGCTGAGGCTCTCGTTCGGCCAGTACGTTCTGAAGCCGGTCAGATCATTACCCTCGAACGTCAACTCCAGCAGCCCCTTATAATGCCAATCGAACGGAAGAATGCTGTTATGGAAGCCCTTGAACGACGACTTCGCCCGGTTGTAGAGCATGAGCGGCGCTGAGAAGAACGCGAATGCATCGTTCATGCTTTCCATAAGCTCATCCAATTTCACGATCTTGGTCATCACGTTGTCGCGCTTCGATTTCCGGTAGGCAGACAACAGTCGCATCGAATCGCCGTGAAGCACGTAGTCGGAGTGGAAAACTGCATTGCGGATCGTCCCGTCATAAACGCCGCGAACAGCACGCCCAACCTCCGGCAACCCGGCTTTCTCGGAAAGCTTCTCAATCTCTCGGATTTTGGTTTCCGGGCTCGGCGGTCGCCTGGGCTGAAGGAAGCTCGGCGTTTTTGAATTCTTTTTTGGTGCCGGATAAAGATGGGCGAATGGACTGATGCAATACTTCATCCCCGATCGCAGGCGCAGGAGGTTCGCCATCAGCTCATACGGAAAGTCCATCTCCGTCATGTGGCAGTAGCAAATCAAATAGAGCCGCAGTCGCGTATGGGTAGGCTGCGGAAAAACGTCTGGAGAAAGATCAAGGCTCCATACCCGCTTCAAATCCTCCATGAACACCAAGGACTCCTGATATGAATCCCATCCTGTATCCTCGAGACCAGCCGCTCGTACCAACGTACAGGCGAACTCGAATAGTCGTTCTGGTCGGTTGAACTCATCCAACCAGAACAGCGGATTGAGAACGTCTGCGAATTCCCGCACGCGGGATGTTGGCTGCTCTTCAGGATCGGTTTGTGCGACCACCCCCGTATTTTCGCTTACATTACGGCTATCGGCCCGCTGTGGTTCACGGCGCATGGGGCAATTAAGCCCGGCGAAAACCATTGGAGAGCCCGCGTTCCGGCTCTTTCAATCCACTTAGCTGGTTTGTCGCCAACTCGGAGACTGACTAACCGCGAGCCTACTTGCCTTGGAGCAAGAACGTCGGCGCCAGCCCGCTCAGAGTCGAGAAGCTGTTCGAGCCGGCCACACTCAGCCAACTGGAACAACCGTGCACCTTCCCGAGAAACGCGTGAGGATGGACGTCCACTTCCATTTCTTTCATCATCAGGCTGCCGTACTGCATTAACGGGAACACCGCGCGAGCCGGTTCCGACACTTCCTGCACCACGTAAGGCGCGCGCATCGCCTGGCGCAGGGCCTTCTCCCAGCCGAGCTCGTCGGTCTCGGATCCCAGAAAGGAATGCTGATCGGAGGAATCGTCGTTCGGTTTCAGGACCAGCTTGCTGCGATGCTTCATGACGAAATCCGGCAGATCCACTGAGTGGCCGCGATACGTGGTCTTCGCGGCCTGAACCACCCGTGTCCAGGGAATGAATTCCTTGATGGCCTTGCGTTCGGCCGCCGGGTACTTGCCGGTGACCGTGTCGTCCGTCAGCAGATCGAAGATCGCTCTCTTGGTCCCCAGTTCGGACCGGAAGCTGTTCACCATGCACACCGCGTGATCCTTGTAGGCGCGCACCAGGGGATGGTTCAGGTCGAAGCGGACCAGGAACTCCTGCACCTTTACCCTGCGATACACGATGTCGATCGCGAACTCCCCTCGGCGCAGGACGTTATTGCGATATTCCAGTTGATCGGGCGAAATCACGTCCGTGGAGAAACCTTCCGACGTGAAATATTCGGCGAGCAGGGCGTATTCGCTCGACTCGGCCGGCTGGAAGGGCGCCCGGAACTCCACGATCGCGATCCTGGGCTTCTTCTGCTTTCCGCCGAATTCCTTGTAGGCTTTGAGCAACGCCTGGATCAGATACTTGGTTCCGCCTAGCTTGGTTAGTTTATATTTCTTGCGGAATTCCTTCACGGGCGGTGCGTCGTAAAAGATATCCGAAAGCCTGTCGCCGTAGATGACTCCGGAAGGCGTCTCGGCCTTATGCCCGATAAATCGCATGGACCCGTTGAACAAGCTGGTATCGAGTAATCCCGTGACGGTGACGGACGCATATCCCGGATCGACCGCGGCCAGCATCCGCTCCGCCGGCAACAGTTGCATCCTCGCGAGAAGGGCCGGACTCGCGAGCGCCGCCTGCTCCGTGCGATGGATAGCCGAGAGCATCGTCTCCGCCGCCTTCGAGAGGGCCGCGTACTCACGGGGAGTCAAAAAGTGAGGCCGCAAGACCGGTGAAATGGGACGGTTCACCAGTTTCTCAGTCTTCATGCGCTCCTGGAGCGCATGCGCCCAAGCTAGGTCGATATACGGTTCGTCCTCAATTAATTTGTGATAACGGGCTATTGCCTCGCCCACTTGAGTCATATTTTTCTTGCAGTTAGTATCGCACGGCGAGTGTACGGTTGAAAAGACAATCCAACCCGGCAATCCCGTTTATCGAACTGATAATACAGGGGTTATGGAGATTAAAATTGTCTCGCCAGACTAGCGCTGATTGGCTTTGAGAATCTTCTTCCGCAGCCGGATCGACTTGGGGGTTACTTCCACAAATTCGTCATCGCGGATAAATTCGAGCGCCTGCTCCAGGTTGAGGAGCCGAGGTGGAACCAGCCGGATCGCTTCGTCGGCGCTCGACGCCCGCATGTTCGTCAGCTTCTTTTCCTTCACGATGTTGACGTTCAAATCGGCGTCGCGGGAGTTTTCTCCGACGATCATGCCTTCATACACCTCGGTCCCGGGCGATACGAACATTTCGCCGCGTTCCTGGAGATTGAAGATTGCATGACCGGTGGTCTTGCCGTGACGATCGGCCACCAGCGACCCGGTGGATCGTGTGGGGATGTCTCCCTGCCATTCGATGTGACCATGGAATAGTGAGTTCATGATGGCCGTGCCCCGGGTATCGGTGAGCATCTCACTCCGCAGCCCGATCAAGCCGCGCGACGGAATGATAAATTCCAGACGCACTCGCCCGGAACCGTGATTGACCATCTTCCCCATCTTGCCCTTGCGGCTGCCCAGCTTCTCGATCACCACTCCGATGAACGCTTCCGGGCAGTCGATCACCAGCAGCTCCACTGGCTCGCTCAAGACGTGGTCGATGGTTTTGGTCAGGATCTCCGGCTTGCCGACCGACATTTCGTAGCCTTCGCGCCGCATCATCTCGATCAGAATCGCGAGCTGCAGTTCGCCGCGGCCCATCACTTTGAACGTGTCCGGCCCGCCCGCTTCTTCCACCCGGATCGAGACATTCGTCAACAGTTCCTTGTCCAGACGGTCACGCAGATTACGCGACGTGACGAAGGTGCCTTCCCGGCCGGAAAAAGGTGACGTGTTGATCCCGAACGTCATGGCGATGGTGGGCTCGTCGATCTGAATGTTCGCGAGCGGCATGGGCGTCTCGGCGCTGGTTACCGTCTCTCCAATGGTGATTCCCTCCACCCCGGCGATCGCGAGAATGTCACCCGGACGGCCCACGGTTTCATCCACTCGTTTGAGGCCCTCGAAGGAATACAGCTTGGTGATCTTGGTCTTGTGAAAAGTGCCATCGAGCTTGGCGATCGATACTTCATCGCCCAGGCGCAGCGTACCGTTGAAGACGCGCCCAATGGCCAGCCTCCCCAGGTAGTCGCTGTAATCGAGATTGGCCACCAGCATCTGCAACACGCTCTCCGGATCGCCCGCGGGCGGCGGAATCCGCTCCATGATCATGTCGAACAGCGGGCGCAGATTCTGGCTGTCGTCCTCCATCGTTTTCTTGGCCACTCCGCTTCTCGCGTTGGAGTAAATCACCGGGAAGCCGAGCTGCTCCTCCACCGCGTCGAGGTCGATGAACAAGTCGTAGATTTCATTCAGAACTTCCGGAATACGCGCATCCGCCCGGTCGATCTTGTTGATCACGACGATGGGAGGCAGACGCGCTTCGAGCGCCTTCATCAACACGTAGCGGGTCTGCGGCAAGGGGCCTTCGCTCGCGTCCACCAGCAGCATCACGCCATCGACAATCTTGAGGGCGCGCTCCACTTCGCCGCCGAAATCGCTGTGGCCCGGCGTGTCGATAATGTTGATCTTCGCGTCGCCGAAGCGCACGCCGGTAGCCTTGGCAAGAATGGTGATGCCCCGCTCCCGCTCGAGATCGTTCGAGTCCATCACGCGCTCGGCGACGGCCTCATTCTCGCGGAAGATGCCGCTCTGCCGCAGCATCGCGTCGACCAGTGTGGTCTTACCGTGATCGACGTGCGCGATGATGGCGATATTGCGAATGGACGTAGTGGGAGTCAATGGTGGCATGCTGTAGACTTCCATGGTCGCACGCGCCGGGCCATATTCCGTCAAGCCGGATCCCCATTCGCCGTTGGGAGACCACCAATCGGCGACAATCGTGATAGTGCCTGAAAAATCGAAGCAGAGCCTTGCCGCGCGGCCCGTTCTTCCATCGGTAGTGATCGTGGGCCGGCCCAACGTCGGCAAGTCCACGCTGTTCAACGCGATCCTGGGGCAGCGCCGCTCGATCGTCGGCGATGAACCGGGCATCACCCGGGACCGCATTGTCGGCGAAGCCAACTATCTGGGCCGTCATTTCAGCCTGATCGATACCGGCGGCATCATCCCCAACGACGCGGAAATGATCCCGACGGAGATCCTGAAGCAGGCTCGCGTCGCGCTCGAGACGGCCGCGCATGTCATCTTCCTGATCGATGGCCGCGCCGAGATCACCGGTGTCGATCGGGATCTGGCCGCGATGCTGCGCCGCCTGGGGAAGCCCGTCGCGCTGGCGGTCAATAAGATCGACTCGCCAAAGCGCGAGGGCCTGGCGCATGAGTTCCATTCTCTCGGATTCAAGCATCTCTTCCCGATTTCAGCCGAACACCGCCTGGGACTCGAAGACCTGATGGACCATGTCACGCACGGCCTCCCCGCGGACCCGGCTCCTCCCAAGACGCGCGGGAAGCGCACGAAAGCGGTCGAGCTCGCCGAACTTGCGGAAGAGCGGGAGAAGGCGGCGAGTGATACCGAACATGCGCAAGACGACGACGAGGGTGTGGGAACTCTTGCTCTACCCATCAAGGTCGCCATCATCGGCCGGCCCAACGTCGGCAAATCGACCCTGTTGAACGCCCTGGCCGGGTCGGAGCGGTCCATCGTATCCCCGGTCGCCGGAACCACGCGCGACGCAGTGGATGAGAGGGTGGTTCACAACGACGTCGAATATATATTCGTCGATACCGCCGGCATCCGCCGGAAAGGCAAGACCAAGCTGATGGCGGAAAAGCTCAGCGTGGTGATGGCGCGCCGGCATCTGCGCATGTGCCACGTCGCGGTGCTGGTGCTCGATGCGAGCGAAGGCATGCTGGCGCTCGACGCCACCATCGCCGGTTACGCCCACGAAGAAGGGCGAGCCGTCATTTTGTGCGTGAACAAGTGGGACAGGACCAAGGAACGGGACAAGCGCAAGTTCCTGGAGGAGATTCACGACGAGTTAAAGTTCCTGGATTATGCCCCCATCGTGTTCGCGTCGGCCCAGAAGCAGCAGGGTACACAGCAGTTGTTCGCCCTCATCAAGAAAGCATATGAGGCCGCATCCCGCCGGATCACCACTGGCGAGCTGAACCGCTTCGTCTCAACGCTCAAATGGGAATACGACATGCGGATCTACTACATCACGCAGGGCGGTGTGCGGCCTCCCACGTTCATCGTGTTCACGGATAAGGCCGCCAAGATGCACTTCTCCGCAGAACGGTTTCTCATCAATCGCCTGCGTGAGCGTTTCGACTTTGAGGGAACACCGATCGTCGTCAAGAACAAGCGGCGGTAAACTAAACCAGGCAATTCCAGTTCGTGGCGATTACTTCGCGGCTGGATCGTGGGGATACGTCTTGTCTCCTGAGAAGCACCTCGCTCTTCATCCGATCACCACGACGGGTTCTTTTGACGCATTGGGAGGTGCCGCCAGGTGCAGCGCATCCATCGCAGCAAGGCCCGATTTCGCCGCCTCCGTCCGTGCCGCAGCCTCTATCTTGTCGAGATCACGAAACCACTCGGCGGCATTGAAGTACTCGTCGTAAAGCGCCTTTTCCAAATGCTTCTTATGGAAGATCGCTTTGGGAACAAGCTCAAGATGAACGAAGGGACTGGTCAGAAATACGCGGTCTGAGTCTTCAAGAATCTGTAGTGCCCGTTCTCTGTCACGACTGACCGACCTCGCAGCGGCTAGCAGCACGCCGCTATCGAGGAATGTCCGAACCATGCGGGCTTATCGAATCCCGCCGCGTCGCTGAGCCAGTTCCCGTTCGAACTCACGGCGCGTGAACAATTTCTACCCCGACGCAGCGATCTTCTCGCTGATCCGGCGCAGCTTCCGCCCCAGCTCGGACACGGCGGGCTTCTCTTTGCGGCCGTTCCTGACGACGGCGGGTCTTTCAGCAACTCTTGCCATAGCTCCATCTTAATCGATACCTCAGGGATTTGACTGCCATTCACCCAGTCGGACCTTGACGCTCTCGATGCCGCGCGCGAACAGAGTGCAAGGGCGAGTCCGCTTCCCCAGCGGAAACGTCTCGTCCGTCACCGGCTTCCCGTCACCGGCTTCCCCCCGGTTTCCCCCAAACCGCTCCTTCCTCATTTGGGGTGAGGGATAACGTCGAGCACGATATAGGTGTTGGCCTTGATGATGAAATAGAATCTCCAGTCCTTGTTGACGCGAGCCTGCCAAAGGTCTTGCGCTTCGTCATACTTCTTCGCGTGCAGTGAAGGATGATGGAGATTCCCGGCGAGAAATCTGATCTGTTTGAAAAACGCCCTCCGGACGTTCGTAGGCGCAACCGTCAGCGCAGCAACAACCCGAGGGTTGTCATAATCGACTTTCATCGAGAACGCGGTTTGGCCTTCTTGGTCGCGGAGCTTTTCAGTTCCCGTTTCAACGAAGCGATCATTTCTTCAGCGGTGTTGAATGGCCCGGCAGTGTTGCCCCGTTTAACTTCTTCCAATGCCTTCTTAAGGCGGGCATCGATGACCCGGCGCTGTTCCGGCGTGTATTCGTCATCTGCCGTCGGCAATTTGGGACGGATGGTGATGACGCCGCCGGCCGTCTTGACTTCAAGCTCCTGCCCGCGCTTAAAACCGGCGCGGCGCAGTGCGGCCTCGGGAACGACAACGGGCGGTTTGTTTTTGACAGCGACGGTCATGTGGATCGGCCGGCAGCGTGGTCGAGTAAAGCGGCTTCAGCAAGGCGGTCCAGTTTGCCGACGCGGGCATCCGCTTCCATCTGGCGATCCCAGATTTCCGCGTCGAACGTCGCGAACCACTCGCGCAGGGCTGCCAGCTCCTCGGCAGTCAGTTGCCGGATCTGTCCTTCGATCTGCTCGACTCGGCTCATACCTGTAGTGTATCCGCAAGATCCGCCTGCCGTCTCAACGTATCGGGCGGGACAGAAAGAATCGACACGGCGAGAGATGGAGCCTTGCCTCTCAGCCTCCCGGTGAGTGAGCAGAGGCGGGTGAACAATTTCGCACCCGACGCTGCTGAACGCGCCGAAGATGGAGTTTAAGGAACTCATCGAGAAAAGCGCCTAACCCAATTCCATGCCGTGCGGATCTATAAATCGCTGACTTTTTTCAGCGGCAGTAGTGATGCTATGCCGCGTGTCGGTTACGACATCCTCGAAACTAATTGTCAACCTTCCCTCTTTTGCTTGCTCCCTGCTCACACCTCGGAAAATTGCCCAGAACCAACCATCGCTCATTCCTCCGGCAGGAATGGGGTCCCTAGAGGTCCTTGACCAGAAATGATCTGTATGGAGTATAATCCCTCGACCACTTTCTGATTCAAACGTGATCTCCCCTTTTGGCAATAAGGGAGGCATTCCTTGAACTACAGTTCCATCAGGCAAGCCGAGTTCCATTCGCCAGTTTGTGATTGCACTCGCTGGTCCCAGGGGATTTTTTATTATCCCGGCGACCACGATTAGAGTATCCCGCTCATCCGCCCGGTTTGCCGTTACGATAATCATATCCAGCTGTCTCCTTAATTCCGGGACCGTAAGGCGTTGCTGAAGATGCACGAGCGCCTTGTGCTTATCTAGCCATGCTCCATAGCACGTCCAAAACAAAAACAGTAGGCCAACGCAAAGCCATAGGCGTGGAGAAATCGCTGTTGCCCAAGCTGGAGTCCGTTCCGGTCCAAATACCGCTAACCACGCATACTGAGCGGTAGCTATTACCAAGGGGCTTGTCGCGCCGAAGCGAGCCTCCCAATGGCTCCATACCGATACCACAAACACCCAGAAGGGCGGCTTTGGCATGCCCCCCACTCTACCAGAGCCTTTGCGTTTAAGTAATCGATCTCGGAGACTCGCAGCGATCGCTTAAGTGCAGAGTGCCTTACTCGGATTCAGAATGAGAAAAGCCCCTGGCCACCCTGCGGCGACCGCCGCTTGGGAAAACTGGGGACAGCCCGCGTGTTTCATCGCCCTTTAGTCGCGCTTACCCCGTCGGCCCTAAAACAGAAGGGCCAGCGATTCGAAATCGCCAGCCCTTTTCAAGGAGAAAACTTCAGGAGAAAACTTCCAGTAGACCAGATCGATGACTAAGTCGGGATCGGGCCGCCGCGGACCGCGCGCCTAACCAGATTGCGCATCAGCGGTACCTTGTAGCCGTTATGCTGCAGCGGCTCGGCGCCCTCGATCGCCATCTTTCCGGCCATGTCGGCGGTCTCGGCGTTGCGTGCCTTGCCCTGGATCGCGGCTTCCACCTGCACCAGATGCACCGGATGAGCGGCCACGCCGTTCACTGCGATGCGGACGCCGGCGATGTTGCCGCCGGAGACTTTCATCGCGGAGGCGACATTGACCAGCGGAAAATCCCACACCGCGCGGTCGCGAACCTTCTCGAAGTAGAACTCCGCCCCGGCCCACGTCGCCGGAATCCGGATCGCCGTCAGCAGGTCGCCCGGCTGCAAAACCGTCATGTGCGTGATATCGTAGCCAGGCCCGATGAAGTAATCCTCGGCCTTCACCACTCGCTCGCCCTTCACATTGCGGATCACCATCTCCGCATCGAGCGCGATCAGCGCCGGCGCCGTATCCGACGGATTCACCGCCACGCAGCGATCCGCGCCCAGAATGGCGTGCTCGCGGTTGATGGCCGTGGGCGTGTCGGCAAAGCAGATGTTGCCGCCCGCGCGATAGCATTTCCAGCCGCTCCGGTAGTACCAGCAGCGCGCGTCCTGCGACACGTTTCCGCCGATGGTCCCCTGATTGCGGATCTGCGGGGAAGCAGCCAGTTCCGCGCCTTGGGAAAGGATGCTGAACTTTTGCTTCACCACCGGATGACGCACCACCTCGGTCAGCGTGGTCATCGCGCCGATCTCCAGGCCGCCGTTCACCTCGCGGATGC
>Ga0209415_10010408_pt1 | contig 15828 bp, 12 predicted proteins | sample PeaSoiSIISIP2007_FD_187696 | JGI IMG/M metagenome (GOLD analysis project Ga0209415, IMG submission 187696) | Peat soil microbial communities from Weissenstadt, Germany - SII-SIP-2007 (SPAdes) (version 2) | ecosystem: Environmental > Terrestrial > Soil > Wetlands > Peat | place: Germany...
GCCGCGGCGCAGGCCGAGCTGCGCCGCTCGCGCCACACGGTGGCGCTGCACACGTGTCCGCCCGGAGAGCGAGGGCGCTTCGAGAACCTCAACCTGCTGCTGGCCCAGCACTCTCCGGCCGCGCACGACTGGCTGCTCACGATCGACGACGACGTGCGGCTTCCACGCGGGTTCCTGGACCGGCTGCTGTTCCTCGCCGAGCGCTTCCGGCTCGATCTCGCCCAGCCGGCTCACCGCCTGCGCTCCCACGCCGCGTGGGAGGTGACGCGCCGCCGCCCCGGCTCGGTGGTGCGCGAGACGCGCTTCGTGGAGATCGGTCCGGTGACGCTCCTCGCGCGCCCCACCTTCTCCACGCTGCTTCCCTTTCCCGCGCTGCGCATGGGCTGGGGCCTGGATCTGCACTGGGCCGCCCTCGCGCGTGAGCACGGCTGGCGGCTGGGGGTGGTGGACGCGGTGGCGATCGGCCACGCGGCAGCGCCCGCGGCGAGCGCGTACTCGCGCGAGCAGGCGGTCACCGAGGCGCGTACCTTCCTGGTGGAGCACCCCTACTTGAGCGCGGACGAGGCCCAGGCGACACTAATGACCCACAGACGGTGGTGATGGCTTCACACACCTCCAGGGTGGCGGTGAGCGCTTCACGCACCCCCAGGGTGGTGGTGGTGAGCGAGTTCTACCCCTCCCGCGCAGACCCCGTGCTGGGAGTGTGGGCCCACCGCCAGGCGCTCGCCGCGCGCGCCGCCGGCGCGCAGGTGCAGGTGCTGGTGCTGCACCGTCTGCTCCCCCCGCGTGCGGCGCTCGCCGCGGGACCCGCGGCGGCGACACGCGCGCTGACCGCACAGCTGCGCCAGCCGCGCCGGGAAGCGCGCGACGGGCTGGCCGTCACCTACGTGCCGTACGTCTCACCGCGGCGGGCGCGCTCCTACGCGGCGTGGGGCGCATGGGCAGCGCCGGCACTGTCGCTGGCACTGCGGCGCCTGCGCAGGAGCTTTCCCTTCGAGCTGATCCACGCCCACAACGCGGTGCCGGCCGGCGACGCGGTGCGTCGCGCGCGCATGGCCGTGCCACTGGTGGTCTCGGTGCACGGCGGCGACGTGCTCTACACAGCCACGCGCATCCCGGGCGGGCGCGAGGCCGTGGCCCGCGGGCTGGGCGCCGCGCGCCTGGTGCTGGCCAACAGCCAGGGCATCGCCGAGCTGGCGCGCGCGCACGGCGCGCAGAAGACACGCGTGGTGCACCTTGGCGCGGACCTGCCCGAGCAGAACTCCAGCGCCTCGCCCCGGGGCGAGGCGCCGCCCCGAGAACCCTGGGACCCCGCGGGGGTGTCGCCGGCACAGGGCGCGACGGGGCTCTCCGCAGCACGGCCGCCCGAGCTCGTCACCGTCGGTCATCTCGTCGCGCGCAAGCGCCACGCCGACGTCATCCGGGCGCTGGCGGTGCTCTCCGAGCGCCACCCCACGCTGCGCTACGCAATCGTGGGAGAGGGCCCCGAGCGAGCAGCGCTGGAAGCGCTCGCGGCTCGCCTCGGCGTCACCGAGCGCGTGGAGTTCTGCGGCCAGCTGGCCCCCGCGGCGGCGCTTGCCCGCGCGCGGAAGGGAACGCTGTTCGCGATGCCCTCCACCGAGGAGGCCTTCGGCGTGGCCTACATCGAGGCGATGGCCGGCGGGCTGCCCGCGATCGGCTGCCGCGGCGAGCCCGGCCCGGAGGAGATCGCGATGGCCGGCGACGGCTTCGTGCTGGTGCCGCCCGGCGACATCGAGCGCCTCAGCCAGCGCATCGACGAGCTGCTTTCCGACCCTGACCGGCTGCGCGAGGCGAGCCGCCGCGCGCGCGCCACCGTGGCCGCCCACTTCACGTGGGAGCGCTGCGGCGAGCAGACGCTCGAGGCATACCGGTTCGTGCTCAGCGAGCAGCGATGAAACCCGTCCTGTTCGTCACCTCTTATGCTTCACCCAACCGCGTGGGGGCCTTTCAGGCGCTGCACGAGCGCGAGCACATCGAGCTGGCCCTGTTCGGCGGCCGCTTGCTGCACGGCCCGGGCGCCCCCGAGCAGGCGCTGTCGGTCCCCCACCGCCACGTCCACCAACGCGAGCTGGGCGCTCTCGCGGCGAGCGGGCGCTACCGCGCGGTCGTGGCCTCCACCGGCGGGCGCGTGGCGCTGCCCCTGACGTGGGCGGGCGTGCGCCGGGCGCGCGTGCCGCTGATCCTGTGGGCATCGCTGTGGGCGCATCCGCGCAGCGTCACCCACGCCCTCAGCTACCTGCCGCTGCGGCGGCTGTATCGCTCGGCGGACGCGGTCGTGACCTACGGCCCGCACGTCAGCGCCTACGTACGCGAGCGGGGCGCGCGCAACGTGCACGTCGCGCCGCAGTCGGTCGACAACGACTTCTGGCGCGCTCCGGGCGTCGCCCCCCCGCAGGAGCCGCGCTGGCCATCTGATGTGGATGTGGTGATGATGTTTGGGGGCCGCGCGGCGCGGGAAAAGGGCATAGGGGTGCTATTGGAGGCCTGGAGCGCATCGGGCCTCAGGGCGCCTGCCGCCGCGCTCGTCCTCGTCGGCGTGGGATCAGGACCCCCCAAGGTCCCCGCCGGCGGCGCGGTGAGCGAGGTGGACGGTGATGGTGTTAGGTGCCTGGACCCGGTCGATGCGGTGCAGATGCGCAACTTCTATGCGGCCAGCGATGTTCTGGTGTTGCCTTCGATTCGCACTCGCACCTTCCGCGAGCCGTGGGGACTGGTCGTGAACGAGGCCATGAACAGACATCTGCCCGTGATCGTGAGCGACGCCGTCGGCGCCGCCGCCGGCGGCCTGGTGCGCGACGGACGCAACGGCCTGGTCGTGCCCGCGGGCGACCCCGCAGCGCTGGCGGACGCGCTGCGAACGCTCGCCGGCGACGCCCAGCTGCGCGCGCGCCTGGGAGCGGCCGGCGCGAGCGACGTGCTCGCCTACAGCCACGCGGCCTGGGCGGAGGGATTCTGCAAGGCGCTGGCCAGCGTCGGCGTCTCCAGCTCTGTTTCGTCCTCCGCAGGCGCTGGTAGCGTGCGACGGTCATGAGCGAGGCATGGAGAGTGAAGAAGGCCTGGAAAGGAAGAGCGGCAGGCGTGAGGCGGACCCCCCTGGCAGGCATGGTGGCGCTGGCGCTGATGGGACCGGCGGTCGCGCCCGCCGGAGCCGACACCGGGGCGACCATCATCGAACGGTGCACCCATGGGCAGTCGCTGAGCGGCTTCAGCCAGCAGGCCTACCGCCAGGCGCTGGCGGAGATGCCCGCGGAAGTCAACGAGTACTCCGAATGCGCCGCCCGCATCCGCAAAGCCGAGCTCGCCGCGGCGGGACAGGGCGCCGGCGCGGGTGCCGGCGGAGGCGGAGGCGGCCTGGCCGCCAACGTCGCGCCCCCCAGCCCGGCCGAACAGCAGACGCTGCAGGCAGCCCACAGCGCGGCCGGGGCGGCGCCGGTGAACGTCGGCGGCCAGGCGGTCGTGCCAGGCGTGGTGCACGCCGACATCGCCTCCGCGGTCAGCTCGCTGCCCGCCCCTCTGCTGGCCGTGCTGGCACTGCTCCTGACCGGCGCCGTGGCGATCCTCGCCCGCGCGATCCAAGGCCGTGTCCGCCCCCGTCGCGACAGCTGAGGCCGTGCCGGCCCACGCCACGACAGCCGAGCACGCTCCAGCCGGCGTCACCGGCCCGGCCCGCACTCAACCCGTACCCGAGTACGAGCGGGCTGCGAGGCTGACCGGCGCCGCGAGGCTCCTTCCGTTGCTGAGCACGCTGGGGGTGGCGGCGGGGCTGTGCGCAACGGTTTTCTACGCCAAGGGCGGCTGGAACCCGATCAACCCCGGGCCGATGACGGTGCTGGAGATGACGCTGACGCTCGCCGGCGGCGTGGCGGTGGCGGGGGTCGTGCTGTTCGCTGCGGCCGGCAGGCCGCTCTACGGGGGGTGGGCGGTGGGACTGCTGCTGGCGCTCACCGCCCTGACGGCGCTGTCGGTGGTGTGGTCGGTGCAGCCCGACGAAAGCTGGCAGGAAACCGCCAGGATGCTCGCCTACAGCGCGCTGTTCGCAGCCGCCGTGGCGCTCGTGCGCGTGACACCCGAACGATGGTCATCGGTGCTCGGCGGGGTGCTGCTGGCTTCGATCGTGGTGTGCGCCTACGCGCTGGCCACGAAGGTCTTCCCCCGAGCGCTCGATCCGGGCGACCAGTACGCCCGTCTGCGCGCGCCGTATGACTACTGGAATGCGATCGGCCTGAGCGCCGCGATGGGAGTGGTGAGCTGCCTGTGGCTGGGGGCGCGCCGCACCGGCCACGCGGCGCTGGGGGCGCTCTCCTACCCCGCGATGGGGCTGCTGGCGGTGACGCTGATGCTGTCCTACTCGCGCGGCTCGCTGGTGGCGGTGGCGGTCGGCGTGGTGCTGTGGCTCTGGCTCGTGCCGCTGCGCCTGCGCGGCGCCTGCGTGCTGCTCGTGGGCGGGCTGGGCGCGATCGTGGTGGTGGGGTGGGACTTCTCCCAGCACGCCCTCTCCAGCGAAAGCGTCGCGCTGGGCGAACGCGCGAACGCCGGCGGCCAGCTGGGCGTGCTGCTCGCGGCGGTGCTGGTGAGCCTGGCGCTGGCGGGCGTTGCGATCGGCTTCGCCACCGGCCGCCACGCGCCGCGGCCCGCGGCGCGGCGGCGCATCGGGGCGCTCCTGCTGAGCCTGCCGGTGATCGCGGTGGTGGCGCTCATGGGCCTCCTGGCCCACAGCCAGCGCGGACTGACGGGCAGCATCTCGCACGACGTGAGCGCGCTGACCGACCCCAACGCCCCGCTGCCCGCGAACACGCCGGGGCGCCTCACCTCGGTGGGCAGCGTGCGCGCGCGCTACTGGAACGAGGCGCTGGAGGTGTTCTCCGAACACCCCGCCCTCGGCGCGGGCGCGGGGGGGTACGTGACCGCGCGCCTGCGCCACCGCACCGAGACGCTCGACGTCACACACGCGCACGGCTTTCTGGTGCAGACGCTGGCCGACCTGGGGTTGGTGGGACTGGCGCTGACGCTGGCGCTGCTGGCCGCGTGGCTGGCCGCGGCCGGGCGCGCCACCCACCCCTGGAATCGCCGCTGGCGCGATGGCCGCTGGCGGCGCGTGGCCGCCCCCTACACCGCCGAGCGCGTCGGCCTGCTGACGATGCTGTGCGTGGTGGTCGCCTTCGGCGCCCACTCGCTGGTGGACTGGACGTGGTACGTCCCCGGCAACGCCTGCGTGGCGCTGCTGTGCGCGGGCTGGCTGGCGGGCCGCGGAAGGACCGAGAAGGAACTGCCCCTCGCGTTTCCAGAAACAGGCCCTGCCTATCCAACGGGTCGCTCCACGCCTTCGGCGGCAAACTCGGCCCTCCAGGACACCGCCGTGAGCAGCCCCACGCGTGCCGCGAGGAGACGCCGGCGCTCCCCGCGCGAGGTGAACCCCACGCGGGGCCTGCTCGCCGCCGCGGTCGTGCTCGCCGCGCTCGTGGCGGCGTGGGCGCAGTGGCAACCGCTGCGCTCGGTCGACGCCGCCAACCAGGCGCTGGCCCTGCTCGGGGAACACCCCGCCGCGGCGCGCGCGGCCGCGGAGTCGGCGGTGCGCCGCGATCCACTGTCGGCGCAGGCCCTGTTCACGCTCTCCGCCGTCCAGCAGCGCGCCGGGGAAAGCGCGCAGGCACGCGCCACGCTGCAACGGGCGGTGCGCCTGCAGCCCTCCAACCCGCAGACGTGGGTCGCGCTCGGCGAGTACGACCTGCAGGCGAACGACCCCCAGGACGCCCTCAAAGAGCTGCGCGCCGCGGTCTACCTGAATCCCGAGACGGTCGCTCCCGAATCGGTCATCGGCAAAGACCCGGAGCTGATCGAAGTCCGCAACGCCTACCTGACGGCGCTGCGGGAGACGGGAACGAAATAAGGGACCCCGCCTCTGAGCGAGGCGGGGTCCGGGTGGGGGGGGTTATCCCTATGCCCTGGAGGGCGGTACTAGTGTTCGCTTTCCACCACGGCTGCCGCAGTGGCGTTTTCCAGCGTGCCGGTCAGGCGCGTGGTGTTGTGGCCGGCCGCGGCGGGCAGACCGAGCTTGGCGTTGATCGCGGGATCGATCAGGAAGGAGAAGATCCCCCCGCAGCCTTCCGCCGCCGGAGCGGCGTAGGCGTTGTCGACCAGCGAATTGTTCTTGATGGTGACCTTGGTGAATGCTGAGTTGAACGACAGTTCACCGACGGTCCCTGTGATCGGGGTGTTCGGCGGCGGCGGGCTGGTCGTGCCCGTCGTCAGGTGCTGAATGATCGGATGCGAGGCTGAGCCGATGTAGCAGCTGTTGCCCAGGAACGTGTTGCCGAGCTTCACCCGGACAGGCAGTTCCAGAGCCGTGCCTTCAGCGGACAGCAGGTTGCTGCGACTGATGCCGGGGTTGCCGACCAGTTCGGTCGTCGCCGTGACACCGGTGATGCCGTTGTTGATGAATTCGTTGAATATGTTCTGCAGCCACGTCGGCCAGCCGCTCGGCGCGATGATGCCGAGCAGTCCGCCGGGAACGGCCAGCGCGGTCTTCGACAGCGATTCGCCGTTGGCCGCCGCCACGAACGTTTCCGCGCCGGTTTCTTCGTTGATGATGCTTCCGCCCTGGAGGGTGATCGGCTTGTTGATCGGCACCGTCGTCGTGCCCACGTGGAATTCGCCGCCGCTGCTCACTGCGTAGAAGCACAGCGCCACCGACGGATTGCCGACTGGACACTGCTTGAACACGGCAAATTCGCCGGTCGGTTCCTTTGCCAGCGCCGGGGCGGCGCAGACCATCGCCACCATCAGCGCGGCGGCGCCCATGAGCGCCGACCGACGCAGACCCGTAAGACGCTGCATACCATCTCTGATCATGCTGCTTCCTCGATTCGCTTGAGTACAGGATCTACCTACGGTTGGCGAGGCTATGGTTTTGCCTGCGGCCTCACAAGGAATGTTTCTGATATCGGAAGAACCAGGGGTCAATAGAATGCGTTCTCCCTGCTATTTGCGATTTTCGGGCTACACCTTGGGGCGTATCCGGGTATTCGATCAGTAGCGCATGCGCCGGGCGCACGCAAGCAGCGTCCGCCGCGCGCCCGGCATCCCGCCGCTGGCGCGCACCTCGATCTCATCGAAGCCGAAGTCCGCGAGCAGTTCCGTGAGGATTGATCGCGAGTAGAAGCGCAGATGGTCAGAGCGAGGGTCGAAGTGGGCGGCGAAGGCACGCCGTGAGAGGGCGAGCCCGATCATCGTGAGGCGTTCGTGCGCCGGAGTGCTCAGCAGCAGCGACCCGCCGGAGCGCAGCACGCGGCGCACCTCCGAGAGCCACGCGGCGGTGTCCGCGACATGCTCGATCACCTCCCCCGCCCACACGACGTCGAAGCTCGCGTCCTGCAGCGGCCAGGGGCCCCCGGGCTCGACGAGGCGCAGATCGAGATCGGCTCGCCACGCGCGGGCGCGGCGCAGGGGCTCCTCGGCCACGTCGATCGCCACCACCTGCGCGCCCGCGTCGGCGAGCACCGCGGCAAAGCAACCCTCGCCACAGCCGACGTCGAGCACGCGCTCGCCCGGCGACGCGCGCGCCAGCAGGAAACCAAGGCGCCTGGGGAAGTCCCGTGGCACGAGGCCCTCCGGGATCCCCCCCCAGAGGCTCTCGTAGAAGTCGCTCAATACGCCCCGCGCCGCGAGAGCACGGCGGGGATCGTCTTGAAGAGGATCGTCAGATCCAGCGCCAGCGACCAGTGCTCCAGATAGAGGAAGTCCAGGTGCACGAGGTCGTCGAAGTCGAGCTCCGAGCGGCCGGAGACCTGCCACAGCCCCGTCAGCCCCGGCAGCACCAGATAGCGCTTGCGGTGCCACTCCGCCAGCATCTCGAAGTCGCGCTCGGGCAGCGGCCGCGGCCCGACGAGCGACATCTCCCCGCGCAGCACGTTGACCAGCTGGGGCAGCTCGTCGAGCGAGAAGCGCCGCAGCAGCCGGCCCACGGGGGTCATGCGCGGGTCCTCGCGGATCTTGAACAGCGGCCCCGATGCCTCGTTGAGCGCTTCCAGGTTGGCCTGGCGCTGCTCGGCGCCGTAGTGCATCGTGCGGAACTTCAGGCACTCGAACGGCTGCAGCCCAATCCCCGGCCGCCGCGAGCGATATACGGCCGGCCCGCGCGAGCTGAGCCGCACGGCGAGCCAGATCGCGCCCAGCACAGGGCTCAACAGCACCAGCAGCACGATGGCCCCGACCACGTCGAAGGTCCGCTTGAGCACGAAGTCGATGCCTTCGAAGACCGGCGGTTTGAGCTCGAACAGCGGCACCGACTCGCCCGGCACGAACTCCGCGCGGTGGATCAGGATCTCCATCGTCGAGGGCGCGATGCGCACGCGCACACCCCGCCTGTGACAGCGGTCGACCAGCTCCACCGCCTCCACCTGCGGGAAGTCGGGGTCGGCGATGATCACCTCGTCGATCCGCTCCGCCTCGAGCACCCCGTCAAGGTCGGCCAGGGTCCCCAGCGAGCGCAGCCCGTTGTCGGCCAGCGGCGCCAGCGAGACGAAGCCCACCACCACGATCGGCGAGTGCGGCGCGTCGCGCAGCGCATGCGCCACGTCGCCGATGTGCGCCCCGGTGCCCACCAGCACCGCGCGCCTGCGCTGGCCCGCGGTGCGCATCAGCCGCCCGGCCACCCGGTCGTACGCCGCGCGCAGCGAGGACACGTACACCAGCGCGAACGCCAGCGACCCCCAGAAGATGTAGAAGCTCTGAAAGTGTTCGCCGCTCACCAGCGCGAACAGCAGCGCCACGAACGCCACCTGGAACAGCGCCGCGACGATCCGCGTCGGACCGGGCCGCTGCGCCCGTTCGGCGTACAGCCCCGAGCGCGCGAACAGCAGCGCGGTCAGCAGGTAGGCGAAGGACACCGACTGCTTCATCTCTCCGAATGCGTTTGCGGGGTTGGCCTGACCGTGCACCAGTTCCTTGCTCGCCAGCGCGGTGAAGATCGCCAGGGCGACGCCCACCAGGTCCAGCGCCAGCAGCGAGACCACCCGCATCACGCGCCTAGCCGTCTCCATGCGCAGCAGGAACGACACCGCCGGCGGGCGCTTGCGGCGCATGTCGCGCTCAGAGGGCTCAAGGCGCGCCGTCGCCTCCGAGAGCACCGGGATCTCCGCGGGCAGGGGGTCGGCGGGGGCGGTGGCCGCAGCGCGGGTGGCCGATGAGCGTGCCATCTCGCTGTTCACAACGCCTCAGACTCGCAGATGTCGCGGTCGGGGCGCGAGCTCAGCCGATCGGCAACCACCTGGCTCAGCCGATCAGCACCTTCGCGCCGGAGGCGTCGATGGTGCGCTGCAGCCCGTCGCGCAGCGCCACCTCGGGCTTCCAGCCCAGCAGCTCCCTCGCCCGCGAGATGTCGGGCTTGCGCTGCCTGGGGTCGTCCTCGGGCAGTGCCTCATACACGATCTCAGAGCCCGACCCGGTCAGCTCCCTGATCGTCTCCGCCAGTTCGAGCAGCGTGTACTCGTCGGGGTTACCGACGTTCACGGGGTCGTGGCAGCCGGACTCCGCCAGCGCGACGAGCCCGCGGATCAGGTCGCTCACGTAACAGAAGCTGCGCGTCTGCGAGCCATCGCCGAAGATCGTCAGCGGGCGGTCGGCGAGCGCCTGACGCAGGAAGGTGGGGATCGCGCGCCCGTCGTGGGGGCGCATGCGGCTGCCGTACGTGTTGAAGATCCGCACGATCGCCGTGTCCACGCCCTGCTGGCGGTGGTAGGCCATCGTCAGCGCCTCGGCGTAGCGCTTGGCCTCGTCATAGACGCCGCGCGGGCCGATCGGGTTCACGTGGCCCCAGTAGCTCTCGGACTGCGGGTGCTGCTGCGGGTCGCCGTACACCTCGCTCGTCGAGGCCAGCAGGAAGCGCGCGCGCTTGGCCTTCGCCAGACCGAGCGTGTGGTGCGTGCCGTAGCTGCCCACCTTCAGCGTGTGCAGCGGCAGGCGCAGGTAGTCGATCGGCGAGGCGGGCGAGGCCAGGTGGTAGACGAAGTCCACCGGCTCCTCCACGAAGTAGGGGTGGATGATGTCCGTCCCGAGGTGCACGAAGCGCTCGGGGTCGCGGATGTGCTCGATGTTCGCCAGCGACCCCGTCTCGAAGTTGTCCACGCAGATCACCCGGTGCCCGCGCGCGAGCAGCTCGTCGCAGAGGTGCGACCCGAGGAAGCCGGCGCCGCCGGTGACCAGGCACGTTGCCACGCGCGGATGGTACCCGCCCACCGGCCGCCGGCGCTCAACGGGCGTGCGCTCGCCAATATGATGCGGGTTCGGCGCGCGCTTCGTCCCCGCGCCCACCGGCCCCCTCGGGCCGGCACTGCCGGCCCTCCTCCCCACATGTCCGAGCCCGAAGACCACCTCACCGTCGCCCCGATCGTCGGCCCCGACGATCCGCGCCGCTTCACGGACTCGGGCATCGAGGTGGCCGAGCTCTACACCGCCGCCGACCTCCCCGCCGAGCTGGAGCTGGGGGAGCCCGGCGAGTTCCCCTACACGCGCGGCGTGCACGCCGAGATGTACCGCCAGCAGACCTGGACGATGCGCCAGTACGCCGGCTACGCCTCCGCCAGGGAGTCCAACGAGCGCTATCGCTACCTCCTGTCGAAGGGCTCCACCGGCCTGTCGATGGCGTTCGATCTGCCCACCCAGCTGGGGCTGGACTCCGACAACCCGCGCTGCCTCGGCGAGGTGGGGCGCACGGGCGTGGCGATCGACACGCTCGACGACATGCGCACCGCCTTCGAGGGCATCCCGCTGGACGAGGTCTCGACCTCGATGACGATCAACGCCCCCGCCGCGTGCCTGTTGCTGCTGTATGAGCTGGTCGGCGAGGAGCAGGGCGTGCCGAGCGAGAAGTTGCGCGGCACCACCCAGAACGACGTGCTCAAGGAGTACATCGCGCGCGGCAACTACATCTACCCGCCCGTCCCCACGATGCGCCTGACGACCGACCTCTTCCAGTACTGCCACGAGCGCGTGCCGCGCTGGAACACGATCTCGATCTCCGGCTACCACTTCCGCGAGAAGGGCTCATCAGCCGTGCAGGAGGTCGCCTTCACGCTCTGCTCCGGCATCGCCTACGTGCAGGCCGCGATCGACAAGGGCCTCTCGGTCGACGACTTCGCGCCGCGCCTCGCGTTCTTCTTCAACGGCCACAACAACGTCTTCCAGGAGGTCGCCAAGTTCAGAGCCGCCCGGCGCATGTGGGCACACATCATGCGCGAGCGCTTTGGCGCGAGGAACCCCAAGGCGACGATGCTGCGCTTCCACACGCAGACCGGCGGCGTCACACTGACCGCCCAGCAGCCCGAGAACAACATCGTGCGCGTCGCCCTGCAGGGCTTCGCGGCCGTCTGCGGCGGCACCCAGTCGCTGCACACCAACGGCTTCGACGAGGCACTCGCGCTCCCCACCGAGCGCGCCGCCAAGATCGCCCTGCGCACCCAGCAGATCCTCGCGCACGAGTCGGGCGCGGCGGATACCGTGGACCCCTTCGCCGGCTCCTACTTCGTGGAGGCCCTCACGGATGAGATCGAAGCGCGCGCGCTGGAGCTGATCGGCCGCGTCGATGAGCTCGGCGGCTCGGTCAACGCGATCGAGTTCATCACCGGCGAGATCGACGAGTCCGCCTGGGGCTACCAGGAGCGCTATCGCATCGGCCAGGACGTGGTCGTCGGGGTCAACGCCTACGAGGAGGACGACATCGAGGTCCCCGACCTGCTGCGCGTGGACCCCGAGTCAGAGCACGCGCAGGTGGAGCGGCTGAAGGCGTTCAAGGCCGCGCGCGACCACGCGCTCGTGGAGCGGCGCCTGGAGGAGCTGCGCGGCGTGGCGCGCGGCACGGAGAACCTGCTCCCCGCGATCCGCCAAGCGCTGAAGGACCGCTGCTCGCTGGGCGAGGTCTGCGGTGCCATGCAGGACGTCTTCGGGCGCTACGCGCCGACGTTCTGAGCCGGCGCCCCCGCGCCACGGCCCTGGGCGCCACGCGCTCCGCCCGACACAACGATTAAGGTCCACGCCGTGCCCCTCGCCCTCGCCCTCTTCGAAGTAGTCCTTGCCCTCCACATCCTCGCCGTCGTCGTGGCCTTCGGCGCGACGTTCGCCTATCCCGTCATCTTCACAGCGGTCACCCGCGCCGACCGGCGCGCGCTGCCGGCGCTCTATCGCGCCGCGCACGCGGTCAGCCGCTGGGTCATCTCGCCGGGACTGGCGGTGGTCATCGTCTGCGGCATCTACCTCGCCTCCAAGCTCGAAGTGTGGAGCTCCTTCTACGTGCAGTGGGGGCTGGCGGTCGCGATCGTGATCGGCGGGATCGAGGGCGCGCTGCTGGCCCCCACCGAGCGGCGCCTGATCGAGCAGACCGACCGCGACGTGGCGGCCGCCGGCGAGGGTCAGGTAGTGCTCAGCGCCGAGCACGACTCCCTGTTTCGCCGCGTGGGGCTGATCGGCGCGCTGATGGACGCGCTCGTGGTGCTGACGATCTTCTTCATGGTCGCCCGCACCGGTGGTTAGACACAATTTGCTCATCCTGAGCATTCCATTTCTTGGACCCAGCGGCCCCGCGATACCCTGAGAAGACGATGACCAGCGGGTATCAAACGACAAACGGCGGCTACCGCGTCGCCGTGGTCGGCGCGACCGGACAGGTCGGCACGCTGATGCTGCGCCTGCTCGCCGAGCGCTCCTTCCCCGCGCGCGAGATCGTGCCGTTCGCCTCCAAGCGCTCCGCAGGGCGCGAACTCACCCTTGCGGGTACCCCCCATGGCGGGGGACAGGCAGGGGAGGGCGTCGGCACCGTCCGGCCGCTCTCCGAGGAGACCATCCAGGGCTTTGACCTGGCGATCTTCTCCGCCGGCGGCGCCGTCTCGGGCGAGTGGGCGCCGCGCTTCGTGGCCGCCGGGGCGACCGTGATCGACAACTCCTCGCGCTGGCGCATGCACGAGGACGTGCCGCTCGTCGTCAGCGAGGTCAACCCCGACGCGCTGACCCGCCACCGGGGCATCATCGCCAACCCGAACTGCTCGACCATGCAGATGGCCGTCGCGCTCAAGCCCCTCTACGACGCCGCGGGGATCGAACGCCTCGTGATCTGCACCTACCAGGCCGTCTCGGGCACCGGCAAGCGCGCGGTGGAGGAGCTGCTCGACCAGACCCACGCGCTGCTCCACGGCGAGGCGATCTCCGCCCCCACCTCCTACGCCCACCAGATAGCGTTCAACGCGCTCCCCCACGCCGGCTCTTTCGCCGAGGGCGACGACCACACCGACGAGGAGCGCAAGCTGATCGACGAGACCCGCAAGATCCTCGACGACTCCTCGATCCGCATCTCCGCCACCTGCGTGCGCGTGCCGGTGCTGACCGGCCACTCCGAGGCCGTCAACGTGCAGACGCGCGACGCCCTCTCCCCCGCCCGCGCCCGCCAGCTGCTCGCGGAGGCGCCCGGCGTGGTGGTGATCGACGACCCCCCCGCCGCGCGCTACCCGCTGGCGATCGAGGCCGCCGAACAGGACCTGGTGCTCGTCGGGCGCATCCGCCGCGACCCCGGCCACGAGCGCGCGCTGGACATGTGGATCGTCGCCGACAACCTGCGCAAGGGCGCCGCCACCAACGCCGTGCAGCTGGCGGAGCTGCTGGACGCGCGGGGGTTGATCGCGCCGCGGGGCGCGCAGACCGCGGCGTAGGGGCGCGGACGGCGGGCGGAGGAGGAGTCCCGCGAGATCGCTCGAACTCGTGGACATGATCTCTTCGGAGGCAGTACGCACGCTGGTCAAGTCACCGCCTGAGCTGTGGGCACTGCTGAGCGATCCCGAGTCGCTGGCGCGCCAGCTCGTCGAGTTCGGCGAGGTCCGCATCGTGAGCGCCGAGCCGGAGAGCGCCGTCGCGTGGGCGGGCCAGGACGTGACGGGCACGGTTCAGCTGAAGGCGTCGGGCTGGGGCACGAAGGTCACCTTGACCGCCACCCGCCAGCCGCCCGCCTGCCTGCCTGTGCCCTTTGGGGTGCGCCCTTCAGGGTGTACCCCGCAATGGGGTACACCTGCAGAGCCTGAGCCCGAGCCGGCGATCGAGCCCGAGCCAGCGGTCGAGCCCGAGGCGACAGCCGAGCCAGGGACGGTCGAGCCTGAGCCTGAACCGGCGAAACGGCCCGGCTTCTTCGCCCGGCTCTTTCGCCGTCGCCGCTCCCAGCCGGTGCCCGTACAGCAGCCGGAGGCAGCACAGCCGGAGGCGGAGGCGGCATCTCCGGAGCCAGAGCCCACGCCCGAGCCGGAGCAGCCGGACCTCGCGGCCGAGCTGCAGGCGCTCGAAGAGTCGCTGGCCGGGGAGACCACCGCGGCGCTCACCGCCGTGCTGGACCGCCTCGGCGCGGCGCACCACCGGCCGTTCTCGCGTGCCTGACAGGGCGCTCTGAGAAACAGCGCTTGACAGGGTCCCTATAAGATCGCGCCTGGATGCGCGAGAAAGCCCCGGAGACCTACGAGGAGAAGCTGGCGCAGCTGCAGGAGCTGCGCGAAGCGGCAGTGCACAGCGCGCCGGAGGCGGAGGAGAAGCAGCACGCGCGGGGCAAGTACACCGCGCGCGAGCGCGTTGAAAAGCTGCTCGACCCCGGCTCCTTCCAGGAGCTCGACACGTTCGTGCGCCACCGCACCTACGAGTTCGAGATGCAGAAGAACCGGCCCTGGGGCGACGCGGTGGTGACCGGCCACGGCACGATCGACGGGCGCACCGTGTGCGTGTTCAGCCAGGACTTCACCGTCTTCGGGGGCTCGCTCGGCGAGGTGATGGGCGAGAAGATGTGCAAGATCATGGACCTCGCCGCCAAGATCGGCTGCCCGATGATCGGCATCAACGACTCCGGCGGCGCGCGCATCCAGGAGGGGGTCGTCTCGCTCGGCAGCTACGGCGACGTGTTCCTGCGCAATGTGCGCAGCTCGGGCGTGATCCCCCAGATCAGCCTCGTGATGGGGCCCTGCGCCGGGGGGGCGGTGTACTCCCCCGCCATCACCGACTTTATCTTCATGGTCAAGGAGACCTCGCACATGTTCATCACCGGGCCCGACGTGATCAGGACCGTCACCGGCGAGGAGGTGGGCTTCGAGGAGCTGGGCGGGGCGATGTCGCACAACACCAAGTCCGGCGTCGCGCAGTTCGCGAGCGAGGACGAGGACGCGTGCCTGGAGGACTGCCGCTACCTGCTCTCCTTCCTGCCCTCCAACAACCTCTCCTCGACCCCCCGCGTGCAGCCGAGCGACGACCCGCTGCGGATGGACCCCGAGCTCGACCACATCGTCCCCGACAACCCCAACAAGCCCTACGACATGCGCGACGTGGTGCGCCTGATCGTCGACGATCAGGATTTTTTCGAGGTGCACGAGCACCACGCGAAGAACATCGTCTGCGGCTTCGCCCGCCTGGACGGCTGGACGGTGGGGGTCGTCGGCAACCAGCCCGCCCAGCTGGCCGGCGTGCTCGACATCGACGCCTCCGCCAAGGCCGCGCGCTTCGTGCGCACCTGCGACGCGTTCAACATTCCCCTCCTGACCTTCTGCGACGTGCCCGGCTTCCTGCCCGGCACCGCACAGGAGTGGGGCGGCATCATCCGCCACGGCGCCAAGCTGCTGTACGCGTTCGCCGAGGCGACGGTGCCGAAGGTCACGATCATCACGCGCAAGGCCTACGGCGGCGCTTACGACGTGATGTCCTCCAAGCACCTCGGCGCGGACTTCAACTTCGCCTGGCCGACCTCGGAGGTCGCGGTGATGGGGCCGGAGGGCGCCGTCAACATCATCTACCGCCGCGACA
>Ga0209415_10010409_pt1 | contig 15827 bp, 15 predicted proteins | sample PeaSoiSIISIP2007_FD_187696 | JGI IMG/M metagenome (GOLD analysis project Ga0209415, IMG submission 187696) | Peat soil microbial communities from Weissenstadt, Germany - SII-SIP-2007 (SPAdes) (version 2) | ecosystem: Environmental > Terrestrial > Soil > Wetlands > Peat | place: Germany...
AGGAGCGCAGCGACGAAGCAACCTCCCGCGGGAGATTGCTTCGTCGCTGCGCTCCTCGCAATGACGGGGTAGTGGCTGGCCTGTCCAGTCACGGGGGAAATGCTCTAATGCTCCACGTCGTGTGGAATGCGAGGAGTTGGCTGCAGCCGCTTACACCGGCACGCGGTCGTCCCATCCGCATGCAGCGTCCATAGGTGCCACGGCCGCCGACTATTGGCGCCTATTGGGGGCTATGTGTGCAACTCCTCGCATGCCGTGTAACGTCGCTGCTTGTGTCCTATTTCGGCTGATCGATCTGTTCCATCAACGCCAGACCTTCCATCGCCAGCCCATAACCAAGCAGATCCTGCATGCGCTTCTTCAGGTACTCAGTGAACATCAGCCGCGTATAGCGCAGCAGAAGGGTTGGCTTTTGGGCCAGGGCCTCGGCGTGTTCCCAGGCGCGTGCCAGGACCCTATCGGGCGGCAGGATTTCCGCGACCAGACCAAGATCCTTCGCCTCCTGGGCCGACAACGTCTGCCCGGTGAGCAGGAAGTAACGGCCGCGATTCATACCCAGCAGCAGAGGCATGACGATATGCATGCCATCCCCAGGCACCAGGCGGTTCGGGAAATGCGCGGAATCCTGGAAGGCCGCCGTGTCCGCGGCGAGCACGATATCCGACAACAACGGAATTTCACCGTGCCGCCAGGCCGGGCCGTTGATCGCCGAAATCACCGGCACTTCGATGTTCAGCAGGTTCATCAGCAAAGCGCGGCCTTCCCAGTGCACGCGGTCGAACGCGTTGGCGGTCAGGCCCGGGCTGATCGCGCTCTGGCCGGGCGTCGCACGGACGCCGGACCATTCGTTGCCGGTCCCGGTCAGGATCACCACCCGGTTGTCGCGATCGCGCGCGACGTCGGCGAAGGCATCGGGCAGTTCGCCGTGTGGCCCGAGGCCCCAGCGCAGTGAGCCATTATCGGTATGGAACCGCATCTCCAGGATGCCGTTCTCTCGACGCATGTGGATGCACGAGTATTTCGTTGCGTAGTTGTCGAACCGGCTCATCGCGATGGCTCCCTGCAAAATGCGCGATCCTCCGATGCGGACCATTTATGGGATCGCGTTCACCGGCGCGGCAGCCATGCCGCCGCGCCAATGAACACGACGAGGGATCAGGGCACGGTCAACCGATACACCCGCGCCGCGGTGCCGCTGTAGAGCGCAGTCTTTTCGGCTGCCGACGCATTGGCGGTGATGCGCTTGAACGCGTTCCACAGCTCGGTGTAGCCGCAGGACTGCTTGTCCGGTGGGAAGTTGCTTTCGAGCATGCACCGGTTGACCCCGAAGGCTTCGATGCAATGCTCTATGTATGGCCGCCATGCCGCGGCAAGGGCCTCGGACGATGGTGGAACGTCGCGCTCATGGAAGTCGAAGCCGACGGACACCATGCCGAGACCGCCCAGCTTGCAATGCACGTTGGGGCATTTGGCCAGCTCGTTGATGTCCTTGCGCCAGCCGGCCAGGACTTCCTCGCGGTGGCCGTTGTAAGGCCCGACGCCGAGTATGCCGCCAACATGATTGAGGATGATGGTGGTGTCCGGAAAGGCGCGCGCAAGGTCGATCGCGTCCGGCAGTTGCGGATGATACTGCCATGACTCGAAACTCAGACCCAGCGGCGCGAGCTGGGCCAGGCCCTCGCGGAACTTTGGGTCGAGCACCAGATGCGGAGCAACAACTCGAGACGCGTACTTCCCGACCGACTCGTGGCCATCCCATGCCACGCCGTGGCGGAGGCCGCGCAGGCGCCCTCCGGCTGCGGCGATCTCGGCTTGCAGCAACTCGCGGACGCGCGCGCCGACGGACAGGTCGCCGCCGCCAATGATGCCCTCGGCGACGCGGCAAGGCCCGTAACCGCCCGATGCACTCATCGCCGCAATGCCGGTGACGAACTCGACCTCGCCCAGAGCAGCCATCTCGCGCGGGCCATCCTTGCGATACATCGCTCGGCATTCGAGGAAGACGGTCGAAACGATGTTGTGGCCGCCGCCGATGTCGGCCAGCAATTCGGGCAACAGATATTGACCGCGGTGCGGCATATCCCAGAAGTGATGGTGCGGGTCGATGATCGGCAGATCCGGTTCCAGCGCCGCTTCGGTCGGGCGCTTCGTCAGCCATGCCTTCAGCGCGGCGTCATCGCGATAAACGCCGCCACGATATTCGCCCTTCGAGTCCCCGGTCTGAGCCATTTCTGTTCCCTCCTTCAATGTCCCGGCGTGTTCCGCCTCTCCGCCACACCGGCGGTGTCCTGCGTTCGCCAGGCATTCAACACAGGCAGGACTTCCGTGGCAAACAGCTTAGGCCCGGGCTCGGCGACCTCAAACTGCATGCCGCCGAAGTGGGAGACTGCGGTCGGTTGGAAGTTGCCGATCATTAGCGGGGCAGTTTGAAGGTCGGAGAAGGGTGGGATGTGGACGTCCACCAAATCTGACGGATACTTCAATCTGCGCTATTCTACTGGTTTCAGCCGACGGGAGCGCAGGATGAGCGGTTACGAACAAAGTGACGCAGCAGAAACTGGACGGGCCCCAGTGGCGACAGTGGTCCGCACACCAGCGGTACGACGCGAAGGAGTCGTTGCGGTCGTCGGGACAACGATGGGCGCGCTTGCATTGGGCGCAATCGCGGTGGGCGCACTGGCCATCGGCAAGCTGGCGATTGGGCGGCTCGCCCTGGGCCGGGCAAAGCTGCGCAGTGGTCAGGTTGATGAGTTGCGGATTGCGCGACTCACCATCGAGGAACTGCGGGTCGAGCGTGTGCTGGGAAAGCGATAGGGCTGGGAATGTGGTCTGCTTCGCCAGCCGCGCCATCTGGCCTTCATACCGCCGGCCCCCGTGGAGGCCGGACCTTCTGCCGATCGCAACCCGGTGACCCAGGGGGTCAACTTGGCGTGCAATCGGCTACCGCATAAAATCGCTGCACCGCGGAAAGCCTCGTTCAGAGCCTCCGCCGTTTGGCTGATCGCTCACGGCTCACCAAGTACAGTTCCCAGGAAGGAAGCGATATGGCGGAAAAGATCCGGTTGGGCCTGATCGGCGCCAGCGTCAAAGGCACCTGGTCGGCCCGTTCTCACCTGCCGGCGGTGCGAGCCAGTGCGGATGTCGAGTTGACCGCGGTCTGCACCACCAGAGCCGACAGCGCCGAGGCGGCGCGCCACGCGTACGGTGCCCGGTTCGCCTTCGACGACTACCGCGCGATGATCACCTCGCCGGAGATCGACGCGGTCGCCGTCGTCGTGCGCGTACCGTCGCACTACGCGCCGGCCAAGGCGGCGCTGGAGGCAGGCAAGCACGTCTATTGCGAATGGCCGCTTGGGCGGACGACAGCCGAGGCCATCGAACTCGCGGCGCTGGCCAAGGCCAACCGGCTCGTCACGGCGGTCGGTCTCCAGGCCCGCGTCAATCCCACCTTGATGCACATGAAGGAACTGGTCGCGGCCGGCTTCCTCGGCGAGGTGATGGCCGTTCATGTGTGCCTGCTGCGCGAGGGCGTGTTGTCCCGACCGTCTCACCGCACCTGGCAGCGGGACGCCGAACTCGGCGCGAACACGCTGACCATCGCCAATGGCCACACGGTGGACGCCATGCGCTTCGTCGCCGGTGACCTCGGCCGGCTGTCCGCCGTGGTAACGACTCAGGCGAAGCAGTGGCTCGACACCGGCGCCGGGACGCTGTTGGACGTCACCTCGCCAGACAACGTATTGCTCTGCGGCCGGCTGGCAAATGGTGCCGTGGCGTCGGTCCATGTCGGCGCCATTCCGTTCGCCGGCAGCGGCTATCGCATGGAAATCTACGGACGTGACGGGACGCTGGTCGCGACGGGCGAGGATTCGCCGCAACTGAGCGAGGTTTTCCTGCACGGGGCGACGCGCGGTAACACGCTCGCGCCAATGCCCGTGCCGGAGCGCTTCAGCTTCGCCGCGCCCGGCACGCCGTCAGGTGAAGCCGTCAACGTCGGGCAGATGTACACATTGTTCGCTCAGGCGATCCGCGGCGGCGGAAGCCGTCAGCCGACCTTCGAGACCGCGGTCGAACTGCACCGCCTGATCGATACCATCAAGAAGGCGTCGGATAACGGTCGCGAGGCTGCCTTCTCGTGACGCTCTCGCGGCGCGCCGGCGACCGCGGAATGGCCGGGCACAGCGTCGCTTGGTTGTGTCAGCGGCGGTCAGCCAGCCGTCGTCTGTCAGTCGACGACACGCGCGTTGGTCCCCCCCGCGGTTGGGGAAATAAGGTCCGCGACATGTTCGGTGCGACCGCCGGTGCGGAGGCAATGGCAGAATGCGAGACCTGATCACGCACGAAACCTTCGTCCGGTCTACCATGCCGGGCGTGTCGCTGTACGTCCGCGAGAAACATTCGGCGGGCATGACCCGGTTCACACCCGAGCGCACGGTTCTGTTCGTGCATGGCGCAACCTATCCGGCCGAAACGGCGTTCGACCTGGCGCTGGATGGCTTCAGTTGGATGGACTACATCGCCCGCCGCGGCTTCGATGTTTACCTGATGGATGTCCGGGGCTACGGGCGCTCTAGCCGGCCGCCGGCTATGGACGCGCCGCCCGAGGCCAATCCACCCTTCGCGAGCACCGCCGACGCGCGTGCCGATGTCGCCGCGGTGGCCGCGTCTATCAAACGCCGGCGCGGCATCGATCGGCTGTGCTTGCTCGGTTGGTCCTGGGGTTGCGCGACCATGGGCAGCTTCGCCGCGGAACATCCCGAAATGGTCGAGCGTCTGGTGCTGTTCGCGCCGGGCTGGGTGCGCGACGGCGCGTCGGCGGCTGACCCGGGCGGCAAGCTCGGCGCCTGGCGCGGCGTGACGCGGGAAGCCGCGCTGGCCCGCTGGCTGAACGGTGTGGCGGACGACAAACGCGACGGACTCATACCTGCCGGATGGTTCGATACCTGGGCGGACGCGACCTTTGCCACCGACCCGGTTGGGGCGGCGATGCACCCCCCGGTGCTACGTGCGCCGAACGGGCTGGTGCAGGATGGACGGGACTATTGGTCCGCGGGCCGTGCTCTGTACGACCCGACCGGGATCACCGCGCCGACCATGATCGCGGTTGGCGAGTGGGACCGCGATACCCCGCCGGCTCTGGGCCTGACGTTGTTCTCGCTGCTGAAGCACGCGCGGGAGAAGCGGTTCGCGCTCCTCGGGGAGGCCACGCATACCGCGCTGATGGAGCGGAACCGGTTGGCATTGTTTGCGCAGGTGCAATTGTTTTCCTGATTACGTACCATCCTCAGCCACAGCCATCCTCGCGAATGCCCATGAAACGGCGCTTCTGGCCAGACGCGGGCCTCCTTGCCGGAATTGCCACCGATGCAATCGACCTCACAGGTGGCTGCTGGACGCGGATGGTTCTCCTACGGAAACGCCAGCATCGTGATATGGATGGATTCATTCGCCTCCGGAAGCGGCTGAGGATGGTACGTAATCAGGATTGTTTTTGGAAGGCGGGCTGGCGGACGGTTGCTGAGTCATGTCTCATCTTGAACTGCAAGAACGCAGTCGCCGGCTGGCCTCACACGGCCCTGTCAACCGTGGGGATGGGCTTACGCTTACGGACCATGGACGGGTAAGCGGGCTTCAACGCGACGCCGCCCAGGCCAACAGGCAAGTCCTGACTGGTTCGCCCAGGCGCGCGCCACCGGCGAGCGCCGTCCCGTTGGCGGCCGAAATCACCCCGTCATGGAAGCTGGAGGCGGCCTCGCCGATGCGTGCGGAACCGGCCGCGACGGTGAGGGCGGCGATGCCGCGTGCCTCCAGGACCGGAAGCCGGCTGGTGCCGGGGCCGTCGCTGCGCCCGGCGTCGTTGAACACCGCCGCGAAGGCATCCACCCGCAGGGCGGCAGCGGGGTCACCGCCGATCAGCCCGCCATGCGATCCCGTCACCACGATGTGTCCGGCATCGTCCGGACGCACCAGAGAGGCGGAATCGAGCAGCAGGATCCGGCGCTTGCTGCCCGGCACGTCTACCTCCCCACGCGCCTCTCCCACCGAGGGCGCCGCCGTGGAGGCATGCGTCGCGTGGGTCAGGCGGGATGCGGCCTCGGCGCAGCCCTGGCCCGCCACGACGCCGCACGCCTGTGCGGCGGCGCTGGCCCGACTGATCCGCCCGCGCGCCAGCATGTCGTCGGTGTCGCCGATCAGGCAGGACAGGTGCGACACGGTGGCGGCGGCGACGCCCAGCGCGTCGAGGTAGTCCAGCGAGCCGATCCCGGCCTCATCCAGACCGATCCCGGCATCGTTGAGGATCACCGCGCGCACGCCGGCCTTGGCGGCGAGATAGCCCGGATAGCGCCCGCCATGCGACCCCGACACCACCACCGCGCCCGCAGCCTCCGGCGGCAGCTTGGTGATGGTGTCGGCGCACAGGACGCCGGGGGCGAACCAGCGCGCGCTCATAGGCACGTCAATCCGCCATCGACCGCCAGACAGACGCCGTTGACGTATTTCGCCTCGTCGGAGGCGAGAAACAGCGCGGCGTAGGCGACATCCCAGGCATCGCCCATCTTGCCGGTGGGCGAGCGGGCGTCACGCGCGTGCACCATCGCCGCCACGTCGGCGTACTGCCCGGCGATCTGCTGGTAGATCAGCGGCGTGTCCATGATGCCGGGCATCACCGCGTTCACCCGGATGCCGCGGGCGGCGTATTGCAACGCCATGGCGCGGGTGAAGTGGTTCAGTCCGGCCTTGGCGGCGTAGTAGGAGGCATAGGGATATTCATTGATCGTCACCGCGGCGGCGGACGAGATGTTGACGATCGCCCCCTTGCCCTGCGCCAGCATCACTGGCAGCACGTGCTTGCAGGCCAGGAAGGCGCCGGTGAGATTGAGGTCCAGCCCGCGCTGCCAGGCCTCCTCCGACAGTTCCAGCGGCCCACCCATGATGGTCACTCCGACATTGTTGTGCAGCACGTCGATGCGGTCATAGGTCGCCAGGGTGCGCGCCACCGCGGCCGCGATGTCGGCGGAACGGGTGACGTCCGCGGCACAGGCGATCGCCTCGCCGCCGTCGCGGGCGATCAGCGCGCGCGTCGCCTCGGCGGCCTGCGCCACCAGGTCGACCGCCACCACCTGCGCGCCCTCCCTTGCATACAGCGCGGCGGCGGCGGCCCCGTTGCTCCAGCGCGCGCCGGGTTCGTCATGGCCGGACGATCCCGCGCCCAGCACCAGCGCGACCTTGCCCACCATGCGGCCGAGGCCGCCGGTCTTTGTCTGTGGTCCGGTCTCGTTCTGTGTCATCGCGTGAGGAATCCCGTGGAAAGCCACGGCAGCGCTGCGACGAGAATGATCCCACCGGTCAACGCCACCAGATAGCCGATGATCGGACGCATGCCCGCATCGGGGCTGACGCCGCTGATCGCGCAGGCGGTATAGTAGCCTACCCCGAACGGCGGCGAGAACAGCCCGATGCCCATCGCGAGCACCACGACGATGGCGTAATGGACCTGGTTGATGCCCAGAGCGCTGGCGATCGGAAACAGCAGCGGACCGAACAGGACCACCGCCGGGATACCTTCAAGCAAGCTGCCCAGGATGATGAAGGTGACCACCGACAGCGCCATGAAGGTCAGCGCGCCGCCCGGCAACCCGGTCATGGCAGCGGCGAGCTGACGGGAGAATCCCGATTGCGTCAGCGCCCAGGCCATCGCCGTCGCGGTGCCGATGATCAGCAGGATGGCGCCCGAGAGCGACGCCGTAGCCACCAGCGCCCGGTAGAGCCGCCGCGGCGACACAGGTTCATAGCCGAGCGCCCCGACGATCGCGGCATAGGCGATGCCGATGGTCGAGACCTCGGTGGCGGTAGCGATCCCCTTCACCACCGCGTAGCGGATCAACATCGGCAGCGCCAGGACCGGCACCGCCACCAGCAACCCGCGCAGGATTTCGGCGCGTGGCGGACGGTGCACCCCGGTCATGTCGTCGTCGCGTGAGCGCAGCCAGACCACCACCGCCATCGCCAGCGCCAGCACCACGCCCGGCAGCATCCCGCCGGTGAACAGATCGGCGATCGACACCGACGTCACCGTGCCGATGGTGATCAGCACCAGCGAGGGCGGCACCGTTTCCGACATCGCGCCGCAGGCGGCCAGGATCGCCACCATCTCACCTTGTTTGGCGCCGCGGGCGCGCATCTCGGGGAACAGCACTGGCGCCACCGCCGCCATGTCGGCCGCCTTCGACCCGGCGATGCCCGACACCAGGTAGATTGCCACCAGCAGCACATAGGACAGGCCGCCGCGCAGATGGCCGATGATCGACGACAGGAAGCGCACCATGGCACGCGCCATGCCGTTCATCTCGATCAGCGCGCCCAGGAAGATGAACAGCGGCACCGCCAGCAGCACGATCTGCGACATGCCCTCACCCATACGGCCCACCACCACGGTGAGGGGAAGCCGCGTCGCGAGCGACAGATACGCCACCGTCGCCAGCCCGAATGAGAAGGCGATCGGCACCCCGGCGAACACGCAGGCGGCGATCACGCCGACGAAAAAGATGATCAGGTTGAGATTGCCGAGCGGGCGCAGCACCGGGCCGAGGGTAAGGATTGTGGCGACCGCGGCCGCCGCGAGGCAGAGTGCGATCAACACCGCCCGGGGCCGCGCCGCGCGCAGCAGGCGCAGGGTCACGAAGATCAGCATCAGGCCGAAGCCCGCCGGCAGCGCCATCAGGCGCCAGCCATTGGATATTTCCAGCGCCGGCGTCACCACCGGCCATTCGTCCAGCGCAGCATTGCTCGCCGGCTGCGCGAGCAGGACCAGAAAGGCCGCCGAGGCAACCAGCGCGACCACCGCGAACAGGTCGGCGGTGTCGCTCGACACACCAGAGACGAAGGCGGTCATTTTCATGTGCGCGCCACGCCGCAAGGCGGTCGCCGCCCCCAGCATGGCCAGCCACAGGAACAGGATGCCGGACAGTTCGTCCGACCACACCAGCGGGACATGCAGGACGTAGCGCGCGACGATCCCGGTGAACAGCAGCACGACCTCGACCACCACCAGCGTGGCCGCGGCGGCTTCCACCACCGCGCCCAGCGCCGCTTCCACCAGGGCAGCAACCCCGCCCGCCGACCCGCCGTCCGCCATCAGAGCGTGGTGCCCGTGCTCTTTTCCAGCAGCTCCCAGTTGGCATCGCCGAAGCGTTCGTGCCAATCCTTGTAGAAACCGGCCTGGCGCAGCTTGTCGCGGAACGCGGTCTTGTCGACCTCGTTGAACACCATGCCTTTGTCCTCGAGATTTTTGCGCAGGCTGACGTTGAGCGTGTCGAGGTCGGCGCGTTGATCGAGCGCGCTCTGGTTGAGGTGCTTCGCCGCGACGGCCTGAATGTCCTTGGGCAGCGCGTTCCAGGCACCGCGATTGGCCAGCGGCCAGTAGCCGTCCCACATGTGCCCGGTCAGCGCGAGGTATTTCTGCACCTCGTAGAGCTTGGTGTTCCAGATCGCCGCCAGCGGGTTCTCCTGCCCGTCGGCGATTTTGGTCTGCAGGGCGGAATACATCTCCGAGGCGTTGATCGAGATCGGCAGGCAGCCGAAGGCGGTGAACATCGAGGTCCACAGCGGGCTGACCGGCACCCGCATCTTGACCCCCACCAGGTCGGCCGGGGTGTGGATCGGCTTGGTGGACATGGTGATGTGGCGGAAGCCATTGTCCCAGCACCGCTCCATCGCAACGATGTTGGCCTTGGCGATTCCGGCACGGATCGCGCCGCCCAGTTCGCCATCCAGGGCACGCCACACCGTCGGGTAGTCCGCCCAGGCAAAGCCAACGCCACTGATCGACGCGATCGGCACCAGGGTGGACAGGATCACCCCCGACAGGGTGAAGAACTCGACCGCGCCGGAGCGCAATTGCGACAGCACGTCGGTGTCGGAGCCGAGCTGGTTGTTGGGAAACAGTTGGATTTCCAGCGCGCCATTCGATTCCGCCTTGATGCGGGCGAAGGCCTGCTGCAGGCGGATGTTCAGCGGGTGGGTGAGCGGCACGTTGGTGGCGAATTTGTAGCTGAAATCCGCCTCCGCCCGCGCCCGCCCGATCGAGAACAGCGTCGCCACCGCGCCGGTGCCGGCGAGCAGGTGCCGCCGGCGCAAGCCGGGTTTCGTGATGTCCATGGTCGTCCTTTCGTTCGTGTTGGGTTTTGTGTCAGGCCACGCGATCGCCCTGCTTGACCTGGACCGTGCGGTTGTCGACCGCGGGCAGCATCTTGGCCGGGTCGCGCGTCACCACCAGGTCGATGACGGTCGGTCCCTGCCCGGCAAAGCCCTCCCGCAGCGCCGCCGCCAAATCGCCCGGTTGCTCTATGCGCAGGCCGCGGCAGCCGAGTGCTTCCGCAACCCTGGCGTAGTTGGTCTCCACCAGGTCGGAAGCGTGGTAGGCGCCGGCGCCGTACAACACGTGCTGCAACGCCTTCACGTAGCCGGAGGCAGCGTTGTTGACGACGATGATGGTGAAGGACAGCCCCAGGCGACGCGCGGTTTCCAGCTCGCCCAGCATCATGTTGAAGCCGCAATCGCCGGTGATGGAGACCACCGTGCGCCCCTCGGCGGCGACGGCCGCCCCGATGGCGCCGGGCAGGCCGTAGCCGATCGAGGCGAAGCCGCGGTCGGGCACGAAAAAGCGGCCCGCTGCCTTGGTATCGAACAGCAGCGCGCCCCAATGCGCCGCGAAGCCGCCGTCCACCAGCAGCAATCCGTCCGCCGGCATCAGGTTGTTCAGCTCGCCCATCAGACGTCCCATCGAGACCGGAACTTCCTCCGAGGCGTAGCGCCCCTGCACGCCGTTGCGCCACGCCGCCATCTGGGCGGCGACCTCATTGGCGTAGTCCTGCTGGCGCGCCTTGATCGCGGATCGCTCTGCGGCGAGCGCCTCGGACAGGGCGGACAGCGTCTCGCGCGCATCACCCCACAAGGCGAGTTCTGGCTGCGCGGTGCGGCCGATCTCCTCGGCGACGATGTCGATATGGATGATGGTCTTGCCGGCCGGTGGAATGGAGTAGCGCTTGGTGGCGATCTCGCCCAGCTTGCAGCCGATCACCATCAGCAGGTCGGCCTTGGCGATCAGGTCGTTGGCGATGCGGTCGTAACGGCCGAACACGCCGGCGGACAGCGGACTGGTGCAGGCAATCGCGCCCTTGCCGGTCATGGTGTGAGCTACCGGCAGGTTCAGCGACGCGGCAAAATCAGACAGGGTGGCGGCGGCACCCGACAGGTGGACCCCACCGCCCGCCAGCACCATCGGCCGTCTGGCCCGAGCGATCAGGCGGGCGGCCTGCGCCAGCCCGGCAGCGTCCGGCCGGCAGCGCAGCGCCGGGGCGGACTGATAGATCGGATTGACCTTGAAATCGCCCTCCTCGTAGCCGTGCAGCCCGTGGCACACATCCTCGGGCACATCGACCACCACCGGGCCGGGCCGCCCGGTGGTGGCGATGGTGAAAGCACGGCGCATCATTTCGGGGATGCGACCGGGGCTTTCCACCCGCAGGATGTCCTTGACCGCCGGGCGCAGGATCTCGACCTGCCGGCTTTCCTGGGTCATGTTCTTCCAGGAATGCTCACGGTGGCTGTCACCGACCACCGCGACCAGCGGCGTTCCGGCGTTGAGCGCCTCGACCAGCCCGGTGACCAGGTTGGTCGCCCCCGGCCCGAGGGTGGCATCGACCAGGCCGACGCGCCCGGTGATCTTGGCGTAGGCATCGGCGGCGAACACCCCGGCCCGCTCGTCATTGATCAGGTGATGCGCAAGCCCCAGCCGCCGGGCGGCGTCGTAGAAGGGCAGCAACTGAAAGCCGCCCATCCCGAACATCGGGCCGCCGTCGAAGGCCTGGATCATGCGCACGATCGCCTCGCCGCCGGTCATCTCATTGCTGGACATGTCAGACATCACCCTCTCCTCACCCCTTCCTGCTGCCGTTTGGCGACGCAACCATGTCCCGCACCGCCGCGGCGATCATCGCCGCGGTGACGCGGATCGCATCCTCGGCCGGCGGGGCGTAGGCGATCGGCGCGCGCGGCGCCCCCAGCCGGCGCACCGGCGCGCGCAGCGCAGCGGAGGCATGTTCCGCTACCGTCGCCGCCACCTCGGCCCCGAACCCGGCCACCGCCACCGCCTCATGCGTCACCAGCAGCCGCGCGGTCTTGCGCACCGAGCGGAGCACTCGGGCCTTGTCCCAGGGCCACAGGGTGCGCAGGTCGAGCAGTTCGACGCCGATGCCCTCACCGGCCAGGTCGGCCGCCGCCTCAGCCGCGATATGCACCTGATTGGACCACGACACGATGGTGACGTCGTCGCCTTCGCGCACCAGCCGCGCCTGGCCGAGCGGCAACACGACATCGGGGTCATCGGGCACCTCGCCCTCCAGCGGCCACAGATGCTTGTGTTCGAGGTAGACCACCGGGTCGTCGCAGCGGATCGCCGCCTTCAGCAGCCCCTTGTTGTCCGCCGGGGTGGACGGACAGACCACCACCAGGCCAGGCACGTGGGTGTACCACGCCTCCAGCGACTGCGAATGCTGGGCGGCCGAGGAGCGCCACATCCCCATCGGTTCGCGCGCGACCAGCGGCACCCGCGCCTGGCCGCCGAACATGAAACGCGCCTTGGCTGCCTGATTGACCAGCTCATCCATGGCGCACAGGGCGAAATCGGCGAAGCGCATCTCGACCACCGGCCTTGTGCCCATCATCGCCGCCCCCACCGCCACCCCCATGATGGCGGATTCCGAGATCGGCGCGTCCGAGATGCGCGCGGAACCGAATTCCTCGGCCAGGCCGTGATACTGGCCGAACACGCCGCCGCGCCCGAGATCCTCGCCGAGCGCCCAGACCCGCGGGTCGCGGCGCATTTCCTCCGCCAGCGCCAGGCGGCCCGCCTCCAGATAGGTCAGCGTCGTCATCAGTAGGCTCCCTGCAACGGATTGCCGATGTCCTGCACGTCGGTGAAGGCGACACTCGCGGGCGGAAAGGCCGCCCGTTTGGCCGCTTCCCAGGCGCGGGTCATCTCCCGCACCGCGTCGTCGCGGTCCGCTTCCAGGTCGGCTTCCGCCACGCCCGCCACAGTCAGCGCCTCATGCGCGCGCTTCAGCGGATCGCTGGCGCTCCTGGCATCGACCTCCGCGGCGGAACGGTAGGTGGCCGGGTCGGCCCCGGTGTGGCCGGTAGTGCGCCAGGTGAGGGCATGCAAGAAGCGCGGCCCGTGCCCGGCGCGGATGTCGCCGATCAGCCGACGCGCCGCCTCCTCTACCGCGAGCACGTCGTTGCCATCTACCGTCTCGGCCTCGACGCCAATGGCCTGTGCGCGCGCGGCGGGGCCGCCGCCGGCCGTCATCGTCGCGGTGCGGGTGGTGGCGGCGTAGCCATTGTCCTCGCAGATGAACAACACCGGCAGTTGGAAGACCGCGGCCCAGTTCAGCCCCTCCAGGAACGGGCCGCGATTGGTGGCGCCGTCGCCGAAGAAGCACGCCACCACCCGGTTTTCGCCGCGCAGCTTGATCGCGTGCGCCGCGCCGGCCGCGATGACGATGTTCGCCGCTACCACGCCGTTGGCGCCCAGCATGCCGACGGCGAAATCGGCAATGTGCATCGAACCGCCCTTGCCGCCGCAGGTGCCGCCCTCGCGACCCAGCAGCTCGCGCATCATGGCTTCGCTGGACGCGCCCTTCGCCAGGGTGTGACCGTGGCCGCGATGGGTGGACAGCAGCAGGTCGTCGCGATTGAGGCAGGCGATGACGCCGCTCGCCACCGCCTCCTGCCCGATCGAGGGGTGGATGGCGCCGAGCACCAGCTTCTCGGCCAGCCCCTTGAGCGCGGCCTCCTCCAGGGCGCGGATGCGCCACATCATCCGGTGGTGCTCGCACAGGCGTTCGACGTCGCTGTTCCTGAGGCTTGCGCTCATTCCTGTACGCTCCCGATGCGGTCGGAGGTTGTCAAAGGCCGCAGCGCCTCGTCGTGCAAGACCTGTCGCTGCGCTGCGATTCGCTTGGGCGCCATACGCTCCCGCATGGCCGCGACGCCGATTGCGACGACGGGCAGCCCGTCCGTGCGGGGGATCGCGACGCCGGCGGCCATCATGGGCTCGACGATGCGTCCCTCGTCCAAGGCGTAGCCCTGGCCGTGTGTGCAACGGACCAGTTCGGCGTCCGCCGATCGTCGAGGAGCTCGAGCATGGCACTTGCTTCCGTTGCGGCGGATCGCGGCGGGATGGATCGTGGCGCACCGCATGCGACCGTTCTTCGATAGCGTATTTGCAGGTTAGACTGACGACCGCGCCGGTCCTTGATCTGGATCAACGCCGCATCACCGGGAAACGATCCGTGGCTAACATAGGACCACGCCTGGCGGAGGGATGGTGCCTCCGTCTGGCGATAGCGCGCCGCGACCGGGCCAGTCCATATCACCCCGGGTTCAGGGCGGTTTCATCTCAAATGGCGTTTCCCGGACCTCGATGCAGTAACCTTGTAATCGCGATCATTCGATGATCCGCCGGCGCGCGGTGGCGGCCATATCTCAGTCGCGTCGTCCAGGCGGCTTCTAACCTCATATGACGGTCTCCAGCCGCGTGAACCGCACCGGAATGAGCTCGCGCACGCGAACGCCCCCATCAGCATCCTTGTGGACCACCGTGAGAACCTGCGCTTCATCACCGCCCATCGGCAAGACCATCCGTCCGCCTTGCTTGAGCTGCCGAAGCAGCGCCGGCGGCGGCTCGTTGGCCGCCGCGGTCACCAGGATCTTGTCGTACGGCGCATGCTCTGCCCAGCCGCGCGACCCATCGCCGACACGAATCTCGACTGCATGATAACCAAGCTGGCGCAGCCGCAATTCGGCTTCGTTGGCAAACTCCTCTACGATTTCGACGCTGTACACCCGGTCCACAAGTTCTGCCAGCAAGGCGGCATGGTAACCCAGCCCGGTACCGATCTCCAGCACCGTCTCGTGCGGTTCGGGCGCGAGCAGATCCGTCATCAGCGCGGTAATGAAGGGCTGCGAGATCGTCTTGTTAAATCCGATCGGCAGCGGCGCGTCCTCGTAGGCAACATGCGCCAGCGGCGCGGGCACGAACAGATGCCGCGGCACCTTCAGCATGGCCGCCAGCACCCGCTCATCGAGCGCCGCCTTGCCAAGCTCGTCGGCCATAAGGTCGCTGTGAATCCCGATCGTCTCGACCATGTGCCGGCGCAGGATCGCGAAATGCTTTTCATTCATCGGTTTCATGCAAGGCAGCCCTTCTCCCGATGACCCTGCCGCCAGGCAGTTCTGGGCCGGCCGCGTCAGCCGCGGAAGGCAGCCGGAGCGTAGCCGAACGCGACCCGCACATCCACCACGGCAACGGCGCCGCCCGCAATCGCGCAATCAACACGAGGATGTCAGCGAACAGATTACACGCTCCTGACCTTGGCGATCCAGAAGCCAGTCGCGGCACTGACACTGGCTGACAAAGGGGTACAGCAGACCGAAATCGCTAGCGTCAGGATATCGGCGCTGGTCTATCGGGTGTTGGCCGGTGTCAACAAGGCTCTCGGTGAACGGAAGGCGGTGTAAGAGCGAGATGTCCACCGCATCGTGGCGATCCTGCGCGAATGGTCGGGCATCATGCTTGCACCGAAGCGGACGGGTGGAGGGTCGGGGTGAACACGCTCACCGTCAGCTTTTCTCAGTGAAGAAGTGCTGCGCTACTACCCCACGTCGTTGATTTTGGCGTGGATCTTTGATTCGATGGCTCCGCAATGACGGGGATGCATCGTGACCGCGAAACAAACTGCCGCAAAGAAGTACATCGTGAAGCTCAG
>Ga0209415_10010410_pt1 | contig 15827 bp, 16 predicted proteins | sample PeaSoiSIISIP2007_FD_187696 | JGI IMG/M metagenome (GOLD analysis project Ga0209415, IMG submission 187696) | Peat soil microbial communities from Weissenstadt, Germany - SII-SIP-2007 (SPAdes) (version 2) | ecosystem: Environmental > Terrestrial > Soil > Wetlands > Peat | place: Germany...
GCTGCTACGGCATGATCGGTCTGGTGCTGAACGCCTGGGCCGGATGGTGGTGGGCCGACAGGCAGCGGCAATGACTGGGGCGAGAACGATCCCGGCGGCGGCGATGGCGGCGGGGACTGGGGCGATTCCGGCGGTTCAGGCGACTCCGGCGATTCGGGCGGCAGCGATTTCTGATCGCCCGCCCACCCCGTCATGGTCATAGCACCCGGGGCACCAGGAAGTAGCCCTGGTCGGCCTGGGGGGCGTTGGCCAGGGCCTCCGCCTGGGTGAACCCGGGCAGGGGCTGGTCGGCCCGGCGGGGCAGGGGCTGGTCCAGGCCGTGGGTGGCCGGCTCCACGCCGTCCAGATCCAGCTGGTCCAGGCTCTGGGCGTGGCTCAGGATCTGCGCCATGGCCGCCCGCATGGGCTCGATCTCGGCCTCGTCCAGGTCCAGGTGCGCCAGCTGGGCGCAGCGCAGCACGTCCGCGCGGGTGACGTCCATGACGGACTCCTCAGGACAGCCCCAGGGGCAGGTTCGGATCGGCGTTGCGGGACCAGGCGTCCTCGGCCGGCGCGATCAGGGCTCCGGCCGAGGCGATCATGGCGCCGTTGTCGGTGCAGAAGCGCGGCTCGGGGATGGCCAGGGCCAGACCCAGCTTCTGGGCGACCGTCCGGGCCTGGGCGCGCAGCTCCGAATTGCAGGCCACGCCGCCGGAGACCACCAGGCTGCGGGCGCCGGTGTCGTCCCGGAAGGCGGCGACCGGTTTCATGAGCCAGGCGGCCACGGTCTCCTGGAGGCTCCGGCACAGGGACTGCACCCGCGGATCCCCGGCGCCGGCGGCGTCCAGCCCGGGCTCGGCCTGGATGCGCAGTTTCACCGCGGTCTTCAGGCCGGAAAAGCTCCAGCTGGCCTTGCCGTCCCGGAACCGGGGCGGGGTGAACGGGGCGCCCGGGCGGGCTGCGGCGCGGCCGCAGGTGTCGACGATGGGGCCGCCCGGATAGCCCAGCCCGAGCATGCGGGCGGTCTTGTCGAAGGCCTCCCCGGCGGCGTCGTCCCGGGTCTTCTGGAGCAGCTGCAGGTGGGTCCAGTCGGAGGCCAGGTAGAGGTGGGTGTGGCCGCCGGAGACCAGCAGGGCCAGGGCCGGGAACGGCAGGTCCGGGGCGCCGAAGCGGGCGGCGTTCAGGTGGCCCAGCAGGTGGTGCACCCCCACCCAGGGGATGCCCTGGCGCCAGGCCATGGCCTTGCTGGCGGAAAAGGTGGAGAGCAGGGAGCCCACCAGGCCCGGGCCCTGGGTGACGGCGATCCGGTCCAGGGCGGACAGGGGCACCCCGGCCTGGACCAGGGCCTGCTGGATCACCCCGCGCACCTGCAGCAGGTGCTCCCGGGCCGCCAGCTCCGGCACCACGCCGCCATAGGGGCCGTGCAGCTCGTCCTGGCTTTTCCGGGTCATGGCCAGCAGCTCCGGACCCCGGGCGGTTTCCCGCACCACCGCGGCCGAACAATCGTCACATGAGGATTCGAGCCCAAGCACCAGCATGGCACCAGTCTACTATGGGCCGGCGGGGCCATGGGCCCACAGTCCCGGGGATGGCGTCCCGGGGCCGGCACGGCCGGTCAGCCGGCCCGGAACGGCTCCCGGCAGCTGGCCAGGGCCTCCCAGCGTTCCGGCGGATGGAAGCGGCAGCGCCAGCCGCTCCAGCTGACCCGCTGGAAGGTGATGCGGCCGGGCCAGGGCACCCGCTCCAGGTAGCGGCGCAGGGCGGTCTGCAGGCGCAGCCGCTGGTGGAAGCCCAGGGCCAGATCGGCGCCGGTCCAGGCCCCCGGGGCCCGGGCCTTCACTTCCAGCGCCCGCAGTTCGTCCCCCCGGACCATCAGCAGATCCACCTCGAACCGGCCCTGCTTGAGGTTCCGGGCCACCAGGTCCCAGCCGCGCAGCCAGAGCAGCCACAGGGTGCCCAGCTCGCAGCGCCGTCCGTAGCGCCGGGCCCGATGGCCCCGCGCGCCGAGGACCTCCCGGTCGCCCACGTTCTGTCGGCACATCCTGCTGAGCCAATGATCAGGCATTCTTTATCCTGCTCTTCCCCGGTCATCGGCGTTCATCCCCGTTCAAACTCAGCCCCGGCCTGCCATCACGCTGGGTTCGGGAGTCCAGTCCCCATCCAGCGCCCCGGCCAAGGTCCCAAGGGGCTCGACCCCCAGGTCGTCCCGTAACTTGCGCCATGGCTGATGCCAGGGTTTGGGGAACAGGGATGAACGCCGATGACCGGGGAAATGCAGGATGACAGTTGGATTGCCCGGCGTTGGCCCCCACTTCATGCCCGGGCGAAGCCCGGACATGAAGTCTAGAACTTGGCGGTGAGGCTGACCTGGACCTTGTTGTTGTGGTTGCGGTCCGTCATGGAGCTGTCCCGGCGGGTGACCGCCTGGCCGAAGGTCTGCAGGTCTTCGTAGCCGTATTCCAGGCCCGCCTCCAGGTTGGGCGCCAGCTTGGCGAAGGTGTTGACGAAATAGCTGTGGGCGTTCTTGATGCTGGCGGGGCCCGTGCTGTCGTTCCGGAAATAGACGCCGCCGGCCACCAGGTTGGAGCGGAACCGCGGGGTCCAGGTGCGGGTGTAGCCGGCCTGCCAGCCGCTGTTGCGGGACAACTGCACCAGTCCCGCCTGCTGGTCGTACTGCACCGCCTGCCAGCCGATGCCGTACGGGCCCAGGGCCTGGCCGGTGTAGTACGAGGCCACCAGCTTGTCGTCGCCCACGTTGAGGGCGCCGGACACCTGCCAGGCCCCGGCCCAGCGGCTGGTGCGGAGCTGGTCGCCGACGGCGGTGCCCGGGGTGTAGGCGCCGTAGTGCTGCTCCAGGCCGCGCAGGCCCAGGTGGCCCCAGTCGCCATCCACCGTGTAGGCCGCCACCAGGGAGGGGTAGCGCCCGTCCGGGATGGTGCCCGCGGGGGACGCGGGCCCGGTGAGGCTCTGGTCGGGGAAGGCCCCGTCGGTGGTCACGTTCTTTTCCACCGACACGGCCAGCCGGGAGCCCTGGCCCATGGGCACCGTGTAGCGCAGCTGGGTGTAGCGGCCCGTGTCGAAGCAGGCCTGGCCCACCGGCCCGCAGTTGTCCACGGTTTCGCCCGCGGCGTCCGGGTCGATCCACACGGACCAGGTGTGCCCGGCGATCCAGTTGCCGAAGCCCAGGTAGGCGTGGCGCAGGTGGGGCTTGCCGCCGAAGCCCTTGCCGTCGGCGAAGTCGATCTCGATGCGGGCGAGCACGTCGCCCAGCGACGCGGTGGGGGTGATGGCGGACAGCCCCAGCCGGGTGGTCCGGGCGCTGGCGGTGAACTGCCGCCCCGGCGTGGCCCGCAGGTCCAGGGCATGGTCGTAGGCCATCAGGGCGCCGTTGTCGTTCAGGTTCTGTTCGTGGAAGTAGGCGCCGTACACCTGCACGAAGCCGTCCAGCTCCAGGCGGGTGGGGGTGCCGGCCAGGGAGCAGCAGCCGATGGGGACGGCTGGCGGGGCGGGGGCGGCCGCCGCATGGGGCGCGGCGGGCGGCAGGGGGGTGGCCGACGCGGCCGCAAGGGCCGGAAGGGTCGCCAGGGTGGCCAGAAGGCCCAGGCGGGCCGCACGGCCCAGGGGGCCGTCCCCCCTGGGGGCGAAACCGGACAGGCCTGCGAGGTGGGTCCTGGCCGGGCGCCCGATACGTTCGGGGCGGCCGGGATGGAGGGGACGGATCGGGGTGGCGCCAGCGGGACTACGCATGTTCCGGATCTCCAAGGAAAGCGCGACGATACGGGATTGTGATTAAATAATTATTTAAATTCGATGCGGGCTCTGGATCGGGTGAGCCACACCCCATGCCTGCCATGACGGCGCGGCAAGTTCCCGATGAACGATTCAATTAATGAACAATCACGCGGGCCCTCCTGGCCTGGACGGCGCCCGGTCGCGGTAGACTCGTCCATGGCCGCGCCGCGCACCAACCTCGACCGGAGCCCCGCCCTGCGGCGCAAGCTCACCGATCTGCCTACCCAGCCGGGGGTGTACCTGTACCGGGACGAGGCGGGCACCCTGCTCTACGTGGGCAAGGCCAAGGTGCTGCGCAACCGGGTGAAGAGCTACTTCCACTCCAAGCAGCTGGACGCCAAGACCCGGCGGCTGGTGGCGCGGATCTGGGACCTGGAGTTCGTGGTCTGCGCCACGGAGCTGGAGGCCCTGGTCCTGGAGAACAACTTCATCAAGGAGCACCGGCCGCCGTACAACATCCTGCTGCGGGACGACAAGAGCTACCCGTACGTGAAGCTGACCTGGAAGCGCGCCTTCCCGCAGGTGTTCGTCACCCGCAAGGTGAAGAAGGACGGCTCCCTCTATTTCGGCCCGTTCTTCCCGGCCTCCACCGCCTACCGCACGGCGGAACTGGTCTACCGGTTCTTCCAGATCCGCGACTGCGACATCGAGATCGATGGCCGGCGCGGCCGGCCCTGCCTGAAGTACCAGCTGCACCGGTGCACCGCCCCCTGCGTGGCGGCGGTGGACGAAGCCACCTACCGCGAGCAGGCCAGGAGCGCCAAGCTGTTCCTGGAAGGGCACCGGGACGAGCTCAAGGGCCATCTGGAGGCGGCCATGTGGAAGGCGGCCGAGCACAGCGCCTTCGAGCTGGCGGCCCAGTACCGGGACTCGCTGCAGCAGCTGGACCTCTGGTTCGACCGGCAGAAGGCGGCCACCCTGGACCAGGAGGACGCCGATCTGTACGGGAGCGCGGTGCTGGACGGACGGGCCTGCGTGCACCGGCTGGTGATGCGCGAGGGGCGGATGGTGGCGCGCCGGGAGTACCTGATCGAGGACGTGGAGGCCTTCGACGGCACGGTGCTGGCGGAGGTGCTCAAGCGGGTCTACGCCGAGGAGCCGGTGCCCGGCCGGATCCTGGTGGAGCTGGAGCCCGACGAACTGCCCCTGCTGCGGGAGTGGCTGGGCGGGATGCGCGGCACCCTGCCGGTCATCCATGTCCCGCAGCGGGGCGAGAAGGTGGAGCTGCTGGGCATGGCCCAGGAAAACGCCCGCCTGGCGCTGGAGCGCAAGTTCGAGCCGGCCCGGCTGAACCAGGCCGTGCTGGAGGGGCTGCAGGGGTTCCTGGGCCTGTCCCGGCTGCCGCAGCGCATCGAGTGCTTCGATATCAGCCACGGCCAGGGGCGGGAGGTGGTGGCCTCCTGCGTGGTGTTCAGCGATGGCCTGCCCGATCGGCAGCGCTACCGCCGGTTCAAGATGACCAACGAGCAGAACGACGACTTCGCCAACATGGCCGAGGTGCTGACCCGGCGCTACCAGCGGCTGCGCAACGAGGGGCTGGCCTTCCCGGACCTGGTGCTCATCGACGGCGGCCTGGGCCAGCTGCACGCCGCCGGCGCGGCCCTGGCCGCCCTGGGACTGGACCAGCTGGAGCGGGCCTCCCTGGCCAAGCAGGAGGAGCTGGTGTTCCGGCCCGGGCTGGCCGAGCCGCTGCGGATCCCCCGGACCAGCCCGGTGCTGCACCTGCTCCAGCGGATCCGCGACGAGGCCCACCGGTTCGCCATCACCTACCACCGCAACCTGCGCGCCAAGCGCACCCTGCAGACCGAACTCACCCAGATCCCGGGCATCGGTCCCCTGACCGCGCGCAAGCTGCTGCAGGGCTTCGGCAGCGTCCAGGGGGTGAGGGCGGCCTCCGTCGCCGATCTGGAGGCCGGCGTCGGCCCGGCCCTGGCGCGCAAGCTGGTGGCCTGGCGTGAGGCGCCCGGCGGTCCTACGGCTGCGGCTTTGCCGGCGGCTCCCGAGCCGGATCCGGACGCTCCGGGGCCAGATCCGGACCCTCCGGGGCCAGATTGAGCTGCTCCAGGTCCTTCTGGGCGGCGACGCTGCCGGCGGCCGCGGCCTTGCGGAACCAGCGGATGCCTTCCCGGCTGTTCTGCCGCACGTTCAGGCCGTTGTAGTACATGGTGCCCAGCATGCGCATGGCGCTGGCGTCGCCCTCCTGGGCCCGGTCGTAGTAGGGGCGCAGGGAGGGGGGGATGTCCGAGGCCGCGGGGCTGGGCGGGTCGCCCGAGCCCGGACCCCGCAGGTACGAGGCCGCCGCCCCGGCCAGGATCAGCACCGCGATGGCGCCGATGATCCAGGATCGCAGCGCCTTGCTTCCCGGGCGGGCGGGGGCTGCCGGAGGCGCGGGCAGCGGGGTTGCGCTGGCGCCCGGGAGCGCCCCTTCGGTGGGCGCCGGCGGTTCGCCCACGGGGATCGGCTGGGTGTCCGAGCTGCGGAAGCCGAGCGCACGGGGTGAACGGGGATCGAAGCGGTCCGGAACCTCCGGGTCAGGGGTGGACATGGCAGGCTACTCCTCGCCGGCCGCCGCCCGCCAGGTGGCGAGGCGTGGCACGAAGCTGAAGAACATGAGGACGGTCAAGGCAATGAACCCCCGGGCGAAGCGCTCGAGGCCGCCCAGTCCGTAGAACAGCAGGCCGGCCACGGCGCTGAACGCGCACAGGGCCGAATAGAGCAGGATCTCCCGGGTCATGACCCGGCCGCGCAGCGGGGCCGGCAGGGCGCGGAACCCGCTGCGGGTGCGGCGCCACCGCCAGCGGAGGGCCAGGGCGCACGCGCAGGTCAGGCCGGTGAAGGTGTAGCCCAGCTGCTCCACCAGCGGATCCCGGAGGCCGGCGGCGCCGGGGTGATCCGGGCCCAGCCCGCCCAGCAGCAGCTGCAGCAGCAGGGGCCCCACCACGCACAGGACCAGGCCGGCCGCATAGGCCAGCCGGAAGCTGCGGGCCAGATCAGTCGCGGCGAGGGGGGAACCTCCCGAGCCCAGCGAGCTGGCCGTTCCCCCCTTCATGTCAGGCCGCCTGGACACGGATTTCGCCCAGATGCTCGGTCTGCACCAGGCGCACCCGGCCGGTGCGGGCCAGTTCCAGCAGGGCCAGGAAGGTGAGCACCAGCTCCTCCCGGCTGCGGGCCACGGCCAGCAGGCTGCTGAAGGGGTGCCAGCGGCCGGCGGTGAGCGTGGCCAGCAGCTCCTGGATGCGCTGTTCCAGGGTCTTGGGGGCGGTGCGCACCTGCACCGGCGGGGGCGGCAGGAAGCGCTTCAGGGCCTCCCGGTAGGCGCCCAGCAGGTCCATGACGGTGGCCTGGATGGGCTCTTCCTCCACCCGGGCGTGCGCCTGCAGGTCCAGTCCCGGGGCGAACACCACGTTGCGCCAGTCCGCCTCCCGCACCGTCAGCACCTGGGCGGCGGCCTTCACCTGCTCGTAGTCCAGCAGGCGCTGCACCAGGTCCTCGCGGGGATCCTCTTCGCCGGCCTCGGCCGGCGGCCGGGGCAGCATGAGCCGGGACTTGATCTGCAGCAGCTGGGCGGCCATGGCCACGAACTCCGCCGCGATTTCCAGGTTGAGCTCTTCCATCAGGTGCAGATAATCCATGTACTGCCGGGTGACCTCGGCCATGGGCAGGTCCAGGATGTCCAGCTTCTGGTCGCGGATCAGGTAGAGCAGCAGGTCCAGGGGGCCATCGAAGGCGGCCAGGTGCAGCTGCAGATCCCGGAACCGGGTCTCGAAGCCCTTGGGCGGCTCGAAGCTCCTGGGCTCGCCCGGGCCCACGCCCGCTTCCGCCCCGGAGGCGGCGCCGTCGGCAGCTATCGGGGGGGCCTCGATCGGTCCGGGAAGAGGTTCGACCATGGAACATTATAGGCCCAAACCGGGCCCGAACCGGGGCCGGACTGCACGGGACGCGGCCCGGTGCGGTCCCGGGCCCGGGGAGCGGCTATACTCCATGGCTATGGTGCGCCCCGCTGTCCTGCCCGGTCCCCGTCCCTCCTGGCTCAGGGTCAAAGTGCCCGCGCCGGAAGTGGTCAGCGAGGTGCAGGCGCTCATGCGCGCCAAGCGCCTGGTGACCGTGTGCGAGGAGGCCCGCTGTCCCAACCTCAACGAGTGCTGGGGCGTGCACCGCACCGCCACCTTCATGCTGCTGGGCGACGTGTGCACCCGGCACTGCGGCTTCTGCAACGTGGGCAAGGGCCGGCCCGGCGAGGTGGATCCCGGGGAGCCCCAGCGGGTGGCCGAAGCGGTGGCCAGCCTGGGCCTGGCCTTCGCGGTGGTGACCAGCGTGAACCGCGATGATCTGGCCGATGGCGGGGCCGGGCAGTTCGCCGCCACCCTGCGCTGGATCCGCACCCTCACGCCCCGCTGCGGGGTGGAGGTGCTGATCCCCGATTTCTGCGGCCAGGCGGAGGCCCTGGCCACCGTGCTCCAGGCCGGTCCGGACGTGCTGAACCACAACGTGGAGACGGTGCCGCACCTGTATCGCCGGGTGCGGCCGGACGCGGACTACGGCCAGAGCATGCGCCTGCTGGCCGCCGCCGCGGCGTTCCGGGACCGCGCGGCCCCGGCCATGCGCACCAAGAGCGGCATCATGCTGGGGCTGGGCGAGACGCCCGAGCAGGTGCTGGAGCTCATGGCCGACTGGCGCCGGGCCGGGGTGGACATCGCCACCCTCGGCCAGTACCTGCCGCCCACCGCCCATCACCTGCCCCTGGTGCGCTACGTGGAGCCCCAGGAGTTCGAGATGTACCGGCGCAAGGGACTGGAACTGGGCTTCAGCCGGGTGGAAAGCGGCGCCCTGGTCCGCAGCAGCTACCATGCCCAGGACAGTTTCGCCGGTGCCGGGCCCTCGCAGGCCGCCGGCGGCCCGGACCGCCCGTCGACGCCGGGCGTATGATGCGCAGGCTGGCGGTCATCCACCATCGGCACCAGGTCTGGACCCCCGCCCTGGCCCAGGCCGAACCCCGCCTGGAGGTGCGCGGGTGGCACCCGCGCGAGCTGGCCGAGGCCTGGGATCCCTGGCTGGACCAGGCGGAAGCCCTGTTCGTGTGGCAGCTGCCGGCCGGGCTGGTGCAGCGCCTGCCGCGGCTGGCCTGGATCCAGAATTCCGGGGCCGGGCTGGACCATCTGGTGAACGATCCGGCCATTCCCGCCCGGGTCCCCATCACCCGGGCGGACGGCCAGTTCGGACTGTGGATGGCCCGCTACACCGTGGCCCATCTGCTGGCCGAGGCCCAGTGCCTGGATGCCTGCATGGCCGCCCAGCAGTCCCGGATCTGGTCGCCCAGGCTGGTGCCGGAAGACCTCACCGGCCGCATCGCACTGGTGTTCGGGTTCGGCCGGATCGGCCGCCAGATCGGCCTGGCGCTTGGGGCCCTGGGCCTGGAGGTGCACGGGTTCGCCCGCACGGCGCACCCGGACCCGGACTTCCCGGTGCACGCCGGCCGGGATCTGGCCGCCTGGCTGGGTGGGGCCCGGGTGCTGGTGCTGTGCGCGCCCCTCACCGCCGAGACCCGTGGCCTGGTGGACGCCGATCTGCTGCGCCACGGCCACGCCGGCCTCACCCTGGTGAACGTCGGCCGCGGCGCGCAGGTGGTGGTGCCGGACCTGCTGGAGGCCCTGGACCAGGGCCGGCTGGGCCGGGCGGTGCTGGACGTGCTGCCCCGGGAGCCGCTGGATCCGGAGTCGCCCCTGTGGCACCATCCCCGGGTGGTGATCACCCCGCACCACGCCGGGCCCTCCACCCCCCGGGCCATCCTGGCGGACATCCTGCCCAACCTGCGCCGCTTCGCCCAGGGCGAACCCATCCAGGGGGCCGTGGACCGGGCCCGGGGATACTAGGATGGTTCTACACCCTTTGTGTATGGAGCAGGCATGGCCGGCAAGCTGATTCTAGGTACCCTCCTCGCCCTGGCGGTCCTGGGCTGCGCGGCTCCCCAGTCGCCGGCCCTGCTCCGGTACGATGCCCTGGTGGGCAAGTCCATGGACAGCGTCCCTGCCGACTGGGGGCCCGCCACCCGGACCGTGCCCATGCCGGACGGCCACGTCACCTACGTGTGGGACCTGGGTGCCCGGGATGAGGAGCGGGAACTCCTGGACCCCATGGACACCGATCAGCCCAAGGTGCCGAGCTACCACACCGGTCTGTCGCACTCCTTCGTGCGGGAAGACCACGGCCGGGAATGCCTGTGGATCCTGGAGGTCGACCAGGCCGGGATCATCGTCCAGATCAGCCACGAGGGGAAGGGGTGCCGCTGATCCGGGTCCGCTTCGTGCCGGCTAGACCCCGCGCCGCTCCGGCCCCCATACCAGCTTGTGCAGCTGCAGCTGGAAGCGCACCGGCAGGCCGTCCCGGATGATCTCCTCGGCCAGCCAGGCGGGGTCCAGGCCGCCCCACACGGGGCTGAACAGCACATCCAGCCGGTCCAGCACGTCCCGTTCCCGGCACCAGGCCCGGGCCCAGGCGTAGTCGGCCGGGTCGCACAGCACGAACTTCAGTTCGTCCTGGCCGGGGACCATCCAGTCCAGGTTGGACTCCAGCCACTGGGCCGCCTCGCCGCTGCCGGGCGTCTTGCGGTCCACGATCTTCACCACGCCGCGCGGCACCGGGGCCAGGTCGTGGCTGCCGGCGGTCTCCAGCGCCACCTCGCAGCCCAGGCCGGCCAGGGCCTGCAGCAGGGCCGGGGCCTCGGGATGGGCCAGGGGCTCGCCGCCGGTGAGCTCCACGAAGGGGGCGTTGGGCCCCGGGCCGACCGGCCCCAGCAGGGCCCGGACCTGGTCCAGGATCTCCTCCAGCTCCAGCATCGTGCCGGCCTGGTAGGCGTAGGTGGTGTCGCAGTAGCCGCAGCGCAGGGGGCACCCGGAAAGCCGGATGAACACGCAGGGGCGCCCGGCCCGGGAACCTTCTCCCTGGATGGACGCGAAAATCTCGTTGACCTTGAACCGCACACGCACCTCGGTGCGACCATGATACCCCGGGAATTCAGGTCAGCCGGGTGCCGCCGTCCAGGGGGATGACCGCGCCGGTGAGGTAGGGGCTGTCCGCGGCGAACCGCAGGGCCCGGGCCAGGTCCCCGGGGTCGCCCACGCGCCGCAGCAGGCTGCGCTCGGCCAGGCCGGCCGGGTCGGAGGCCGCGTCCGGCAGCACCGTGCCCAGGGCATGGCCCACCACCCGCACCCGCGGCGCCAGGAGCCGGGCCAGCCCCGGCACCAGCGCGGCCAGCCCGGTCTTGGCCACCGAATAGGGCAGCCGCTTCAGGAACGGCCGCTCGATGGCGATGTCCAGCAGGAACTGCAGGCTGCCGCCGTCGGCCAGTCGGGGCGCCACGGCCTGGGCCACCAGCAGCGGAAAGCTGAGGTTGGTGCGCCAGGTGGCCTCCAGGTTGGCCGGCGTCCACTGGCCCATGGGGCTTTCCGGGAACGTGCCGCTCACCAGCACGGCACAGGCCGGCCTGATCCCGTCCGCCCCCAGTGCCGCCATATCTGCCATCATCGAATGATCCACGTCCGGGTCATCTGCGCTCCAATGCAGGCACCGCACTTGTGTTTGTTTGGCAAGCTCCCCGATCCAACCGGCTTCCTGGTCCCAGGCCGCCGAACTCGTGAGCACCAGGTTGCAGTCCTGGGCCAGGACCTCCGCCAGCGCCCGTCCCAGGCGCCGTCGGCCGCCCACCAGGATCCACCACGGCCTGCCGTCGTTTTCCCCCACCGTTTCCATGTCCTAAGGTTACCTTGTCTCCCACCCTCCGAGCCATCCGTTGGCGCCTGATCCTGACCAGTGTCATCGCCCTGGTCCTGGCGCTGGGGACGTTCTACCTGAACCAGTGGGCCTATGCGTCCTCGGACGACCAGTGCAGCTGGAAGGTCCGGGATGGCCACGTGCTGATCCAGGAACTGCTGCCCAACGGCGCCGCCGAAGAGGCCGGGCTGCTGGAAGGGGACGAACTGATCCTGATCCACGGCCGCCAGGTGCACGGCCAGGAACTGGACCAGGCCCAGCGCTTCATCAACGACCAGCCCGAGGGGCGGATCCTGGTCTACACGGTCAGGCGGGACGGCCGGGTGCTGCGGCTGCCGGTAAAGCTGGTGAAACCGTTCAACTTCACCTCCATCATCGTGCTGCTGACCGGACTGGTGGCCTGGGCCACCGGCCTGCTGGTGGTGATCTCCTCCCCGGGCCGCAAAAGCGCCCGGCATTTCTACTACATGGGCGTGGTGTCCCTGCTGCTGAGCCTGTGCTTCCCCCTGGGGGTGAACGCGCTGCCGCCGCCCCTGCTGATCCCGGTCCTGGCCTTCGGCGGGCTGGGGATGGGGCTGGCCCCGGCCCTCTGGCTGCATTTCTTCCTGCGCTTCCCGCACCCGTTCCCGCTGCGCACCCACCGCCGGTTCCTGGCGGCCCTGTACGGATGCTCCCTGGCGGGGGCCTTCCTGATCATGGGCGAGCTGCTGGTCCGGACCCTGGGCCTGGCCGAGCGCTGCCGCGGCCTGCTGCGGGTGCTGGACTCGGCGCCGGCCGGCGCGGTGAGCGCCGCCTTCGCGCCCATGGCCGCCCTGGCCGGACTGGGCCTGTTCTGGGCCGGCACCCTCCGGCAGCGCTCCCGCAAGCGCCAGGCCCTGTTCCCGGCGCTGCTGCTGTCCACCCTGGTCATGGCCGACCTGCTGTTCTACCGGTTCTTCCTGCTGCGCAGCAGCGGCCAGAGCCTGCTGTTCGCCCGGGGCAGCTGGGTGTACTTCCTGCCGCTGCCCCTGCTGCCGCTCTCCTTCGCCTTCGCCATCTTCCGCCACGGCTTCTTCGACGTGCGCCGGGCCATGCTGCGCTGGGCCTCGTACTTCGTGGTGCTGGGGCTGATCCTGGCGCTCTACCTGGGCGGCCTGGCCTTCCTGTTCGGGGAGGGGTTCCAGGTGATCCCGGCCGGCTGGGCGGGCATCCTGGCCGGTGTTGCCGCCCTGCCCATCGGTTGGTTGCTGCGCAGGCTGCTCCAGGCGCTGCGCCGCATCTTCCGCCGGGACCTGAACACGGCCCGGGAGGTGCTGCTGGGCAGCCTGCGGGATACCCCGAACCGCTTCTCGGTGGATTCCATCCTGCAGGGGCTGGCCCAGGCCCTGCGCCGGGCGTTCCGCCCCCATCTGCTGCTGGTGCTCCGGGTGGAGCCCGGGGGCGGCTTCCGGCTGCCCCCGCCCCCCGGCGAGCCCCGCGGCGGCAACGGTCCCGGCGCCGGCGAGCTGGGCCGGGTGCTGAAGCTGCCGCCCGGGCTGCTCCGCCAGGCCCAGGACAATCACGAACTGGTGCTGGGCCTGCAGAGCGACGAAGCCGACTGGATCCGCGAGCAGGGGCCGGGGCTGCGGGTCCGGGTGGACGCGCTGGAGGCCCAGGTGCTGGCCCTGATCCTGGTCAACGACGCCCCCTTCGCGGCCCTGGTGCTGGGCGGCAAGTACGCCGAACTCAACTACGGTCACGAGGACCGGGAACTGCTCCGGGAAGTGGCGATCGCCACCGGCCTGCTGCTGGAAACGGCACTGCTGCACAGCAGGCTGCTCGACCAGGGCCGGATCGAGCAGGAACTGCACACCGCCCGGCTGATCCAGCAGAACCTCATCACCTCGCTGCCGCCCCAGCTGCATGGTTTCCAGGTGGCCCTGCGGCTGGACCCGGCCCTGGAGACCGGCGGCGATCTGCTCTGGGTGGGCCGCCGGCCTTCGGGCCGCTACCTGGCCGCCGTGGGCGACGTGAGCGGCAAGGGCCTGCCCGCGGCCCTCTACATGAGCCAGGCCACGGCCCTGCTGAGCTTCGCCGCCCAGCAGGAGGACCTGGCCTTCGACCAGATCCTGCCGTCGCTGGATAAGGCCTTTGCCAAATTGTTGGGGCCCAAGGATTTCTTGACGCTGTCCCTGCTCGAGTGGGACGAGTCCGGGCACTACCGGGCGGCCCGGGCCGGGCATCCGCCCCTGCTCCTGGTGGCGGGGGTGGCGCCGGTGGAGGCCCGGGAGATCCCTTCCCGGGGCCGGGGCCTGGGGCTGCGCCCGGTGTCCGCCGGGAACTGGCAGGTGGTGGAAGGGCAATTGCTCCCGCGCCAGTGGCTGGTGATGTACAGTGACGGTCTGACCGAGGCCATGAACAAGGAGGGTGAACTCTATGGACTGGCCCGCTTCATCCGGCAGTTGCAGGCGCTATGGCCCACCGGATCGGTGCAGTCGGCCTGCGAGGCGGTGTTCCGCGATGTGGCCGCCTATGAAGCCCAGAACCGGGATGACCGGACCCTGTTCATCCTTTCCCGAGACCGCCCATGAGTCCTTCCGTGCCTGACCCCGTTCCTGGCCGCTCTGGTCCCTCTGGCCCTTCGCCGTGGCTGGGGCGCAGCATCGTGATCCTGCTGGTCCTCCAGCTGGGGCTGCTGTGGACCCATGGCAGCATGCTCCAGCGTCAGCACGATGATCTCCAGGCCCTGCGGGAGGACGTGCAGGACCTGGCCGACAGCCTGGACCAGGACCAGGATCCGCAGGACTGGGACACCACCGGCGCCGCCCGGCCGGCCCGGACCCGCCCCAGGCCAGGGGCGCACCGTTCGTTTGGCAGGCTGGTGCGGGCCCGGCAGCAGGTCCCGGCCGCCGATCCCGATTCGGGAGACCGGGCCCAGACCCAGGAGCTGGACGCCGCCCGCCGTTCCGCCCAGGACGCGGTGGCCCAGGCCCGGGACACCCAGCAGAAACTGTCCATCCCCGAAGCCGTCCGCAGGGCGGAAGCCCGCTCGGCCCTGAACGCCGCCGGGGTGTCAGGCCGATGGTTGTGGGCCCTGGTCGTGGCGCTGCTGGCGCTGGCCGGGTTCCGGGCCGTCCTGCGCCGGCGAGGCTGACATGTCCCTGCTCGATTACCTTCGTTCAGACCCCCAGTGCGATCGGCTGCTGGAAGGGGCGGTGCTGGCCGTGGGCCCCATGCTGGCGGATCCGGATCCGGGGCCGACCCTGGAGCTGGTCGAGGGGTGGGTGCACGAGCTGGCCGGGCGCATGCCGCTGCCCTGGAACTTCCACGGCGCCATCGATGTGCTCAATGACTACCTGTTCCAGGAGCAGGGCCTGCAGGGGGACCACGAAACCTACGACGACCCGGCCAACGCCGTGCTGCCGCAGGTCATCGCCCGCCGGCGCGGCATGCCCATCACCCTGTCCATCCTGTGGATGGAGGTCGCCCGCCGGCTGGGCTTCCAGGCCGTGGGGGTGGCCCTGCCCGGGCACTTCATCACCGGGCTGCGCACCGATCTGGGCATCCTGCACTTCGATCCCTTCAACGGCGGCCGGGCCCTGGGCGAGGAGGGCGCGGCCCGGCTGGTGGAACGGGCCACCGGCGGGCGGGCCAGCTTCGACCCCGCCATGCTGCAGCCGGTCTCCCACCGGGCCATCCTCACCCGGCTGGTGCGCAACCTGCACGTGCGCTTCCTCCGCTCCCAGGCCTGGTCCGAGGCCCTGTGGACCTCCACCCATCTGGTCCTGCTTTCCCCGGGGGAGAGCCTGCCGTTCCGGGACCGGGCCCTGGTGCACTTCCGGCGCGGGGAGCTGGGCGAAGGGATGCTGGATCTGCGGGAGGCGGTCCGCCTGGGCCAGGAACTGGATCCGGAACTGCAGCAATGGATGGATAAGCTGCAACGCGGCTAGGACGGGGGGAACGGGTTCATGGACATCGCGCGCTTTCTGGAGCTGGCCCGTTCGCATGGCTGGCAGGGGATATCGCTGTGGGGGGTGCTGGTCTACCAGGCCCTGCTGTGGGTGGGGCTGGTGCGCCTGCACCTGGCCCTGCAGCGGGAGGAGGCCCCCTGGGAGGAGTGCGTGGGCAAGATCCGCTCGGCCTTCCTGCGCCAGCTGAACGGCGAAGAGGAGCTGGGCGAACTGAAGGTGCACCACTACGCCCCGCTGGTGGACCAGCTGGTGGCCCTTAATTTCGCCGAAGGCAAAAGCACCCTCATGGAGCGCTGGCTGCTGCTGCGCTGGAAGACCAAGGAGGGCCTGCGGCCCTACTGGATCCGCTGGGGCCACCTG
>Ga0209415_10010414_pt1 | contig 15825 bp, 14 predicted proteins | sample PeaSoiSIISIP2007_FD_187696 | JGI IMG/M metagenome (GOLD analysis project Ga0209415, IMG submission 187696) | Peat soil microbial communities from Weissenstadt, Germany - SII-SIP-2007 (SPAdes) (version 2) | ecosystem: Environmental > Terrestrial > Soil > Wetlands > Peat | place: Germany...
CGGCACCAGCTTCCCCCGCCGGTATCCCACGTCGGCGGTCACCACCACTTCCGCGTGCGCGTCTTCGATCCGCGTGCGCAGCGCCTGCACGCTGAATCCCGCATACACCACAGAGTGCACCGCGCCGATGCGCGCGCATGCCAGCATCGAGGCGACTCCCTCGAGCGTCAGCGGCACGTACAGGATCACCCGGTCGCCCTTCTTCACTCCCAGCGACTTCAGCCCATTGGCCACCCGGCACACCAGGTCGAGCAGTTGCCCGTAAGAGATCTGCCGCTCCGTACCGTCCTCTCCGGCCCAGATGTAGGCGATTTTGTTCTTCCGCCCGTTGCGCACGTTGCGGTCCAGGCAGTTGTGCGTGATATTGCACCGCGCCCCGCCGAACCACTGGAACGTCGGATAGGTCCATTCAAACACTTTGTCCCACGGACGGAACCATTCCAGCTCCCGCGCCACCCCCGCCCAGAAATTGTCCGTATCCTCCACAGAGCGCCGGTATTCTCCGGCAAAGTCGGGCATGCGCGCCTGCGCCACCAGCGACGCCGGAGGCGCGATCTCGCGCTCGGTATGCAAAAGCTGGCAGATTTCGGTTTCCGCAACGGGAGGACGCGTGGACATAGGGGTTCTCCTTCGGGAAGGCGCCATCTTGTTCATTCCGCCGGTGGTTGTCAACTCGGGCCCGCCATCCGGCCCTCGCCCCATTCCGCGGAGCTACCTTCCGATTTGAATGTGTTTCTCATGCGTTTTGTGATGCAATCTGTGACGCAGGTCACGGCCGATTGTGACCGCTCATGCGGCCGCACCGTCGCTCCCTGCTCTTCCTCGGTACGGGAGTCCACTGATGAAGGCCCTCGTCTTCGACGCCTACGGCACGCTCTTCGACGTTCATTCCATGATCCAGGCCTGCGAGCGCGAGTTTCCGGGCCAGGGCGCCGCCCTCAGCAGCGACTGGCGCGCCAAACAACTCGAATACACCTGGCTACGCTCGCTCATGGCCTGCTTCGAGGACTTCTGGCGCGTCACCGAGGCCGCCCTCGAATTCTCCTGCCGGGCCCGGGGTCTCTCCCTCGGCCCGGAAGCCAAAGCCCGGCTGATGGACGAGTATCTTCGCCTGGCACTTTTTCCCGAGGTCCGCGAAACACTCGCCGCGCTCGCCAATTACAAACTGCTTGTCCTCTCGAACGGCTCGACGCGCATGCTCTCCGCCGTGGTGGAAAATGCCGGTTTGACCGGAGTCTTCGCCCACGTGCTGAGCGTGGATGCCGTGAAGATTTACAAACCAAGCCCCGCCGTCTACCAGCTCGCGGCCACGCGCACCAAGCTGGAGCGCGGCGCCATCGGATTCGTTTCCTCGAATTGCTGGGATATCTGCGGTGCGGCCTCTTTTGGTTTCGAAACCTACTGGGTCAACCGCTCCGGCGCCACGCCCGAAGTGCTCGGGTTCGCGCCCAAAGCAACGTTCTCTTCCCTGGCCGAACTGAAGGGCCGCTGACCATCCCTGCGATTTCGGGTAGCCACGGTCAGTGCCTTCCTGACCGTGGGTTCTTCTCTGCCCTTCTGTCCGTAATTTTGTGCCCTCCCTTCCGCATCCCCGCGTGGACAATGCCACCAACCCGCAATTATGATGGCTGGGCGATGCGTAACCATCTCCTCCCTGCTCCGGAACAACGGCCATGAAACTCGTCACATTTGAAACCACACCGGGCACTAACCGCGTCGGGGCCGTGCACTCCAACGGCGACATCGTGGACCTAACCGCCGCCTATGCTCTCTACGCCAGCGACGTCGAGCACGAACAGGCCGCCGAGCGCATCGCTGCCGCGCGCGTCCCGCCGGACATGCGCCAGCTATTTGAAGGTGGCGACGCCTCCCTGAAGGCCGCCGAGGCCGCATTCCGCCACTCCGCGGGACTCCCCGAAGGCGCCGCTGGGATCCACGGCGAGCCGGTCGTCTACCGCGCCGCCCAGGCGCATCTGAAGGCCCCCATCATCCCGAAAAAGTTCTTCCACACCGCCGGCAATTTCCGCGAGCACCACGAGGAAGCGCAGAAGTCCGGCTTTTCTCATCCCGTCTTGCCCTGGATCATCTTCTTCCAGAACGTGGACGCCATCATCGGCCCCGGCGACCCCATCATCTACCCCGCCCATCTCACCCGCGAGCTGGATTACGAACTCGAACTGGCCATCGTCATCAAAAAGTCCGGCAAGCATTTCTCCGCCGCCGAGGCCGTGGATTACATCGGCGGCTTCGTCATCTTCAACGACGTGACCGCGCGCGACATCCAGCGGGAAGAAATGAAATCCGGGGTCTTCAGCCTGAGCAAAGGCATCGACACCTTTTGCCCGCTCGGCCCATGGATCGTAACGCGCGACGAAATGCCCGACCCCCACAACCTCTCCATGAAGCTGCGCGTGAATGGCCAGTTGCGACAAAGCTCCAATTCCAGCCGCATGGCCGTCACCATTCCCGAGATCATCGCCCACTATTCGCCCATGGGTTACAGCGCGGGCGACGTCGTCTCCACCGGCACGGTGTCCGGCGTGGCCGCTTTCAGCGCCGATCCCCAATCGCTGTACCTGAAACCCGGCGACGTTGTGGAATGCGAAATCGAAGGCATCGGCGTGCTCCGGAATCCGGTGATTTCCTGGGAGCAGGCCTACGGCGGCAAGTCTGCCGGCGCTCCGTGAGCGCGGAAAGCGTGAAATGATTACCGACGGAAAAGTCTGGGTGAGCAAGCTGAACGAACCTTCTGCCTTCGGCCCGGGCCGGGCGTCGCAAGCCCCCATCCGCTTCTACGACACCACGCTCCGTGACGGCGAGCAAACCGTTGGCGTTGTCCTGACGCCCCAGCAAAAACTCGAGTTGGCTCGCGCGCTCGACGACCTGGGAATCTCCCGCATCGAGGCTGGCTTCCCGCGAGTTTCTCCCGACGATGCCGAGGCGTTTGCGCTGATTGCGCGCGCAGGCCTCCGCGCGGAGATCTGGGGCTTCGCCCGCGCCGTGCGCGGCGACCTGGAGGAACTCGCCCGGCTGGGGGCGCGCGCCACGGTCATCGAAATCCCGTGCAGCGCAATCAAACTTCAGGCCTACGGCATAACTGCTTCCGATTCCCTGCTGCGCGCCGCAGAGGCCGTCCGCCTGGCGCACCAGAATGGGATGCGCGTGGCATTTTTCCCCGTGGATGGCACGCGCGCCTCTATGGACCATCTCCGCGCGCTCTACCTCACCACTCTCGAAGCCGGCGCGGAAGAAGTGGTGGTGGTGGATACGATCGGCGCGTGCAACCCGGAAGCCATCGAATACCTGGTGGGCCAGGTGCGCGAATGGATCGGCCCCACCGTCCCCATCCACTTCCACGGCCACGACGATTTCGGCCTCGCCACCGCCTGCGCCGTGGCCGCCGTCCGCGCCGGCGCCACCTGGATCCAGGCCACCATCAACGGCATGGGCGAGCGCGCCGGCAACGCGGATATCGCTGAAGTGGCCATGGCGCTCACCTGCCTCTACGGCGTGCCCGTGGAGTTGCGTCTCGATAAAATCCGCGAGGTTTCCGCCCGCGTGCGCGCCGCCAGCGGCTACCAGATGGAGCCCTGGAAACCCGTGGTGGGTGAAAACCTCTTCCTCCGCGAAAGCGGCGCCGTGGCCAGCCAGTTCCACATCCTGGAAGCCATCGAGCCGTTCGCGGCAGAACTGGTCTCCGCCCGGCGCGCCATTGTCCTGGGGAAAAAGAGCGGCGTGGACAGCATCGAAATCAAAGCGCGCGAGTTGGGCCTCGAAATCCAGGCCGAGAAAAAGGCTGCCGTGCTCGCCGCCGTCAAAAAGCGCGGCATCGAAAAGCGCGGCCTGCTCACGGACAACGAGTTCCGCGAAATCGTCGCCCGTTGCGGTGCCTAATGATCGCCCGGCCTGCCGCGCGTTTCCCACGCCGATTTGCCGGCCCTTTCCAGCGGTCCGCATTCGGCAGCCCCCCCGGATGAGATGGAAGTTGAACGGCGCCGATTGGACTATGATGGAAACGAGCAAGAAGCAAAAGGCATTCCAGGTAGTCCCAGGAGACAGCTATGGATCGCGCGCACTTTTACGGAATCATGAACGGCGAGGGCACGCTCGATTACGAGCTGTACCTGAACACCAAGGCCCTGCTCTCTTGCCAGAAAGATTTCCACGAGTTCTGCAACGCCGACGAATTGCAATTCCAGATCGTTCACCAGGTCGAAGAGCTGTGGATGAAATTGATCAACTACACGCTTCTGGACGTGGACGACTACATGGCCCAGGAAAACACGAACCGTGTGGTCTCGTTATTCCGCCGTGTCAACATTGCGCTGCGGCTGATGATCGAACAGCTCGCGCTGCTCGAAACCATGTCCCCCAAGGAGTACCAGGAGATCCGCCTGCGCCTGGGAAACGGCAGCGGGCAGGAATCGCCGGGCTTCCGGGTGATCCTGAAAATGCCCGCGCAGCTCTGGGAGACATTCAAAACGCACTATCTGGAAAAGCACGGCCTCACGGTGGAGAAAATCTACAACTCCGAATACGCGCACGGCGACGCCTACGTGGTCGCGGAGGCGTTGTGCGAATTCGACGAACTATTCCAGCGCTTCCGCTACATCCATTACCAACTCGTCGAGCGCAGCATCGGCACGGGCGCGAAGTCGCTGAAAGGGCGCTCCGTGGAGATGCTGCGCGAAGGCCAGCGCGTGCGCTTTTTTCCGGAGTTGTGGGAAATCCGCAGCCACATGACGGACACCTGGGGCGCAAGCTACGGCGTGGTCCGTGACTCCATTGGAGGGCACTGAGCATGAGAATCATCCAGGGCGTGCTCCTCTTTCTCTTCGCAGGCTCCGCAGTATTCGCCCAAGGGCATCCCGAACCCGTGCTGCTCTCAGCTCAACTGCCGGTGTATCCAAGGGTCGCTGCGGCCGCGCGAATCAAAGGCGAGGTCAGCGCATCGTTCGTCTTGAACCCAAATGGCGAGGTCGTTTCGGTGGAGACTCTCAGTGGCCCTAAGTTGCTCCGAACAGCAGCCGAAGAAAATATTCGCACCTGGAAATTCTTCATCCCGGCCGCTGCGCAACAGCCGGAGCTAAAATTTAGGACTACCTTTCAGTACCATTTCTCCGGACGAGCAATCGAACTGAATGAAACGCGGAGACTGACTGTCACAGTGGATTCATTCCACAAAATCGAAGCCGTGACGGACGAATACAAACCGAACGCAGACTAGAGGCTCGTGACAGCGTCTGAGAGCGTTGCAAAGCAAGGGGCAGGCCGCAAGTAACGGCGACACATCGCGGCTGACGCGCCTAACGCCGAAACTCAGGGAGTACCGCCTCTCCGAAAAGGCGCGCCTGCTCCGTGCGGTCGTCGCCCCAAATCTCCAGCAGAATGTGCGTGCAGCCTGCAGCGCGGTATTTCTCGATCTGGGCGATGCAGTCATCGGGGGTCCCGGCGATGGGGCAAACCTTTCGCAGCACCTCGTCCGTCACGGCCCGCGCGGCCGCTTTGCGGCCTCCGCTTTCCATGGCATCGGCGATGGGCTGCAACTCCTCGCGCGTGAGCCCGGCTTTCTCCAGCAGCGCGTCAGCCGAGCCGCGGATGTTCTGCACTTTGTTCGCCAAGTACATGGCGGTCATTTCCCGCGCGCCTTCCATCCCCTGCCGTGCATTGCGCGAGATGCTCCCGACGATGACGCCGCCCAGGTCGAGCGTCGCAGGGTCTTTGCCCGCCTTCTGCGCGCCCTCTTCCATAAACGTGCGCGAGTAACGGCAAAACTCTGGCGTAGTAATGCTGGCAGTGAGCAGCCCGTCCGAATGCGAGCCGGCCAGACGCTGCAAGATCGGCCCGGTCGCGCCAACGTAGAGGGGCACGTTGCCGCGCGGCGTGTGCGCGTCCGCCTTCAGCGCCGGCAACTGTGCCGAAAACGCTTTCCCCTCGTAGCGGAACTCGCTGCCGTCCAGAGCGCCGCGCACAATCTCGATGGCTTCGCGCATCACCACGGCGGGAGAAGCCGTCTTCGCGCCCGCTTCTCCCTCGCCGGCTTCCTTCATGAATATCTTCGACGCGCCGAGGCCCAGAAGAAATCGTCCCGGCCCGGCCGCCTCCTGCAACACCCGCGCCTCCATTGCGATCTGGATGGGGTGGCGCGTGTACGGCGAAATGATTCCCCAGCCGATGGGAATCCGCCGCGTCTCGCGTGCGACGATGGCCGTGACAGCGGTGGACGAGCGCGCTTCCATCCCATGCTTTCGCCACCAGGGATAGGCCTCCGCCAACCAGAAGGTGTCGAATCCGGCGCGTTCGCAGGCCTGGGCCATGCGCACGGTCTCGTCCAGAGGTTCCATGCTCAACTGGAGGACGCCGATGCGGAAGGGGACAGTCATGGTGTGGTGCGGCTCCTTAGACGGCTGAAAAGCTGCTTCGTCCGTGGGCTGAGGATCGACCGCTTCCGAACCCACGGTCAGACTGGCACTGACCGTGGCTACCCCTCCTCCACCTGCGCCACCTGCGCCGGACTAAAGGTCGGCTGGAAGCCGGCGCTACCGGGGTCATGGCATCGTCCACGACTGCTCCATGCCTTTCACCAGCGCCCACAGAGCGCGATTGAGCGGCGTGGCGACGCCCGCCTGTTCGCCCATGCGCACGATGGCGCCGTTCATGAAGTCCACCTCGGTCGGGCGGCGCGCCTCGGCATCCTGGAGCATGCTGGCTTTATGTTTTCCCGGAGCGTTCGCGGCATAGCGGATCATATGCTTCGGGTCGTCGTGCAGGGTGATTCCGAGCGCTTTGGCCACCGCGAACCCTTCGTCCACGAGCGCGTCAAAAAGCGCCCCGGTGGGTGCGAACATCGTCGCGGCGCCGTGATCGAGGCCTGTGAGCGCGCCGACGGGATTCGTTGCCGCGTTGAAGATGAGTTTGCTCCACTGCGCGCCGCGGGCGTCTTCGAGCCCGATGGTGGCGAGTCCCGCATGGTTCAGCAGGTCGGCCAGCGCCGCTACCATGATCATCGGCGTGCCGGAAGGCTCAAACGGCCCGATCCACGTTTTCCCGGCGATATCGTAGGCCACGTGGCCGGGCGCCACCAGGTGTCCCGCGGGAAACGTGGTGCCGCGAACGACGTGGCGCACGTGCTCCGCAATGATCTCCTCGTTTCCCAGGCCGTTCTGCACGGAGCAGACGGCGCTGCGGTCGTCGAACGCGTGCGCCGCAGCCGCAATCGCCGCGCGCGTGTGCACGCTCTTTGTGGCCACGATGGCGAAATCGCAGCGCGGGATTTCGTCGGCCCGCGCGGTGGCCTGGAGCCGCGCGGTGAACTCCGCCGCCCCGGAAATCCGCAGGCCGGAATCGTTGATGGCCCGGACGTGTTCGGCGTTGAGGTCGTAGGCCCATACCTCCACATCGGCCAGGCGAGCGAGATGCGCGGCGAAAATGCTTCCGACCGCTCCGCAACCGATGATGGAAATGCGCGTGCCGGCCATGGGGCGGGCTCAGGCCTCCGGGCGCTCGTCGCCGCGATAGAGTTTCCAGGGCAGCGGGGTGATGCATTCGCCTTCCGATTTGCCCACGCGGTACATGTCCTGCGTGTAGAGGCAGATTTTTCCATCCTGGTCCACCACCTGCGGATGGAATGAAAACACCATGTTTTCGCGCTGGACGGTGTGGTCCTTGGACCCGATGGAGGGGCGCTCGAGCATGGTCAGTCCGATGGAATGACCCGACAGGTGCCCCAGCCCGAAGCCGCGGCGGGAAAACACTTCGGCGGCGGCGCGGTGAACGCCGGCGATGGGCTCGCCTTCCTTCATCTTCAATCGCGCGACCTCGAGCGCCTCGGGATAGACGGCCGCCATCTCCGCCGTCCGCGCGCTCAGGGCGCCACGAATCAGCGGGCGGGAAAACTCCACCCAGTAACCCTCCAGGCCACCGATTTCCAGCGAATAGAGGAGAAGATCGTCCGCCGCCACGCGGCGGTCGCCGGGAACCTTGAAATGCGCTTCCGCCTCGCCATGCTCGCCGGAGAGAATGATGTTCATCATGCGAGGACCGGCGCCGCGAGCGAAAAAACGCTCGACGGCGGGAGCCATGATCTCGGCCTCGGTTTTTCCTGGCCCGTAGGCGCGCACCAGGGCCCAGAAACCCTCGAGGAGGATGTCCACGCCGCGGCGGATGGCGAGGAGCTCCCAATCGCTCTTCGCGGCGCGGGCGAGATCGAAATGAGCGTCAAATGGAACCAGCACGAAAGACGAGCCATGCAGCACCGTGTAGTCGCGCACCGGCATGACGTAGCTCATGCCGTGGACGCCCACACGCTTCCACCGGCGCGATTGGCCGTGATCCCTCAGCCACCGGCCCGGAACGTCCGTCCAGACGTGCTCGCGCACCCAGGGCTTTTTCTTGTCGCCAATCCAGCGCGCCTCGCTGGGGAAAATGAGTGTCGGGTCGCCCTCGAGCGGCAGCAGGACGTACACGTAGCGGTGCACGATTTCGAATCCGGAAATGTAGCGTACCGCGCCTTCGAAACCCGCGTACTGATTGCCACAGACGAGGATCGCGTCCAGTTGCTCCTCGACCATGCGTTCGCGCAGAAGACGATAGCGGCGGTCGACTTCCGCCGCGGGGACCTGCAATTCCGCCCGTGATTCGGAATCGTTCATCCCGCTACCCCGCAGATTGCCGCGGCGGCCAGCGCGTAAACCTTGGTGATCTCGACCAGCGTTTCCACGGCCACTTTCTCTCCCTCGGCATCGCGCGGCCCGCTCGAAGGGCCGTAGTTCAGCGTGGGAATGCCGTAGCGGGAAAGCACGGAAGCATCCGAACTCCACAACACGGTGTCGCGTTTTGGCGGCTGGCCCAGGACCTGCCGGTGCGCGGCTTCCACCGCCTGCACGAGCTCGTGGCCGGCGGGAATTTCAGCGCCCGGACAGGAAACGTAAGTGTCGAACTCGATTCCATAGTCGGGATAGCGCTTCTGTAGCGCGCCGACCAGGGCCGCCACGTGGCTGCGCGCCTCGGCCATCGACATTGTGGGAGGCACGCGGACATCCAGACAGATTTCCGTTTCCGCCGGAGTGCGGCTGGCCCGCCACGGAGCGCCGCCGCGGATGCAGCCGACGTTCACCGTGCCGTCGCGCCCGCCGTAACTGGCGCGTTTCTCCCAGCCCGGGATCCATTCGTAGATCGCGGCCAACACATCGTGCATGCGGCGGACGGAAGTCTCACCCTGGCGTCCGGCGGCGAATGCCGTGTGCACGTAGATGCCGTGCGTCACGATGCGCACCCACAACGAGCCGTAATGTCCCAGGACCAACTGCATGTCCGTGGGCTCGCCGAGAATACACATGTCCGCAACCACGCCGTGGGTCACCAAATAGTGACTTCCGGCGCCATAGCCCCGGAAGGCGGCGCCGGTAAATTCACGGCCCACCTGTGTCTTTTCGATTTCGCCGACCACGCCGGCCAGGATCACGTCGCCGGCCAGCCGCACGCCGGCACGCTGGAGCGCCTTCACCGCCTGCGTGTAACAGACGAGCGCACCCTTCATGTTGTAAATGCCCAGGCCGTAAATCATGCCGTCTCGAACCACGGCGTGGGGTTTGTAGCCGATGCCGGTGAGAAAGGGTTCGCGGCCGCTGTTGGAGGTGTCCATGTGGCCGTTGAACATCAGCCGTTTGCCTGCGGCCGCGCCGCTCCAGGTGGCGATGACGTTGGGCCGGTCGTCCTCCACTTCCTGCCAATCGACTCGCAGGCCCATGGCCTCCCACGCGGCGCGCAAATAGCGGGCCATGTCCAACTCTTCACCGGTGGGCGTGCAGAGGTTCACCACGTCGCAGGCCATCGCGACGATGGCCTGCTCGTCGACCGCGGCGAGGATGGCGCGGGCGCGATCCGGGGTTAATGCCGGTGCGGCCAATTCAGCTCCTCCTTTCCGGCTGCCACACAACCGGAGGCTGGCGGCTTAGAGCCGCCGCTACAGATGCCGGGAGCAGGTTATGTAGCGGCGTCCGCCTGCGGCGGACCGCCATCTGCGTTCCCTGCTTCGCGGCTTGCGCAAACTATGCCTTTCGACGGGCGCGCAGGCTGAAAGCCCGCGCCACATTTTAATGCCGGAAATCATCCGGGAACGAGCACAGCTTCTCACAGCCGTCCGCCGTAATCAGGAAATTATCCTCTAAACGCAGGCCGCCGCCGCCCTCCCAATACACCCCGGGTTCTATGGCCAGCACCATCCCGGCGCGCATTACGCCTGGCGCGGCCTGGTGGCAGTACGGGGGCTCGTGCGCCCGCGCGCCCACGCCGTGGCCCACCGGATGCGAGGGCTGGCCGGGGTAACCTGCGTCGGAGATTCCCTGCCGGATGATGCGGTCCACCTCTCCGAGCGGGGCTCCGTCACGGCAGGTGCAGAAGGCGCGGTGGAAGATGGCCAGCAACTGTTCGAGCAGCGTGTTGTATCGCGGCGTGAGTTTTCCCGGCACGATGTTTTTGGTCAGATCGGTCCAATAACCATCAGCGCAGACCCAGATTTCGACCAGCGTCGGCTCGTTCTCGATCACCGGACGGTGTGATGTGGCCGTGAACGTGGCGATGCCCGGGCCGGACCACACCAGCGTGAACGCGCGAGCCATATCCACTTTGCCCTGGTAGCCGATGCCCACGGAATGTATGTGGCCCTCGATCATCGCGGCGACTTCCGACTCCTTCATCCCCGGGCGGATGTGCTCGCGCGCGTATGCCATGCCGGCGGCGGCCAGATCGTTGGCCAGGCGCATGCGTTCGATTTCCTGCGGCGTTTTGATGCTGCGCAGCCCGGCGAGCAGAGGCGCTGCATCCACCACCTCCCGGGCCACGCCGCGAAACGCGTCGAAATAGCGTTGCGTGTAAACGGTAGGCTCGCCGACCATGCGATCGCAGATCTGCGAGTTCTGAGAGAGCTCGATGCCGACGCGCCCGGTGAATCCACGCTCGCGGAGCACTTCGAGCCCCAGGTCCAGGGCGCGTTCGGTGGGCGGGCGCGGGTCAGAGGGATGGTAGAAACGGAAGGCCCGAACGTCGCGTGTCCAGGCGGTGCGCCGCGCTTCCGCGAGCTGCGGCTCGATCACCAGGAGAGCCGCATCGCCTTCGCGCGGAAAAATCGCCAGGTCGTATCCCTTCATGGGCCAATAGTTGGTGAGATAGAGCACATTGTCCGGGGCACGGACGATGACGGCATCCAGCCGGTTTTCTTCCAGGGCGCGGCGCACGCGGTCTAGCTTCAACGTGTCTACGGGATAGCCCATCAATGCCCCTTGCCCGCGCTCCAGGAGGCTTCCCTGCCCTGAATCAGCCGGTACACGGCGGTGTGCAACGGCGCGGAAACACCGGCGCGTTCGGCTTCGCGCGCCACCGCGCCGGCCAGGAATTCGACCTCGGTGGGCTGCTGTTGCTGCACGTCGTACAGCATGGAGGTGGGGTGGTCGGTCTGCGCGCCAATCTTGTTCATTTCCCAGGGATCGTCGTGCAGCCCAACGCCCAGCGCGGCGGCGACGCGCTTCCCTTCTTCCAGCAGATCGAACAGCAAGTTGCCCAGGCTCGAGGATTCGCTCCGGTCCGCAAAATGCGGCGAATGCGGCAGGCCGGTGAGCGCGCTGACGCCATTGACGGCGGAATTGAACAGCAGCTTCGACCACTGTGCGGGGCGCGCGTCTTCGAGCGCTATAGCTTTTAGCCCGCCGGCGAGGATGAGGGCAGCCAGTTCCTGGACCAGGGCGAACGGGGTGCGGGTAGGCTCGAAGGGGCCCATCCAGGTGGGCGTGTCCAGCTCGTACTGCACGTGCGTATCGCCGTGGCGCGTGCCGCTCATAAATGTGGTGCCGCGGATCACGTAGCCGCGCGTGAGCCGCGCCAGAATTTCCTCGCCGCCGAGGCCGTTCTGCGCGGAGAAAACTGCGCCGCGGCCGAACCTGCGGGCCACGGGCGCGAAGGCTTCTTCCGTCTGCCGGGCTTTCGTGGCCACGATGCCGAAATCGCAATCGGGCAGTGCGGCGGGATCGTGCGTGGCGCGCACGCGGGCATGAAACTCGTGCGTGCCGGTGACGCGAAGACCCTGCTCGTTCAGGGCGCGTGCGTGCTCTGGCCGGCGCGTGACGACCCATACCTCACTGCCCTGGCGAGCCAGATGGGCGGCGTAGAGGCTGCCGATGGCGCCGCAACCGATAATGGCGATGCGCTTGGGCACGATGATCCTATTGCGCCACGTTTGGCCGCCACAGAAGAGCCGGCTGGAAGCCGGCGCTACCCGCGGTGCTCTACTCGTACGCCGCGGCCTCCGCCCGATCTCGCTTGCAGCAGGGCCTGGTACAGCCGATCGCCCGTGTGGAAAGAATCACGGATGAATACGCCGGAGGTGAACAGCGCGTCCTGCAGCGCCGCGCACACGGTGTGCACGGGAGCGGCGCCACCTTCGCCCATGCCCTTCGCACCGTTGTAGGAAAATGGCGAGGGGGATTCGATGTCGCCGCACAGGAGGTCCGGCATGTTCGCCGCGGTGATGGGCGTGTAATCGCTGAACGTCGCGGTGAGCATGTTCCCTTCGGGCGAGTACTCGCAGGACTCCATGAGCGCGGCACCGATGCCGTGCGCGGTGGCGCCGTGCACCTGCCCGGCAACGATTCGAGGATTGATCTGCCGGCCGCAATCGTCCACGGCGGCATAGGCCAGGATCTTGGGCTGGAAGGTTTCGCGATCCACCTCGATGACGGCTATGTGGAGCTGCGAGGCGTAGGTGAGCGTCAGATTGCCGTATTTCTTCACGACGTCGGGCACCTGGAAGGGCGCCTTGTAGAGATACCGGCAGTTGAGCGTGATGTCCGCCATCTCCTGCGGAAGTTCGGCATTGTTCACGTTCACCAGATTGGCGAGCGCCCAGTAATTGATCGACTGGTCCGTGCCCTTCACGCGCACTTCCGGGCCCATTTTGCCGACGCCGAATTCGAGCTGAGATTCGCCCGCTTTGAGCATGAAGGCGGCCAGGCGGCGAAGCTCCGCGTGCAGCTTTTCCGCGGCGCCGTGAATCGCGGAAAGGCCGGTGACGGCAAACTGGCTGGCGTAGGTGCCGGTGTGGCCGGTGTAGGCGTTCTGATCGCTATCGAAACCGGGCTTCACGCCGATCATTTCCGGCGGGATGTTCAGGACCTCCGCCACCACCTGCGCGGCGGTCGTCTCGTGGCCCTGGCCCTGCGGCACGGAACCCATGGAGACGACCACTTCGCCGTAGATGTCCAGTTTCACGATGGCGGCTTTCGACTGGCCCGAGTACGGGGCGTGCGGATTGATGATGCGCGCCTGGCCGAAATTGTTGGTGCCGGAATCGAGGGTGGTGCCGATGCCGATTCCCAGCCAGCGCCCCTGGGCGCGCGCCCGCTGCTGTCTTTCCTTCCAGGTGTCCCAGCCGATGAGCTGCTTCGCCAGTTCCAGCATCCTCGGGTAGTTCCCGGAATCGTAGATGCAGCCGTTCGGCGTGGTGTACGGAAACTCCTCAGGGCGGATGTAATTCCGCAGGCGCATCTCGTCCGTGGGAATGTCCAGCTCGTGGCCGCAGATGTCCAGACACCGCTCGATGAACCAAAGATGCTGCATGCGGGAATAGCCACGATTGGGGCCGACGGGGCATTTGTTGGTCACCACCTGAGTAAAGTCCAGGCGGAAATTACGGAAGCGGTAGCAGCCGGGGAGCACCTGCGCCCAGATGATGCAGCCGAGCGGCTCGTAGCGCGGATAGGCGCCGCAATCGTCAATGTGCCGTGAGGCGATGGCGGTGATGACGCCGTTTTTATCCAGGGCCACGTGCGTATCGAGGAATGTGCGTTCGTTGCCGTGAGCGCTCGCGAGCATGTGCTCGGTGCGCGTCTCGATCCACTTCACCGGCCGCCCGCCGAGCTTCTTCGAGGCCAGCGCGCAAACGGCCATCTGCGGATAGCTGGTGATCTTGATTCCGAATCCACCACCGATGTCGCGGCTCTCCATTTGGATTTGGTCGATCCGAACGCCCAGCGCCGGGGAGAGGAATTGCACGGCGAAAGCCGGAAAAGAATTCGTGGAGATGAAATGGATGGTTTCTTCCTTCAGGTTCCAGGTGGCGATCACCGCGTTGGTTTCCAGCGGCGTGCTGGAGAAACGGTGGAAATGCATCCTCGGAATGTGCACCACGTGCGCGGCGTCGCGGAACGCGGCGTCCACGTCGCCGTACTCGAATTCGCCGTGCCAGTTAACGTTGGAGCCCAGCGGCTCGTGGAGCAGGGACTTCGAGGAGACGGCGCTCTCCGCCTCCATCACTGGTTCGAGCGGATCGTAGTCCACTTCCACCAGTTCGGCGGCATCCGCGGCGGCGGCGCTGGTCTCCGCGACAATGGCCACCACAGGCTCGCCCTGGTAGCGCACCTTTCCGGCGGCCATGGGCAGATCCACGATTTTGCCGTCGCATCCCGGGCCGATCTCGATGAACGGCTGGACGTGCGCGGCGACTTCTTCCCCGGTCATCACGCAGAGCACGCCGGGCGCCTGGGCCGCGCGCGCAACGTCGATGTGAGTGATGCGGGCGTGGGCGTAGGGCGAGCGCACAAACTGGAGGTGGACCATGCCGGCCAATTTGTAATCGTCCACAAAGAGCCCGCGGCCGCGCACCAGGCGGTCTTCTTCGCGGCGCGTTAATGGTTGTCCGACCCAGCGGCCCTTGGCAGCCGGATCCGGTGGTGGTTGTGCGCTCACTCGTTTGGTCCTCGTCCCTCAGTTTCCGAAAGATGTCGTCCCGCCCAGGGGGGCCATACCTACGTCAGCGCGGTCTGCAAACTATCAATCAGGCGCTGCACGTTTTTCCTGGCCAGCGGCTCGAGCAGGCCGCCCGCGAGCGACGCGAGCTGGCCGAAGACTTGACCCGTGCCCTTCCAGCGCACGCGGGTGCCCTCCGGAACCGGCTCGAGCTCGAACCCCGACCCAATCTCAAGGTTTCCGCCAGCCACGCTGCCCTGCCCGGAATAGCGCGCGCGCCGGGGACGCTCCGCCTCTTCCAGCTTCATCTTTACCGTCGCCGTCCCGCGGATATGCGCGATGCCCACTTTCAGGCTGACGGTGAAATGGCCGTCATCCGCCGCCGTCATTTTCTCGAAATCCGGCAGCAAGGGACAGAACCGGTGGGGGTCGGCCAGAAAGTCGTAGACCTCCTCCGGTTTTCGGCGGACCACAAAATCGCCCTGGAACGTGAACGCCATCTATTTGTCGGCCACCCCGGAGGCCGCGCGAATCGCCTTAAAAATGTTCTGGTAGCCGGTGCAGCGGCAGGTGTTGCCGGCGACGCCCTTGCGGATCTGAGAATCGCTGGGCTGCGGATGGCGCGCCAGCAGGGCGTGCGTGGACAGGAGAAAACCGGGCGTGCAGTAACCGCATTGCAGCCCGTGGCAATCGGAGAAGGCTTGCTGGACGGCATCGAGCTTTCTGTTTTTTTCCAGGCCTTCGACGGTGGTCACGTCGCCGCCATCGGCTTGGACGGCGAACACGGTGCAGGACTTCACGTTTTTCCCGTTCAGCAGAACGGTGCAGGCGCCGCAGAACGTGGTATCGCAGCCGACGTGCGTGCCGGTGAGATCGAGATCCTCGCGGAGAAATTCCACCAGCAACCGCCGCGGCTCGAGTTCCAGCTCGCGGAGGGCGCCGTTCACCCGGATGCGCACGCGGACCCTGGCGTTAGCGGCCGACATATTCGTGCGAGACCTCCACGGTTTCTCCGCGGGCGCGGGCCAGCGCGGCGAGCAGGGCGCGGCGCGTGAGCGCGCGAACCAGCAGGCGTTTATAGTCCACCGA
>Ga0209415_10010415_pt1 | contig 15825 bp, 19 predicted proteins | sample PeaSoiSIISIP2007_FD_187696 | JGI IMG/M metagenome (GOLD analysis project Ga0209415, IMG submission 187696) | Peat soil microbial communities from Weissenstadt, Germany - SII-SIP-2007 (SPAdes) (version 2) | ecosystem: Environmental > Terrestrial > Soil > Wetlands > Peat | place: Germany...
GGGTGTCAATCGACAGCGCAGATTGTCCAATTTCATCGTTTCACTCCCTCTCGTCGGCCACGATGGTTGGGGGTTGACTGGCGGCCGGTTTGAACGGGCTTAGACCGACGCGGCCGAGCGGTCGTTGACATGCGTCAACGGCGCGCCTGCGTCCCGGCCCCCTCGGCCGACCCTGTGACCGACGATTGAGCCAGGTTGGCGCCGGCGCCGTCTTAGCCTCTAGTCGACTACCGCCCATGGAGCCTGCATGTCCGATTCGATCGCCCCCACTCTCCAGGCCACGCTCGGCCAGGTCCGCGTCGTCAGCTCTGAAGCCGGGCGTTCGGTGATCGAGTACGAGGTGGGACCGCAGATGTGCCACTCGGGCGGGGTGGCGCAGGGCGGCTTCGTCTGCGGCTGGATCGACTCGGCCATGGCGCACGCGTCGATCTCGATGCTGCCGGAGATGACGCCGATGTCGCTGGAGCTGAAGGTCAGCTACTTCGCCCCGGTCCGCCCCGGCCGGGTGATCGCCGAGGGTTGGATCGAACGGCGCGGCCGCGCCACCTGCTTCGCCGAAGGCCGGCTGCTCGACGCCGCGGGGAACATCCTGGCGAAGGGCAGCTCGACGATCCGCCTGATCCCGCGCGAAGCGGTCGAAGCCAGCGCCCGTCGGGCGATGGCCTAGGGCTGTGGCGAACGGGTGGCTGATTGGCGTGATGGTGGAACTCGTGGGCGAGCCGATCGCCTTGCGCCACTTCTTCGCCGTCGGGCACGGCGACCAGGCCAAGGCCGAGTGGACCGCGATCGACAGCGCGCTCCTGATCGGCAGGGTCGCCACCAGCCCGGTCCGCGGCCTGGAGCCGGTGCATGTGGTCAGCGAACTGTCGCCGCGGACGATCAAGGCCCTGGCGCTGAAGCCCAGCGAGGTCCGCTCGCTCGGTTGGCGCTGGCCGCGCAAGTGGACCACGTTCGAGCAGGCGTCCTGAAGCGCCGATCAGGCCTCCAGCGGCTCGGTTGACACCGGCGCGCGGCCGGCGAGCGCCGCGCCGGCGTCGGGGGCAAACCGGCGGTTCCAGATCGTCGCCAGGGCCGAGATGGCGGTGACGATCCAGAAGGCCAGGCTGAAATCGCTGAGCTTCGGCGTCGGGCTGTGGGTGGCCAGCATGCCGACGTGCAGGGCGACCGCGCCCACGCAGATGCCCAGCGACAGCATCAGCTGCTGGAAGGTGGCGTAGAAGCTGGTGGCGGCGCTCATCCGCTCCGGCGGGATCTCGTCGTAGGCGATGGTGTTGTAGGCGGTGAACTGGAACGACATGAAGAACCCGCACGCCGCCAGCACCGCGAAGATCGCCGCGATCGGCCAGGCCGGACGGAACAGGCTGCAAACGGCGTAGCCGGCGCTGGCGATCAGGCCGTTGACGGTCAGGCTGTCGCGAAAGCCGAACCGCCGCAGCGCCGCAGGCGCCAGCCACTTCATGCCGAGCGAACCGATGGCGCCGGCGATGGTGATCGATCCGCTCGCCGCCGCGCTCATGCCGAAGCCCAGCTGCAACATCAGCGGCAGCAGGAACGGCTGCGCGCCCTGAGTGATGCGGGTCAGCGAGCCGCCGATCACCGAGAGCCGGAAGGTCGCGATCCGCATCAGCGACAGGTCGAGAATCGGCGCGGCGGTGCGACGGGCGTGGAGGATGTAGAACACCCCCGCCACGAAACCCACGGCGATCAGGATGACGGCAGGTCCCAGCTCGCCCGTCCGGCTGGTCATCTCGAAGCCGAACAGCAGGCAGCCGAGCGAGATCCCCGACAGCACGAAGCCGAGAAAATCCGGCCTGGGCGGCGCCTCGCCGCGCACCTGGCCGATGAACTTGGTCACCAGCGCCACGCCCAGAAAGCCGACCGGCAGGTTCAGGTAGAAGATCCAGCGCCAGTCCAGGTAGGTGACGATGAAGCCGCCCAGCGGCGGGCCGATGATCGGGCCTACCAGCGCCGGGATGATCAGCCACGACATGGCCTGAACCAGATCCTCCTTGGCGACGCTGCGCAGCAGCACCAGCCGGCCGATCGGGATCATCATCGCCCCGCCGATGCCCTGCACGAAGCGGGCGCCGATCAGGAACGGCAGGCTCCTGGCCTGGCCGCAGGCCATCGATCCGGCCAGGAACAGCAGGATAGCCAGGCGGAACACCGTCTTGGAGCCGAACCGGTCGGCCAGGCGGCCGCTGGCGGGGATGAAGATCGCCAGCGCCAGCAGGTAGGAGGTCAAGGCCGAGCTGAGCCAGGTCGCCGGCACGCCGAAATCGCGCGCCATGGTCGGCAGCGCCGTGGCCAGGATGGTCGCGTCCATCTGCTCCATGAACAGCGCGCAGGCGATGATCAGGGCGACAGTGCGGAAGTTTCGCGGCCCGGCCGCTTCGGCGGTGCGCGGCGGACTTGGCGTCAGGGCCACGCCCTCGGCCGCCGGCATGATGCCGTCGCGGATCTCCGAATTGATCGACGCCAGCCCGCGTCGCCGCGGCCTCAGCACGCCGCGCGCCCCTCCGCGAAGTCATCCGAAACCGGCGCCGTCGAACACCCAATCACGGCCGCCGTCATAGCGGCCGCCGAACGCCGCGTCATCCGGCCCGCTGACCGGTCAGAGCCGCGCCAGCAGATCCGGCGCCACCTTGATTTCCGCCGCGAGGGTCTGCGCCTCCAAGTCGTCCGCCGCCTTGCCCCAAAACTCGCCGCTGGCGACCATGACGTCGATCTCGATTCCGAGATCGCCCTTACGGACGTAGAGGCCGCCAGCACCGTTGTAGGCTTCGTCGCCGATCCCCGCCTGGGGCTTGTCGATCGGCGTCGCCATGTGGACCATGTCCCAGGGGCCCACCATGACGGTGATGGCGCCCCTGTCGCTGCCGTACTGGCATTGAGTCATCTTCGGGTTTGGCTGAGCCTTGCGCCGCAGCTGGGCGCCATCGCCAAGATACTTCTTGGCGATGGCCTCGCTGAGCACGTCGCAGGCGTTCGGCGCGACCGCTTGCGCCGTGGCGACCGCCGGCGCGCTTGCGCCGCCAGCCGACGTCGATGACGACGGTCCGCAGCCGCTCAGCGAGATCGCCATCGCTCCGCCGGCCGCAAGCCGGGCCACGAACAACATGTTGGGCGTCAGACCCATCGATACCCCCCTTTGCCGAGCTTGGCCGGGCAGTCTAACGAAGGCCGGTCGTCCACGGTAGACAACCTCGGCGCTCCAGCCGCTCTGGACGCCTGACCGATCGACCAGCGCGGCGCCGGCGGGCGGCGCTTTGGGGTGACAGCACCGCTCGGCTTCGCTATCGAGGCGCCCCGATGGCTCCCGCGCGGCGCCGGCTTCTGCGGACCTGAACAGATATGGCTGACACCGCCGAGACCCGCGAGGCGCAGGGCTGGGCCACGGCGCGGACGCTCGCCGAGGCCCTGCCCTACATCCAGCGCTACGACCGCGAGATCGTGGTGATCAAGTATGGCGGCCACGCCATGGGCGAGGAGGCGATCGCCAAGTTGTTCGCCGCCGACGCCGTGCTGCTGAAGCTGCTCGGCCTGCACCCGGTGATCGTCCACGGCGGCGGCCCGCAGATCTCGGCCATGCTGGAACGCGCCGGGGTCAAGTCGACCTTCGTCGACGGCCTGCGCGTCACCGACGAGCCGACCATGGAGGTGGCCGAGATGGTCCTCTCCGGCGCGATCAACAAGGAGATCGCCAACTGGATCACCCTCGCCGGCGCCGAGGCCGATGTCCGCGGCGTCGGACTCTCCGGCAAGGACGCGCGGCTGATCACGGTCGAGAAGGCCACCCGCACCCGCAAGGATCCCACCTCGAACATTGAGCAGGTGGTCGACCTCGGCTTCGTCGGCGAGCCGACCAGGGTCGATCCGAAGCTGATCCTCGACCTGATCAACTCCACCGACGACTACATCCCGGTGATCGCGCCGATCGGGGTCTCGGCGGAAGGCGACACCTACAACATCAACGCCGACACAGTGGCGGGCGCCCTGGCCGGCGCGTTGAAGGCCAAGCGCCTGCTGCTGCTCACCGACGTCCAGGGCGTGATCGGCGCCAATGGCGAACTGATCCGCCAGATGACGCTGCAGGAGGCCGGCAAGGCGGTGGCGACCGGCGTCGTCTCGGGCGGCATGATCCCGAAGCTGGAGACCGCGGTAGCTGCGGTGGAGGCGGGCGTGGAATCCGCGGTTATCCTCGACGGCCGCCGTCCCCACGCCATGCTGGTCGAGCTGTTCACCGAACACGGCGCCGGCACGCTGGTGAGGGCGTGATCCTGCTTCGCCAAGGCCCCGGAGGACCCGTCCTGCGAAGCTCCGATAGGGGCGCAGGAGAATGAGCGCCGACCTGACTCACATCGACACCTGGCTGTTCGATCTCGACAACACGCTCTATCCGTTCGAGACCGGTCTCGGCATCGACATCTCAGACCGGATCACCACCTACATCGCGCAGCTGACCGGTCTGCCGCGTGACGAGGCGCGCGCGCTGCAGAAGCGCTATCTCGACCAGCATGGCCTCACGCTGAGGGGCTTGATGCTGAACCACGACGTCGACCCGCACGAGTTTCACCAGGCTTTCGCCGACCTGTCGCTGGAGGTGCTCGCCCGCGACCATGATCTGATCGCGGCGATCGAGCGCCTGCCGGGTCGGCGGCTGATCTTCACCAACGCCGACGCCGAGCACGCCCGCCGGGTGATGGATCACCTCGGCCTCAGCGCGCTGTTCGAAGAGGTCTTCCACATCGAGAGCGCAGGCTTCATTCCCAAGCCGGACCCAGAAGCGTTCCAGCGCCTGATCGCCGCCCATGCCATCGCACCCCGGACCACCGCCTTCTTCGAGGACCGCGCGCTCAACCTCGAGCCCGCCGCCGAGCTCGGCATGACCACTGTACTCGTGGGGCTGGATGCGGGCCGGAACACCGACCCGTTCGTCCGCTACCGCGCACCGCGCCTCGCGTCGTTCCTCGCCGAGGCCTGGACCAGGGAACCCGCATGACCGACATCTCCTTCTCCGATCTGCAGACCGAGATCGAGGCGGCGTGGGAGCGGCGCGAGGCGATCGGCCTGGCGACAACGGGTCCCGTCCGCACGGCGGTCCAAGAAACCATCGCGCTGCTCGATTCGGGAAAGCTGCGGTCAGCGGTCCGGAATGAGGACGGCCGCTGGGAACCCTGCCAATGGGCCAAGCAGGCCATTCTGTTGTCGTTCCGGCTCAATCCGAACGCGGTGCTGCGCGCAGGCGCGCTCGGCGACGGCATCGGCCCGTGGTGGGACAAGATCCCTTCCAAGTTCGCCAACTGGAACGCCGAGGAGTTCCAGGCGGCGGGCTTCAGGGCCGTGCCAGGCTCGATCGTGCGGCGCGGCGCCTATATCGCGCCGGGCGTGGTGCTGATGCCGTCCTTCGTCAATATCGGCGCCTGCGTGGGCGAGGGAACCATGGTCGACACCTGGACCACGGTCGGCTCGTGCGCCCAGATCGGCAAGAACGTCCACCTATCCGGCGGGGTTGGCATCGGCGGCGTGCTGGAGCCGTTGCAGGCGAGCCCCACCATCGTCGAGGACAACTGCTTCATCGGCGCCCGCTCGGAAGTGGCCGAGGGCGTGATCATCCGCGAAGGCGCGGTGATCTCGATGGGGGTCTACATCACCGCCAACACGCCGATCGTCGATCGCAGGACGGGCGAGGTGGTCGCGCGGGGCGAGGTGCCCGCCTATTCGGTGGTGATGGCCGGCAGCCGCCAGGACGCGCACGACAACGGGCTTTCGATCAACTGCGCGGTGATCATGAAGACGGTCGACGCCCAGACCCGCTCCAAAACCTCGATCAACGAATTGCTGCGGGACTGAGCGCTCTGACCCGCTCCGGCTCGTGGTCGGCGGCGCGGCGCTCCATGCTCTCCGGAATCGGGAAGCTGACCCGCGCGGTCAGGCCCCCGCCGGGATTGGCCTTGAACGACGCCTCGCCGCGCAATTGGCGGGCGTAGGCGCTCATCAGGGTGCGGCCGACGCCGACGCCGAGTTTGGCCACCTTGCCTTCGAACCCGGTGTCGATGATGCACAGCTCGGCCATGCTGTCGTGGGCGCGGAAGGTGACGCTGAGCTGGCCGCCGGCGGCCATGCCGTGCTTCAGCGCGTTGCTGATCGCCTCGACCGCGAACAGCGCGATCGGCGCCAGGCGGTCCGGGTCGATCACCACCGAGTCGCAGGAAAGATCGGTGCGCGCGGCGAGCCGCTGGCCGGCGTCGCCGGTGATCAGCTGACCGACCAGTTCCTCCAGGAACTCGCGCAGGTCGACCCGGCGCAGGTCGGGGCTCTGGTAGAGCGCGCGGTAGATCAGGGCCAGCGCGCTGATCCGCTGGCGGGTGTCCGAGATCGCCGCCCGCGCGGCCGGATCGGTCAGCGCGCGCTGCTGCATGTTGAGCAGCGAGGAGATGATCTGCAGGTTGTTCTTCACCCGGTGGTGGATCTCCAGCAGCATCGCGTCCTTCTGCGCCAGGTGGTCGAGCAGGGCGGCGTCGCGGGCGACGATGGTGGCGGCCATGGCGCCCAGCGTGTCGGCGAGGTCGCGGATCTCCGGCGGCGCCCGCTCGGCCTGCACCGGCCGGACGCTGAAGCGGCCGCGGGCGTAGATCGCGGCGATACGCTGCAGATAGGCGATCCAGCGCACCACCCCGCGCTCGGCCACGCTCCAGACCGCGATCAGCGCCAGGGTGAAGGCCAGCAGCGGCAGGGCAACGGCGCTGACCGGATTGACCCACGCCCACGAGACCACGCCCTGGGTCGGCGCTGAGATAACGACGAAGACGTCCTGGCCCACCAGCGGCGCGGCGGCGAACAGCCGGTCGCGGCCGTAGCGATCCGCCTGCGCCCACAGCTGCGAGCCGCCGCCGGCGAAGTTCACCTGCGGATGGGGTGGGAACCGGGTCTGGTCGGTCGCCGAGAGCCAGTGGCCTTGGGTGTCGGCCAGGGCGACCTCTGAGCCCGAGGGGAGCGATGGATCAGAGGTGTCGGGGCGCAGGCTCGCCAGGCTCATCACGGCGGCCAGCGCGCCGTCGAACTGCCCGGTGGGGGTCTCGGCGCGAACAGCGGCGATGAGCGAGGGCTGGCTGGCGTAGGTCGCGCCGGGATTGGCGACGATCACCAGTGGCGAGCCGCGCGCCAACGCCTGGAACCAGGGCCGGCTGGCCCGGTCCGCGTCCGCCGGCACGTTGGCGGCCGCGCAGGCGAAGCGGCCGGTGGGGTCGAAGCGGATCAGGTTCTCGTAGCCCTTCAGCCGCGCCTCGATCTCGGAGAGCCGCTGCGCGCACTGGAAGCCGACCGAGCCGGGCGCCAGCGTCTGCAGCAGCACCTGCGCCGACTCGATCCGGGCCCGGGCGATGGCGCCGCTGCGCTGGGCGGCGGCGGTCAGCTCGACGCGCTCGACCTGGCCCTGCCGCTGGAAGGCGAGACCGGCCTGCACCCCGCCAAGGATCAGCACCGGCAGCAGCGCGAGCGCCAGCGCCAGACCCAGGCGCAGCCGGATGGTCGCGGGCCAGACCGGCCGGACAAGGCCGGCAGGTTTCATTTGGCCTGGCTCAGGCGCTCCGCGTCGGCCAGGATGGCGTTCATGGCCTCGCCGGCGGACGAGCCGTCGCGGTGGTATGAGCCGCTCTCGAGAATGCCCTGCAGCGCCCGCCGCGCCCGGCTGACGCGGCTCTTCACCGTCCCCACCGCGCAGTCGCAGATCTCGGCGGCTTCCTCGTAGGCAAAGCCGCCGGCGCCGACCAGGATCAGGGCTTCGCGTTGTTCGATCGGCAGCATCGCCAGGCCCAGCCGCAACTCGTCGAGCGCCACCGGCGCTTCGGGATTGTCCACCGCCACCAGGGTCCGCTCCGCGGCTTCCTGGTCGAGCTGGCTCTGGCGCCAGGAGCGGCGCTTTTCCGAGTAGAACTGGTTGCGCAGGATCATGAAGGTCCATGCCTTCATGTTGGTGCCCATCTCGAAGCTGGCCCGGGCGTCCCAGGCCTTCATCAGGGCGTCCTGGGCCAGGTCGTCGGCGGCGGTCGGATCACCGCTGAGCGTGCGGGCGAACGCCCGCAAGTGCGGGATCAGACCTACGAGCTCGCGTCGGAATGCTTCGTCGCGGATCGGATCGTGCTCGGTCCGGCGGCTGGCCGACGCCATCAACCTTCTCCCGAGCGCTTCTCGTCGCCCCGGCGAAGAATCTGCAGGAACTCGTCGGGGACAGGTTCGTTGACGACCTCGTCGAACATCTGGCGAAGCCGCACGCCAATGGCCTGCTGCCGCAGCCGCGCTTCGTCCAGGCTGGGCGATTTTGTGCGCGACCGTTTCATCGGTTGCTGATCAATCATGCTCCGGCGCGATCTCACGCGCTCTCGCCCCCATAGCCGCTCAATTCCGTCCCGAAACGCGCCGCTTTGCAAGAGGTTCCCCCGACGCCGCCAATAAACTGGCTTGAGCACGGCGAACGCCATCAAACCGCCGCTGAACCGTGCGCATAATTGGGTGTTACGCGGGAACCCGTCCGATCCGGATGCGTTTGCTAAGCTTGATGGGGGCGCCGCAGGGCGCGACTGGCCCCAGCCGCGCGGCCGAGGCGTGGCGTGATCACAACGAAGAGGTCCGACCTTGAGTCTGCTCGCTCGTCTCGCACCCCACCTTCCCTATGTCCGCCGCTACGCCCGCGCCCTCACCGGCGACCAGACCACCGGCGACAACTACGTCCGCGCCACGCTCGAAGCGCTCGCGGCGGGGGAGCGGCAACTCGAAGCCACAGCCACGCCGCGCGTCGCCCTTTACCAGGTATTCCACACCATCTGGCAGAGCGCCGGGGCAAGGCTCGAGCCCCGCGGCGTCGAGGCGGAAGCGGCTCTGCCGACGGACGCCTCGCAACGGCTGATGCGCATCGCGCCGCGGTCGCGCCAGGCTTTCCTGCTCACCGCGCTGGAGGGCTTCACCCCGGCCGAAGCCGCGCAGATCCTCGGCGTGACCTTTCCCGAGGTCGAGCGCCTGATCGGCCAGGCCCAGACCGAGATCGACGCCGAGCTGGCCACCGAGGTGCTGATCATCGAAGACGAGCCGGTGATCGCCGCCGACATTGAAGCGTTGGTCAAGGAACTCGGCCACAGCGTCAGCGACATCGTCGCCACGCGCTCAGAGGCGGTCGAAGCCGCGCGGCGCTCGGCGCCGGGGCTGGTGCTGGCCGATATCCAGCTCGCCGACGGCTCCTCCGGGGTCGATGCGGTGCGCGACATCCTGCAGGATCACGACGCCCCGGTGATCTTCATCACCGCCTTCCCCGAACGCCTGCTGACCGGCGAGCGGCCGGAACCGACCTTCCTGATCACCAAGCCGTTCCAGCCGGAGACGGTGAAGGCGGCGATCGGCCAGGCGCTGTTCTTCCATCCGCGCCATCGCGCCGAGGCCGCCTGACGTCATGGAACACGGACCCCGGGCGATCAGCCGCGCCGAAACGGCTGACGATCTGGTTGACGTCGCCCGCCCGTTCGTCTGGATCGCCGCCCTGGCCTTCATGACCGGCTTCTGGGGCTATCTGGCCGCGCTGCCGCTGCTGGCGCGCTAGGGGCCGCCGGGGCCCCGCGCCACGAACCAACCGTTGCGGAAACCCTCGCTGGCCTTGCCATAGAGGAAAGGCTCGCCCTCTGGCGTCGTCACCATGCCGCCGGCGGCGATCAGCACGGCGTGGCCAGCGGCGGTGTCCCACTCCATGGTCGGGCCATGGCGCGGATAGATGTCGGCGGCGCCCTCGGCGATCCGGCAGAACTTGATCGATGAGTCCATCGGCTCGCGCCGATGGAACTGGTACTGCGCCGCCAGCGAATCCGCGGTCTCGACCTTCATCGTGTGGCTGATCAGCGCCAGCGCCTCGCCGGTCGGCCAGGCGCGCGGCCGGATCGGCTCGAACGGGCCATCGCCATGGCGCTTGACCACCCCCGACAGGGTGGTGACCCAAAGCTCGCCGCTGGCCGGCGCGGCCACCACGCCGGCCACCGGCACGCCGTGGTCGATCAGGCCGATGTTGACGGTGAAGTGCGGATCGCCGCGCACGAACGCCTTGGTGCCGTCCAGCGGGTCGACCAGGAAGAAGCGCGGCCCGATCGCGTCGGGCGTGCCGAACTCGCTGGCGTGTTCCTCCGAGATCACCGGCACGCCGGGGAACAAGCGCTCCAGCCCGGCCAGGATCAGCGCCTCGCCGCGCTGGTCGGCCTCGGTCACCGGGCTCTCGTCGGCCTTGGCGGTGACCACCAGCCCGCTCTTCCAGAGCGGCAGGATCAGCCGGGCGGCGGCGGCGGCCAGATCGACAAGTTCGGCGGCGATGTCGGGAGTTGCGACGTCCAGTCCCATGCGGCGTCTATGACCCACGGCGCCCGTTTCCCAAAGCGGCAAATCAGGCGATCCTGCCTGCGATGAGTGAGCCCGGTCCCGCCTTCGACCCCGAGCCAGGTCCTTCGGCGCCCCGTCTGACGCCGGCGCCGCCCGAGGAGCTCGCCGCGCGCCTAGCCTCGAAGCTTTGCCACGACTTCATCAGTCCAGCCGGAGCGATCGTTTCCGGCCTCGACCTGCTGGAAGACCCGGCGGCCAAGGACATGCGTGACGAGGCGATGGACCTGATCGCCGCCAGCGCGCGCAAGCTGGTGGACCAGCTGGCGTTCGCCCGCGTCGCGTTCGGCGCGTCGTCGGGCGCGGCCATGTTCGACTGCGCCGAGCTGGAGCGGCTGACGCGCGGCATCTATGGCCACGTCCGCGCCGAGCTCGACTGGGCGGTCACGGCGATCTCGTTGCCCAAGGCGCCCGCCCAGGTGCTGGTCAACCTGGCGCAGCTCGCCGCCAACGCCCTGCCGCTGGGCGGCATGGCGCGGCTCGAGGCGCACCAGGGGCCGGACGGCTACGTGGTCGCGGCGATCGCGAGGGGCCCGAAGGCGCGGATCGCCGCCGAGGTGCAAACCGGCCTCGCCGGCGGCCCGCTCGGCGACGGTCTCGGCGGCCGCTGGGTGCAGGCCTACTACATCCACGTGCTCACCGAAGCCGCCCACGGCCGGATCGAAGCGCGGGCGGAAGACGAGTTGGTGACCCTGAAAGCGGTCATCCCCGCCTGATTCTTCGTCGCAGGGCCGCCGGTCACACCGCTCCTTAACCAAGCGCCTGCGAGATAGGGCGCCTGTTTGGTTCGTTGGAGCGCCGACATCTCGATGAGGACCTGTCTGGTCGTCGACGACAGTCGCGTGATCCGCAAGGTGGCGCGCCGGATCCTCGAGGACATCGGCTACGAGATCGCGGAGGCCGCCGACGGCGTCGAGGCGCTGGCGTGGTGCCGCGCCGCCATGCCCGACGCGATCCTGCTCGACTGGAACATGCCGGTGATGACCGGGATCGAGTTCCTGCGCCGGCTGCGCGCCGAGCCCGGCGGCGAGACGCCGGTGGTGGTGTTCTGCACCGTTGAGAACGACCTCGCCCATATTCGCGAGGCGCTCGAGGCCGGCGCCAACGAGTACATCATGAAGCCGTTCGACGGCGACATCATCTCCGCCAAGTTCGCGGAGGCTGGCCTGTGACCGCCGAGGAGATCGCTCAGATCGTCGCCCTCTGCCGGGCCCGCGCCGGACTGAAGGTGGCGGCCGACAAGACCTATCTGACCGAGAGCCGGCTGGCGCCCGTGGCCCGCCGCGAGGGCTTCGACTCGATCTCCGAGCTGATCGCCGCGATTCGCGAACGGCGCGAGGAGGCGCTGATCTGGACCACGGTCGAGGCGATGGCCGGCGGCGAGACCTCGTTCTATCGCGACCGCGAGCCGTTCCGCGAATTCCGCGAGGAGATCGCGCCGCCGCTGCTGCGCGCCCGTGGCGGCGCCCCGATCAAGGTGTGGAGCGCGGCCTGCGCGACCGGCCAGGAAGTCTATTCGCTGGCGATGACGGCCGGCGAGATGGCCGAGGCCGATCCCGGCGTCCGCATCGAGCTGGCCGCGTCCGACCTGTCGCGGCTGGCCCTGGAGCGGGCGCAGTCCGGCCAGTTCAACCAGTTCGAGGTGCAGCGCGGTCTGCCGATCCGTCAGCTCGCCCGCTACTTCGAGAAGGACGGCGAGCAGTGGCGTATCGCCGACGAGGTGCGCCAGCGCATCCGCTGGCGGCGCATCAACCTGATCGCCGGCCTGCGCCAGATCGGCCGCTTCGACGTGGTGTTCTGCCGTTATGTGCTCAGCCACATGACCGACGAGGCGCAGCGCAAGGTGATCGAGGACCTGACCTTCATCCTGCCCGAGGATGGCGTGCTGGTGCTGGGGCTGAAGGAACAGGTGGCGGGCCTCGGCGAAGCCTTTCAGGCCGTGGTCGGCCGCCCGGGCCTCTACCGCCGCAACCCGCAGTTCCGCGCCGCCGCAGCATAGGCGCCGCGCGGTTTGCGGTAGGCCGGCAAGCCGCCTAAACGGGCCGGCATGACCGATCCGATCGATCCCGTCGCCCTGACCCAGGCGCTGATCCGCCGCCCCTCGGTGACGCCCGCCGACGCCGGGGCGATGGATGTGGTCGAGCAGGCGCTGGCGGGAGTCGGCTTCGACTGCCGACGGATGAAGTTCGGCGAGATCGAGAACCTCTACGCCCGCCACGGCCTGCAGGGTCCCAACCTCTGCTTCGCCGGCCACACCGACGTCGTGCCGATTGGCGAGGCGAGCGCCTGGAGCGTCGATCCGTTCGAGGCGCGGATCCAGGACGAGGTCCTGATCGGCCGCGGGGCCACCGACATGAAGAGCGCCATCGCCGCCTTCATCGCCGCCGCCGAGGGCGCGCTGGCGGCCGGCGAGGTGCGGGGCTCGCTCTCTTTACTGATCACCGGCGACGAGGAGGGCCACGCCACCCACGGCACCAAGGCTGTCGTGGCCGCGCTGCAGGCCGAGGGCGAGAAGATCAGCCACTGCCTGGTCGGCGAGCCGACTTCGTCGGCCCAGTTCGGCGACATGATCAAGATCGGCCGGCGCGGCAGCCTCTCGGCCTACGTCACGGTGGACGGCGTGCAGGGCCACGTCGCCTATCCGCACCGCGCCGCCAACCCGATCCCGGTGCTGATCCGGCTGCTGGCCGCGCTGCAGGCGCGGCGGCTCGACGAAGGCTATCCCGCGTTCCAGCCGTCCAACCTCGAGGTCACCACCATCGACGTCGGCAATCCGGCCACCAACGTCATCCCCAAGACCGCCAGCGCCCGGCTCAACATCCGCTTCAACCCCGGCCACAGCGGCGAGGCGCTGGGAGACTGGATCGAAGCCGAGGCGGCCAAGGCTGGCGAGGGCTTCGGCGGCAAGGTCAGCGCGCGGATCGAGATCGGCGGCGAGGCCTTCCTCACCGAGCCCGGGGACTTCGTCGCGGTGGTGGCGGAGGCGGTCGAGACGGTAGCGGGCCGCAAGCCGGAACTCTCCACCACCGGCGGCACCTCCGACGCCCGTTTTATCCGCGCAATGTGCCCGGTGGTGGAGCTGGGACTGGTCGGCGCCACCATGCACGCGGTGGACGAGCGCACGCCGATCGCTGATATCCGGCAGTTGACAGATGTCTATCGCCGGCTGATCAGGCGTTACTTCGAGACTTTCAGCTAGGCCGACGCCCCCGATTTCCGGCGCCGGCCTTTTCGGCGTTGGGAATCAGGCAATGGGCACGGCCGCCATCGGCATCGATTTCGGCACCACCAACACGGTCGTGGCCCTGGCCGCGCCGGACGGCGAGGCGCGCCTGGTCAGCTTCCCGCACGACAACGACGCCATCGTCGCCTTCCGCTCGGCGCTCTCGTTCCATGCCGCGATCGATGATCCCAAGGCGCGGGTGGTGGAGGCCGGGCCGTGGGCGATCGACGCCTATGTCGAGGAGCCGCTGGAGACCCGCTTCATCCAGTCGTTCAAGACTTATGCGGCTAGCCCATTGTTCACCGACACCCATGTGCTCGGCCGCCGTTTTCGCTTCGAGGACCTGCTTTCGGCTTTCATGTTGCGGATGCGCGACCACGGCGGCGCCGACCTCGCCGAACTGCCGACGCGCCTGATCGTCGGCCGCCCGGTCAACTTCGCCGGGATGCGCCCCGACCCGACGCTGGCGCTCAGCCGCTACGAGACCGCTTTCCGCCGCCAGGGCTTCGAGGATATCCGCTACGCCTACGAGCCGGTCGCCGCGGCGTTCTTCTTCGCCCGCAAGCTCGCCGGCGACGCCACGGTGATGGTGGCCGACTTCGGCGGCGGCACCAGCGACTTCTCGATCGTGCGGTTTAAGCGAGCTGGCGGGGAGGTGCGCTCCGAGGCGCTGGCGAACTCCGGCGCGCCGGTCGCAGGCGACGCGTTCGACTATCGCATCATCGACCACCTGGTCTCGCCCGAGCTCGGCAAGGGGAGCAGCTACCGCGCCTTCGACAACGTGCTGCCGATCCCGGCCCGCTACTACGCCGCCTTCGCCCGCTGGGAGCAACTGGCCCTGCTGCGCGCCAGCCGCGACATGCGCGACATCCGCGGCCTGGTCCGCACCGCGCTGGAGCCGCACAAGCTCGCCCGCCTGGTCGAGGTCCTCGACCACAACCACGGCTACCGCCTCTACCAGGCGGTCTCGCGGCTGAAGGAGGCGCTCTCGACCGAGACACAGGCGACGTTCCGTTTCAAGGCCGGCGACGTGTGCATTGAAAAGCCGGTCCGCCGCGCCGACTTCGACGGCTGGATCGCCCCGGAGCTTGCCGCCATCGCCGCGGCTGCCGACGAGGCGCTGGCGAAGTCCGGGCTCAAACCAGGCGACATCGACAAGGTGTTCCTCACCGGCGGCTCGTCGTTCGTGCCCGCCGTGCGCCGCCTGTTCGCCGACCGCTTCGGCGAGGCCAAGCTGGAGAGCGGCGGCGAGTTGGTCTCCATCGCCACCGGTCTCGCTTTGATCGGGGCGGAACAGGATACGGCCGAGTGGGCCCGGGCGGCCGAGGCTGTTTCGAGCTAGGTTCACTCTCTCCCTCTGCGGTCATGGCCGGGCGCAAGTCCCGGCCATCCAAGAACACCCTCTCAACCATGGCCGCGCCCGGCGCGGCCACTCCACGGTCCGCGTGCTTGGGTCGCCGGGACTGACGCCCGGCGACGACCGAAATCAGCGGATTCGAGCTTGACGCGGAATCAATCGCGTGCGCTTTGGTGTCGACACTATTGGTAACTAATGGGCCAACCGATGAGCTTCGAAGCCTGCCTGCCCGTGATCCTTGCCTCCGAGGGTGGGTTCGTCGACGACCCGCACGATCCGGGCGGCGCCACCAACCTCGGGATCACCCTGGCGACTCTCTCCGGTTGGCTGGGGCGCCCAGCCAGCATCGCCGAGGTCGAGGCGCTGACGTCAACCGCCGTCGCGCCGATCTACCTGGCGCGTTACTGGAACCCGTCGCATGCCTGCGACTGCCCCGGCGGAGTCGACCTGATGGTGTTCGACGAGGCGGTGAACCAGGGCGTCGGCCGCGCCATCGCCAGCCTGCAGGCCGCGCTCGGCGTTACCGCCGACGGCGCCTTCGGCCCCGCGACCAAGGCCGCGCTCTCGACCGCCGATCCCGCCAGCCTTGTCCGCGCCGTCGCCGCGAACCGCGAAGCCCACTACCGCGCCTTGCCCACCTTCCCCCGCTTCGGCCGCGGCTGGCTGGCGCGCCTAGCCAGGACCACCGGTCTGGCCCTCACCATGTCCACTCCCTCCAACCCGCTCATCCCGGCGCAAGCCGGGACCCAGGCAGGAAGGGGTTGAAAGGGAAACACGGGGGACACCAAGGCGCTTCGCCAGCCAATTCCTGGTCTCTGCTCCTGAAGCTCCCTGCGCA